>Ga0315338_1000114_pt1 | contig 359121 bp, 335 predicted proteins | sample ASW8metaG_FD_204518 | JGI IMG/M metagenome (GOLD analysis project Ga0315338, IMG submission 204518) | Ammonia-oxidizing marine archaeal communities from Monterey Bay, California, United States - ASW #8 | ecosystem: Environmental > Aquatic > Marine > Coastal | place: USA: California | collected... | reverse complement strand
TCAAACCATTACCATTCGTGAGACCGTTACCGTTTGTCAAACCATTACCATTCGTGAGACCGTTACCGTTTGTCAAACCATTACCATTCGTGAGACCGTTACCGTTTGTCAAACCATTACCATTCGTGAGACCGTTACCGTTTGTCAAACCATTACCATTCGTGAGACCGTTACCGTTTGTCAAACCATTACCATTCGTGAGACCGTTACCGTTTGTCAAACCATTACCATTCGTTAAACCATTACCATTCGTTAAACCATTACCATCAGTCAAACCCTTAGTCATAAATTTTGTAATAAGACTAACTATTTATATTAACACTGCAAGAATAGAATCTATGAATAATAAGATTTAAGTTCCTTACTAAGGACCTCAGGATTAGTTATAGGGTTTTTACAAACGTAGTCCTTGCAAATATATGCTGTTGTGGTATTTTCTAACATCTTCTTATCTAAAATAAGAGGAATATCAAGGCCTGAAACAGAAGATGCAATGATTTTATAAGGTAATAGATGGTCTTTGAGTACCTCTGAAAGGCTATTTTCGCTGTTTTTAGAGATTATTGCAACCTCTATTGGACCTTTTGACAAATAATTATACACAAAAATGGCTGATGAATGAGCAAAGGGGTGTTCTTTTATCAATTTTCCATTATTCTGTAGAGTTTGTTCAGCAATTTCTTTGTATTCCTTGACATTAAAATAGAAATATAGGCGTACCAATAGTAAACAACACCTGAAATTGTAAGAAGGTGTGGCATTATCCATGCTATTTCTCTGATTAATGACTATATTTTTAGATAATGACTGCCTAAAATTGCCTTTTTCTAAAAAGTTTTTAACCAGTATATCTGCAAATTTCTTAGATTGCTCCAAATAGAAGGGATCAAAACTTGATTCGTACATGTCAATTAGAGAATTGCCAAAGAAAGAATAATCCTCAGCGAAAGCGTCTATGTGTGCTAAATCGTTCCTGTATGTCCTGTAAAGCGTTCCGTCCTCTTTCGACATTTGATCCAAAATAAAAGATGTGGACTTAGACGCGGCCTCAAAATATTCTGGTTTCCCCAAAACGTAAGAGACTTTGGCAAGGGCACTTATCATTAGACCGTTCCAAGACACAATTACCTTGTCGTCAGTTCCAGGTGGAATCCTCGAACTTCTATGCTTCTTCACAATCTGTCTTGACTTTTTCAAAGAAGTGGTAAGTTCTTCTTCAGATATCTTGAGGATATTGCAAATCGAATCCTTCTTCAATATCAGGTGAGGAATAGACGTGCCTTCCCAGTTACCTCCATCTGTAATATCATAATATTGACAGAATATCTTGGCATCTTTCTCGGGCAGGATCTTCTTTATCTCGGACTTTGTCCAAACGTAGTATTTACCTTCAACTCCTTCTGAATCGGCATCCATGGAAGAATAAAAACCTCCATTCGGATCTGTCATCTCATCATTCAACCATTCAAATATTTGCTCAATGATCTTCAAGTATTCTGGATTTTCTGTGACTTGATAGCCAACTAGATAGGCTTCCATTAATTGAGCATTATCATACAGCATCTTCTCGAAATGTGGGACCAACCATTTCTCATCGACTGAATAACGGGCAAAACCACCTCCGATGTGATCGTATATTCCCCCCTCATACATAGCATCCAATGTTTTCACAGCTGGTTCCAGAGATTCCTCATTACCGTTGATGACATAATCATACAATAAATGCAGAATAGCGCCAGCATTGGGAAATTTAGGGGCCGGACCAAAACCTCCCCAGATCTTATCGTGACTGGATTTCCAGGATTCGATTGCTCTTTGGTTAACTTTATCATCTATTGAGGATGATTGACTGACACTGGTATTCAAATGGTTGACAATAGAATCGGCCTGTGACAGCAAGTCAGCCCTCTTGGTCTCCCATAACTCAGCAATTCTCTGAAGAATTGTAGGGAATCCGGGACGTCCGTATGCATCCTGAGGTGGAAAATAGGTTCCTGTGAAAAATGGTTTCAACTCGGGAGTAAGAAACACCGTCATCGGCCAACCGCCTTGGCCTCGGTTCATAGCCTGAGTGGCTGCCATATATGTCTCGTCTATGTCTGGTCTCTCTTCCCTATCGACCTTGATATTCACAAAACAGGAATTCATAATCTCAGCCGTTTGTTCATTCTCGAATGATTCCTTCTCCATGACATGGCACCAATGGCAAGCTGAATAACCTATACTAAGTAGAATCGGAACCTGCCTTTTCTTGGCCAAATCCAGTGCCTCTTTGGACCAAGGATGCCAATCTACCGGGTTATGTGCATGTTGAAGCAAATAGGGACTTGTGGATTCGACCAGTCGATTAGTGTGTTTACCCAAATCAGTCATCCATTATAGAAAAAGGAAGGCGAGGGCAATGATTCCGTATGTAATTAGTAACATTACTCCTTCTAGCCAATTTGATTCCCCATCCTGAATTATGAAATTTACAATCAGGACTGCCAAAAAAGTAACAAGAGTTTCAAAGGAACCAAACTGCAATGTCATTGGAACTGCCAATGCCCAGCCCATCAGAACCATCAGAGGTGTGACAAAAAGTGCAATCTGAATACTAGAGCCTATTGCAATTCCTACGGACAAATCCATTTTGTCCTTACCGGCCACAATTACTGCGGTGAAATGTTCAGCCGCATTGCCGAAGAATGGGACCAGGATAACTCCGATAAATAGTGTCGGAATATGGTATTCTTCAGCTGCGTGAGATATGGAGCCAACGAGGATTTCGGCCATGAAAGCAACAAATAGTGTTGAACCTACCAAGAGTATAATCGAATCGCGGTAAGACATTTCAACAACTTCATCATGTTGACCTTCTGCTGCATAAATTTCTGAATGAGTTTTAAGCTGAAACAGCAATTGCATAAAATAGATCAGCAAGAGTAAAAACGCAGTATAATGCGATAATTCCTCAATTGCAGTTCCATCAGTACTGCTACTGTACATCTCAGGTATAACCATACTTACCAATGCAAGGAGTAACAAAGAACCATTGACCTGAGAAGCTCTTGAGGAAAACTTCTGAGTCGTATAATGCATTCCTCCCCAAACAAAGGATAGGCCCAAAACTAACAGAAGGTTCCCAAGTATAGAGCCAATCAAGGATGCTTGAACAATCTGGATCATAGTCTCGGAAAGCTCTGGATTCTGATAGGCCGAATATATGGCAAGGCCGGCGATTATCATCTCCACCGAATTACCAAAGGTCGCATTCAACAGACCTCCTATGGATTGACTGGTGCGTAATGCTATCTCCTCTGTTGCCTTACCCATCAAAAAAGCCAAGGGCATTATTGCAAGCATGGAAACTATGAATGCAGGTCCATGAGAGCCTCCAAACTCAAAATAGAAAGCCAAAGGGACGAAGATTAGCATCCAGTTCAATTTTGTATTACGGGGGTCAATAATATCCCCAATACTGGAATTTACGGTCTCGCTCAAACCAGACTCCTAGCAAAACAGCTACCGCAAAATCTCAGAGAAAGCAGCGAAACCATATAAAATTGCCAGAAATTCATAACTTTTTCAGACTAACACTTGTTGAGGAATCCGTATCCATATATTTTAGAATTGCTGTTTTTTGCTCTGATGACCAATCTCCTGACTTTAGTTTTGACTTTAATCTATAAGCTGACATCTCTTGTAAATCATCCCATAATTTCATCTCTCTGAGTGTCGATTCCAGTTCATATCTTCTCAAGTCTTTCTTGTCAGGAATTTTCATGCCATCGGATTCTCGAAAACTTGCCTTGAAATCACTGCCAAAAACTGATCTATGGCCTGACTCCTTAGAATAATTAATCAATTTACTTTCCAAAGTGGTAATCATTGCATCCATATCTGCCGACATGCTCTTCTTTTTGTCCTTCAACTCTACTAATTTGTCTACGGTTTCAGCTGCCTGAGCCGCAGTCATATTTGCAGTGTCAAGTGTAGGCATATCACTCTTGGATGCAAATTGGTGTGAGAATTCAGGGCACTGGGACTTGTATTCACACCAATCACAGAGTATACTGGTATTGGTTGGAAAATCCTTGCGTTCCGTAGCTGCTTCAACATTCTTAATCAAGGAAACGGTTGAATCTGCCATCTTATCCAATTGGGCTTGTGTACGGCTTGACCTTACTTCTTCATCGAAGCGAACATAGTGCCAGACCAAATCAATCTTCTCAACCTCTGGATAACGCTGATGGACTGCAAGCGCATACAACCCTAATTGCCGGTCCTGGTCGGCCTTGGCCTGAGGAGGAACGCGATTAGATGTTTTGTAATCATGAACTGCAAGATGGCCATCTCCCAATTTATCCAGACGATCAATATATCCTTGCATCTTCTTGTCTTCCGGAAGGTCAATCATCATCCGTTCTTCTAAACCAATCGTTATTGCTTGATCAAAGGGATGGTAACGTTCATAGTACATCTCCAGACAATTGCTTCCAGTCTGTTTGAAATTCTCGGCCGTCAAATCCTTCTTAATGACACGAATATCGTCCTGCCAATTGTCAATCCAGAGCTGGTCATATTTATTCAATAAAGAATCTTTAGAAACGATATTGGAGTCGCGTGCTAATTTGTACAACCATTCCAAAGCATCATGAACCATACGTCCCATAAATGATTCGATGCTATTGCCCAGAGCCGGCTTGACTCTGTCAACATAGCGTAACTTGTATTGAAATGGGCAGTTTTCATAAGTCCCTAACCGACTGTGAGAGTACAATGGCATTGTCTGAAAGGAATATACGCTCTCATACTTAAAAATATAGAGGGCAAAGAAATATTAAAACATAATCAATAACCAGTTATGTCGTTGACCACACTTGAAGACTATGTAAGACGTGAAATTTTCATAAGTGACAAAGAATTATTTGATTTCTGCCCAGCTTGTGACGAAACCGGAAATACCATTGAAGCGCTTGTGAAAGGGTTGTTTCAAGAAGCAAAGAAATTGCAGAAGGAAAGGGACGAGATATTGAAGGTTAACCGATCTATGGCCAGGAGTATTGAAGCACTCAAGAAAGCGGTAGAGAAAATCGGCTCTATTACCTGAATATCAATATTCTTTAATCAGACTTTGAATCTCTTTTTCACAGGCATCCAAATTACTCTTATCTGTTGATCTGATGACAATTGTGGCACCATATTTTCCACCTCGTGAAAAAGGATAACTTCCTATATCTAATCCAGTGAATCGATCCTGAATTTTCGCCAATTTCTCGGCAAAAAAACTCTCACCCACGAAAATATCAAAAGAACGTGAATGGACTACTTCTCCTTTTTCAAGATAGTCATACATTCCTTCCAACATGCCCTGCATTATCGAAGGTATTCCAGCCATGACGAAAACATTCTCAATCTTGTAACCTGGGGCCTTAGTTGCAGGACTATAGATCAACTCACCACCCTCCGGTATGTGGAGCATTTTGAGGAGGGGCTCGGTCAGTTCCTTGCCCGCCAAATATTCCTTCATCTTGATTAGGGCCTCGTCATCTATCTTGGTCTTGACTCCAAAAGCCTTGGCTATACTATCTGTAGTTATGTCATCGTGCGTAGGTCCAATTCCACCCGTTGTGAATACATAATCATACCTTTTTCGCAAGGAATTCACGGCCTCAATTATATCTGATTCGTCATCCAGGACGACCCGGACCTCGGAAAGATGGATACCTAGGTTACCCAGCCATTGAGCAAGATACGCTAAATTCTTGTCTTCAGTTCTACCAGAGAGAATCTCATCTCCAATAATAACCAGAGAGGCCCTGATCACAACTTTTCCAATGCTTTGATACGGGCTTCCATCGGAGGGTGAGTCGAGAACATGTTGATGAAGAAATCGCCTCCCCTCAATGGATTTACAATACACAAAGCCGCGTTACTGGGTGAACCACAATCCAGTGGTTTTCTGTGATTTTCCCACTCCAACTTCTTTAAGGCACTAACCAGGGCCCAGGATTTGTTTGTCAATTTAGCTGCGGTCGCATCTGCATGGAATTCTCTGCTTCGAGAAACGGCCATCTGAAGTAGAAAGGCGGCAAGAGGGGCCGTAAGAATTACTAACAGCATCAAGGCTGGATGAACGTTACGGTTACGCCCAAAAAGACTATTCCACCATAACATACGTGCTGCAAAGGCTATGGCACCAGCAATTGTGGCCGCAACGCACATTACTAAGGTATCCCTATTCTTGACGTGGGCCATCTCATGGGCCATAACTCCCTCTAATTCATTATCATCCAAAATAGACATCAATCCTGTCGTTGCAGCTACCACCGCATTCTTTGGATTGCGACCAGTTGCAAAAGCATTCGGTGTTGATGAATCAACTATTGCAATACGTGGCATTGGTAATTCATTAATATTAGCTATATTCTTCACCATACCATACAATCTAGGACTGTCCTGCCGCTCTATTATCCGAGCACCATACGCTTTGAGAACTAGAGTATCACTATAGAAATATGAGAAAATATTGATTGCTATGGCTATGATTAGAAATATGAACATTCCTGAAAAAGGATCACTGCCAAAATAGGCTCCCACTACCAATCCCACTATTACCATCAAGAAGGTCATCATGAAATATAATCCAAAGAGACGTAGTATTGCCATAATATTCGATTTTACACCTATAATTAAAACTTATTTAGTCTGCATAGTGTCCGTAAGTTTGCCTTTCCAGTATACGAATCGCCTCTTGTTCCACTTTAGGATTGTATCTGAATACTGGATTGGGGCTTTTTCCTTGGGGTCTTCTTTTTAGATCTAACTTATCCTCTGAATAAGCTCTTACCGATTCGACCATAAGAGTACAAGCGACAACTAATGTCTTGTAGCAAATATCGTGATAATCATCTCCTCTTCTAACTTGGATCTCGCGCTTACCAACTAAATCACCAGCATCAATTTCAGTTGAGCATATATGGCAACTGCTACCAATTTTGATGTTCTCATGAACACTCCAGGCCGGTGAGGCTGAACCACGGCATTCGGGTAGAAGCCCCGGATGTGAATTCAAAACCCCTCCTCGGCTTTCGCCATATTCCAATATTTTTCCTCTGATTATCCGAGTCCCACCAAATACAATCAATTCGGGAGCTGCCTTCTCAATATGTTCCATACAATGTTCATCATTATGTATTGGAACCTCAACAACAGGAATATCATGTTCGGCAGACTGTGATTTCATCGTAGAGGCCAGCGGATGTGTTCCTATCCTAAATTCGAATTTCTCTCTTTCAATCTCTCCACCTTCTGAGAATTCCTCGATGATTAGAGATGGTTTGAATCCCGCAGCCAGAAGTTGGGAAAGCATCTCGCGACCCCATGGATGCTCTTTGATGGCCAGAAAAATGAAATTCATTTTTTTGCTACTACCTTGAATTCAACAGCTATAGGAGTCGGTAACGCACCGACCTCAACTGTGGTCCTTGTCGTCTCATAACCTTCTAAATATTGTGCATATATCGAATTGAATTTCTTGAAATCCCTTTCCATATTTGTCAAGAAGACCATGATATCGATAACATTTGACATCTTCAATCCTGCCGCTTCCAGGATTGCAATCACGTTACTGAAAGTCGCATGTGTCTGAGCTTCAATCCCATCCGGAATATCATCAGTCTCAGGATGCCGTGGACCTACTCCTGAAAGAAATACCAGATCACCAGCTTCCTTGGCATGAACATAAGCTCCAACTGGTTTAGCAGCTTTATCCGTTCTAATCGCCATCTTCTCCCTCTAAAGGTCCCATCTCAGGTTGTTCATAGAAGTCCAGAACCTCACGGTCGCCTTTGTAAAATTCGGGATCATCCTCATCATATTCCAGATCTCCGGCCGTATCCTCAGCAGGAGTCATGGTTACAACAGCCGAACCGGTGCCCCATACTGGTTCGTAGGCTAGAATATTTCCCTCATACAAATTGGTTTGACCCATCATAGAGGCCATAATCCAGAATGGTTTGAAACTGACAACCTTAGGTACACGTGCTTCTTCATGAAATTGACGGGATAATTGGGAAACGTCCTCTAATCTCCCCTTATCAAGATACTCCAGAAATTTCAGATTCCACTCGTGATCCTTAAGTGAATGGATTTTGTCGTCTTCTGGTTTTATCTCAACGGTATGTAACCGGTTTGATAATGCCGAGACAACAACTACTACCGCTTTCTTTCCGCTAGCGTCTATTGCGTCTCTTACCGACTTGCCCAGAACTATCGTTTCGGCCCGGTTGGCATACATATTGCTGGACACTATAATCGCCGGTAATCGATTATCTGGATTTAGCAACTTGAGAGCCAGAATAGAGCCAGTGTCTATAGGAAATCCATAGTAAGATACTGTACGGGCATGGAGGCCGCGCTCCTTGCACTTGTCAACAGCTAGTTCAGCAAATTCCGAATCTATTCGGAATTTATAGGGAATACTGCCCAATTCATGGAATTCCTCGTCCACAAATGTCCATTCGGGTTCAGGAAAAGCCTGTATTTGGTGGCCCAGAATAGAGGGCCAGAAAGTACTGTAAATCACCATTATCTCAGCATCTGTCTCTTCTATCTCTTTGCGGGCTTTGTCATAGGCCTCTCTTACTCTCTGCCAGCCTTCATTCTTTTCAGGACATAAATATGGATGAGGCATTCCTGGTACGAGTATACCCTTGCGTACGTTGTCGTCCCTCATACCTTGGCCTGTCTAGGATCCCAACCCACGATTGCATTTCCAGTTCCGATTACGGTGCCATATGCATGAACCACAGCTTCGTAATCTGGAAAGCCAAGGGCACTAATCAACCAAGTTAGACAACCTGCTTCAGTCTCAGCCATTGTTTGTTCAGTGAAATCAGGTAAAAGATCAATCAATTGCCTAGATTTCCCTTCCCTCATCAGATTGATCATCTTCATATCCCACAGATACTGATTATGATTGGTAACATGCTCCTGACTCATGTCCTCGGGAACCTCAGGTTCCACCGTAAAATGACGATGGGAAAGGGAATTGCTTGAAAGAAGCAAGGCCCTCTTTCCTGAAGCTTCAACAGCCTTACGGGTAGCCTCACCCAACTTAATCATATTGGCCTGCATGACCTCTGAATTGAAATAGAATTTAGAACGATTTGAGGATATGCAAACTATTGGTTTATCCCATGCCGGATTTACCAAATGGCAGCTAGTAATAGTCCCATAATCAATTCTAAAATTCGGATTTTCCATCATTTTTACAAGTAAACCAGAATCGGCTGCATTATCGTGTATGGATTTAGACAATTCTACATCTACTTTCAAATCGTAATTATATCTGAACAAGTTCGGGAAAATAGGATCAACCGATAATGACTTGAATTTGTCTACACCTAAAAAATGGGTTCCAACGAATGTCGCCCAGTGAGGAGTGTGAACAATAATAACATCATAATCTCTATCTGACAAGCTATTACGCAATCTCTCATACCCCCATCTCAACTCTTCCCAACCACCCTCGGATGTAGCTTCATTCTGGGGTGGATTCTCGGCATAAACCAAATGGGGGGGATGTGGTGCCAGAGCGCCCATCACAATTTCTCCCTTGGACATAATAACTTACTCTTAAGCCTCGATATAATGATTTTTGGTCAGGATTTCACGCATATGTTGACTGCCTCGGAAAAGAATCCCAAACTCCATCGACCACCTTCACGACCCACACCACTATCTTTGACACCTCCAAAAGGCACGCGTAAATCACGATGCAACCAAGTATTGACCCAGACCATACCTGTTTCGATTTTCTCTGCAACTTTAGTTCCTCTTTCTGAATCCCCAGTCCAGACTGAACCTGCCAAACCATAATCTGTACAATTTGCCATTTTGATTGCTTCCTCGTCAGTTCCAAATGGGTGGATTGTCACAACAGGACCAAATATTTCCTCTGTAGCGGTGCGACTCAGATAATCAAGACCTGAAACTATCGTAGGTTCCAGAAAGGCTCCCTTATCAAAAGGAGAATCCAGTTTTGGAGTATGGCCCCCACATAGTATCTTGCCACCTTCCCTCTGAGCCAGATGAATGTATGATTCTACCTTGTCTCTATGGGCTGAAGAAACCAAGGCGCCTAAATCTGAATCATCAGAAGAGGGATCGCCCACTTTCATATTTTTGACGTAATCGACAAATCTGGGTACAAACTCATCCCAGATCTTTTCTGAAACAAAAATGCGGCTCCCACACAAACAGACTTGACCTTGATTCAAGAAACCTGCACGGGCAACGCCTGGAATTGTCGTCTCCAGATTGGCATCATCAAGAACAATACTGGCATTCTTTCCTCCTAATTCTAAACTCAATTTCTTGAACATGGGGGCTGCGGTTGCAGCTACTTTTCTACCTGTTGCAGTGCCTCCTGTAAAAGAAATCAGAGAAATCTCAGGATGTTCGACAATAGCCTTACCTGCCTCGGGACCCGATCCATGTACTATATTCACAACACCAGCTGGTAAACCGATCTCATCGATTACCTCTGCCAATAAATTCGCGGTCAGAGGGGTCAATTCTGACGGTTTGGCAACAACTGTGTTTCCCATTACAATCGCGGGAGCGATTTTCCAGGAAAGAAGATAGAGGGGCAAGTTCCAGGGGGTTATCAATCCTGCAATTCCCACTGGTTTCAGAATCACATGATTGATTGCGTCTTCCATCTCGAACTTTTCGTCAGTATAGTCCTTGGCAAACTTTGCGAAAAAACGGAAATTGGTGACGGAACGAGCAGCGTCAACTGCCCGGGCAAGGGATATCGGCTTACCAGTATCAAGTGATTCCAGTGACGCTATTTTCTCGGATTGGGACTCTAGGGAATTTGCAATCTTGTCCAACCAATGAACTCTTTCGTCGATAGTCAGGGAAGCCCATGCTGTACGGGCATCATTGGCTGCATCAACAGCTTGCTGAACATCATCTGAAGTTGAGGCCGGAATAATCCCTATAATCTTTCCAGTTGCCGGATTGATATCATCAAGTGTACGACCCTTAACAGGGGGTTGAAACTTACCATTGATATAATTCTGTATTTCCTTCATCCCTGACTCTTGTAATCTTCGGGATTGAAGTACCATCGGTCGCTATCAGGGTCCCACTCATCCCAAGTTGGAATATCTTTCAATTTTTCAAGATGCTTTTTGGGTACCACACCAGGAACTAGGAATGCTTTCTGTCTCCTTAGCGGATACGGATTCCTGAGTTCCATACCAAGAACACCCAGAATCCCTCTGGCAATATACCAAGTAGCCTGAGGATTCCAGCCATGAGCAACCTTGATTACCACACCCAGACCTTCAGGGTAATCATCGTGGACGATTGCCATGCCTAGAAGTCCATCTGCCCCCTCCTTGGCAATAACTTTCCCATCGCACGATTTGATTATGGTAGTGTCCAGCCTGTTGAAACCACCAATAATATCCGGATTCTTGACCATGGCCTCCCATATCCAATTGTCATCCTTTTCCTTGGCTAGACCTGCATAACATGCTGCCAGTTCATTGACCGTGTTAGACAAGGTTGGAAAGCCATCTCCATCTCTTGCGATGCGCTGTGGGTTCCAGTCCTTTCCAAGATGACGACGAACTTGTTCCAAATATGCGAAGAAGAAGGGATGACTTGGCAAGGTATAACCGGCTCTATTCCACCCCTTACGACGGCAGCCAAGCAAAATAGCTGCATGCTGACCTGAAGAATTAGAATACCAGCGTCGAGCGCGTCTGACCTGACGGCCAAACTGAACCAACGGTAAATCAAGAGGAGTCTGCATCAATCCCCAGTCTGATTTAGGGAGGAGGGATTGGGCTGCTTTAACATGCTCCGAAGTACCATTATGGCTGGCTACTGAGATTGCTTTCTGATCCCAATTAAGATCGTTCAACTCATCTGAGAATACTCTAAGCATAAGCGGTTTCATCATCGAACGGCCATAACACAGGACATTCCCGCCAAAACTATGGATTATCTTGTCTCCACTCGACCATGCAACAGCACCGTGAATTGTAGTCTCACTTACACCATTTCTTCGGTAATCGACCAGAGGTTCCCACTCAACATCTCTGCCTGTGGGTATATCTCCCTCCGTATCTCCCAAGGGACTACTTGGGTACAATTGACTGGCCTCTGTGGGGTGACTCATCCTACCAACTCTTTGACACGGGGAACCACTTTGTTCATGAAAGCATCCATATTACGGATTACCCTCGGACTATCATGGTTAAAGAAATCAAACCAGGCCATTACACAATCATCAGAATGGAAACGTTCAGCTACTTGTTGGGCCACCTCTTCTACATTCCCAATCACCGAATTATCAGCAGCCTTGGAAACCTTCATTGGATCTATAGTCCCTTCTAAAGCTCCCCAATATGACCCCAAAGACTTCTTGGCTTCTTCCTTTGCAGCCTCTGTGCGCTCAAAATTGGACAAATCTGGCTCATCATTCACAAATACCATCAATGTTCTAGGCATGTAATTTCTCTTCCAAGGACCTCCATCTGCATGATAATATTTCCTCATTCTATCGTGTGTTGCTTCAATCAATTCAGGAGGTGTGATGGAAAGATTGAATACCTTGACCGGTAGAATTTGGTTTATTGATTTCTGGAGTTCGGGATCATGTGAACCGAGGACAAGATCCAGCAGCTCTCTATTCCATTCTTGTGGAATGTTCTTGACATCTTCAAAAACATATCGATTTGGTATCAGAATGCTGTCTGGAGCGGAGGATAAAAAATCACGTTCGACTGCTGCATTCTGTACCTTCTCCCAGTCTTCATCGCTACGGAAATTAGAGCGGGTAAGAATTGTCTTGCGTATCATATCACTATTGACTATTTCGCCATTCAACAAACGCAAAAATATCTCACAAGCTTCCGCAAATATCTGGCCTCTCAAAGCTGGCCATGCTATGGCCTCGACGTCGTCTCGCGGTATTATACCATACGGACGTGCCATGAATTCAAAGCGGCCTGCAGAGAAACCGATGCGCAATTTTCGTTTTTCGCCTTCATTGAGCCCATGTAATGCCAAAAACGCTCCTACCCTTTCGGAGATCCCCACTGGACCTCCATGAGTAAGGAGACTCATAACTGCAGAACCAACATTGATTCTCTCGGTCTTGACAAACATCAAGTGAGCAAGCTGAAAGAAATCCGTGCACAAACCCACTTCCCCTTCCCAATGTGGAACCACAGGATTCTTGTTCATTTTCTGGACTTCTGTAGATAAATGAGCCTGTGCGACCCAGGCTGTTCCAAAACCTAACTGATCTGCCGCCTGTAACTGTTCAAAAAAATTGGAAAACATCGTGTTCTCGTCAGGAGTCTGCCCCCCAACCGGAGTCTGAGCAATTGATAGGAATATGTCAAAATCCATTAGATTGAACCTGTTCTTCCTCCATCTACAGGAAGACTTACACCTCTGACGAAACTAGCTGCCGGTGAGGCTAGAAAGGCTATTACATTACCTAGTTCAGAAGGATCTCCTAAACGGCCTTCTGGAACCGTGCTCAACCAGGCCTTTTCGACTTCTTCCTGGCTTATGCCTTTCTGCTCAGATAGTGTCTTTTTCAGCTCACCAAGGCGTTCAGTATTCGTAAATCCCGGCAGAACATTGTTTATCGTGATATTGGGAGGTAATTCATTAGAATATGATTTTGACCATGATGCCATTGCCCCACGTATAGTGTTGCTTACGCCAAGGCCTGTAATCGGTTCTTTTACTGAAGTTGATATCACATTAATCACTCTTCCATAATTCGATTCCATCATTCCTGGGAGAATTAGTTGAACTAATGTCTGGGATGCCAGAACATGCCTTCGAAATGCTTTTTCGAAGTCATTCGAGGTCGCATCAACTATGGCTCCTGAAGGTGGACCACCAGAATTATTGATCAATATCTGAAATGGGCCATTTTCAGTGATTTCCCTTTTTATACTTGTCGTTAATAAATCAATATCTTCCATATCGCAGGCAATTGTATCCTTTCCTGATGCTGTTCTTGACAAGACAACAACACTGGCACCGCAATCTTTCAGAGCTGTTGCAGCCGCTTCACCAATTCCCTTTGTTCCTCCACAGACCAAGGCTCTTTTGCCACCAAGATCAATCAATCAATCACCTTTAAATCCGTAGAATACCGGGTTTTGTAATTCAGGCAGGGCGCTTTTCTTGATCAATATGCTGCGAACTGACCATAAATCAACAAAAACACGATATTTGGCAGTCATATCTAGATAGTCGACTCCAGAAGAACCACCTGTGCCAACACGGCGTCCTATTACACGTTCCACCATTCTGGCATGGGAGCTACGCCACAGCACCATCGCTTCTTCCAGTTCGATAAGGGTCGATAGCAACTTTCTAGGCCATGCCAACAACGGTAATTCCCTGTAGGATTCAATGAAAAGTAGACCAGATCTTCCCCTGTGGACCTTATCTTTAGATTTTAGAAATTCGCGGGCATCGGCATTATGATCTGGGTACAGAGATTTATGTTTTTCAAGAAAACTTTCCACAAAATTAGAAACAATCTCACCATCTGACGATGAATCTAGGGTTGAACCTTGGATGGGGGTTCTGTGAAGCCACTCACATATGACCTCATACAACGATTTTTTCTCCTTGAAGGATTCCCAGGCTTTACCGCTTACTGGTTTACCATCGACCCATATCTCTCCCATCAAGGCTTCCATTTTTCTCATTTGAAAAGATTCAAAACCTGAGGCCGTACCTAATTTATCCCTAAAATTCAGGAAATCCTGCGGTTCAAGGGTCTCTACGACCTTCCACTGCTGGGCCATGAGTCTGAAAGTCTCGATCACTCTACCCATGTGATGAACTGCCTGAGGTATCTTGGTCTCCTCTACATAATCAGTATCAAGAATATCACGCGTACATCTCAGTTCACTGATGATAAGTTTGAACCAGAGTTCAAAATTCTGGTGAACTATGATAAAATGCAATTCGTCATTGCTAAGTTTGCTTTCATCACCGTCAATACCAGTCTGTAATTTGAGCAACTCTTCTATCTTGAGATACTCCCCGTAAGTAGGAGACATATATACCCGAGAAGGATTGCATATTATATCGACTGCGTTTGGGGGATTATGCTAGTCTGGGCACATGGATTGTGGGGTAGTCCCAACGGTAGCAAGGTCACTGCTATTCGTGAAAGTGGGATTGAAGTGATATCTCCAGACTTCAATGAAATGGAACTCATAGATAGAGTAGAACTTCTGAAAGAGACCATAGAAATTGGGAATGTTGTGCTTGCTGGTTCTAGCTGGGGGGGTCTGGCATGTGCATTGACAGCTATGCAAATACCAGAGAAACTCAAAGGTTTGCTATTGCTTGCTCCTGCACTCCATTATCCTGAATCTCCAAACGATGAACCAGAAAAACTGATAGCTCCTGACAGTGTACCTGTAACAATCATCCATTCAACAACAGATGATATTGTACCAATTAGTGCCAGCAAGAATTATATTGAAAGATCGGGAAATAACGTGCAACTGATTGAAGTAGAGGATAATCATGTTCTAGAAGATTCTATCGAACTTATAATATCTGAAGCAAAAAAAATGCTTAATGGCTGAAATCTTTTACTTTTTCTACTAAATCCATTCTTCTTAGACGCCAAATTCCATATGGAGTAATGGCTAATGATATTATTAGAACAGTAGCAATCAAGAAAAGAACGACACCTACACTAGGTACAACCGTAATATAGAATGTCCAAGAAGAAAATTCACCTGCTAGATAGACAGTACCAAAATAAGCAAAAATAGCACCAAATATTCCACCCACTAGACCAATAACAAAATTTTCACCAATTATCATAGATCCTAATCTAGTTGTAGATCCTCCAAGAACTCTCAAGGTTGACAACTCTAAATCTCTCTCTGCAAGATTCATTACTAACGTATTAAACAAGACCGCCGCCGCAACTAGGATTCCAAGAAAAATGAACACTCCTAAGAATTGAGATTGTTGCTCTAGAAGTTTCTCAATTCCTGAAAGTAAGTTTTTTTTCTCTGTTAATCCTTGTGAAACGTCTGCCAAATCCCCATCAACTGAATCTCCATTTTCTAGCTTGAGATAAACTGATGTTGGCTCTATCCCTATATCTTCCTCTAATAATGTGCGATGGAAATAGATTGTTCGGGAAATCTCTCCACGTGTTGTACCCACAAGTTCAACATCAATCTCCATAGTTCCAAGTTTCAGGGTACGCTTTTCATCCAATTTCCAGTCAAGTAAAGCTGCAGTTCCCTCGTCTGCTAAAACTTGAACCGTTTCGGTTTCCTTAGCTGGTAACTCTCCTTCAATAAGGTTAACCAGACGCATTGAGGATCCTTCTGTAGCAAATTTTTCCAACCCTATTGCAATAAAGGGCTTTGATTTTCCGGTATCATCCTTAATTGTTCCAAATGGATACTCTATGACCAATTCGTACGTTGCATTGTGCTCGTTTGACCAGGCAATTATACCTTCTGGACCACCTGCAGGGACATCTGCCTGAACATCCCATTGCTGCCCTTCTTCTAAATTGTCCACAAGAATATCAACCATTGAACCTGAAAACATCAACATTGTACCATAAATCAACATGGACAGTCCTACAGCAATGAAAGTTAAACTTAAACGAACAGGCTTACGCATGCTTGAACGAATGGTCAATCCAATCGTAGTAGGTAGCCTAGCAGTCAAATTCTGAAGAAACTTGGAACCCACGCGTACCTCATGTTGACCACCTAAAATATCCAATGGTTTCAGTCTTGATGCTGTCCAAGCGGGTCTAAGGCCTGACAGGAAGACAATTACCATTGCAATGGCTACTATCTCCATTACCATACTCCAGTCAAGAGTTTCATTCAAAATTGGAAGACCTATTATGCTCTCATAAACATCGAGCATTGCTCGAATTCCAAACAACACTCCCAATAGAACACCTATCGCACTACCAATCAATCCAATAACCAATGGTGCAAGCATGTAACCTATCATAATCGAGTTTCGAGGAACGCCGAGAGTCCGCATTATTGCTATTTCACGAGATTGACTCTGTATCAATCTTTGCAGGCTAAGTATTATCGTTATTGAGGCTACGATGGCCAACATTGCCGTAACGGCTGGAAAACTCTTTTGAGCTCCTTCAAGGTCTGCCCTCAGAAATTCTACCGATGGAGTCTCTCCTCTATCAGTTACCGTTGCTGTGCCTGAATCAGCATCCAACAAGACTTCCATTACATGTGCCTTTACAGGACTAATTTCATCTCCTTCAAATTCGTCTGTTGTAGGAATATCAAAAGCTGGAGTCCCGTCTAAATCAATTAGAATCTTATTTGATGAGCCTGAAGTAAGATTTGCTAGTTTCTCAAGTCCTTCAGCAGTGAGATAACCTGTAACATAAGTGCCAGCTTCAGCAGGAAAAAGAGACCCTTCAGGTGCAAACCAAAAATGGTTTGAGTGATAACCCAAACCAACTACGGTAAAATTCATACGACCCTCACCAACACCTAGCGATACCGAATTTCCAACTGAAATATCCAGATCCTCTGCTGCATGAGCATCTATTACAATTTCTGTCGGAGTTTGTGCAATTCTCCCCTCACAGCAATCATGATCTGGTATCCAAACCTTATCCACTTCGCCTTCGTCAATTCCATGCCAAACAGCTGTGACTAGAATCTCTTCACCTTCTTTACCTACATGGAAAAGAGTCCCATCAACAACCAATCTAGGTTCACATTTGTCTATTGAAGGCGAATCAACAGGGAAATCATCTTCAAATTTATCGCAAAGGTTCTGTGAATCCTCTTCAGACCAAGTACCGCCTGGAAGATTTACCCAAATATCTGGAAGATTAACTCCCTCGTCGTCATCTTCATAAATATTATCATAGAGTACTGCCACATTGGTAGCATAACCCCCCATTGAGATTCCTCCTAGAACGCCTATAACAACCATGAAAATTACTGCTACTAAACGTATCTTTGTTCTCCATAGGCTACGTGCTAATCTTTTAGTTAGAAGAAAAGACATTACTCTTAGTTTACCTGCTCATCTGACTTTATTTTACCACTATCTAAACGTACTACACGTGTGGCATACTTTGCCAACGATTCATCATGAGTGACCATTACTGTAGTTATATTTTCTTTCTTACAGGCTTCAGTGAGGACATCCATTACTTTAGCAGAAGTCTCAGTATCCAGATTACCTGTTAATTCATCACCCAAAAGCAATTTAGGATTTTTGGCTATGCTTCTAGCAATTGCAACGCGTTGTTGTTGACCGCCACTAATTTCAGAGGGGAAACGATCTATCTCACCTTCCAATCCTACTAATTTTAGAACTTCCTTAGCTCGATTGACATCACGCTGACCTGAAAGTTCTTGAATCAACAGCACATTTTCCAGAACTGTCAAATCTTGTAATAGATTGAAAAATTGAAATACATATCCAACGTTTTTTCTGCGAAATGTAGTAAGATCTTCACTGTTTCCAGTTACAGGGATTCCATCAAACAAATACTCTCCAGAGGTTGGAGTATCTAAACCTGAAATACAATTCAGCAGTGTCGTCTTTCCCGAACCGGAAGGTCCCAGCAAGATTATTCTTTCGCCCTCTTTGATGCTTAGAGTTATTCCATCCAAGGCCCTAATCGTCTCTGATGCCATCACATAGTGTCTACGCACCTTATTCAGCTGAATCATACTAATTCGGCTATTTTCGATGGTTATTTAGCAGTTAGGTGCTAACCTTCAGAACCTGTTGAACCGTCTTCAGAATCTGAGCTGCTGTCGGAATCTTCTCTATCTTCGTCTTCATCACCATCTTCATTGGGTTCTACTTCAATAGCATCGACAACTTCATCATAGTAATAATCAACGTAATTTGGCTTATTATCGGAAGGAAGTTCGACAAAACCAGTTTTCTCCATCGTATCCACCTTATGTGCAGTGACTCCTTTCTCACTGATGGCATAAATGTAGTCTCCTCCACCCATGAATATGCTACGCCTGACATCAGGACTATCCCATGAATAACTGGAATTGTAGAAGGAGGAGTGATCGATTTCATCGTAAATTGCGAGATCCTCACCAGGTTTTGCATTTATCAGCATTAATTTGGATATGTATTCATAACCACTTGCATAATACAATCGACCATCAATCTCCTTGACATCTGAATAGTATCTCTGAGTTGACATTGGAATTGCGAGTAGACCATCAGCTTCCCAATACTGAAAGGCCTTGTGTTCATAGGTTGCTTCGCTGTAAGAATATGACCAGTCATACTCATTTTCAGGTGCAGGGGTCAATCTGAGTGAACTTTCCAGTACCGGGTTCGAGAAGTCACTGACATCAAATATTGATATCTGGGTAACTCCCCATTCCAGACCATCCTCATCACCAGCTATTCCTATTGTAAGGAGATGATCATCTCCCATTGGATGAATATAGGTAGAAACGCCTGGAACCTCAAGTTCACCAATAACTCTAGGATCTGTGGGTTCACTTAGATCTATAGTCCATAAAGGATCGATATTCCTGAAAGTTACAAGGTAGGCCTTGTCACCAATAAAACGGGCTGACCATATTTGCTCATCTTCTGCAATTCCGCCTACGTGACCTATGACGTCATACTGGGTTCCTTCCGCATTGAGTCCCAGAACAAAGACGTGACTGACCATTGGTTCAGGATCTTCCATCCACCACCTGCCCCACTGGCCTGTGGTAGAACAGATACGAATGTTCCCATTATACTCAGATAATGAGAATTGATCCTGAATAGTACCGTTTATCCTTCCACTGGCAATATAATCAGTCTGTCCAGGACTAGATATGTCAAAGACATGGATGTTTGTCATCTCTTCAAGCTGATTATCACCATCGCCCCAGAACCACCATGAATCCCAAGCTGATTCAGCCATTACCATTACATTTCCAGAGGCATAGACTGTAGCCCAATTACTCAGAATATGATCTGCATTGAAACTGAAAGTGTCCTCTAACAAATCAAGTGTCAAGATGGATGTCACGCCTTGACCTGCACCATCAGAGGCTGCTGCGAAATCTTGACAATTACCTTCACCAGACTCTGAATATTTATGTGTAGTAATGTTGGATCCAGATTTTTCATAAATACGAGGAATCAAATTGTCCAGTGGAGTACTGTCAATTATTTTGTCATTATAGGCGATTGTCTCATTCATCTTCTCCATCCACCTCTTCTCTCTTTCTGGGCTTTCCCAATCAAGATCCCAATAAGTATAATCAAATTCAAGCCAGGTTTGCAGACCATAGACCTCCATCCAACCATATGAAACCATACGAACTGTGCCTCCTGATTCTCTGGCAGTCTGATAACTACCTTCGATGTAAAGTTCTCTGGTAACTTGTGGTGAACTTCTATTGGTCAAGTCCAAAACCGTAATCTTAGTGAACGAAGTTGTTCTGTAATAATAATCATATTCATAATCTATGTCAATATCCTCCTCAACTGCAGAATCTTCTTTCGACTCGCTATCTTCTTTCTCTTCATCTGAGGTCTCTTCTTTGGGTTCAGCAGGCTCCTCCTCAGATGAACTGACAGTTGCAGGACTAGATTCGACAGATTTAGTTTCTCTTTTGAATGCGGACTTAACTATATCATCAAGAGGATGTTTTTCTTCGTAATAGCTATAGATATATACATTTGAGTAAATAACCGCTTTATCGTCTACCAAAAGCATCTCATTCGGATATCCTTCAATTGAAATATTGGACAAATATGAAACATCACCAACTTCCGGAATCTCAAGAATATGTACTTTACCGGAGGGATAGACTCCCCAATCGCTGTATCCTTGATTTACAAGATAAATATAGGAACCATCTGTCTTGACAAAGTCGGCCTCATCCACTCCCTGTTCTTGATTATTGGTTCCTGAGAAATCTACTCCTTCCTCTCCTCCAGATGATGTCTTTTGGGACGCTTCTGGGCCTGCGGACGGGGTTGAATCCATTTCCATGCCACCGTCACTATCCATTGCCATCTCGGGTTCTCCGACCATTACCATATCATCTACCATTCCCCAACCACCATAGTAGTACGAACCTGTTCCCAGATTAACGCGCATCTCCTCTTTCAGATGTTCTTTCAAATCAATCTCAAGATAACCACAGGAATCATAGGTCGATAGAGTTGGTGAGCCTTTGGATCTATCTGAGAGAATATCTTCCAGATATTCAGACTGGGCCTGTGTAAGAGTACCACCTGAAGGTGTATCATCAGGAATGTAAGAAGCTAGAGAAATACCAAGAATAATAACTGCAAAAACTGCAAACACACCAGAAGGGATACCACCTAAAGGTTCAGGTTGAGGTGAGGACAGGTCCAACATCGTTCTTGGGGTGTTAAGCGATTTACCAAAAACGTCGATTTTTTTAGCCATTGACCGGATTTCCTCTGCTCGGTTTTTTACTATTCAGAGGCTCTGGTAATTCCATCATTTTATCCAGACAACGTTTACAATTAACGTATCTGTTTTCCATTCTTTTCATCTGTGATAGCTCACCAGTTGTTAGTCCCCAACCGCAAAGGGTTTTTTCGTGCTCTCCTAACATATGCCTTCTGCGCATAACTAAAATTTGGCTCCGGAGTATATAAAACAGTGCCAAAAAAAACTTTTTGGAAATCGTCACTTCTTCTTCAATTCAATAGTGAAAAGCTTCAATAGAGTAATTATCGATTCCTCGAGGACCGCATTGTCCTGAACCTCGGCCTGACTGAAGTCAAGCTTGTACGCAATATTATCTACCAAAGCCTGGGTTATCACTTTTTCTTTCAGAAATTTGTATATGCTTCTATCCAAGAAAGCTTTCTGAGCCATATATTTTGAATCTACCATAATCAACTGACCATTAGTCACTAACTTGTCGATGTGATAATCGACTAATTGTGAGGATATGTCTGCGACGTCTGCAATCTTTCTTTTGGATGCGGGCTCACCAATCTTGATTGTTGCAAAAAGGATTTTGAAAAGTGTGTTGGCATCTTCCAGATTGTGCTTCAACTTCACATTAATGTCAGACATTGGATTACGAATTGTGTGCCCACTTTAAAGCAATGCCAAAAAGTTTGGAGTTAATCGAAACTCAGAAGAACCTTACCAATATTCTTCCGATCCTGAATGTAATGATGGGCCTCTACCGCTTTCTCTGAAGGGAAAACCTTGTCCACATGGGGAGTTATCTTGCCCTCATCAATCCACTTCATCAGATCTTTTCTGGCCTTGTCCAGTCGTTCCCAGTTACTCCAACGACCTAGGTGTATCCCAAACACACCCCTATTACTGGTCATCATCTTCAATGGATCAAACTTTGGAAAGGTCATCCAGGACCTGAAGCGCTGCCATTGACTCTTTTTCTTGCCTGGAGCCATATCAGATATACCAAACGAACATACTCGGCCACCAGAGCCTAGGCAACGATAGGATTGCATTAGATGCTCGCCCCCTATAGGGTCCAGGACCAATTCCACTCCCTTGCCATCAGTCCATTCCATTATTCCTGCCAGAAAATTGTCTCTATCGACTGGTAAGACACCTCTTTCCTGAATAAATTCATGCTTGCTCGGAGAGCATGTGCCAAAGATTGTCTTGGCACCAGCGATTTTAGCTAGTTCGATTGAAGCCAGCCCCACACCACCTGCTGCACCATGAATCAGTATTGATTCTCCCTTCTGTAAGGCTCCGGGATGGATAATCATCAGATATGAAGTGAGATAGACTGCTGGAAAAGCGGCAGCCATATCAAAAGTGATCTCGTCTGGAATCTTGAAAACACCCTCTTTTTTTGCGATTGTATGGGTAGCATAACCACCCTTGGTACCAGAACCGACAACCCTGTCTCCAAGTTCAAAATCTTCTACGTCCGGGCCAACCTCGTGCACCGTTCCCGAAACTTCCATTCCTGGAGTAAAAGGGGGTTTGGGAGAACCAGGATAAAGTCCCATGCGGGAAAGAATGTCTGCAAAATTGATTCCGGCTCTGGAAACTCGGATGCAGACTTCTCCTGGCTCAGGAGAGGGTATTGGAAGCTCCTGGAGTTCCATGTTGTCAGGACCCCCATGTTTTGTGACAACTACTGCTTTCATCATTCCTCGTAATAATAATCCAGACCAAGGTGAGTAATGAGAGTCTCGCCCATTAAATGGCGAAGTGTGTTCTCCAGCTTGGCCTTCTGTGCGAACAGATCATGTATCGGATACAGATCTGGATTGCACATTGGTGACTTGAAATAGAACGAGAGCCATTCCTGAATACCGTGCATACCTGCCCTATTTGATAAATCAAGGAAGAGAGCCAGGTCAAGAACTATCGGAGCTGCTAGAATCGAGTCCCTGCACAAGAAATCCACCTTTACCTGCATTGGATAGTCCAACCAACCCTTGATGTCGATGTTATCCCAACCTTCCTTATTGTCTCCTCTAGGAGGATAATAGTTTATTCGAACCTTATGGTATAAATCTCCGTACAATTCAGGATATTTTTCAGGTTCCAGTATCTGCTCGAGGACCCCTAATTTGGATACTTCCTTGGTTTTGAAAGAATCGGGATCGTCTAGTACCTCACCGTCCCTGTTCCCTAGGATATTGGTCGAGAACCAGCCATCTATACCTATCCTTCGAGCCTTGAAACCAGGCGCTAAAATAGTCTTCATGAGCGTCTGTCCTGTTTTGAAGTCCTTGCCCGCAATTGGTACTCCCTCCCGGGATGCTAGGGAATACATTGCATCAAAATCAACGGACAGATTAGGTGCTCCATTAGCATAAGGGACGCCTTCTTTCAGAGCTGCATAGGCATACAAAATTGAAGGGGCAATGGAAGGATTATCCAAGTCCAACGCCTTCTCAAGAGACTCAAGTGACTCGTAAATTGAATTTTTGGGTTCCTGATAGACTTCTGTACTACCACACCATATCATGACAGCCCGGTCAACCTTATTTTCTTTCTTGAAATTTCGTATGTCTTGCCTGAGAGCTTCTATCCGTTTTCTGTGACCTTTAGCTGATTTTATGTAAGTGCCATCTAATTTCTTCACGAATTTCTTTTCGAAAACTGCCTTCATAGGTTTGATTGATGACAACTCGGGCTTTATCTGATCCAAAAGAGATACATCGATAACGCCAGCCTTGACGGCTGCTTCATAACAATTATCTTCAAATATATCCCAACCTCCAAAAACCAGATTATCGAGATTGGCTAAGGGAACAAAATCCTTGATATCTACTTCGCGCTTCTCAGTCCTCTTTCCAAGCCGCAAGGAGCCCATTTGAGTCAGGGAACCTATAGGTCTGGATAGACCCTTTCGAATGGCTAATGTCCCTGCAATGAAAGTAGTGCTTACAGCTCCAAGACCAGGCATCAGAACTCCCAACCTTCCTGAAGCCTTCTCTATCTTTGCAGGACTATCAATCGCTACCATAAGGCTCAATCAATTAGGATATTGTATTAAGAATTTTAGTTATTGATACAAAACTGAAAGACAAGTCAGAGACCCATCCGCAGCTCTGAATTGGGACATCTCCATGGAATGCAAGGTCAAATCTTTATCTTCCAGCAATCGAGAGGTATGAGGATAACCAGCGGCAACCATTACATCCTTCCCAAACGGCAATACATTTGCTGCATAGGCTTCTTCACCAGGAATCCATAGAACTTCAGTATCGGATGGAAAATCAGATTGTGTGAACCAACCTTCAGGTGCCAATAAAACTCCATGAATAGGAGAAGTACAAATTGAAATCAGATGCAATGAATTACTGGGGACCTGAATTACATGCATCGTAAAACCACGGGCTTCAACAAAATCCTTCAGACACTGAATTCCAGCCTTATTGGTCCTAGTACTGTTACCGACCAGAAATCGGTTACCAAACTGGAGGACGTCTCCACCATCCATTCTAGCCTCAGGCTCCATTAAAACCAGGTTCAAATCCCCTTCCAAGGCTCCTTGGACTGCTGCCTTCTCTCCGAGTCGGCTATCATGGCCGGCATTCGTAATCAAGGCCGAATCGCCCGCAACAACGGCATGGTCCTCTACAAAACAACAATCTGGATATGAATCATGGGGTTCTATTTCCTTAACAGTAACTCCAAGCTCCCTGAGCTTAGCAACATAGGATTTGTGCTGGGACCTTGCCTCCTCTATATCTGTAGGACCTGTACCGAAATATTCTGCCAGCCCTTTCGCATAAGAAGAAGGTATCCCACGGACTATAGCTCTCATAATAATGGACCCAGAATCAAGGGCAGCAACACCGTAGCATCTCCCTCGACAGTTATGCGCCTTGCTTTAGGTTGTACCTTTCCCCAGGAAACTGCTTCACGCACCCGGGCACCACTGAGAGAGCCGTCCCATTCAGGAGCTGTAGTGACCTGGACTGCATAATCCAAACCGTCTCGAAATTGATTCCACCAGATCGTATGATGTTTGGAGATTCCGCCTCCGACCATTATTGCTCCTGTTGAATCTGCTTCGTGTACAATATCTGAAAGTTCATGCTCTTCGGCCAAAATATCTAAAGTAAAGTCCTTGTGAGTTTGCCAGAACATCCAGAGTTGTGAACCGACTGCTCCGTCTGTTGGACCTGGAACAAAGACCTTGATTCCTTTCTTGGCGCAGGTTGCCAGCAATGATTCCGAACCTTTTTCTTCATCTGCCAATCTCAATCCAAATTCATGCCAGATCCTCCAGGGAATCCAGCGCTTGTCCTTGTCATAAAGTTCAGAGAGAATCGGCTGAATCCAGTTCTCAATCGGAATACCATAAGATTCATCGGGAACCAGAACATTCCCCAGACGATTAACTCCTTTCTTCCTCAATTTTTGATCATCCATCACGAAATCCCCATGATAATAATCTGACAGAACTCTAGCTATGTCATGATCTAGAGTTCCACAAGTAGTGACAATCACATCAGTCATTCCTTTTTCTACAAATTGGCGAAGCAGGCCTCGAGTACCGGTTGCCATAATATCTGCTGGAAATGAAAGGAATTTGGTACATTCTCCTTGATTCATATCCTGAATTATGGATGTGGCGGTAGCTACCTTGGCTGCAACAAAACCGCCTGCTTTTGCAAACTGCGAGTTTAAATCGGCAAGCGTTGTCTTAGAATCGATATCAATATCTTCTACTGGATTCTCATGCATCCTTAATCAATCCACACGTACCGCACACATATTTCCCGTCATCAAGGATAAGTTTTCCAGCTTTGCATTCTGGGCACATTTCCCCCTTACTAGGAGGGTCGACATTCTTCTCTTCATCATCTTCATTATGCAAGGCTACAGCGACAACCGTCTCATCATCATCAACTGCCATCACTTTTACACCACGGCCAACACGTGCAATCTGTCTTATAGTATCTACATGAGTGCGAATAACTTTTCCAGAAGAGGTAGTTGCCAGAATCTGATTAGCATCACCAGGAGTCATAGTGGCAATAACATATCCACTCTTTTCATCGACTTTGATATTGAGAACTCCCTTGGCGCCGCGCTTAGTTAATCGGTAATTATCTGCATTTGCTCTCTTACCATATCCTTTCTCCGTTATGGTTAACAAAATATCCTCATCGTCTACTAAGGACATACCAATAATCTCATCCTTGTCCTTCAGACGCATGCCAATCACGCCCTGACCATTACGGCCTACTATTCTCACTTCATCTTCCGAGAAACGATTGGCCATACCTCCTTTGGTTGCAAGCATTACTTGGCTATCGCCCTCGGAAATAGCAACTCCTACTAATTCATCCTTATCCTTGAGAGTAATGGCCCGGAAGCCCTGATCACTAGCCCAAGCGCGTCCTATCCTAGAAGAATATTCCTCCAGACGTGTCTTCTTGATAATTCCGTTCTTAGTTGCAAACAAGAAATAATGACCCTCACCACCAATGTTGGCAACTGGCAGCATACATAGTACCTTCTCGTCCTTTTCTTTACGACCTGCATCCAATTTCTGAAGTAATTGAACCAATGGTGTTCCCTTAGAATAACGTGATACGTCTGGAATTTGCCAGGCCTTCAGGAAATACATACTGCCTACCGTGGTAAAGAACAAAAGGTGATCATGTGAACCCATAGAATACAATTCGACTGGGAAATCACCTTCCTTGGCTTTGATTCCTATTCTACCCTTGCCTCCCCTGTGTTGTGCCTGGTATTCATCCAGATCAACGCGCTTGATGTACCCCTCATAAGTACGCATTACAACCACTTGAGAACGAGGAATTAGATCTTCGGTATTCAAATCTCCATCAAAATCAGATATGACTGTTCTACGTGCATCACCATGTTTCTCATCCAATTGCTGTAGTTCTTCCTTGATGATGGCCATTACCTTGGCTCGATCTGCTAAAATTGATTTCAATTCGGCCATTGTATTCTTTAAATCGGACAATTCTGCTTTTCTTTCATCAACATCCTGGCGAGAAAGCTGATAAAGTCGCATCTCTGCAATAGCCTTGGATTGGATTTTACTCAATGAAAATTTTTTCTGAAGACCTGAAATAACTTCATCCCGGCCTGCTGCACCTCTGATAAATGCTATTACCTTATCCATCTTGGATATGGCTATCAATAAGCCTTCGACAATGTGAGCTCTGTCCTCTGCCTTCTTTAATCGATGTTTAGTACGTCTGGTGACAATTTCCCGACGATGAGTCAAATAAACCTTCAAAAGTTCAATCAGATTCATGCGTTTAGGTTGGTCTTTAACCAAAGCTACATTGTTTATCGCAAAACTTGTCTCAAGAACTGAGTGTTTGTAGAGTTGATTCTCAACAATCATAGGTGCGGAGTCGCGCTTCAACTCGAATACAACTCGCATCCCTTTTTGATCGGACTCATCACGAAGGTCTCGAATTCCTTCTATTTTCTTGTCACGTATCATCTTGGAAATATCTTCTAAAAGGCGATTCTTCTGAACCATGAAAGGAATCTCTGTAACTATTAGATATTCATTTTTATCATCAGATTCATGATTTATCTTTCCTCTCATCTTAACCGATCCTTGACCAGCAGTATATGCATCAAAAATTCCCTTGCGCCCCATTATTGTACCTCCTGTAGGAAAGTCTGGACCTGGGAGAACTGTCATAATCTCTGCAAGTGAAACTCTGGGATTATCGATTAACAGATTTAAGGCAGCAATAATTTCAGACAGATTGTGCGGTGCCATATTGGTAGCCATGCCTACAGCTATACCTGACGAACCATTGACCAAAAGGCCCGGAAGAAGACCCGGAAGAACAGTCGGCTCTTGTAAAGAACCATCATAATTCTCCCTGAAATTCACTGTGGCTTCATCAATGTCCAATAGAACCGAATCTGCGATTGAAGCCAGACGTGACTCCGTGTAACGCATAGCTGCCGCTTTATCACCATCAACAGAACCAAAATTGCCTTGACCATCCACCAGAGGATAACGCAACGAAAAATCCTGAGCCATCCTTACCATTGTATCATAGATAGACTGATCTCCATGGGGGTGATATTTTCCCATGGTATCTCCAACAATTCTAGCTGATTTCTTATAGGCTGAACGAGACCCTGAGCCCATTTCTTTCATGGCATAGAGAACTCTACGATGTACTGGTTTGAGGCCATCCCGGGCATCAGGTAGTGCACGCCCTACAATAACGGACATCGCATAATCCAAATAGGACTTTTCCATCTCGTCCTTGATGCTAACTTTTAGAATTGTATCTGTGGTTTCTTCTGTCAAGATTTTACCTTCAAATTAATACCAATATGTATGAATATACCCCCTTAAAAGGGACTCCCCTAACAGCATAATGACACCACCTCTAAACTTAGTACTGTTAAATACTAAGAAAAGTAATGAAATAAGTGAGATTCATCGACGATGGATTGCTAGAGTTGTACCCCTTTGTGTCGCATATGATTTACACCTAACCTTGGCCAATTTTGGAATAGGGGATTCACCTACTGAATTCGCTGACAAAATGGCCCCCTCTACTAGCATTGGAAAAGGGGGACAGAGATTCATCGAATTGGCAAAAAAAGGATGGGTACAAATTACAAAATTGCCTTTACCGGAGAATATAGGAACTACTGTAGTTTGTACGTCTAAACCTGATAAGGTTAAATCAAAGAATTACCATAATATTGCAACCTTGACCAAGAACGAGAAAATTGCCCTAATATTTGGTTGTGACGAACATCGGAATCAAATTACAAAGAGGATAATGTCAAACTCCAATTATCATCTTGATATTACCGGTAAGAGAATCAAACTTGGACTGGATACAGAGATTGGAGCTGTGACAAGTATTCTTTCCAAGCTTAAAAGAGACTGAGGGCCTCTTCAACTCTACCCAATTCTACACCTGTACTTTGCCTACCGCAGACTGCACCTTTCGATGAGGCTACAACTCCGGCACCTACTAATGGCATACCGAAATTTACCGTTCCCTCCATTATAGGGACATCTAGGATTTCTTTCATCACTTTCTGATCTTGGGATGTTATGTCGGGATGACAAATTCCTCCCTTGTTAGTCACACAGCCAATCATGCCCAGAGTATCCATCTGATTCAGAGATTTAGGTTTTATCTCTACTCCAAGAATCTCTTGAGCTAATTCTCTTGTTTGGGAGCCTAATCTCTCATTGCAGAAACCTCCATTGTCATTGACCAGAAAATTATTTCCTATCGCATTGGAACGATCGGATATTACTCCTAGTCGCAAATTAAAATCAGATGCTAGTTTCTCTAATTTTTCAATTTCACGAGATGTCACTATGTTTGAAACCAATAATCCTTGACTATTCATGGCCACTAAAGTTCCAACCACACGACTACCCCCTATAGTGACGGATTCAACTGTGGTCCCTAAAGCACCAGAAATGGCCTCTACATCATCTTTAGGTATGCCTGGAGGTATCAACGTCAGAACATCATTGGTAGTGCAAAAAACACCTGCATAAGGACTATTGAAAAGATCCCGCTGAAGTAAGGCCATAGGGTTATTCGGCTAGGTGTACCACTACGCTGCCATCTTCAAATTTCAAAGCCCTTACCCGAACCTTTGAAGGTGGTTTTTCAATGCCACGAGACCAAATATATTGATTTACAGGTGGATCGATAAACAGCTGCTTCTCCTCACCACTTCCACTGAGAGCTTTGGCCGAAGTTGTTAGAATCTCGCCATCCCTTTCGGGTTTCATGTGCCTAGTTATGAAATCCTCAACTATTCGTATTGCTACAGGAGCTCTACGAGTACGTGGAACCTTGTGAAGCTTGCGTAATGGAATCGTGTACAATCTTTCCTGCATTAATTCATCGTCAGCCATTCATATCACCTGTGAAGTTTACCACGACGCCAGAAGTGGCGTTTAGGATGGTTAGTGAATCTCCTGTTGGTTCTCTGAATCACCCAGGCAGGAACTCGGCGATTACGTTTAACTAATCTATTCAAGCGTAATTTACGGCCATAAGCTTTCCTACTTGACATTAATACTTTTTGAGTGAGCTCATCTCCTTTTCCAGTTTCTTCTTGACATCAAAGGCAGTATTATCCAACACAGACTGGCCCTTGGGTGTTAAACTCCGGCCGCCCTTTTTTGATTTTGCTATAAAACCTGCAATCTCAAGTTGTTGCATTATTAATCTAAGAACCTTTCGACTTCCATTACTGCTTCGGTTGGGCTTAGAACCTCTATCATGGGCTCCTGAATAGTGCCGGGATAAACGTTCTGTTCCTATAGGACCATTAACTCCAATCTTTCTGAGAACTGAGGCAGTCCGGAAATACCACCAGTCTGGCTGTGTTGGTGACTGTTCCTTATACATTGAAGTCTTAACAAAATTTGACCAATCGGGAGGTTGAATAGCATCCACGCTCTTGAGACTGTTGGCAAGCTCGCCAACCAAGTGCTCTCCAGGTACGTCGTAATGTGTTGTCACGTGAATAAACCTCGACGGGAATGAGGCGCCACACGGACTATATTATAAACTTAAGCCTAATGTCAATTGCATAATGGATGATATCCAAGAATTTCTGGAGAATCACAATACCATGACCCTAGCCACCCATGGTAGGGATGAAACTGGGGCTGCAGCTGTATTCTATGCGACAGCCAGAAAATCGGCTTCACTTGTATTCGTCAGCAGTCCTGAATCTGATCACATCAAGAACTTAGAAATAAGCAAGAAATGCGCCGCAACCATACAGGACGATGGGCTGGAATGGAAAGAAATCAAAGGATTGCAACTGAAAGGTGAAATAAATCCGGCCAACGAAAAGTACTGGGGAAACTACCTCAGAAAATATCCCTACATAAGAACTAATAAAGAATTATCAAAAGCATTGGGAAAAGTGAATTTATACGAATTCCGAATAACATGGGCGAGACTCATAGACAATACTAAAGGATTTGGAAATAGAACTGAAATAACTTATTAACTAATCTGCAAAAAGACCGTTTGCATGGAAATATACGACCATTAACACAAAAATCAATATCAGAACAGTTATTACTATGAAACCCAAAGTTTTACCTATAACTGGAAATAAGAATAAAACAAACAAACCAACAAAAAATGTCCAAAGCAGAAGATAAAGCAGATAAGCATGAGGTGCCAACTCAGGGTCTGTGGCGGAACTCAAAGTGAACAATCCCAACCAATTCATGATTTGTCAATTCGATATACTAATTATCCTTTGGGGTACGTATGGAATCAACAAAACCCTGATCGATTAAGCCCCTGCCAACCAACGCTGTGTAGTTGACGAGCAACATTACTAAGATTCCTGAGGCTATTACAATCAAATGTGAAATAAAACCTACATTTTTGATATCATCTACTAACATGGTTTCTTTGGATACCAGAAAGAAAGTGCTTGCACCGTAAGCTGCAGTAAACGAAATTGCATAGAAAATAACGTTATCGCGATTCATTATACCTCGCTTACTACTATCGCTCTTTTCATTTCTTTTTTCTGAACGAAGTGCCTGAACTGAGAGAGAATATATGACCAACATTATAGTAATGACCATGAATATCAAATCAAATACAAAACTGGGTTGGCTTTCTCGTGAGTAAAGCATGACGCCTACATGATATGCCAAAAAACTCCAATAACCTATAGCAAAATATGCAGAGAACACTGATATCATGGGGTCTGACCAATTTTTAGAATTCATTCGGAAAAGAAGGTAAAAGGTCAATGAAGCCAAGAGCGTCATAACAACAAACCACATTATCTTGAACTCTGAGCTGAATTCAATGCCCCGGGACTCTAAAAATGTGAATATGCCAAAACCTATTATTGACCACGCAAGAGGTGAAAGTACATTGACAAATTTTCCAAAACTGGACTGACCCTTACTTGTTACCTTTGACATTCGACTGAGTGCTAATTCTTTGAAAGGAACCCGCATCCACCAAGCTTGAGCAAACTGCCAAAGGACAAAAATTGAAACCAAACTCAAAGATAGTGAGGTTTTCACTCGATTCTCATATTCTGTAAACTCAAACACATACCAAATCGACAAAGATATAAGCAACGATAATGAAAGTGGGACTAGTAGGATAGTACGTGAATCCCCTAGGCAAAAATCTTTTACAAAATCAAAACGAAGCAGGACAGCTGTCATTAGATATCCTATCGAAAAACCGAAACCTAAAACTAAAATCAAATCACTAGAAAAATATTGACTGATAACTCCCAAAGCAATCAAGAAAGCGGACAAGGCAATAGCATGATGTGCAGTTTTTCTGGAAAAAATTATTTGTAGAATTTCAAAATTAGTTATAATCTTTGGACTGGTAGATGATTCCTTATCAGAAATTGAAGCATCCGGGTTTTCTGTTTCAAGGTCAATTACGATTTCTTCTTCCATTAGATTTCGATTCCTTGCGCCTTGACTTGTTATCTGCTAAATAAAAGCACGTAACTCTCGCTATCTCTGAAGCAAATGCTGCCTTTACTGATTTACCCCCAATCAAATTTATCGTTTTGACTTTGGAACGTCTGCCCTGAAGTTGTAGCTGCATACCTACATAGAATTCTTTTTCGGATTCAAATTCCTGTTTGAAGGAACTGGTGGATTCACCCTCGTGAATTGCAAAACGAACTTTAGCATGAGTTGCCCTCTTAGCCCATACAATCGGCATTTCCTGTGAGAATGCCTCTGACGGGCGTTTATTACCCAACTCAAGACTAGTAATGAGAATGAGGCCATCTGGATGTGGTCGTGTCTGGCCAACCCTGATTAGAACACCGCGGTCCACATCTAATGTATTATTGAGTGTCTTATTATCGTCGGATATGCGCAATTTCAATGAGAAAGGTGGTTCCTCTTTAATTTCTGCATGGCCTGTTGAATTGCATTCAAGGCACTGAACAACTCCTTGAAAACTGAAACCTCGCCTAGTGGAGGTCTTACTCTTGAGAATCTCGTGAGAACTCTCCTCCTCACACATCTCGCAATAAATCCAGAGTTGTTCCATTAATGCCTGAAATGCCTGATTCCTGTGAGGATCATGGCCATATTATGTTCATCGGCTGCATCAATGACCTCCTGATCGCGAACTGAACCACCGGGTTGGACAATGGCTGTTACACCTGAATTGGCAGCCTCGTCAATTCCGTCCCTGAAAGGAAAGAACGCGTCAGAGGCCATAACTGTCTTTTGGGCGTTCGGAATCGATTTGGAAACTGCAATTCTAACTGAATCGATTCTGGACATTTGACCTGCCCCAATACCAATAGTTCTTTTACGCTGAGTAAGCACGATGGCATTGCTTTTGACATGTTTTACTATCTTCCATCCAAATTGCAATCCTTCTAACTCATGAATCGTGGGCTTACGTTTAGTGACTACCTTGCATTTGGATAAGTCAATAGAAACATCATCAGCTTCCTGGAAAAGCCACCCACCATTAAGAGAACGGAGGGAGGAGCTCCTCTGGTAATCAGAAAGTTCCCCCGTCTGTAACACCCGGAGATTTTCTTTTTGCGATAGAACCTCAATAGCAGCACCAGTAAAGGAAGGGGAAATGACCCCTTCTTTGAATGCTGAGATTACACTCCTTGATAAATCCACATCAACCTCTCGATTGAAAGCTACTATTCCTCCAAAAGCACTTTGGGGATCTGTTTTGACAGCTATCTCATATGCTTCGGATAAATTACTGGCGCTAGCAGCACCACAAGGATTGTTGTGCTTTACAATGACGGCAGTAGGTTCCTCAAACTCCATTACCATTGCCAGAGCAGCGTCGAAATCCAGAAGATTGTTGTAGCTGAGCTGTTTACCTTGAATCTGGGCAGAATTTGAGACGCAAGGACCCTTAACTAATGTATCTGAATAAAAGATAGCGGATTGATGTGGATTCTCACCATATCTGAGGGGGGGACTACCAACCCCTGTAACATGTAAAGAGGAAGGTAAGTCTTCCTCACCAAATCTGGAACTCAGTTCATTCTGAATTATTGTATCATATTCAGCCGTATGTCTAAATGCCTTCAAAGCTAATTGACGGCGTTGTTCTAGGTTAAGGCCACCGGCTTCAATTTCCTTAGAAATCCAATCGTAATCCAAAGGATCGGTAACAACTGCGACTCTTGCATGATTTTTAGCTGCGGCCCGAAGCAAACTAGGCCCTCCAATATCAATCTCTTCGATTAGAGCATCCATATCAACACCCTTAGAAACTGCATCTCCAAAGGGATACAGGTTACAAACCACCATATCAATTATTCCTATATCATATTGTTCTGTCTCAGACTTGTCAGAGTCTCTTGCAAGAATGCCCCCAAAGATTAGTGGGTGTAGGGTCTTTACACGGCCATCCATCATTTCTGGAAATTTCGTAACATCCTCTACAGGCGTTACTGCAATTTCATTCTCAGACAGAACCTTAGAAGTCCCACCTGTAGAAACAATCTCAATCCCATTCTTTACTAAAGAGTTGGAAAAGTCATCAATTGCAGATTTATCACTAACGCTAATCAGTACCCGGGAGACTGTTCGCCGTTCCAAATTCTGCTTCTCGGACTGCATGATAATTACAAAAACCTACGTACTGTCTGGAAGTTTCTTAAGAAATTCACCAGGAATATCCTTGGTTAGATAGACTGTCGTACCTGCCTTCATAATCTCATGGCCTGCCTCCTCAACAGCCCTAACATCAGCTAACAGGACTATTGGTTTACCAATAATGTGACGACCGGCCTCCAAAGCGTTTAATCTTGTACTCGAAAGGTGAACCATGTTACGATCACCAGGATATAATCCGTGTTTCAGATATTCATCTGAGTCCTCTTTAGAACAAGCAAAATACAAGTGTTCAGGATTCTGATCTGTTGGTAAATCTAAATCCAGATCAAGTGTGTGGGCATAAGTTGCTCTCAACCTACCATTATTCAATTGGTATCTACCCTTGGGATCTGTCTCTACTACCGCTTGCAAATGTTTGGTTTCCAGAAAATGAAAATGACGTCTCTGAATCTTTACTGCTTCAACAAATTCAGTCGCTTCAACCCAGCCTTGCTTGTCCATCTCAAGATCAAATTTGTCCGGAAAGTGACGCAGAACTCCTGCCATAATTCTTCCAAACTGGTCCAAATGTCTTGGGGACATCACCAATACGCCTTCCTCTCCACTGAGGGGGCATTTTTCACCTCTAAAGAAACCATGTCCATACTTCACTTCTTCCTTTAATGGAACCGTTGGTTTTCTCCGCATATCAAACCATTTGCACAGGTCGGTATAATATTAGTTCTTAACGTCTGTTAATCACTTCGAAAAGTTGTTTGTGCAGAACCATCGTCTGGTTTCTCAATAATGTTCGTGCCTTCTAATTCTTCGGGTGTTGGCAAGTCAATCTCCATTCTCCCTGCAGAGAATAAGTCATGCATTCTCTTCTCTTTGCCTTTACTGCTCCAGAGCGCAGCCTCATCTCTGCTTTCGGACGTTACAAAAATGAATGCCTCACCAGGTCTATTACGTCCGGTTCGACCCCGTCGTTGAATCAATCTTATAGCTGACGAGACTGGCTCATAGAATATGACTGCATCTGTAGAGGGTATGTCCAAACCTTCTTCACCCACTGATGTCGTTACCAGAATATTGAATTCGCCATCCCTGAAACGGGACAAGATTTCCTTCTGCTGTTTTTGGGTCATTCCTTTATCATTCTCACGGGAACTCTGACCTACAAATCTAACTGGTCTGGCCTCCTCAATTGTTTTCAGATTCTCTACTATCAAGGTTGCAGTATGCCGTATTTCTGCAAAGATTATGAAGCGGGATGAACCGGACTGAAGCTGTAGTTGGACCAATTCAATTAGACTTTGTAATTTTGGATGGTTATCCTTGTTTGACTTGGCTATTTCAACCGCGGTCTTCCAATCTGAATTTGAATGAAGCCATTTGTTTGCCCTGTTACCTCTCTTCTTTTCTTTGGCCTCTTTCTCTATTCGTACCGCATAATCCAAGAATTGAACTATACCTTGAGTCTCGACTGTAAGTACGGCATGAGCTACTTTCATAGCCATGGCTTGGGTTGTCATTGAATTAAAAATCTGAGGGGGAGTTCTGGGTTTGGTCCGAATATATTGTGCCTGTAACTTCTTTCCGGCTTCCAATAGCATTGTAGTGGAAACCTTACGTGGCCTATCCAACAGACCTTGTTTGTACAATTTTCCACACAGATAATCTTGCAAACCTCTTAACTGATTTGCGATATGCTTGACCGAAGCTGGCATCTCGACACGAATCCAACTTGTTTTGATTGGCTGAATATAGGGCATCACATCTGGATCGGTCTCGTCCCTTTTCTCAACTGCAGATATACCTAAATCACGGCACAAGCGGATTATCTCAGATTTAGAACTGCCAGGTGAAGCAGTCATACCTATTGCTAGATGATTGTCTGCGACGGATAAGTAATGACGCCCTATCGAAACATAGGCGTAATTCCCCACCGCCCGATGTGCCTCGTCAAAAATCAATAATGCAAAGCTTTCCAGAGACACCCTCCCATTTTCAATGTCCTTTGAAACAACCTGAGGCGTTGAAACTATAACTCCCGAGGATTTCCACAGTGGTTCACGCTGAAGAGGAGGAATAGCCCCAGTAAACAAATTTACTTGTGAACTGATGTGTTTTTCCAAGAATTCTGCATGCTGTTGAGCTAAAGGCTTCGTAGGTGCCATCAGTAAAATGGGACCAACATTCAATCTTTCCAATATCACTCGTAGGGCAATTACAGTCTTTCCCATTCCTGTTGGAAGGATGACCATAGTTGATTGCTTCAGACAAGCTTCTGATATATTGGACTGGTAGTCACGATCTTCGAGAGGAACTCCCTTCAGATGTTTGTGTTCAAAGGTTTTCATTTCAGAGGTCCTATAGATTCTGTGTTAAATGCTCGACCTTGCCATTTCCATCTATTGAATAGAGGGGGGTGTGAATTGCTCCCTGCCTTATCAGTTCAGACTTGAAAAGAATGAGATTTGACACTGAACCCTTACCAAACTGCGTAGCTACATGTTTTGAAATAAGATTTTCCAAATTGATCTGCTTCCTGAATCGGGCAATCGTCACATGAGCCAAGAATGGGCGGTCCTCAGACTTAGAAACTAGCCTTATCCTAGACGCCAAATCCTGAATGCCTAAAGAGTTAACTCCTATCCACAAGACTCGTGCATTGGATGGTTTCTGGAAGGCACCCAAATTCTGGTATTCCAATTCCAATGGAAGTCTACCAATACAGACATCAGCAACTCTTTGAATCTCAAACTCAGGATTAGATCTGTCGCCCAGAAAGGCAATCGTAATATGATAATTCCGAGCTTTCTCAGAAATATAGGTTCTAGGTAAACTTTCAGTCACCAAACCTGGGCATTCCAAAGCAAAAAAAAGCCTGACCATCCTACTTTGCAGAGCGCTTGCGCAAGGTTTCTATCAACTTGCTAGCAGTTCCTTGACGCCCCCCCAAAAGATCGGAATAGGTGTCAGCTCCAACTAATTTACAGGCTGCTTCCTCTTCTAATTCAGCCTTCTTAGCCAGATTCTTAATGAAATTCAGCTGTTTTGGGCTCGGCTTCCGAGGTATGGAATCTGTCTTCTCTCGTAGCTTGCCTATCAACGAACTTGCAGTTCCCGACTTGCCACCTGTCAACTCGTCAAAACGTTCTAATTCAACCAACTCGCAGGCCGCAGATTCATTGAGTTCCAATGTACTAGCTAAGCTTTCAATGTACGATAGCTGCTTAGCTGATGCAGGCAAGACAACATCCGCAGTAGCTTTTTTCAGTCCATCTATAATCTCACCAATTTTCTCACCATCCATTACGAGTGGGTCTCGACCATCCAGAATTTTGTCAAGATCCTCATCTGAAATCAAGGATGCCAAACGCTCATAATATTCAATCTGTCTCCGTGTTGGTCTTTCTTTTTTCATTTCTAATGCTTTTTCATGTAAGCCCCTAAATGAAGATACAAAATCGTCCCAGACCCTGACTGAATCTTTTACTCCCGATTCTATCAGGTCTAAATCTGATTCCATTTCAGAAGTAAAAGATGAAGAAAATAAACTTATTTTTTCTTTTTCGGAATCATAAAACGGAACTACTTCATCACAAAGCAACACTCCTTGCTCAGTTGGCTTAAGGCGGCCCTTTGTATCACTACAATATTTACGATCTAATAATTTCTTAATAGTTGCAGCATATGTAGAAGGGCGACCAATACTCTCTGATTTCATCAGAGCAACCAAACCATGTTGTGTATAGCGAGCAGGAGGTTTTGTCTGATCCTCAATTAATTTTGGATTATCTTCTTTATTGTCTAACTTAATTTTGCTGCCTTCTGTAATTTCAGGAGAAGGAGGTGAAGAAGGAGGTGCTCGGTCAATTACTTCAAATGCAGATTCCCAACCCGGTTTTACTCTCCACTTAGTATCTCCATCTAATAATTTATCAAATGTTTCAAGTTGTGCCTGTATTTTCATACTGGTCCACTCGGAATCACACATTTGACTAGCGATGAATCTTGACCAAATTAAACGATATAAACGTGTCTGAGATTCATCTAATCCATTTGGTAATTCAGACAATGGATTAGTTGGTCTAATTGCTTCGTGTGCATCCTGAACACCTGATTTTGGCTTTCCACTGACGGAACCTTTCCCTACAAATCCGGAACCCCATTTGGAGGTGATAAAGTTCTTTGCCTTATCACGAGAAGATGCACTAGTACGCGTTGAATCCGTTCGCATATAAGTTATGTGACCGGCCTCATAAAGTCCTTGAGCTATACGCATAGTATTACTTGGTCGCCAACTATATTTGCTTCCAGAAGCCTGAAGTAATGTATCTGTGGTAAAAGGTGGCTTAGGACGTCTTTTGTAATCATTTAAAGACACTGTCTTAGCAGTTAACTGTGATTCTAGATTCAAATATTCATAGGCTTTATTGGCTAAATTTGAATCATTTGTACGATGAACATTAATCTTCCCTTTTTCATCTTTCCAGACTAAAGAATCATCCTTATCATGAAATCGAACTCTAAAATCTATTCCCGAAGCAATAGCTTGAACTGCCCAATAAGGAGTTGGAATAAATTTTTGAATTTCTTTTTCACGCTTAACTACAAAACCTAACGTTGGAGTTTGAACGCGCCCCATGGAACTTAAGCTCCAAGACCTAGCAAAGCGTGAAGTTCGATAACCAATCAAACGATCCATAAATCTACGAACCTTAGCTGCATCAACAAGATTCATGTCTACCGTACCTGCAGCTTGCAAAGCCTCTTTTATCGCTGTTTCAGTTATTTCATTGAAAGTAATTCTTTGAATATCACCAAATTCCGAAAGTAACTCAGCAAGTCTCCAGGCTATAAATTCACCTTCTCTATCTGGATCTGTAGCGATAAGAACTCTATCTACCTTCTTACGGCGGCTGTCTGAAATAATACGTTTTACCGTCTTCTCCGCTCTTTCAGTCCAATCCCAAGGAGGATCTGGTAGACTATTATCAGTATGACTCCACAATGCTTTACTGCCATCTTTTCCCTTTATAGGTAAGTCCTGAACATGACCAACAGAGGCCCTTACCAGTACATTTTTACCCAAATATTTTTGGATTGTCTTGGCTTTGGCACCAGATTCAACAATCACTAAATCCATTGAAGGACTGCCGGAAAGGTGGATTAAATATCTTTTTCTAAAGCCCAAAAATAACGGGGGACTATAGTCCCCCGGATTCAGATTAAAAAAAATGCTAAGGCTAGTGTGCGTTTCCGCATCCCATCTCAAACATTAAAAATGGAATGATTATAATACACTAAAATGGTTCTACAAAAATTGAAACAGAAAAATGTCAGGATTGCACTAGTCGGTGCTTCCAATGAACCTCATAAATTCGGGAATCGAATCTATCTTGAACTACGTTCCAAGGGATATGATATAGTACCTATAAATCCTAAGGATAAGCTGATTGAAGGAGACAGGGCCTACGCTTCAATAGGAATGATGGAAGAACTACCAGACATAGTCAACTTTGTTGTTCCTCCACCGATTACAATGAAAGTAGCACAAGAAGCTGTGGAACTGGGAATCGAACATCTATGGTTCCAACCTGGTTCCGAAAGCGATGAACTAGAAACATGGTTGAAAAATACGAATGGAATAAAGTATCTGATAAATTCCTGCATAATGGTCAAGACTAGATAAATTAAGAAACCAGATCTCTTATCTTTGACAAGGCTGCAGAGAGTTTCTTCTCTGGACAAGCACCCTGTGCATAGGATTCCTTGCCCCCTCCACTACCGCCGATAGTGGACAATGCCTTCTTGAGAATCTCGCCACAATCCAGATTCACAGAATCGGATTTTGCAAGAATAACCTTACCACTATCACCTTTGGAGCACCCCATTGCTGCCACTGTATCTTTTTCCAAAGTAATCTCACGTACTAACTTCTGAACCTCAGCAAAATCAGTCTCCCCCTGATTTTGTGCATAGAAAGTAAGATTTCCAATCTTTTCACCTTCCAGGTCTGATGATTTTAGGGAGGCTAACTCTTTTTCCAGCGAAGAAACACGGTTGCGGAGTTCTTTCCACTCCTTGACAAATTTTTGGGCAGTGGATGGAGCTTGATCTATGGGTACACCCAATTCCTCAGCCGTCTCTTCCAGTAATGCTCTTTCTCTCTGGGCCGCCTTGATTGCGTCAGGTCCTGCCGAAAATTCTATGCGTTCCACACCATCCTGTATCCGCTCTGTCCTCAAAACCTTGACGGCCTCCAATTTAGAGGTTGAAGCGACATGAGTTCCTGCACATGCCTGCACATCAACACCTGGAATCTCGACCACGCGTACCTCTCGATAATTTGGAGCTCCTCCTTGATACAGAGTATTACCATATTTTCTATCTGCATCTTCCCTGCTATGGAATTCAGTTGTCACAGGATGATCCTCAACAATCAACTGATTAACTGTAGATTCCAAATTGTCAATCATGTCCCTTGTGAACCTTCGGTGATGAGTGATATCCAATCTAGCTCGGTCCACATATTTGGAAGCTCCTGCTTGCCAAACGTGTGGTCCCAGAATTTTGCGAGCTGCGGCGCCAACCAAATGCGTAGCTGTGTGATGTCGACTCAGACCTGAACGGCGTTCATCATCAACTGTGCCTGAAATCTGAGTTCCGACCGGAGGAGTTTCCCCTTCTAGACGATGAACAACTACATCTCCTACCTTCTGGACTTCGATTACCTGACTCTCTTTGCCACTCCAGGCAATTATGCCCGTATCGCTTAATTGGCCTCCTCCTTCTGGGTAAAACAAAGTGTTCTTCAGGGATATCTGGCCGATGTCAGAGAAGACGACCTCCGACGAAAAAGATCTTTTTTCCATGTCTTTGTAAAAATCCAGAACCGTTGGTTCTACATCGATAGATGCTGGCTTTTTCTTTCCACTCTTTGTTTCGCTCTGATGCCGTTCTGCAACCATAGCAAGGAAACCATCGGGGACTTCGATTGAATGACCTAGATCACTCGCAAAATCGCTGACCACCGAAGGAGGTAAGCCTTGGGAATCATACAATTCCAGAAGTTTGTCCTGATCTATGCCTCCTGAACCAATCGCCCGTTGTACAGTGCGACGGCCTCGCTCAAGGGTCTGAATGAAACGTTCCTGTTCAAGCGCTACCATATCCAGTATGTGGGTTTTGTTAGCTCCAATTTCAGGGTAGGTCGCAGAAAAAGTGTCGATATGGTGAGACACCATTTCAGATAAGGCATCTTGCGCACCGAGATCTCTCAATAATAATACTGTTCTTCTAAGGACCATGCGAGCAAGATAACCTGCCTTGACATTACTCGGTACGATTCCATCTCCAAACATGAAAGCAAGGGCTCGTGAATGGTCTACCACTGCGAACAATTTCTCCAATGGTTCAATAGCAGAGGTAAACTGCGGAAGTGTCATGGAATGGCCTGCGGCATTAAGTCGATCAAGTACCTTCTGTCTTAGTTCAGTCAGATCCGAACCGTAGTCTATTGACAATACTCCACATATTTTGGCATTCTCAGATATAATTGAACTGGAGTTTTCTAGAGAATCCTTCAGATTTGTAAGTTTAGTGAGATGCGAAACTGCGTCTGGAAAAACCGCCTCATAGATGGTAGAAGTTCCTTGTGATGCCCAGACCAACCTTTCGAGGCCATACCCAGTATCGACTATCGATCTTGGCATTCTTTTGAATTTTATGCCCTTGAGTTCTATATCGCCATCAGGGTCCTCCTCAAGATCCATGAATACCAAAGTGGCTAGTTCCAGTCCTCCAGCCAGAACCTCCAGAGCCTCACCACCATTACCGCCTCCGACCCACGGATTTTCCTTGTATGTTATCTCGGAACCTGCTAGTCCAAGGCTCGTGTAAAGCTCATGGCACAATTCAACCGTACGGTCCTGCCAATAGATATTCTGCTCCTCATCATTGAAGGCATGATGGGCCATCATCTCAAAAGTAGTCAAATGACGGCCACTGCGTCCGACAGATTCCAGATCGTTCAAACGAATGCAGGGCTGGGAAATCGTCAATGGATTTGCAGGTGGCTTGGAAGAACCACTTGTAACATGAGGCTGAAAAACTGCTATGGATGCAATCGAAAGATATATGTCATTTCGCCAGCGAGCGACCACCGAAGACCGAGGGATTCTAGTATGATTGTGCTTCTCAAAGAAACAGAGAAACGCTTCCCGAGCCTCATCAAGATTCATTGGTTTGGAGAATAGAGGTTTACCAATGAAAGAATATTCAACACAAGGTGCATCTCCGCAAAGCTCACGCTCTACGGTCGACCAGAAGAAGCTATCGCACTTTGCACACTTCTGCCGGGTAAAACCTGATTCTTGAAAGAAACGGAGAGAAAAGCCATCACTCACAAGATGGCAGAGAGTGGGAGCTTAAAAACTGTAGAGGCCCATAAGCCTTTATGACTGTTTGAAAGATGAGTAAGTAACATGGCATCCAATGAAGAACACAAACCTTACGTCTCAGCAACAACCATTTTACCCGAAATAACAACACAAGGAATTATTCTAGCCATTGTTCTAGGAATGCTTCTGACTGCTGCGAATGTCTATCTAGGATTGTACGTTGGAATGACTGTAAGTGCGTCTATTCCTGCGGCGGTCATCTCAATGGCTGTTCTGAGAAGTCTAGTAAAAGTCAATATTTCAAAGGGAACAAATATTCTTGAGAATAATTGGGTTCAAACGGCAGTTTCTTCAGGAGAATCACTGGCAGCAGGAGTAATCTTTACCCTACCTGCACTTCTAGTGATGAACCAGACCAGCAATGGTGAGATTGGCTGGTCCGAATTTCCATACTTCAAAACTCTGATAATAGCACTGGTTGGTGGCACAATCGGAGTCCTTTTCTCGATAAGTCTTAGAAGAATCTTCATAGTAAAGGAAAAATTGCCATATCCTGAAGGTGTGGCCTGTGCAGAAGTGCTAGTTGCTGGGGAGAAAGGGGGTTCTCAGGTAATGCCAATCTTTGCTGGTATTGCCTTCGGTGCCGCATACAAGATTCTTTCCTCACTAATGGTAACTGTAGATAATACAGTCAAACAAGTTAGTATTGGACTCTGGGAACATGGGTGGCAAGGTTTCTATACCTTTACTGGAAAATTGAATTCATCGGCTGCCTATGCCAAATCGAAAACAACTTTCTACTTTGGTGCTGAATTTTCCCCTGCCTTACTAGGTGTGGGATACATCGTTGGGCCTGCAATTGCTAGTTTTGTTTTCTTTGGAGGACTTTTAGGAGCGATTGTCATAATGCCCATAGCGAGTACTCTTCTAAATCCGACTGACGCATTCATAGAACAGATTACAAGTGCCGCAATGTCTGGAGATGTGATTAATTACGGTGATTATGCAAATCATATCAACGACCGAAGAAGAATGGTAGGAGTCGGAACTATGCTAGTTGGCGGATTGTATACTTTGGTAATCATGCGTGAAGCACTAATCAAAGGTATCACTGAAATGATTGAAGCGACCAAACAAACCGTTACCAAGGGCAGTGGACTACGAACAGATGAGGATCTTCCCGCAAAATCAATCGCTCTGACAAGTGCTGCAATGGCAGTTCCCATGTTCTTCATGGTGTGGCTTGTTTCCGGACTCCTACTACCTGCAATACTATCACTAATCATAATTTTCACGGCTGGATTTCTATTTGCTGCAGTGGCAGGATATATGGCAGGGATAGTAGGGAGCAGCAACAATCCACTTTCAGGAGTGACAATTATCGTAGTTATTCTGACTGCAACAACTTTTGCGTTGCTGAACAGTCTGGTGTATGGTGGTGAAAACACGGCTGAATTACAAGTTGCAGTCATAGGTGTAGCTGCATTCGTAGCTTGTGCAGGAGCAATCTCTGGGGATAATCTTCAGGATTTGAAAACTGGATACATAGTTGGGGCCACACCATGGCGTCAGCAGATTGGGCAAATCGTGGGTGTTGCAGCAGGAGCTCTAGTAATCCCTCTCGTTCTTAATTTACTTGCAGACCAAATCATCAATGGTGATCTTGAGGCCCCCCAAGCCTTTCTGATGGCCAGCATCACAAATGGAATCCTAGGTGGTGGAATGGACTGGGCCATGGTTTTCATGGGTGCCGGAATTGCGTTTTGTCTGATAGCACTTAGACATACTGACGAATATGTTAACATTCTGATTTGTGCCTATATCCTTTTCCTAATCGGGGGGTTTTTAGAGGGTGCAATACCTGCATTCTTGTTCTCAGGAAGTTTACTTGTTGGAGCGACACAACTCTGGATAAGGGACAGAGGTGGATTGAATATATCCATAATGGCTGTAGCTGTTGGAATGTACCTCAGTCTCAAGATGACTGTCCCCATATTCATTGGAGGAATGCTAAAGATGTACATTGACCACAAATTCGATAGTCCTCTAAAGAAGGGAAGGCCCGAACTTTTCAAGAAAGGACAGGAAGAGAAATTATCGCATGAAAGGGAAAAACTTCACAGCCCAGGAATACTATTTGCCTCCGGATTAATAGCTGGAGAGGCCATAATGGGAATTGGTTTAGCGGCAATGGCTGTTTCAGGAATCTATTTGGGATTAACAGAGGAGCCTTCAATCTATCCTGGTGTGTTAGCATTTGCCGTGGGGGCAGCAATGATGGCCACATTCAGCTTAAGGCAGATGAATAACAAAGATTTTGGAAAGGTTGAGGAATGGGACTTTGATGACGTTCAAGACGCCGAAATGGTAGAAGAAACACCGAAGAAGAAAACCCCAAAGAAAAAGACGACGAAATAATCTTGGACTAAGCGGGTGTGGTCTAGTCTGGCATGACTGTGGCTTCCCAAGCCACCAACCCGGGTTCAAATCCCGGCACCCGCACCAATTTAATCCAACCAGTGTAGGGCCTATCCTTGACTGACAGAAACTTTGTGATAATCGGGCATCGAGCACATACTGTTGCTGATTGGAAATTAGATGATCTTTGCGGAGGTGCTGGAAGACTTGATGTTCTGGTTAGGTGTGTCACCACTGCCCTTTGGAAATCACACAGTATAAGGCGGGGTACTGACATCTGGTTGATTCTAAATGGCCCTCCAAATCCCCCAGTCACGGTCCATTTTAGTGGCGAGAAGATTCGTTATCTAAATCCTGATGAACGCTCGACTGCAGCCCTTATCAGAAATGGATTGATAAAATTCAAAGATGAGACTAAGACGATGGAAACAAGCCCAGGAATAACCATGAAAAGGATAGGTTTAGATGAGGTCTTGAAAAAGTTACCGAATCCTGTGCTTCTCAGTGAAAATGGTGAAAACGTGATGAATGACGCAAATACGTTTGTACTTGGAGATGACAAGGATCCAACCGAAGAAGAAATGGAAATATTGAAAAAATTGCCAAAAATTAGTTTAGGAAAAGAGAGTTTACTGAGTTCAGCCTGTATAACATTAATACATCATCGCCTAGATAACTGATAACATGGAAGCGATAATTCTGGTTGGAGGACTTGGGACTAGACTCAGGCCACTGACACATACAGTTCCAAAGCCATTGCTTCCATTAGCAAACGTACCGATGGTGGAACGAATGGTCAGAAATCTGCCAGAAGTTTTTGATACGGCAATTTTAGCTGTAAATTATGGCCTAGATGAGATGAAAATATATTTTGAGGGAAGAAATATAGGGAAAAGAGTAATTATTGTACCTGAAGAGAAACCTCTAGGCACTGGTGGGGCAATGAGAAACTGTATCGATCATGTTACAGGGACTACCGCTGTGTTCAATGGAGATGTGGTAACCTCTGCAGACCTAAACAAAATGCTGGAACAACACGTCAGGACCAAAGCAAAAGGGACTCTGGCCTTGTGGAAAGTTGAAGACCCAAGCCGATTCGGAGTAGTCGAACTGAAGGAGGGACAAATATTACAATTCCAGGAGAAACCTGAAAGAGGTACAGAACTATCAAATCTGATAAACGCGGGAACATATCTACTCGAACCTGAAGTGCTGGAAATGATACCTCCAAATAAGAAAATCTCTATTGAAAGAGACATCTACCCCAGAGTAGCTGGTAACGGATTGTATGGTTTCCCATTTAAAGGATATTTTATCGATTCGGGAACTCCTGAATCGTATCTGGAAGCCAACTTCAAATCCATTGGAAATAATGGAACTGCAGCTCATAGTGGGGCAAGCATACGTGGACCTTCACTTATTCATGAAAGTGCAGAACTACAGGACTGTATTATTGGCCCCAATGCCATAATAGGACCTCATGTCAAAATGGAAAAGTGTGTAATCAGAAGAACGGTCATACTGTCTGATGTCAAGGGGTATGGCAGCGTCATAGAGGATTGTATAATTGGACCTACAATCTCATTTGAAAAAGATTTAAACCGGACATTAGTATCTCCTGAAGGAAGCATTCAGTTCTAATCGTGTAAACATTTTATAATCAATCAAACTGGGAAGGCATGGATTACGATACTGTTGTGGTAGGCGCTGGGCCAGGAGGTAGCACAACAGCCAGGTTCGCGGCTAGAAACGGGGCTAGAACACTCCTTCTTGAAAAGAGGGAAGAAATCGGGGTGCCAGTCCGATGTGGAGAAGGAATAGCACCAAGATGGCTTGAAATGATTGATGTGCCACTGGAAGGTGATTGGATTGCTAATCGGGTGAAAGGCGCTAAGATCTATTCACCCAATGGAAACTCTTTGACGATAGAAGATGACAATCTAGGTACCGAGGTGGGGATGGTGATTCATCGTGATAAACTAGACCAATTTCTAGCTAAATTAGCCAAGGATGACGGTGCGGAAGTAAGAACTGGAGTAACTGTCACAGATTTACTTTGGAATGGTGACGATGTTTGTGGAGTAAAGATTCGGGATTCGAATGGCAACGAATCCGAGATAAAATGTGGTGTTGTTGTTGGGGCTGATGGGTTTGAATCACAGGTTGGAAGATGGGCAAACCTGCCCACTCACCGGAAACCTGCCGATATGTGTGGAGCATTGCAATACACACTGACTGGATTAGATATTGATCCAGAATATTGCGAATTTTATCTGGCAAAAGGAAGCAAAGGGGCATACATCTGGTCATTCCCTAAATCATCAGACGAATCCAATGTAGGAATAGGATGCATGGTCAGCAGAGTCAAGGATCCTGGAGAGATAAGAATGCTATTAGACCAGTTCATTGAGGACCATGAGCGTTTCTCGAAAGGAAAATGCATCGATATCCAAGGTGGAGGGGTCTCTCTTTCGGAACCTCTAGAGAAAACTGCTGGTGCTGGTGTTATACTGGTAGGAGATGCTGCGAGACAAATTGATTCCATTACAGGAGGGGGAGTGGCAAATGCCTGTCTGTCTGGAGAAGTTGCCGGACGTATAATTGGAAAGGCAGCAGAAACAAAGGATTACTCTGAGGAAGCAATGCAGGAATATGATATAGAATGGAGAAAGGTCATGGAAGACCGACTCTATCACTCATATCTAGCAAAAACAAAACTGACGGAGGTCGAACCGGAATCAATAGATACTGTTGTCAAGACGATGGCTGACGTTGGAGTGGAAGAGCCAACGGTAGCTGGAATTTTGGCAGTCTTGGAAGAACACCACCCTGAGATCCTAGCGGAAATTGGCGATTTAATTTGAGAGCACTAGTTGTTGGTAACAGACCATTGGACAGTAAAGTCATAGAACTAGCAAAAAATTCACTAGTGATAGCTGCAGATGCTGGAGCTGATAGACTATTGAAGTATAATATCGTCCCTGATGTGATTATAGGTGATCTAGATTCAGTATCTGACAAGACAATCACCAAGCTAGAAGAATGGACCATTTCAAATAAAGATGTCCAGAAAACAGATCTGGAAAAAGCCGTGGACCATGCGTTCGAAAAGAGGGCAGAAGAAGTCCTAGTTATAGGGTGGTCAGGTGGAAGAATCGACCACACACTAGCAGCTTTGGGTCTAGTGTTTGATTCAAGGGTCAAACTAATTGATGACAAATTCACGATACATTGTGTTGATGAATCCAAGACCATAGAAGGTCCTGAAAACACTATCTTCTCGCTGATTGCCATGCCTGAGGCACGTATCAGTGTAGAGGGTGCAAGATGGAATCTACAGCATGAAAAGCTAAGAATCGGGGGAAGAGGCATCCATAACGAGATTGGGGACTCAGGTAAGGCGACCATTGAATGCCACAGTGGTAACCTGTTACTGATAGAAGGCGATTTCTTGCTTCCTCATGATTGACTATTCTCAAATTCAGAGACTGCAATAGTGATGAAAGCTGAACCTGCAAGAGCTGATACGAAAACCCATAGATTGGCTAGGCCATACTCATTAACGGGATTCGTCAAGTAATTGATACCTGTTTGCAAATCCGATATTATTGTTCCGTAAATAACAACAGAAATCAAACCAAAGATGGCTCCAACCAAACTACCTGTCGAAGTGATTCTATTTGAGAAGGAAAAGAAAATGGGCAATACAGTGGCTGTAGCAAACAAATCTGCCACCAGAAATATTCGAAATACGCTAAGGGCATCATCAGCAAAGTACCAAGCCAATATTATGACAACGGGCACCGTAGCAATTGCGGCATAGCGAGCTTCCTGTAGACCTAGCTGGGAATCTGATAAATCTCGGGACACTACTGCGACAACAGCATTTTGGAGCGTATCAACGCTAGAGCATACCAAGGCAATTCCAAGAACTAGGAACATTGACAGAATTGCTTCAGGATAGTCACGAATTAATTCGAAGAACGATAGTGAAGGATCTGAGAGAGAACCTCTACCTGCTACAGTGGTTCCCAGAAAACCAAAAAGCAAGACTGCGATGAAACACAGTATGGATGCCAGAAGGGCACCTTTCTGTAAAGAATTATCATCCTTCGAGGCCCATGTACGCTGCCAGTTACCCTGAGAAAACATCTCAGCCGCAGTTATTGCCAAAACAAGAGCCAGACCGGCTTCAAAGGTTGAATAGTCACTGATACTGCCATGTTTCCAGCCATATTCCAAATCTTCTGGCGTATACGCTTTGGCATCATCAAAAGTACTGCTAATTCCTTCATTGAAGATAAAAATAACGATGCATCCAATCAGCCAGACTATGAAGAATGCCTGAATACGATCTGTCTTAATCGACACTGGCAAGCCACCCATTACTGTATAGAAAGTCGTGACCAGTGCAACCGCTATAATAGGAACCAGCGAATCGATACCCGATAAGAATTCAACTGCTCTACCTATCGCAATGTATTCAGCAAACATGAAGGTGAACATGTAAATTATAGAAATTACTCCCACATAGATTTGCATCATGCGGCCCATTCTTTGACGAACATAATCTGCAAGAGTCACGCCTTCTGGTGTTAATTTTCTGATTAATGGTCCTAAATAGGCCAATAACAGAAAAGGGGTCGCTGAAGACAAAGCATAGCCCATTACGTCGTAAAAACCACCATAATATCCAACTTCCGAAGGTCCAAACAGGATCCACACACCCATTCCTGATGCGAACAGACTTAGACCAATCATGATCCAATTCTGGCTGCCTCGCGCCGACAGGAATTCGTCATTATCCAATTCCTTGCCAACTGACTCTCGATATCCTAGCCATCCAAAAAATACAAGCGTTGCAAGCAGAAGAAGATAGGCCATACTGCTTTCAATCACGCCATAACCTCCAACGAATGACCTAACTCCTCTACAATCCTGGCCACACTTTCTGTAGAATCACCAAATATATACAATGAAGGCTCAAAACCGTGACCGCCCTCATCTACGAGAGCTCCAGTTTTGCCGACTTCCTTATTCATCACTAAATTCTCACCTTCTCTTTGTAATATCAAAGGGCGAATTTTCATTCGTTTAAGTAGGTCTGAGACAACAGAATCCCATCTCAGGTTTATTATCACGCAAGCATCTGAATTGAATTTACGAATGTCCAAAAGTAAATTAGATAGATGAGAAGAACCGCCAAATTTAGGTGAAGACAAGGGACGTGCTCGACCATCTACTGGAGTCAGGCGTCCTGGAAAAGCTGCAATCCCCGACTTGTCGACAGTATTGCTAGTGGCCATCGCAATATTGACCCTGACTTGAGGGGACAAAAGAGGAATTAAATTCGAAAGACGTCTTCTCATATCTGCAATCTGGACCAAAGTTGTCTCACGACTATCTTGAAATGGAAAACGAAGACTTAATTCCTGATCGTCAACTATCAGCTTAAGTGTCCATCGCGAGACATCGCCGCTCTTCAATATTTCTGCTAAAGATTGAGCTGCCTCCTGTAAATCACTCTCTATTGGTTCAGCAAAATGTGTTGGTAAAGTATGCAGATAATTGCCAGCCATCACTTGACTGACGCCCAGTGACTTGCCCAATCTAGACTGAGTCCAGCCTTCCTCAGCAAGAAGTCGACAGGCTCTCCCTCTCAGTTCCTTGAATAAATTACCTGTCAACTCGACTGGCATCATATTAGTCACTTATCAAAAGCAATAAATCCATTATAAAGATTATGCAAACCTTTTAGCAGGGGCTCTCCTGAACTTTGTTTAGAGGTATAACATTTGACAAAATCGGTACCGATACACGAAGGGACGCTGTCCAAGATTTTTGATGAAACCGGGTACGACTCCAACAATTTGTCAATACGTGAGACGAATCGTTTGGCATCCCTCATAAGTAAAGAATGTGGAATTGAGTTTGTAAGGATGGAAATGGGCATTCCTAACATTCCTACTTCTGATATCGCAAAGGAAGCTGAGAAGAAGGCTATCGATGATGGTTTGCAAGGTAGGTATCCGCCCTTCGATGGAATCCCGCAATTGAAAAAAGCTGGAAGTGATTTTGTTAAGGCGTTTCTGGACTTGGATGTGAAACCCGAACATGTAATACCTACATGTGGATCATTACAAGGTGGATACATTTCACAAGCCCTAGCGGGCAATATGCATCCGGGAAAGAAAACTATTTTATATCTTGATCCAACCTTTCCAGTAACTAGGTATCAAGCTCGTTTTCTTGGACTGGAAAGTGATGGGATCGAACTGTATGATAATCGAGGACCAGAACTAGTGAGGGCGATAGAAAAACGAATTTCCAAGGGAGATATTGGAGGAATTCTATGGTCATCACCAAACAACCCTAGCTGGTCTTGTTTGACCAAAGAAGAATTGAAAGAAATAGCCAGAATATGTGACGAGAATCAAATACTGGCGATTGAGGACCTCGCATATCTGGGAATGGATTTCAGAAAAGATTATTCTGTACCGTACTCTGAACCATACATACCTTCGATTGGCAAATTCGGTACCAACTGGATTACACTTATCTCAGCGTCTAAGGCTTTCTCATTCCCTGGACCAAGATGTGCGATCGCGGTTATCTCCCCTGAACTTAACGAGCAGGAATTCGAGGGTCTGAAAACGTTTTGCGGGAGGAGCCGATTTGGCCACGCATTTTCACTCGGAGGCTTGTACGTAACGACCTCAGGAGCCAGTCACACTGCGCAGTATGCCCTATCAAAAATGCTTGAAAGTGCAGCCAAGGGTGATTTCAATTTTATAGATACTACCCGAATTTATGGAGAAAGGGCAAGCCATGTCAGGAAAATATTCCTGAAATACGGTTTTGAACAAGTTTATGACAAGGACATGGATGAACCAGTAGGAGACGGTTTCTACCTTACAATGTCCTATCCTAACTATGACGGGACCCATTTGATGCTGGAATTGTTGAAATATGGAATTTCAACAATTACTCTAAAATCGACCGGCTCAAATAGACATGAAGGGTTGCGGGTTTGCATATCCTTTGTAGATTCGAAAGACATCCCGGTTTTAGAAGATAGATTGCAAAAATTCATGGAGAACAACAATTGAAATCAAACGACATCGACCTCAACAACTTGACCTTTAGCTTCACTAAAACGAGATCGATGTATGTGTCCAAATGTGAATTGGGAGATGAATGGCAATCTGGAAGCATAGTTCCTTTTGATAATCTACAGATATCTCCTGCAGCTGGAGTACTGAACTACGGCCAAGGTCTATTCGAGGGGATGAAAGCCTACAAATGGGATAATGGAAAGATTGTAATCTTCAGACCAGAAAAGAATGCCAAGAGAGCAGCTAGAGGATGTTCCAGACTTTCTATGCCTGAAATTCCCTCGAATCTGTTTCTGGATGCGACCAAGAAAGTGGTAAGAGACAACGCAGACTACATCCCAAACACCGAACAGGGTGCACTGTATGTTAGGCCAATAATTTTCGGATCAGGGGCAGGATTAGGTGTCGCACCGTCGACGGAATATACCTTTGTAGTGTATGTTAGCCCAGTAGGTCCCTACTTCAAGGGAGGACTGTCGCCAATAAGGCTCATAGTTACCAATGACTATCACAGGGCGCCACTGAAAGGAACGGGGGGCGTAAAGGCGATAGGGAATTACGTACCTGGAATGCTACCTAGTGGATTAGCAAAGAAACAAGGGTACGCCGAGGTAATCTATCTTGATGCCGCAGAGGAAAAATACATAGAGGAAGTCGGGGCGGCCAACTTCTTTGCGATAATTGACGAGAAGATAATTACCCCGGAACTGACTGGTTCCATACTCCCTGGAGTGACTAGGGAATCAGTGTTGTATTTGGCTCATGAGAAAATGGGCTTGGAGATAGAGGAAAGGCGAATCAGCGTTGATGAGGCCTTGACAGCAGATGAGGTCTTCTGTGCAGGTACTGCAGCGATTATTGCACCGATAGGCTCTATAAACTATCAAGGTAAAGAACACATCTTTTCAGGAGGTATGGTGGGCAAGATGACCAAAAAACTTTATGACGAACTAACTGCCATTCAATTTGGAACTGGAAAAGACGAATTCGGATGGATGACGGAAATATAACGTAATTTATACCCCTGTCTTGTAGATTGACCATAATGAGTAGCCTGACTGATAAACTTGAGAAGAAAATCAAGGACAAAAAATCTAAGATTGGGATTATGGGAATGGGCTATGTTGGAATCCCCATAGGACTAGAATTTGCTGGAACTGGATTCTCTGTAACTGGTTTCGATAAGGATTCAAATAGGGTAAAAGAAATCAATTCTGGAAAACAGGTGATGAAACATATCCCTGCCAAATCAATGAAAGAATTTGTGAAGAAAAATAAGGGATCTGCTACAAATAAATTTTCAGAAATAAGGGACATGGATTGCCTGATAATTTGCGTACCTACTCCTCTTGATGAGCATGAACAACCTGATATGAGCTATATCGAAAGTGCATCCAAGGAAATTGGTAAAAACTTGAGGAAAGGACAATTAATTGTGCTTGAATCAACCACGTATCCAGGTACTACTAGGGAAATTGTCAAACCTATCCTAGAAAAATCCAAATTGAAGGCTGGAGAAGATTTCTTTCTAGCCTATTCTCCAGAGAGAGAAGATCCTGGAAATAAGGAATTTTCCGTTTCAGCAATACCAAAAGTAATGGGAGGATTGACGGATAACTGTCTCCGGTTAACCAGCAACTTGTACAAGAATATCGTCTCAGAAACTGTCGGGGTTAGTTCATTAGAAACTGCTGAGGCAACAAAATTGATGGAGAATATTTTTAGGGCTGTAAATATAGCAATGGTAAATGAGTTGAAACTTGTCTTGAGTCGAATGGGAGTTAATATTTGGGAAGTAATTGATGCTGCCAAGACCAAACCGTTTGGATTTATGCCATTCTATCCTGGTCCTGGGATGGGAGGGCATTGCATCCCTATTGACCCTTTCTATCTCTCATGGAAAGCAAAGGAGTACAATACCGAGGCAAAGTTTATCGAGTTGGCTGGTGAGATTAATCGGAAAATGACTGAACATATAGCTCACCGCATTGGAAGGGCTTTGAACGATGACAAAAAGAGTGTCAGAGGCAGTAAAATCCTAATCGTGGGGGTGGCCTATAAAAAAGACATCGATGACATGCGAGAATCACCTGCCTTAAGGATAATGAATCTGCTTGAATATAAAGGGGCCAAAATCAACTATCATGATCCTTATGTGGAAAGGGTGGGTTCGCTAAAGAATCTAAATTTAACGAAGAATACCATAGAAGAACAGGATGTGATTGTAATAACCACTGATCACACCAGTATAGACTACCCATCACTGGGAAAGCATGCCAAATTAATAGTAGATACCAGAAACATAATGGCAACTGTGAAAAATCCAAAAGCCCGCGTGATAAGGGCTTAGGTATGGATAAGTTTCAAACTGTAAAGGAAGGAATTGTCGAGCGTTACAGTGTATTAGTGGACAATCCAGAATCTTTTGCAAAATCGATTAACAAGCCACTCAAACAATCATTCAGAATTAATACTCTTAAGGGTGACAAAGATAAAATATTAGAGCAACTTCTGAATTACGATTCGAAAATAACAAACGTTCCATGGAACGACAATGGGTATGTATCCGATTTGAAGAATCTAGGGAGTAGTCTAGAACACTTTGTCGGCCAAATCTATATTCAGGAATTGACCTCTATGATTCCTCCCTTGGTTGTAAATGATGTGATTGACAACAATACAATTCTGGACTGTTGTGCTGCCCCTGGCTCAAAGACAACCCAAATAGCTGGTATGATGCAGAATCGGGGTCACATAATAGCAAATGATTCGAGACATGCTCGATTGAAATCATTGAGAGGAAATCTGGATAGACTGGGCGTAACAAACGCTACTGTTACACTTAGGGATTTCAAATCATTTCCAAACACTGAGGCTGATCTGTACCTGGTTGATGCCCCATGTAGTTCAGAAGGTACAATACGTAAGAAAAACGCTGTTGCCAGAATATGGAAAGAAAAAGATTATGATAGATTCAATAAACTCCAGAAAGGTCTACTAAACAAAGCTTGTGAAATGGCACCCTCAGGAAGTACGATTTTGTATTCAACATGCACTTTTGCACCTGAAGAAAATGAGAAAATAATAAGTGAGATTATCGATGAACAGAAGGTAAAGGTCCAAAAAAGCAAGATAAATGGGCTAAAAACTAGTTCTGGAATAACTGAATGGAATGGTGAAACATACGACAAAGAAGTAGAAAATTGTATGAGAATATGGCCACATCATAATGACACTGATGCTTTCTTCGTAGCGAGGTTAGAGAAATGTTGAGAACGCTTGAGATTGATAGAATAAATTTGATACTCGAATATTGTATGGAACGTTTCGGAATAAATAATAAAACGTTGGAGAATTACAACTGGTATATCGGTTCGAAAAATAGGGTCTATATCGGACCTGAAGAATTGGAAAGAATTAAACCTGAGAGCATAGGGATATCTGTTTTTCGTCTGGACAAAACGCCCAAACCTACAACCAACTTTCTACAACTATTTGGAAGGTACGTTACAAAAAATATTATTGAACTGGATGATAATGAGACCATCAACTATTGCAGCGGGAAAGACCTGAACCCTGAACATGAATTAGACGTGATCCCAGGTTTTGTAATGGTAAGGCACAAAGATAGATTCCTAGGGTGTGGTCACTGGAATGGAATGCGGCTCAAGAATCAGATTCCAAAATCGAGATTCTGTAAGATTAACTTTCTCTGAATTGGGGAGTACTGCTTAATTATTGGCACTTATGGCCACTGAATGGGTCAAACGACCTTTGAATCTGGAACTGAAACAATTGAACCTGAAGTGTCTCAGGTAGAGCGCCCCAAATCAGAAAAGAAAGAAGCCAAGAAGAAGGTAACCACCAAAAAAACGAAAGCTCACCAGTTGGCTAAGGAACAGCGCGATATTCCTGTCTCTGAGTTCTTTGAACAGAATCGCCACATATTGGGTTTTGACAATCCGACCCATTCTCTGATAACAGCAGTCAAGGAAGGGGTCGACAACAGTCTGGATGCTTGTGAACAGGCTGGTATTCTTCCCGAACTGAAAATTGAACTTGAAAGTCTGGCAAGGGATGAATTAAGCATTGCAATAGAGGATAACGGCCCTGGGATCATAGAGCAGAACGTCCCAAATGTTTTTGGAAGATTGTTATATGGTTCACGCTTTGGAAGTGGTAAACAATCTAGGGGGCAGCAAGGTATTGGAATCTCAGCTGCGATAATGTATGGTCAACTGACAACTGGGAGGTCGGCTACTGTCAGTACCCGGATATCAGAGGAGCATCTAGCCATACGCATAACTATGAAACTGGACACTCGGAATAACCGGGGTAATGTTGAGAGAACTGAGGACTTTGTGTGGAAAGATGAAAACGCTGAACCTGATGAGGATGGGATTTATCCTGAGAAATATCATGGTACAAGGGTTGAATTCGCAATCAAAGGAAGATATCGAGAAGCAAGACCTTCTGTCTTGGAATACCTAAAATCAACCGCTATTGTCAATCCCCATGCCAGGATAATATTCACCAATCCGGAAAAAAATACAACCGTTTTTGAGAGGGGCAGTCAGGAAAATCCAAAACTACCCAGTGAAGGCGTAAAGCCACACCCTCATGGTGTAGAGTTAGGCCAGCTGATACGCATGGCTCATCACAGTTCAGAGCACCAGATGGCTCGATTTATGAGGAATGATCTGTCATCCATGGGTTCAAAGAGTATTAGTGGTGTGCTGGAAAAGGCAAGACTATCTCCCATTGTCAGACCTCAAGATATCACCAGAATTGAAGCGAAAGGAATGATAGATGCTTTCAAAACAACCTCGATCCGGACTCCGACAAGTGGAGTCCTAGTCCCAATTGGACCGAAATTAATCAAACTAGGACTGAAGCAGGTACTAGATGAATATCGACCTGATTTTTACACGCTACCGATTAGCCGAGCTCCATCCGTGTTCTCAGGAACTCCATTCTTAGTGGAGGTCGGAATGGTTTACGGAGGGAATCTTCCTAAGGACCAGCCAGTTCAGATTCTCAGATTTGCCAACCGTGTTCCGCTGCTTTATCAGGCCGGTGGTTGTGCCATCACCAAGGCTATACATGGCATAAATTGGAGACAGTATGGCTTGGAACAAAGAGGTGGTAAGGGCACTCCGAATGGACCTGCCATAATTCTGGTACATGTAGCATCAACGAACATCCCATTCACTTCCGAGGCCAAAGAAGCTGTTGCAGATATAAGTGAAATCAAAAAAGAAATTAAGTTAGCTCTACGCAACAATGCAAAGACCCTGTCAAGGCACCTGAAGAAGCAGAAAAAGAGGGAAAAGGTAACTGAAAAATTTGACTTGGTACAGAAAATATTGCCAGCTATTGCGGAAAAGGCATCGAGTGTTGTTGGGCAACCTGTTCCAAATCTGGACAAAGTTGTTGCAGCTATCATGGACGTGGTTTGGATCGAGGAGGAAATTGAATTTAACAATGGCCAAATTGAGATTGAAATAAAGATAATAAATTATCGCTTGAGATCTGCTAATTTCAAACTCAGGGCTGAAGTTCCAGGACATGAGATAAAAGATGCTGAACCCAGACCTGGTAAGAGAGAAGGAAATCAGGTTGTCTGGTCCATCGGACTACCGACCACGGAATCGACCAAATACAAATTCACAGTTCCTGAGGGTACACGAAGCAGCTTCGAGGGCATTGAACTCTGGGTAGAAGGAATGGATTCATCAAATATAATAGGAGCTGAACCATGGACTGGAATTGTAGATCCGGGAATCAAAGAGGCTATAGAAGCTGAAAAACAGGGACTTGCCTGATTCATGGCATTACCTGATTACTTAAGAAAAAAGAAAGGCTTTTTGGAACTCAAGAAGAACAAGAAATGGATTAGCTGGAATCCTTACCACTCTAAACTTTCAGCATATGTTCTAACTGGTGGACCTGAATGGCCTTTTGAAGAAAGAAGTAAGATCCTCTATCTGGGAGCTGCGGAGGGTAATACTATTAGTTTTTTGAGCCATATATGTCACGGGGGTCGAATAGTCGGAGTTGATATCTCGGCGGTGGCAATGGCTGAGCTTCTTGTCCTTGCTGAAAAAAGAAAGAACATAATTCCATTCCTAGGAGATGCACATTTTCCAAAAAAATATAGACCCCATACCAGCATTCCGGATATCTTGTATCAGGACATTGCTCAAAGAGACCAAGTCGAAATATTCATCCGGAACTATGATTTTTTTGGACCGAAATGTGGATTTCTTATGCTAAAATCCAGATCTTCACCAGGAAAGGATAATGAAGTCTTCCGGGACTCTGAAAGAAAACTGAAATCTAGATTCAAAAAAGTGAATGCTGTGGATATTACAAAATGGGCCAAAGGACACATGGCCTACTATATGGAATAATGGAGCCACCGGTGGGAATCGAACCCACGACCTGCGCCTTACCAAGGCACCGCTATACCCCTTAGCCACGGTGGCTCTTTTTTGCGACCGAAGGGGCCTAAAAAAGAGTTTATCATATTTTGATTGGGTTTAGGGTGCAGACCCATAATCTATTACACCCTTCGCTATTCTGGGGCAAATAACGTTTCGAAAAACATGGTAAACTACATTACTGATAGAAGTAGCAAAGAAGAAGTACTGAGTGGATTCGAACCACTTGTTCAGAAATGGTTTAATGAAAAATTTGAAGATTTGACGCCGCCGCAGGCAATGGCTGTCCCATTGATTTCCAAAAGGAAAAATGTGTTAGTCTCAAGTCCCACAGGCTCAGGGAAGACCCTTACTGCTTTTCTCAGCATATTAAATGACTTTTTTAGAATACACAAGGATGGTGAGCTAGAAACAGGAGTGCACGCCATCTATATCTCTCCTCTGAAGGCATTGGCGAATGATATTGATAGAAATCTCAAGCAACCTTTGGATGAAATGATTGAACTGGCAGCCAAAAGAAAAATGGATATTCCTGATATCAAGGTAGCTGTTAGATCTGGTGATACCTCGCTCAAGGAAAGGGCAAGGATGGTAAGGAAGCCACCACACATTCTTATCACCACTCCTGAAAGTCTGGGCCTTCTTTTATCATCAAAGAAATTCAGAGCCCACTTCAGAAAAACGAAATACATCATACTGGATGAGATACATGATCTAGCCAATAACAAAAGAGGAACTCACCTCTCCCTTTCGGTAGAGAGGCTGGCGCAAATTATTGATGGAGATCCTGTAAGGATCGGCTTATCTGCGACACAGGCCCCAATCGAGGATATAGCTGGTTTTCTAGGCGGATACAAAAACGGAAAACCAAGACTTGTGAACATCGTGGATGTTAAAGAAAGAAAACATCTGGACCTAAGAGTTATTTGTCCCGTCGACAACCTAACTCTTCACTCTACAGAAGTAATTAACTCAAAGATGTACGACCTACTGGTTGATCTGGTCAATGATCATCGAACTACCCTAATCTTCACCAACACCAGAGCTGGAACAGAGTCGATTGCCATGCAACTGAAAGAGAGGGGCATAGAGAAATTGGCTGCACACCATGGCTCTTTGTCCAAAGAAATGAGACTGGATGTGGAAGAGAAACTTAAAGCCGGTGAAATGGATGTCGTGATTTCATCGACAAGTCTGGAGTTGGGAATTGACATTGGGTACGTTGATCTCGTTGTCCAGATAGGATCACCTAAATCAATCGCTAAAGGACTCCAGCGAATAGGGAGGGCTGGACATGCCCTGAGAGAAATTTCCAAGGGAAGATTGGTTGTATTTGATTCCGATGACCTAATCGAATGTGCAGTCCTGGTCAGATCTGCATATGAAGGGCAAATAGACAGAGTTTCTATTCCTGAGAAAGCCACCGACGTGCTGGCCCAATCCCTCATTGGAATGTCCCTAGATCGCAAATGGAATAGTGATGAAATGTATGAGCTGGTGAGATCTGCATATCCATACCGCAACCTATCCAAGCATGAATTCCTTGAGGTTCTTGATTTTCTGGGAGGGAATGCACTAGAAAATCACGGGGTCTATCCTAAAATATGGTATGATAAAAAATCAAAAGAGATTGGTATCAAAAGGGGTTCACGGCAAATCTACAACATGAATATTGGTACAATCCCTCAAGAAATCAATTATGCTGTCGTACTTGAAGGAAGAGGAATACAATTAGGGAATTTATCGGAAAAGTTCGTCGAGAATCTTTCGAGGAATGACATATTTGTATTAGGTGGAAGAACATATCAATTCATAGAGACAAAGAGATCGACTGTGGTAGTAAAGGATGGTCTGGGTAGGAAACCTACTGTTCCATCATGGTCTGGAGAAATGTTGCCTCGCTCTTTTGACCTGTCTGAGGCCGTAGGAAAATTCAGGGCGGAAGTGGAGGAAAAGCTCGAGAAGCCTGAACAAGAGATAATTGAGTGGTTAGAAGAGGACTTTAGACTAGACCAAGGGGCTGCTAAAACAATAATCTCTCACCTTGATGAACAAAAAAAGATTTGTGGATTTGTACCTTCTGACAAGAGATTGATGGTCGAGGGATATATTGACAATAGGGGACGTAACGGAGCGATTTTTCATTTTCCATTCGGAAGAAGAGTCAATGATGCCCTTTCCAGGGCTTTTGCTTATCAACTTGGAAAAGAAATAGGAAGCAGCATAAGAATCTCGTTAAGCGATGATGCATTCCTGCTGACTTTTCCTAGTAGATTGGCAATCGAGGGTTTAGCAGACAGGCTGATGCCCAAGAACCTTGAACCTTTGCTCAGAAAGGCAATCAAAAACACCGAAATATTCGCTCAGCGCTTCCGCCACTGTGCCAACCGTTCGTTCATGGTGCTACGCAACTACAAAGGCCGTGAAATATCGATGCCCAGACAGCAACTAAGAACCTCCCAGGTACTAGAAGCAATCAATCAAGTTGATTCATTCCCAATGCTCGAGGAGGCATATCGTGAGATTCTATATGATGCTTTTGACATTAACAATGCTCAGCTCATACTGGATGAGATTGCGAGTGGAAAAAGAATTATTGAACATCGAAGTTATGCACCTGTACCTTCTCCCTTTTCCCATTCCTTGATACTTTCAGGTCTTAGTGACATAGTCCTGATGGAAGACCGGTCTGCACTCCTAAGAGAGTTGCATGCCCAGGTCCTAGGAAGAGTGTTAGAACAAGGCGACGGGGACAAACCAAGATTTGAAAGAGAATTAATAGACAGCTACTTCAATGAAAAGAAACCGATTGTCGGCACGAGAGAAGCCGCGATTCAAGCTATTCGTCAGATTGGTGGAATACATCTATTGAACGACAAAGGAAAATCAATCTACCGAATGTCTGACATGGCCACTACTGAAATGCAGGAATTATGCCATGAAATGATTGATGAAAAAATTGTTGAATCTGTCTGGACTGGAGAGAAAGAACCTCTCTATGTAACTCCTGAATTGATTCCCTACTACAAAACAATCTATGGTTCTGACGAAAAGTTATCGAGAGAAGCGGAAAAGGTATACAATAAATTGAAGGGGAAGAAAGACATCAAATCGAAAAAGATTAGTGATGAATTAGAAAGAAATTATCTCGTTTGCAGAATGGTTGACGGATTCACCAAACAGAAAACTGAGAACAGTGCACCATATGAAAAAGCACTGGATTACCTTATTACAAAACATATTGGTTTTGTTGGGCCAAAAGCTGTAGAAGAGATTGCCCTTGAACTCAGATTGCCAGAGGAAGTCGTCAGCCAATCACTTTACGATCTGGAAGAACAGGGAACTATTCAAGGAGGTAATTTTGTCCTGGGCCAGAGTACTCCCCAATATTTGATGGCTGAAGATGTTATCTATCTAGAAGCACAGTCACATGGAGATATAGAGGTCATTCCTGACAAGATTCTGAGAGAGTTTATTGACTATAAGCTATCTAGGAAATTTTCAAGCTTGCAAACTCTTTTTGATCAGCACAGTGACGTCGCCTCTCCAAGAACTGCATTTCACAGATTAGACAAACCCAATCTTGAGGAATGGTGGGAGTGGAGAGATTCAGATGCGATATTACAGGGGAGGTTTTCAGGAGGGAAATTGAGGTATATACCTGCCAATAAAGTTGGGATGTACCAAGCTTTGTTCAGAAAGGAACCTGTGGGAAAAATCCAAAGTTTGATTGTGGACATGCTCAAAAGAAGCCCACCGATGACAAAAAGCGAAATAACCAAGGAACTGGAGCTGAAACCTGAACTGGTATACGGGGCACTAAGGGTCTTAGAGGAAAATCTGATGGTGCACCGTTACAACCGGAATCGTAATCCATGGACAACACACAATCGATACCGATTACTGACTGAATACGAATCTCCTGAAGAACCTGAAAAGAAACTGGTCATCGACCAACTGCGAGGTATAGGCCCTCTTACCTTTGCCGAGTTAAGAAGAGAATGCGGGATGCCACTCAATGTCACAAGAAGTATTCTGAATCAACTCCAAGAAGAAAATATAGTTTCTAGAATAGTTGTCGTAGGAGCTACGCGCTTATTCACCTATTGCCTAACTGAGGAAGTTGAAAGTATAAAAAAAACTGAGGAAAAAAAAGTGACGAGGGTTATTTCTTGGAGAGACCCACTCCTCACTCATATCCGAAGAGAAATGTACGCCCAGTATGGTGAATCCTGGACACACCCGATTGTATCGGGAGGGATGGTCGCAGGATATATGGAAGCTTGGGCTATGTCTGGGTTACTAGATGTCAGAGAAGTAGTACTGAATGAGGAACTGGATATCGGAAATTTCCTAGACGCTTTGGATGAATTTGCGACATACCAAGAGAACTTTCACAGCAATATTATTAGGGTCAAAGTCTTTGCCGGAACTCGAGTAGAAGAACTTGACGCAGCCATAATAAAGAAATTTGAAAGAAAAGGATATCATAGAGTAAGGGAATGGTTAGTCAAAGGTCCAGTCATTAATCTTTCCTACCAGAAACGAGAGATATATGGCTACGTGCTTTGGAAACAGAGGATACACCCTGAAAGGAGATTCAGAAATGCAAGGGAGGCATTCCATGAGACGGGAGGTATACGCTCAGAATATGAACTTTCCTTGAGAATTCAAGGACGCTTTTTCCATCCTCGGGATTACGGTAATGAAATGGAAATAGTACAAGGTGTGATGATTCCTGGTTACTCTACCTACTGTACCGTAAGAGATGCTATAATCTACCGTGACGCTCGAAACATGGTTCCAGAACCTGAGGATAGAAGGCTTTTAGCTCTGGCAATAGACTCCAAAGGCCTGCCACGTGAGGAACTCTATAGGAGAAGTGGTATGGATCCGGACTCGTTCAAACGGTCTCTAACACGGTTGTATCAATCACTTAATCTAGTACGAACTACAAGAGGGAATTATCGCACCTTACCAGTCAATCGAATTTACGAGGCTGGGGAGGCCAAATTCAGAGTTGTCAAAAGACTGATATTATCTTTTGGAATTATCTCTGCGGAGGATCTTGGAATGCTGCTGAAAGGCGAGATTCCAATGGCTGAACTAAGAGAAATACTCTCAAAACTGGAAAAAGAGGGGACTCTGGTGAAAGGATTTCTGAAAGAAGGAAGTGAGACCTTGTACTGGATTATAAGTGAAGATCTGGAAAGGGTTAAAGGGCATCTTTTCCAGGGCAGTTTTGTTCTTACACAAGCTGACAGACTATCTCATTATCTGAGTGAGGATGTAAAACAAAAATTCGGATTGGGTGCCTGCAATGTGATTTTCAGTTCGACTCGAACGACAGGTGCCTTCAAAATGTCAAAGAGAGGAAAAGATGTTGTGATTACTGAATTTAGGGGTGGGAATCAAGAAAGGCACGTCATAGAGGCGTGGTGCAGGCAATGGAGAATGAATCTTGAATGGGAACTTAAGGCTGACGAGAAAGTGGAAATCTAAAGAAATTCACCGTAGACTGAATCTGGTAGGCTGGTATGTATGTTGTAAATTTGGTCCTCGGATAGAATATTATTCTCAAGAGCCTTGTATGTCTTGCGAGGTACGGTCTTGGGCCCCATTACAGCACCTGGCCTCTGTGGATCATCCAGATAATCAGTTTCCAGCATAAATTCGGATTTGGCCGCAATTTCAATGTTAGTTGAAGAGGAGATAAGAGAAACCACGATTCCATGTGGGTCTTCAAGTGCACCTGGCCCACCATAGTGTTTGACCAGACGAGACTTGGGGAATTTAGCATTGGAAGCAATCTGAGATAAATCGGCCATAACTTCAGGAGTAGCAGATTCGGTGTGGAGAACTACTGCCGCATCGACCTCCTTGGCTCTTGATAAAGACTCAGTCAGAACCTCATTCGCTAATTCCCATACAGGAGGTTCGACCTCGAAGTGAGGACGGCCTAACTCACCTAATCCAACCGTTTTTTTCTCGTCAACCAGAGATGCACAGTAATCCACGGCCTCGAAATAAATCTCCGAAGCTTGGGAAGGGGGATTGAATTCAAGAAGTTTGAGCAACTCTATCGGATGAGGTGCTGCAACCACAGCAATCTTGGCACCTGTTTCTCTGGCCTTTCCTGCCAGTTTTAGAGTCGTTTTAACTTGGCTTTGAAAACTATCTATCTTTTTCCAAGAACCATATGGTTTGTGGACCAACACCAAACGAGTGCCTCCAGCCTTGATGAAATCCTTAACGGCCAACTCCTTTCTACCGGATGGATCCAAATGAAAATGATTGTCGGTTATCTCCACGTTATTGTAAGATAGATAGCCACGTATAGGCTTTACTCATTTACCAGCACAAAAGTTATATCGTGCGTTGGCTAGAACTCAACCTGATATGACTGAGGTAAGAACTCTAACTTTAGTGACTTTGCTGATTAGCATCGGCTTTTTTCTAGGCGAAGCTGAAGCAGATGAACCTGAATTTGAATTCAGATTCGGCTGGAATGAGGACGGAACTGGAAATCTGGATGGAGATAGTACTCTGAACCTCAAAGTAGAGGTAGAGAATCTTTTTACGGAACCTAAGGACCTCCAACTAGATATCACCAATAATGACGCTTTACAGAGCAGTGGATTGAGGGCCTGGTGGAGCCATGATGGTCAAACGTCTCTATCATCGGAATCAACGAATTTAGCATCCGTCGATGTCGGAGATAATGGAACCGTCGAAAATATAACTGTAACTATTCGAACCACAGAATATGCCTTGTATGGGGAGTACAACATAGACCTCAGGTGTAGAGACAACGATGAGAATGATCCAGAAACAACAGAACAGATCATCCAGCTTACTGTAAATGTGAACGAGAAAGCTGAAGTTTCTCTAAAGATTGCCGAAGGTGGATCAAGTGAGGGATCTGTAGATGTAGGTGGGGAAACAACTTATCAGGTCCAAGTCAATAATGATGGTAATCGGCAAGATACAATCAGCCTTGCGATTTCTTCGAATGACTGGGATTCCAGTTTCAGTGAAAACTCGGTAACAATAGATGCATTCTCAAATCAGATAGTTACTTTGACAGTTAGCTCGGAGAGCAGTGCAAATTATGGCGACAGTGATGAATCGACCATTACTGCAACTTCAGGAAACGATGAGACTTTTGCCTCAGACACACTGGATCTAGATACCTACGTAAGAGTCTATTACGGACTCGGACTGGAAGCGATCTCGCAAAGTGGATCTGGAGAACCTGGATCGACTGTGACATTCAACTTTAAAATATTTAACAAATGGTCTGAGAACGTCGATTACGGAATTCTCTGGAAGGATTGGTATCGTGGAACCCCTGGTAATACACCCCAAGGCTGGTCATACACAGAAGGGGGTGGAGCCCTGGACGCTTTTGAAGAACTTACAACTCCTAGTTCATCCAGTTTTAAGGTAACCATCTCTTCCAGTGCTGATGCAGGAGAGGTAGTGACCATTATTGTACTGGCCAAAGTGAATGATGACAGCGACAATGTAGGTGCTATAGAACTGGAGATTGAAGTTCGAGTTGAAGGTGAATACAACATACAGCTAATCGTTCCTGGAAGTGACCAGATAGATTTGCCTGCAGGGCAGGCCTTTAGTCTTTCCTCTTATACGGATGAACGCGATGAGGATGGTAACCTGAAAAGGATTATCACACTAAAGAACTTTGCCAAGGTAAATGATCTGGTTACGATAACTGCCACATTCGACACTGGGCAAGGTGCGGACTGGACACTAATTGTCCCAGATCCGATTGCCATTGTGGCCTCGGGAGAAGAAGCTCTTTTCATAAGTGTGACAGCCCCGAATAGTGCTGCCGGTGGCCAAGCTACTCTGACAATAAGGGCAGAATCGGGAGGTGACAATTCGATCTATGACGAAGCGACACTAACCTTTACGGTCAACACCATCTCAACTGCCTCGGGACCTGAAACCGACCAACTATCTGAGGAAAGCGATTTTCCTGTTAATCCCATCTGGTTAGTTTCCATAGTCTTGATAATAGGATTGGGAAGTGCAGCGGTATTCGGTTTGCAACAAAAATCAAAGGGTGCATTTGGAGGTTCGGAACAAAAAGTGGATGATTTCAGTGATGAATGGGCTGGTATGGAAAATCCAGCTCCACCTAGTACTGCTGCAGTTCCTCAAACTCCGCCACCCGCTGCTGCACCACCTCCACCAGCTGCGACTCCACCGCAACCTCAGGCTCCTCCAAGTACTGCTGCAGTTCCAGAGACTGCACCACCGCCTCCACCACAACCTGAAGCTCCTCCGCCTGCTGCCGCACCAGCACCACCTACAATTCTAACTGTGACCGTACCCGAAGGCGTAATGGCCGGGCAACAGATACAAATCAAGGCACCCACGGGGCAACTGGTGAACGTCAAGGTCCCAGAAGGCTGCGGACCAGGTTCCCAGTTCAAAATACAGATCTAAGCAGGCGTGGTCTAGTCTGGTATGACTAGGGGTTTCCAACCCCTCAACCTGGGTTCAAATCCCGGCGCCTGCACCAAATTTTTGCTGAGCAGTACTTTTTCTATAACCCAGTTTCAGTGTAACATGAACAAAGTCGCCACATTGGGGCTAGCTTTCCTACTAATTTTCAGCGGATGTTTGGGTTTTGGTGAAGATGATATGCCAGAACAAGAAGAGAAAGATACTATTGAACCTGTAGGAGAAACTGACTTAGAAGGTTTGGAAAATGACGTTAATCTTCTAACTTCGAGATTGGATGCTGAAGAAGCTAAACTAGATTTACTGGAAACTAGAATTAATGGAATTACTGATTCTCCAGATGCACTCGATGCTTTAGGATGTAAGGATGGAGAGATTGCAAGATATGATGGTAATGAATGGGTTTGCTCAGAAGATACTGATACTACACTCAATAACGATGAAGTATGGAATATCGTGTCCGGTGATTTTGATGATGTTAGAAATGACATAGATAATGTGTGGGCTGATATTGATTACATCGAAGTAATGATGGACGATAGAACTGAAGAATTTTATGAAGATATGGACAATATGAGTTACACAATCTACGATCACACGGATAAATTGGAAAACATGATTTACAGTTTAAATGACAATATTACTGACATGTCTTACGAAATTAGTGATTTGTTTACAGATGTAGACAATCTTTGGAGTGCAATCTATGAGATTCATAGAGAAATGGACAATATGACTGAAGAAATGAATAACATGTCTCATGAAATGCAAGAAATGCAAGAAAGAATTGATGAATTGGAAAACATGACTTCTTGTCAATTAGTCCCTTACAGCAATTGTGCAGGTGCTGATTTGTCTAATCAAAATTTATCAGGAATGGATTTAACTGGAATAAATTTTAGAAATGCAAATCTCAACCAGGCAGACCTAACTGACGCAGATCTCTGGTACACTGACTTAAGTTCTGCAAACCTCCAATATGCTGACCTAACTTATGCCGACCTCAGGTATGCTGACCTAACTTATGCATACCTCGCATATGCTGACCTAAATGGTGTATTCCTCTACTATGCCGACCTGACTGATACCGACCTCAGGCATACTGACCTAACTAATGCCGACTTCAGGTATACTGACCTAACTGGTGCTGACCTCGGAGATGCTGACCTAACTGATGCCGACTTCAGGTATGCTGACCTAACTGGTGCTAACCTCGGAGATGCTGACCTAACTGCCGACTTCAGGTATGCTGACCTAACTGGTGCTGACCTCGGAGATGCTGACCTAACTAATGCATTCCTCCAATCTGCTGACCTAACTAATGCATTCTTCTACGGGGCCGACCTAACTAATGCATTCCTCCACCATGCTGACCTAACTGGTGCTGACCTCGGAGATGCTGACCTAACTAATGCATTCCTCCACTCTGCTGACCTAAAGTTCGCTGACTTTGAAGGCGCAACTGTAACAGATGCTAATTTTACCGACACCTATTGGCATGAAACAATATGGACAGACGGCGAACGCTACGACGAGAATCAGGCTGACTGAACTAAACAATATATACAGGCCCTAAATCACAAAGCGTCTGACGGCCATAGCGGTGGTGATCACCCGTTCCCATTCCGAACACGGAAGTTAAGCCCACCCGCGTATTCGATGGTACTGTGGTACGAGAGTCCACGGGAACTCGAGTACGCCGTCAACTTTTTTCAAGATAAATTCCATATAGACGTACCAAATGAATATTGAAACATGGATGCTGTAGAGATTACTGATGCATTGACTACCGTGATTGATTCCACTTTCAAGAAGGATGTCATCTCCTTGGGCTATGTCAAGGGAATGACCGTTGGAACGGACAAATTGAGATTCACGCTACGCATGCCTGCACCCATGATGCCAAACCACGATGAACTCGTGGAAAAGTGCAGAAAGGCCCTGAAGGATGTCAAGGATATTGGTGAAATCGAGATAAAGAAGGACTGGGAAGTCCAGAGATTACCCTCGTTGAATGCACCGAATACACCTAATTCCTTGAAGGGTGTCAAGAACATAATAGCTATCGCATCAGGTAAGGGAGGGGTTGGAAAATCGACCGTGACCGTCTGTATCGCCGAGGCTTTCGCAAGGGCAGGTGCAAAGGTCGGTATTCTGGATGTTGATGTTTATGGACCCAGTATTCCCAATATGGTAGGATTAGGGGATCACCAGCTAGGTGGATCGCAGCAAGGTGTCCTAGAACCGGTCGAAGCTCACGGGATGAAGATAATGTCCATGGGATTCCTAGCCAACAAGGATACACCGGTGGTCTGGAGAGGGCCCATTGCTTCCCAACTGGTACAACAGTTTTTGGGAGCTGTGGACTGGGGAGAACTGGATTATCTGTTCGTTGATATGCCTCCGGGAACCGGAGATATCCAGCTCACTCTCTCACAGGCAGTACCACTTACCGGAGCTGTGATTGTAACGACTCCACAGGAAGTTGCACACACTATTGCTGAAAAAGGTCTCCGAATGTTCCAGCAGGTCAAGATCCCCATACTCGGGATAGTCGAGAACATGGCCGGTTTCATCCCTCCTGGTTCGGATGAGGTCTTCCATATCTTTGGTGAAGGTGGTGGAAGCGCCGCCGCAAAGGAATTTGATCTACCACTCCTTGGAAAAATAGCCATCAAACAGGATTTGAGAGAGGCTATGGACAAGGGTACATTTGTAGAGGATGAGAATATAAAGGAAATCGCCTCCCAAATCGCCCTTCAGGCAATGGTGGTAGTTACCAATGAAGAATTATCACCTTTTGCCCCTCAAGAAATGAATGTAGCGAACGATGGGCAGACCCTGATTATCAAGTGGCAGGATGATATTGAACACGTGCTCTCATCATTCCATGTAAGGGGAATGTGCCCTTGTGCACACTGTGTTGACGAAATCACTGGAGAGAGATTGATCAAGGATGGGGATATTCCAGCCAATGTCAAGATTCTGGAATCTGCACCTGTGGGAAGGTACGGGGTGCGTTTCAGCTTTGATGACCCCAGTCCAGGTGCTAATGCAGGAATCTACACCTTCACATTCCTTCGTAAACTTGGTGAGGAAGCTGTTGAGAAGGCCTCCTTCGAAGTTTAGTCGATAACAACTCTTATTAATGAGTCTAAAGATGAAAATACCATGTTAGCACAGGCAGTCAAGATACGGGGCGAACCTACCGCAGATCCACAGAGATGCAGGTTCGTATTGGATGGAGAGGTCCTTTCCAGGTCTTCGGTAACTTTCAAACGTGATTCTGACACTGAAAATGCACCCTTAGCCCAGAAATTGCTGGAACTTCCATACGTTGCTGAGGTCAATATCACAGGACAGGTTGTGACCCTGACCGGTGACAACGTAGAGAGCTGGCCGGCTATTGGAAAAGAAATCGGAACTGTGATTCGAGAACATATAGAGAGTGGAGAACCCGCCGTTACAGAGGTGGCAATGGATGTAGGTAACAGTGATCTTTTCAAGCAAGTCGATGATTTGATCAAGGCTGATGTTAACCCTAGTATAGCCTCACACGGAGGTGTGATAACCTTGCAAAGTGTCTCGGATGGAAAAGCGTACGTCACCATGGGCGGTGGTTGCCAAGGTTGCAGTGCATCTAGTGTTACTCTGAAACAGGGCGTCGAATCTTATATTGTAGCAAAAGTTGATGAGATAAATGAATTAGTTGATATTACCAATCACGCTGAAGGTGAAAATCCATACTACACCGAACCAGTTGTACAAGCCAACAGTGGTGGTTGTGGTTGCAGTAGTGGTAAGAGTGGCGACAGTGGTTGCGGCTGTTAGTCTCCTCTGGTCAAGCAATCAGTTTTAATACTTGCATTATATTACCATAAAATCTTTACAAGGTAGTATGGCTGAGGAGACTGATTCTGAAAGTGATTCCAAAGAGGAAGACATTGACGAAAATGAGGAGTCGGAAGGTGAGGATTCAGAAGAGATAGATGCTGAGACCAAAGAATCCGATGAAGAAGAAGAATCAGCACCGATTGATTACACAGCCAAATTAGGCCTAGAAGAAGAGGATGGACCTGCAGATCCTTTCGTTAAGAGAAAAATAAAGAACGCCATCGAATATCTGGACGGGAAGAGCCGTTCAGTAGTTATCGGTGCTCTCATTATTTTTATTATTAGTATCTTCAATTTCATTGCCTGGAACTTCACTGAATTGGAGGCTCTGAAGTATGTGGGAACCACACTGGCGATTTTTCTGCTGATGGCCTGCGGTCTAGGCATTCTAATATCATTTAATGTCCATAATGTCGAAATCAAGAAAAATGCCGATGTCAGGACGTCAGGGCTTATACTGTCGATAGGGAGCATCCTGATTGCTCTGTTCTTCATGGTTTACGAGATTCGTGAAAATTCGTGCCTGACTGAATACAGCGAGATAAGTTGTGACGGAAATGTCTCACTCAGGGCTGTAACCACGATTGCTGTTTACGCCGGGAGTCTAGGAGTAGTTATGTTGATCTATGGACTGGGACTTCTGGAAAGAGGGCTGGTAACTTATGCTCTAGCCATTGCCTTTGGTGGGTCGCTAATATTGACCATTGTCCTTTTGATGTCAGTCTTTAATTGGATTGAAGAATCGGTCTGGCTGCTTTTGATACCTTTGTTGTTTCTTGGGATGGGGATTGCGGGACTACATCATAGAAGATACCAATTGGCTGGTTTCGTGATAGGGTGCTACATTGCAGGTCTGGCTGGAATTGGATGGTTGATTGAACCCAGCCTAGCTTCAGGTGGATTCATTGGGGGTGGACTGCCGATGACTGGATCTGGCCTCCTTTTCATTCTGAGGAGAACTGATCGAGAAGCAAGAGAAAGAATGCTTGAGGAAGCTCAGGAGCTCCTTGATACTGGATATCCCAGCCGTTCCCTGGAAGTGGCTGGAAGATTAATCAGAAGAGCTCAGCGAGACGGGGTTCTGATGCAAGATTCAAGAATGTGGCTCAGCAAGGCCAGAGCACTGACTGGACATAGAGAATACGCCAGATCCACAACCTACTACTCCATGGCGCTGGAAATTGATCCCCACAACGAGAATCTTTGGTTTGAAAAAGGGAATTTACATCGTAAACTTCGGCAATGGGATGAAGCCGAGGAGTGTTTTCAGAATTCGACTGAAATAAGTTATACTTTCGGAGACGCCTGGTTGAGACTAGGACAGATAAAAGAACGACTTGAGAAGATGGGGGACGCGGAGGAAGCCTATCTTATTGCCCTGGAATTAGAAAGTAATCACGGGCTTGCATATCTTGGATTGGGGAGGGTCCAGTCCAAGCTTGGAAGAGTCAAAGAGGCCTTGAAATCTGTTGAAAAATCGATTGCCCTGATGGAAGAGGACTATCGTCCCTATATGGTCAGAGGTGACATTTACTTTAGTTTAGGAGACTACGAAAGGGCTGATTCCAAAGGTTATTCGAAAGCAGTCAATATCAGACCAGATTTCAAGAGAGGATGGAGAAAACTGACCAAGGTTTACCGCGCTCAGGACAAGCGTGAATTGTTGATTATGGCACTATCCCGGATTCTGGAGATCGATTCAGAAGATGAAGGGGCTTTGTGGGAAAGGGCTGAGGCTCATCACGATTCTAAGAAACTAGGTGACGCAATGGGAGATGTTCACAAACTTCTAGCTTTGAATCCTGGAAACCAGAAAGTCCGGAAATTCAAGGCGGAAATCTTGGAAAAGCTGGATACCAAGGAGTGGAACTGATGTTCAAATTGAGAATTCGGAACCTGAATGAGACTTATGGTAGTGGTAAAGAAAACCTAATCGCAGATTTTCTACAAGCTATAGGGTTTTTAGGAACTGACGGACCTAGGACAAGGGAAACCAAAAGGGCAAAGACAGGGGTTCAACTCTTCACTAAATGTTTGATTCCGGAACCCACACGTTCATGGACGACCTCGGACATTGCAGCTGAACTAGATGTTCCCTTGCAAGCCATCTACAGACATCTACAATGGCTACGTGAAGCAGGATTTTTGACAGAAGATTTTCCAGGGAAGGCGGAGGACCCGAAGAAAGTCAGACTATGGCACTATGACCTGCAAAAGGCATGGTCAGGGGTGGAGAACAGGGCCAGAATCTGTCTTGATTCTTATCGAGAGATAGTGAACAACCTGAATCAGACATTAAAGGAAGCCAAGGAAATTGTACCAGAAGGTATGATGGTTCTGGAGAAGGACGAATCCTTTGGGATAGATATCAGGGAAATCAGAAGGGAAACTGACCCGAACTATGAATCGGATTTAGGTATTCTGGGAAGGGGGATCGGACTCTTCTCGAATCATCACTATCCATACAGTGAATCAATGCCTTACAAGATTATTGATGAATGTTTTTTCCAAAGGCCAGACAGGGCCTGGACAGCAGAAGAGATTGCAGCTTGGATAGAGACAACCAGACCTACTGCATATCGTCACTTGAATCGGCTTATTTCTCTGGGATTTATAGAACGCTGTAGGGCTGAAGACGGTGGACCGCCCACAAGTGCATTCCACTTGCGCTACGGTTCACTGAAAAAAGGATGGGCTAAAATAGAGACTCAAATCGAACTGGTACTGGACAAATACCGAAAAACAATCAAACAACTAGCGGAGAATTAATGAACCCCAATCATCCAGCCAAGAATGTTGAACGTAAAGGTGATTATCTAGAAGGCAAGAATGTCTGGGTAGGGGTGACAGGATCGGTATCCTGTGTGGAGACAGTTGGAATTATACGCGAACTTCTGAGATATGGGGCTAGAGTAACAGTAGTTGCCAATCGGGCGGCTCTGGAGCTGGTCGGTGAAAAATCACTCGAATTCGCCTGCGGAAAACCCATAATCAAAGAGATTACGGGGCAAGTTGAACATGTTATCGCGGGACACGAAGCTGATTTGTTAATGATTACTCCCTGTTGTGCAACCAGTCTTGGAAAGATGGTAAATGGAATCGGTGACAACCCGCCCATGCTAGTAGCATTGACCTGTATTGGAGCTAAAACACCTATGATTGTGGCACCGGCGATGGACAAGAATATGTCAAATTCAGATATTGTTCAGAAAAACATGAAGGCTGTCAAGAAATTCGCGAATGTGATTGAACCAGTGATGATTGAAGGGAAGGCTAAGCTGCCTTCCAAGGAAAGACTGGTGGCTGAGGCATGTAAGATGGCCAGCTCCAAGACACTAAATCGGAAGAAGATCCTAATCATAGGCGGAGGCAGTAGTGAACCTATCGATGATGTGAGAGTGGTCAGCAACAGATCAAGTGGGAGGATGGCCATCTCTTTAGCTGAATCTGCTTTCGCAATGGGGGCTGATGTCGACTTGTGGTTGGGGAATGCCAACTATGAATGCGGAAACTGGATCAAGACCACACGCTTTGAAGCTCTTTCAAAATTAAAGAGCCTAGTGAAAAGTATGAAACGTTACGACGCAGTTATCGTGCCTGCTGCACTATCTGATTTCATACCTGAACAAACCAAGGGAAAATTGGATTCGGCAAAACCAATAACTCTAAAAATGAAGAAGGCACCAAAGATAATCAATAGCATCCGAAAGAAACACAAGGGTCTATTGTATGTTTTCAAACTGGGGGCCCGAATTAGCGAAAAAGAATTGCTGGCAAAAGCCGGGTTCTTGCTGAAAAGTGCGGACTGTGTTATAGCCAACAATTCAAAATCAATGGGCTCGAGGAAAAGCAAAGTTGCAATCGTTGACAAGAAAAGTACCGAGTGGATCTCTGGTAGCAAGGTAGAAATTTCAGAGAAGATACTGGATAAGATTGCGTCAGAACTTAATTAAGTCTTGTAAGCCTGTAATTTCCGGATGTTTATATTCAACAAGGGCCCTTTTTTCTTGGTGAACGGTTGCCCATTTGCATCTAGCTCGGGTAACGGTTGGATAAGTTCATGTTCCTGTAATAATTCTATTATGGCTGCACCATGGTAGGTAGCCTGTCTAGGTTTCAGTCCAAATTCCCGAATTAGGTGCCTTTCGATGACGCGTCTAGCTGTGGTGGCATGACCTGGATAGTAAGTTTCCTTCAGCAATTCGACAGTGGACTTGAAACGCTCTTTGAGGGCTCTATCCTTTTCCTTCTGAATCTTTATTTTTTCTTCTTCCTGTAACCTTTCTTTTTCTTCTTCCTGTAACCTTTCCTTTTCGCCCAAAATTACCTCTATAGCTGTCTATTCAGCCGAAAGGTCTCGTAATAAGTGTATGCCCTGATTAATGCTAAAACCCCCTCTCAAAGTGACAAACGTAAGCCGAGGTCGCTTAGCCCGGTATAGCGCGGGCCTGGAAAGCCCGTGGGAGCAATCCCTCGCGAGTTCAAATCTCGCCCTCGGCGCCATCCTCAACTGAACCATAGACTGTAACTCCTACAATTGAGCCCAAGATCAAACACATACCCAAGAATTGCTGAATAGAAGGTAACTCTGATAGCAGTATAACTCCCCACACTATTGTTAAAACGGGTTGGAGAAGAAGAACAAATGAAGTATGTGCGGCTGGCAATCGAGGTAATGAATAGGATATTGCTAACCATCCAAAGACTTGGCCCACAATAGCTAGTGAAAGTATCCAACCATGGCCTGGCCATGTAGGCTGGAAATCAATGGGTTCAATATGTAAAGCTTGCAAGGGCAATATACTAAGAACTAAAAGTCCAAAAACACAACCTGTTGTGGAATCAAATTGCAGACTCGTTGCGGGTGCAAGTTCTCTATTGGCAAACCTGTAGATAATTAAAAAACCAGAGTAGAAAACGGCGGCTGAAATGCCTGCAATGACGCCTCTAACTGGATTTGATCCATAAGGTTCGTCATCCCATATCCCAGATATTAATAACAAGCCAAGCATTACAATAGGTAAGGCAATTAGAATGGAGAGATTTGGCCTCTCACCGAACAGCCACCAACTCATCAATGTCACTATGAGAACCTGAGAATTGCCAATTAGTGTTGAAATGCCCGCACCTATCCAGTCAACTGAACTATGGTATGATACAAAATCAAGGGCAAAGACGATTCCTGCTCCAATCGCAATCAATCTCGTGTTGAAGGTCCGGTTATCATCTATGCCTCGGAACCAGATAATCAAAGCAAGAAATGGAAGGGCATATAACATTCTGAAAAAAGCTCCGCTCAGTGGATTTAGACCTGAAACACTATACAATATCGGAGCAAAAGAAATTGCCAGTGCTCCCACAAGAGCGATTGTCATCGTTCTCTTCAACTCGCTGGTAGACATCATCGTGTTCAACCTGACTGTTAATTAAATGGTGCTCCCGCCGGGATTTGAACCCGGGTATTCGGCTCGAAAGGCCGAGATGATGGGCCGGACTACACCACGGGAGCTTGGGTGTCCAGCTTAGAGGGCTGGAATTTAACGTTATTGTGAAATTGGTCAGACATCGAATGAAGCCAGCCTAGCCTTAAGCCCAGCAATCTGTCTCTGAAAATTCGTCTGTTGAATCTCCAATTCAGCCTGATAACGTGTCTGAGAGGCTTCTAGAGCCCCATAGTTCTCGGATTTGATTTTGCTCAACTGGGTCTCGTGCATCTCTTTTTGTTCTTGCAGTTGTGATTCTAGATCCTTTATTTTCTGTTTCAGGGCCTCTACCTCATCCATCATAGCCTAGGATTATACCTCTGTTTAAACTGTTAGTCACATAACTATCTTAATCTGCCTCGTATGGATTTGAATAATGTGGAGAGATCCATCACGCAGGAATCAAAACTTTCAGGTAAGATACGTAATGTCCGATGGGTGGGGAGAACCGGTTCAGATAAATCGAAGACCTCATAACAAAATGGCCTTCTCGGATTATGAAAAGGAACAACTCAGAGAATCAATCGGATTCCTGACACTAGCCTTTGCTCTGGCTCTGAGTAATGGTCTATTCGTCGTAATGGATGATCCAAGTATTCTGATTACAACCTTGCCCCTTGCCTTTGCAGCGGTGATGACTGGATTCCTATTACACGAATTGGCTCACAAATGGATGGCCCAACAGTATGGTTGCTGGGCCGAATACAGGGGCAACAAGAACGGATTGTACTTTGCCCTAGCCATGTCTGCGTTCGGTTTTCTTTTGGCTGCACCTGGTGCTGTAATGGTGTCTGGAAGGATAACGGACCGACAGAATGGTATTATCGCTGCTGTGGGACCCCTAACAAATATCGCTATTGCAATTGTTGCCTTACCAATCTACATTTTTACTGCTGGTCTCGATTGGCCAATATCCTTGCTTGGGGAATTAGCAAGATTTATTATTGTAATAAATCTCATACTAGGGGGATTCAATATGATACCCGTACAACCTCTGGATGGATCCAAGGTTATAATGTGGAGTAAAACTGCATATCTGGGCATAATCGCAGCAATCTTTGCACTAGCGATGGTCTATTGGAATAGTCCAGTCCTAGGATGAACCCTACTTGGTTACTCTATGACGCGTCATGTCCCTTCTGTACTTCAGGCGCTCATACTTTCAAACCATCCCTGGAAAAGAGGGATTGCAGAATCAAGCCTTTGCAAAATCACACCGTGATGAAATTACTGAATATCAAAGAAGATGATTACCTACCTGAGATGAAAGTCATAGGGAACAATCGAAAAGTATATGGGGGTGCCAAGGCGGTGATCTATCTGAGCCGAAAAATATGGTGGGCCAGACCCATCTGGGCTCTTTCACACCTACCACTAATTATGGGCATTCTGGACTATATCTATGAGCAAATTGCAAAAAAGAGATACTGTCATGGAGTCTGTGAGATATAGATGAGATTTGGCCCGTTGATAGCTGTCGTATTTGCCTTTTTTCTGATTGCAATCTACCCCTACTATGCAGAAGATGATGATCCTCCAATGTTCATTATCTCCGATGACGATAGAGATGGGGTAACTAACGACAAGGACCAGTGCCCAGAAGAAGACGCGAGCGAGAGGGACATTGATGAGGACGGATGTCTAGATTCGGAGATTACGAAAGAAGAAGTTGATTATATTGAAAAAATAGCCAAATTCAATCTTGGGCAATACATCTTGTTTGCCGCATTGTCATTACTCGGGACTGCAATCTATTGGGAAAGGGAAAAGCTGAGAGCCGTACTCTATGAATATGATGATCTTGATTTCAGTAAACTTACTGAACAAGAAAGATCCGGAGATATAGAAGAGGATACTGATTATGCTGAATTAGGTAAGGACAAGGAATACAATATCCAAACTGAATCATCCCCCGGTAGCTTTAGTTTTTCATTCAGTAAACTTAGCGAGGAAGCTGACCTTGGGACCCAGATAATTTGTGTTGCTTACATAGTCCTTCTTTTTGCCGTATTGGGTTATGTAGGTGAATTTTCCTGGTTTGATGTAGAGGGGACTCAAAATGATGTTCCAGGAGGAGGTTATCAGATCGATGCATACGAATCGTACTTTGAGGTCAAACACTACTCTAAGCATCTGGACTTTGAGATTTCCAGTCCCTCATTATTGTACAAATATGATATTGAGCAACAAAGTATAAGTTACGAAAGTTCACGTTGTACTGACGAAATTGATGAATTCTATAATTGTGATTATAGACAGTCCTTGTTTGGTACTGTAAATACTCTACTCTCAGTCTCGCTCTTTCTATCCTTTTTTGCTATACTTCTAGCTTTTCGAGCACAGAAATACAGGATCTGGCTTGCTTCTGTATTCTCTATTGCTCTAATAACCTCTATGGCAAGTCTCTTGATATTTACTTCACTGATTGATAATGCCTTAATCGCAGATAGTCATACTCTGGATGAGAATCAAGAAATGGCTGGTGGCTGTTGGATGAGTAATCCGGCAATATGGGGAGAAACTGAGTGTGTATCTCTAGAAGGTGAGGGAGAATACAGCTATCAAACTGAAATAAGCTATTCGCCGGGCACTAGCTTTTACATTGTACTAATCTGTATCTCAATGATGTTTGTAGGACTATTCACACACATCGTTCCAATGATTACAATGGAGCAGATTACGTGGACTGAGGCCGTTAAAAGAAACTGGCAAGTCTTCGCAGTGATTTTCCTGATTATATTCCTTTGGAGATTGAACGTATTGATGACAACACTGTGAATGGTGCGGGGGGAGGGATTCGAACCCACGTACCACTAAGGACCGGATCTTAAGTCCGGCGCAATTGGCCAGGCTATGCGACCCCCGCACTTGTGTGCTACATGCGGCCCAAACTTTAAAGAGTGCTCTATTTTGAAACGCACCGTCGGCACACTAGAGCTGAAACATGACCACCGCAACTACCGCGAAGATAATCACTCTGGCTGGGAATCCGAATCCCCCCTCTCTAGTTGCTCTTTATGGAGGTTCATTGGGAGAAAGGAAAACGACCCTTTCAGATTTGGAAAATGACCTTTATGCAGCTGGCCTGAGCGTAATAGATTTCAATTCACGAAGATTCCTTTCGGAAAACGACCTATCTCAACCTTTGATACAACAGATAGTTACCGAGTTGAAATCAAATCAGGATACCACCGGAGCTACAGCAGATCTGGTGAATCGAATCAATGAAAGTGCGCCCGCAACGGTTTCCACCCATCTGACCAGTGAGAATCGAATAGAATTGATACATCAGTTTGATTCATCCCTGAAGAAATTGGCAGCCATATCACTTCAGAAGAAACCACTGGTGATAATAGTCCAGGGACTGGAGAGAGCTCCCGCCGGTTCATTTATCTCAATCTCTGAATTTATTGCTAATTATCTGAATATCCACAAGTTCATGTTCGTCGTTTCGATAGGAGAAGATATCCTCCAGAATGAACTTACTAGCAGCAATTCACCAATGTCTCCTGATGATTTCCTAGAGGATGTTTTCAGCGCAATTGTTACCTTTAACGAAATGGCTGTTGAACCACCAACGCCCGCACCTGTTCAAGATAGCGCGGATCTTTTTATTCCTCCAGTTGGATTAGAAGTAGAAAGTGGGGCTGAAGTAGCTAGAAGAAAAACGAGGAAGGTTGTTCCTAAGGCCGGTGGTCTACCACAAAGCAGGATTTTCAAGGTGAGGGAATTAACAGGCAAACATGCCAAGATAAAGAAAGGTACTGCACCCAAAAAGAAAGTGATAAAGAGGAAAAAGAAACCTGCCGTAAAACCAAAGTTATTCAAACCAGTACCTAAAGAAGAACCAAGCAAGATTGAATCCTTCATGAAACCCGTCTTGAATGGTGATATGCTCACTGCTAAAAAATTCTGGAGCAAAGCAAATGAACTTAACTATAGTGAATTTATAATGGTGGTCAATAGAATCACCGAAGAAACCGAGAACAAAGATTCCCGAATAAGAGCTACTGCAGTCGCAGCTTTAGCTTCACTGGCCAACGGGGTTTCTTGGGAAATGCCCCCTGAGGTAATGGATCGGGCACTGATTCTCACTGGGGATGGGTCAAAAGAGGTTCGTGATGCTGCTGCCGATGCAATCAAGGAAATGAGTGGGGCAGGTGTCGAAACCATACCTCAGTTCAAACCCTCAGTGGCTCCTGAAGTCCCCCAAAACAGTAGTAACATGGAACTTGGTGAATTGGATACTGACGCTATGCTAGGAAAAGGTAACAGCAGTATCGGCTCATTATCGATTGGTGCTGGTTCAGGCGGTGTCAAAATGATGGGGGGAACAGATGAAGTGGCCAGTAGCACTACTACTTTCGAAGTCTCTAAGGAAGTTCCATCATTCCCAGCCGAAGCGCCACCAAAATTCAAGGCTGTTGAGGATAAAACTCCGAAATTCAAACCTACTGAAAAGAAAGAGACTCCGAAATTCAAACCATCAACAGTGGAAGATGGGAAGGTTCAATTGAATTCCAAAAAAAACAAAGAGTCTACATTTGACAAGGAAGCCTTTGTCGAAGGTATAGTGCAAAAAAAAAATAAAGACCGAGGCTCCTGAGGCCGTGGTGGCCGAGGTTATAACTGAAGAGATCATTGAACCTACTAGTAGAACTGAGCTGGAAGAAAGGCAGAACTTGTGGGATGAAATCCAGAAATTCAATCCCAAGGCTAGGATGAAAGACTACTACGGCGAGAACGAGTGGAATGTAGAAAAAATGCGTTCAGATTTGAAAGGCCTTCTGGAAAAAGAACGATTTGGAAGATAATATCTATTTTTTTCCATATTCTTGAGTGACCGAATCATCATCTTCATAACCTTGAACTATACTGCGTTTCGGATCAAAAATTACATTTGGTACACTCTCCCTATTTGTAACTGCAAATTCTCTTTCACTCTCTAACCATGCGAAATACATAAGGCGACCTGCAAAAACTAAACTAATTAGAAATAAAATAGGACCAATTACAGGTATAAAAACAGAAATTAAACCCAGTACTATGATTCCTAAAGCTTTGGCAACCTTCCTAAAGATTGTTGATTCAGAAAGGGCCATACATGCTAGTATTTTGCCCAAGTATTAAACGTTACTTCCTTTTCTCGATGAAAAGCGGTACTTTAAATAAAAACAAAATTTAGTGTTTTATGGAACAAATCGGTGCATCTGCTGTTGCAGAAACAAAACCAGACTACCCTTTTCTCGCATCAAATGAAAAAGTATTAATGGAATTGAGAGGAATCGTTGGATTAGCTGTATCAAATCCGGTAGTCAGATTGGCGTATGCCATCGTGGAAATAATAGGGCTGCTAGTTGGTTTTAGGAACATTGGAACTTTAATTGTCACAGACCAGAGAGCTATTATCAATTCAAGAACGTATATTTTCTGGGTTTTTGAAGCAAGACGTGATTTTACAGCATTCTTGCCTGGTGGGTCAGCAAATGTATCCTCAGGATATGCAGCAGGATTTCTTTGGTTCTTCAAAAAAAGTTATGTGAGAATAAATCATCTAGATTTTGGGGCTAGAGGTCACAGCGTAGAAGAATGTGACAAAGCTGCAAATCTTATCTTCAGTACTTTAAGGTAAGGAAATTAATTGAACTTGAAGAACAGGATCTCGCCATCTACTTCAAATTGATCTGATTCCCCTGATGGTTTCGAGTAAGACAATTCTGCGGGATTGGCCCTAGTTTCTGATTTTACATATTCCCAATCCTTTGATTCAAGCTTAGGGCAGCCCTTGGTCAACCAAACCGTAAGGTCGATTGTGACTTCCATATCAAGATCCAGATCTTTACGTTTGGACTGGACACGACGTGTAATCTCCCGTGCCAATCCCTTGGAAAGCAATTCATCATCAACACTGACGTCAAGGACCAAGGAAACGTCACTGGAATCGTCAACCGAAAATGTAGATGCTGCAAATCCATCTTTTTCAACGCGATGAACCTCAACGTCGTCCGTGCCAATATCATAGCCCGCTAATTTGGCGGAACCGGATTCTATCTCTGATAACAAGGTTTCGGGTTCAGCTTTCGCTAATTCGGCCAGAACCTTGGGTAGTTCTGCCCTGCATTTCGCACCCAGAGACTTATGGTTTGGCACAAGCTGAATACGCTGGAAGCGGTCCAAATCGGGCTCAGTGGTCAGATTCTCTACATTAAGCTCCTCGGCAAGTATATCATGAAAATCTGATAATTCGGGACCTCCAACAATCCATCCTGAACGACAAGGCAATCTTTGGCGGCGATTGACATCGACGCGTATCTTACGGCCTGTCTCTGCAAGCGAACGGACCACGGACATCTGTTGTTCCAGATTAAGATCCTGTGATGTGAGAGCGTCATCAACTGGCCAATCGGCCATATGGACTGATGTGCCTGTAAGGTCATTATGGATTTTATCAGACATAAATGGTGCAATTGGAGCCATCAATCTGCTAACGATGGATAGAACCTCGTGTAATGTGTGCTGACAAGCTTGTTTGTCTGCACTGTCAGCTTCATCCCATAGACGACGACGTGAACGACGAACATACCAATTCGAAAGGTCATTGATAACAAAATTCTCGAGGTCACGGCCTGCTTTGTGGAATCCCCACGACTCGAATTGATTGTGATAGGCTTGAGATACACTAGCCATTCGGGATAGAATCCAACGGTCTAAGGGGCTACGTTGATTGACTGGAATGAACTCTTTCTTGTCGTCTGGGTTGAAATTATCCAATGATGCATAATCTGCATGGAAACGATAAACATTCCAGAGAGTCAAGAACATCTTGGCATAAGTCTCACGCACACCGTTAGGATCAAAGTTCATTGGACTCCAAGGGGCGCTCTGGGTGGTCATGTACCAACGAATTGCATCGGCTCCTTCCTTGTTGAAGTGATCCCAAGGGTTGACCACGTTGCCCTTTGATTTGCTCATCTTCTTTCCCTCATTATCAAGAACATGACCCAGTGAAAGACAGCGATGATAGCAGGTACTATCGAATACTGTGGTTGAAACTGCCAGAAGCGAGTAGAACCATCCCCGAGTCTGATCCACCGCCTCACAGATATAGTCTACTGGAAAACTACCTGAGAATTTATCCTTGTTCTCAAATGGATAATGCCATTGAGCAAAAGATGCGCAACCAGAGTCAAACCAACAGTCCATAACATAGGGTTCCCGAAGCATCTCCCCACCACAACTATCATCAGTACAACGGAGTTTAACATCATCAACATAGGGGCGGTGTAATTCCTTAGGTACTGGTGAGTCAGCAGTCTTCAATGAATTCATTTCCTCTATACTACCCACGCAATGCTCTTTGCCGCATCCTTGGCAGATCCAGACGGGGAGCGGAGTTCCCCAATAACGTTCACGACTGATAGCCCAATCTTTGATATTGCTGAGCCATTCACCAACCCTCTTGGTCCCAGTCCATTCAGGTGCCCACTCGACCTGTGAATTGTATTTGATTATGTTGTCCTTGACTGCCGTCATTCGGACGAACCAACTGTCCATTGCATAGTATAGCAAAGGATGATCGGTACGCCAACAATGTGGGTAGTCGTGGGTGTAAATATGCTCCCTGTAAAGCCTCCCTTCAGTCGCAAGAAGGTCAATAATATCGGAATCACAATCCTTGACATAACGGCCATCCAAAGAACCATGTATTCCCTTGATGAACTTACCATCAACTCCTACCGTGTGTTGGGCCGGTAAGCCTACTTCCATACCAAGGGCATAGTCTTCCTCACCATACATCACGGCAGTATGAACGACACCCGTTCCATCCGTGGTGGTCACAAAATCTGCTGCTACCACTGTCCAAGCTGTCTTCGAGTCGCCCTGCTCTATCGCTCCGGGAAAAAGTGGCTGGTACGCCTTTCCAACAAGTTCTGAACCTGGAAATTCCTCCACAATCTCGACTTGGTGCCTTAGAACATCGGAAAGCAGGTCCTTGGCCATAATCAACTCTTCTCCGACCTCGGTAGCACCACGACCCTCCCATTCTCCTGCTGGAGGTTCAGTGATTCGAACCCTGCAATAGGTCACCTCCGGGCCGACCGCAAGACCAACATTGCCGGGAAGGGTCCATGGTGTTGTTGTCCAAGCCAGAACTGAAGCATTATCATCTACCAGTTGGAACTTTATGTATACTGCAGGTTCAGAAACTTCCTTGTAACCGAGTGAGACTTCATGGGTAGAATAACTTGTTCCCGTTTGCGGGCAATATGGAAGCACCTTGTGCCCCCTGAACAGAAGCCCCTTGTCATGCATTTGCTTAAGGGACCACCAGGCTGATTCGATGTATTCATCATGAAGTGTGACATAAGGATCATCCATGTCGACCCAGAAAGCCATCCTCTCTGTCATCTCACGCCAAGCTTCCTCGTAAGTCCAGACACTCTCTTTGCACTTCTCATTGAAGGCCGCCATACCATAGGCCTCAATCGCCTCGTTGGACATCAGATCCAGTTTCTTCTGAACTTCGATTTCCACAGGTAGACCATGTGTGTCCCAACCACCTTTTCGTTCGACCACGTATCCTTCCATGGTCTTCCAACGACAGACCATATCCTTGTACAATCTTGACAAGACATGATGGATTCCTGGCTTACCATTGGCCGTTGGTGGACCCTCTAAAAAAGTAAACGGTTTGGAACCTTGACGTTGCTCTATGCTCTTTTCGAAAGTCCCTTCGTCCTTCCATCTTTTGGCTACTGATAACTCCAAGTCAACGGGGTCGTAAATTCCCGTGCTTTGCGTCTGCTTTTCTGACTGGGTTTTAACCATTATTGCGCCGGATTCAAGTGGCCGTTATAAAGAGTCACCGAACTTAAACTTAAATCCCCTTATCAATCAACCGCAATAACGCCGGGGTGGCTCAGCCTGGTAGAGCGTCGGACTCATAGGGTAGTATAGTTCCGGCTATGCCTGGGACATCCGAAGGTCGCGGGTTCAAACCCCGCCCCCGGCACCATATTACTTACCGAAAGTCATATTGGCGATTTGGTATCATTTGTAGTCCTTATTCCCACTCAATAGTGCCAGGTGGTTTATCGGTTATATCATAAACTACACGATTAACATCTGATTTGAGCTCACGCGTAATTCTTTCTGATATTCTCTTGAGAACAGGGTATGGAACATCTAGAGCTTGGGCAGTCATAGCATCATAACTTTGAACGGCACGTACTGCTATTGTATTTCCATAAGCTCTAACATCTCCTTGAACACCTACTGTCTTTACAGGCAATAAAACTGCAAAATATTGCCAAGGTAATTCCATCTTACCATTATTGGCTGCAGATTCAAGTTCATCCTCTACTATATGGCATGCTTGACGCACTATTTCTGTTCTCTTGGGAGTTGCTTCTCCCATTACCCTAACGGCTAGACCTGGACCTGGGAATGGCTGTCTATGTGCAACTGAAACCTTTAGGAATTCAGCTAAACTTCTTACTTCATCCTTGTAAAGCTCTCGTATTGGCTCACAAAGTTTCATTTCCATATCTTCAGGCAATCCACCGACATTATGGTGTGATTTTATCGTATCTCGCATCCCACCACCTGATTCTATCCAGTCGGGAGCAATTGTTCCTTGAATCAAGAATTTACCACCATACTTGCTCGCTTCCTCCTCAAAAACTCGAATGAACTGTTCCCCGATTATCTTACGCTTCTCTTCAGGATCGATAATACGCTTCAATCCATTGTAAAAACGTTCAGATGCGTCCACAACTCGATGCTGAACGCCTAGGTCTTCCAGCATAGATGATACAAACGCAGATTCTCCCAGACGCATGTAGCCCGTATCTACATAGATTGCCAATAGTTTATCTCCCACAGCTTTTGACGCCAAGGCAGCGGCCACAGTAGAATCTACGCCGCCCGAGGCTGCAATAATTGCCTTGTCTGTCAATTCTTCCTTTAGGCTCTTTACTGCCTCTTCGGTGAACTTAGCGGGGTCAAAAAATGACACGGATTACCACTTAGAAAGGTCTATAGGACGGTATCGCTACAAATCCTATTTAGGAGGCTCCTAATCCTTAGATATGGCTCATGAATTGGTCTGGCTGGATTTGGAGATGACGGGTCTTAATCCAAAACGACATCGAATTATCGAGATTGCTACCGTAATAACCGATTCCGAACTTAACATCATTGCTGAGGGACCTGAACTAGCGATTCATGCAAATGATACGATTCTGAAGAGAATGAATGATTATGTACATGAGATGCATCAACGTTCGGGACTTTTGGACAAGGTAAGGAATAGTAAAATTACCATTGAGGACGCGGAAAAAAAGACCTTGGAATTCATTGACGAGCATCTAGAAGCAAAGTACAGGCCGCCTCTCTGTGGAAATTCCATAGGGACTGATAGAAGATTTCTGGACGCGCAGATGAGTACCCTCGAAATGCGTCTGCATTATAGAGTCGTAGACGTTTCCTCGATTAAGGAGCTGGTTATGCGCTGGAATCCCGAACTAGTGGGAGAGATGCCTGCCAAACTGGAAACACATCGTGCACTTGATGATGTTATTGAATCTATTGAAGAATTGAAATTCTATCGAGAGAAGATTTTTAGATAATGGATGGGAAAAACGTTCTGGTCACGGGCGCCAATGGACACATAGGGTTTGCCCTTTCGAAAGCACTTGTAGAGAGGGGGTACAACGTACGGGCATCTGTAAGGGACAAGACTGATCCCAACCTTGTTTCCCATCTGTCGTCACTGAATGTTGAGATAGTTGAATTGGACCTTATGCAACCTGAGAGCATCGAGACTGCAATGAATGGTATCGAAGGCCTGTTCCAAGTGGCTGCTGTCTACAAGAGCTGGGCACGAGACCCAGAAAAAGAGATAATCAATCCGTCGATTATAGGTGGTATTAATGCACTTAAGGCGGCACGAAACGCTAACGTGAAGAAAGTAATCTTTACCTCCAGCACTGCAGCAGTCGGAAGAAGTGGTCCAAGAGGCAGGGCGTTGACCGAAACGAACTGGAATTCAGCATCGAAACATCCCTATTCCTATGCAAAAACTGAAGCCGAGAGAAGGGCCTGGGACTATTCGAAAGCAGTGGATATGAATGTCGTGGTTATCAACCCCACGGCTGTGATAGGACCCTATTTTCACAGACACACTCCCAGTACTTTATTATTCGACAAGATACTAAAGGGTGAATTGAAATCCCTGCCTCCACAGACTTTTGGATACGTAGATGTAAGAGATGTGGCACTGGGGCATATACTCGCTTATGAGAACGAGAATGCCGAAGGAAGACATATCCTTTGTACACAGTGTGTCGATGGTTTTGAACTAATGGACTTTATTGAGGAAATAAATCCTGAGCTGAAAGTACCACGGAAAATAGAACCGATGTGGAAAATCAAACTATTTGCTAGATTGGAGGCTACACGAGCGATATTCGGTCATACTCCGAGAGTCACACCACAGACTGTAAAGGAGTATATGGGGAAAATAACAAACTATGATTCCAGCAAGGCCCGGGGAGTCTTAGGTTGGAACCCAATGGATCTCAAAGACTCGATTCGGGATACCATGAACTGGATTAGACACAACTTGAGTTAATCAAGGGACCTGACACACCAACATCTTGGAATTGGTGTCAATGCGGTTTACGCGCTCCTCAGTTATCAATCTCAAACCACATTTTTCAATCAATTCTTTGAAATCCACGTGTTTTCCTAGTCCCAAGCGCTTTCTGAAAGGATTCCAAGCTCCTCCAATTATCCCCTTTTTTTTCTTGTAATGGTTTACAATAACAATCAATCCTTGGGATTTGGTAACCCGTTTCATCTCCATTAAGACAACATCGGGATCTGCAACCACAGCTAATGCATGAGCCACAACGGAATGATCAAATTGATTGTCTTTAAACTCAAGTTTATGAGCATCCATCTGTTGAATGTTTATGTCAGCTTCAACTTCACCTGTTTCCATTCGTTTTCTAGCTTTCACCAGCATAGGCTCACTGTAATCTATGGCCTCTACCTTCACAAAAGCAGGATAATGTTTCAAAGATACTCCAGTTCCTACACCCACCTCAAGCACGTAATCACTTGGTTTCAGATTTAGGGGAGTATACATTTTGGAATGGCCATCTGCAAACGATGGGGCCATGAAACGGTCATAGATAGGAGCATAGAGTCGGTAAATTGCATGCCTGTGCTTACGTTTGCTTTTTTCCACGTGAAATTCAATAGGTCATGGGTTTAAACAATTAACAGATACTGCCGTGATTGATTAGACCAATCTATCTTGACTTGACTTGGAGTAAAACATACCAGATACCAATCAGTCCAACTAACATAATCGTCATCGCCCCGAAACCCGGATCTGCTCCATTCCACGAGGAGGGATCAGATAGGTTTCCATTTCCTCTAGTCGAAACGTGCCATACGAAATAAGCTGAAAAAAATGACATGCCGAAAATGAAGGACGCGATAATTACTTTGACGTGGGAAGGGAGGGTCTTTCCGGTTGCATAATATTCGAATAACGCGGAACCAAAATAATCATTGGTCAGGGACCAGCGGAACAGTTTTTCACTTGATAGCGAGAATAAGAATGCTGCGGGGACTGCCCAGGAGACAGTAGGCCATCCAGGAAACCAGATTCCAATAATTGCAAATAAGACGAACAGTAACCCCAGAGTCACGTAGATCTTGCTTCGCAAGGGGCTACTAGACGCAAAGTAGCTGTCAACAATCTCATCTATGGATTCTAGTCGTTTCACAGTTTCTCCAGCACGGTCATTGAAAATTCTTGATTCAAAATAAAGATGCAGTTTAAACCGGTATTGTTCAGGCGTTCAAATCTATTAGCCAATTTAAAAAACCCCCCTCGTTAGCGGACCATGAAGCACGTAGTGTCTATCGAGGATTTGGACAATAAACGCATTATGGACCTTCTCAAGCGTGCGAAGCAATTGGTCCCTGTAGCTGAAGGAAAGAAAAAGTCAAAGGCTTTGGATGGGAAAATCCTAGCCACCTGCTTCTTTGAACCCTCCACTAGAACCAGATTGTCCTTTGAGAGTGCGATGCAAAGGCTGGGTGGAACTTGTATCGGTTTTGCTGATCCATCGGCGACATCACACCTCAAGGGGGAGACACTATTGGATGCGATTAGAATGGTGGCTGGATACTCTGATGTTATAGTCTTGAGACATCCACACGAAGGGTCTGCAAAGCTGGCCTCGGAAGTGTCGGAAGTACCTGTCATAAATGGTGGAGATGGAGCTGGGCAACACCCGACACAGACATTACTTGACTTGTTTACCATTAAAGAAGAAATTGGTAAACTGGAAGGACTAAATGTAGGAATGCTGGGAGACCTGAGATATGGAAGAACTGTGCATTCACTCTCACAAGCTCTTGACCGTTTCAATGCCAAATTCTATTTCATATCCCCTAAGAGTCTAAGAATGCCCACACATGTGACTGACGAATTACACAATAATTGGTCAACCCATGAAAATCTGGATGAGATCTTAGGAAAATTGGATGTTCTTTATGTAACAAGAATCCAGAAAGAGAGATTCCCTGACATTGAAGAGTACAAAAAAGTGGCTGGTGCCTACCGAATCAATGCCGAAATATTACAAAAGGCAAAATCAAAAATGAGGATATTGCACCCCCTACCAAGAGTGGATGAGATATCAATTGATGTTGATGAAACCAAACATGCAGCTTACTTCAGGCAGGCATTCAATGGTGTACCTGTAAGGATGGCCTTGTTAGAGCAATTGATGAGTAAAAAGAAATGAGCGAAAACCTTCTCAGAGTTCAACCTATACGCAACGGAACCGTTATAGATCACATAAAACCAGGTAGGGGAAGAAAAATCTTGGAGGTACTAGGCTTGAGCGGTAGTGGAACTACTATCAGTTTATTGATGAACGTTCCTAGTAAAAAGCGAGATAGAAAGGACATAATCAAGGTTGAAGACCGTGAATTGAGTGAACATGAGACTGAGAAACTAGCATTGCTGTCTCCCAATGCAAGGGTGAACATTATTCGAAATTATGCCGTAGCTGAGAAGAAAAAGATAGAAATTCCTAAGGTGATTTCAGGCACAGTCCATTGCCCAAACGATAATTGTATTAGCAACAATGAAAGAGGAAGCTCAACTCATTTTAAACTTCTGGATTACAAGAGTCTCAAAATTCAATGTATCTATTGCGGACGTAAAATAGACGAAGATAATATAGAATTCATTTAGTTACTATAGTACCTGCATTTCCATCAAGAGCTTCCATAACCTTGGAAAGTGATGTAATGATTGCAGTCTGACTCTCAGATTTTACAAAACCAAGTGCCGCCGAAACCTTAGGCCCCATTGAACCTGAAGGGAATTCATCATTGTCATGATACTGGCGCAATGTAGCTGTGTCAATATGTCCTAGTGGTTTACGCTCTGGTCCGACCCAGACATTTTCCACATCTGTTGCTATAACTAAATGGGTAGCATTGAGTTTGTTTGCCAGAATACCAGATACCAAATCCTTGTCAATCACACCCTCGACCCCCTGCCAACCTTCATCGGTCTGGATAACAGGAGTACCACCACCGCCAGCAGTTACACAGAGCATGCGATTCTCGAAGAGAGAGCGAATGGTCTCCAATTCAATCACTTCAGTTGGTTTAGGGGAAGGCACTAGGCGACGGACTCCTTTTTCGGTCTGAGTAAGGGACCAGCCTTTCTCTTCCAGATTTTCTTTTTCATCCATACTGAACCATGGACCTACTGGTTTGCTTGGATTATCAAAAGAGGGATCGTCAGATTCAACTTTCACTTGTGCTAGCATAGTCATAACCTCACGCTCACTCTCATTTTTCCTTATTAGATTTCTAAGAGTACGTTCCAGAAGATAGCCAATTCCCCCTTGTGTATCTGAGACAAGATAATCTAAGGGCCTAGGTGGTGTTTGAGGAATTCCAGCCTCAGCACGGAGTAAAGCATTGCCCACTTGTGGACCATTGCCATGTGTCAACAACAACTTCTCACGACTAATCAATAGGGGTAATATGTGTGATAATGATTCCAAGGCTCTAACTGATTGGGATTCTACAGTTCCATCATCACCTGACTGAAGGAGGGCATTACCTCCAATAGCCAAGACGACGCGCATCAGAACCTGTCGTCAAGTTCTCCGGACTTGATGGATGCCTGAATCACTTTTGGATCCTTGCCTTCACAAGTCAGTCCCATGGACTTGGCCACTCCAAGAATCTCTGAGGCCATGGCCTTGATGTCGCCACCAGTCAGACCCGGGCCTTTCTGCTTGGCAACAGTAATTGCCTGATCCAGTTTCATATCAGCTGCAACAACTGTTCCAGCCTCGCCTGAACCCTTGTCAATCCCCAAAACCTGTTTTATCAAAGATGAAGCAGGTGGCGTTCCAACCTCTATCGTGAAACTTTTATCATCCGCAACCTTGACTTTGACGGGTACACGCATACCCTCCATAGATTTGGTCTTGGAATTTATCTCATCAATTACTTGTTTGACATTAACTCCTGATGGCCCTAACGAAGGTCCTAATGGCGGGCCTGCAGAGGCCTTACCTGCATTGACCAGAGCTTCAACTGTTTCACCCATCAATTAACGTCCTTTTCCAGTACCCTTACGTGATCTCCTCGAACAGTAATTGGAATTGGGACCATAGCTTCGAATAACTCCACAGTAACTTCTTCCTTAGCCTGATCAATACGCTGTACTCTTGCCTTTTCTCCCTTGAACGGACCTGAAATAACTTCAACGATATTGCCATCTTCAATACCTGAAACTGCAGGTGGTGGCGTAAGATGTGGTATCAGCTCTTCTAAAGTTGTGGTTCCAAATGTATCTGGTTCTTTGGAACGGCCATAGCCTTTACCTCTGTTCATAACCATACCTCTAGCGTGCGTCAGCCCCTTCAGATTATCGCGAAGGGCCTCGGGGCTATTCGTTTCCACGAATATGAATCCTCTTAACTTAGATGGTGCAAGGATGGAAAATATCGGTGCTCCACTACGCCTTATCCTGTCTGCAAGCCTCTCACTGGCCGTTCTCTCATGACCGATTTGAGATTTCATCACATATATCTTGGTATCTGATGATGGTGTAGCCAACGAGGCGGGCTGTTCTTCTTCTTCCTGTTCTTCGAGAAATCTTGCCATTTTATCTAAATCCCCAGTAAATCTGAAATTATAGGTGGAGCCTTGAGCCATATGAAATAGACCACAAAACCAATAGCTCCAACGATACCAATCCCAATGCCAACAACCCATGAACTCTTGACGAACTCGTCAGAGGTTGGTTTACGGGCTAAACGCAGGACTCGGCCATACTGACCTCTGCCAATCCGCTTGAAACGCTCCTCAAGCCTTTGTTGCATTTGCCATACTTTGTCGATGAAACTCATAGGGCTATTGTACAAATTCGATGCCGTATCTGCCTTGCAGTTCGTCATCCACTCCCGACGACGGTCCCAATATCTGAGAAGATTTGACACCAGTAACTACAAGCATCACACGGACTTGATGCTCGAGAGTAGAATCTATCGAAGCGCCCCAAATTATTCGGGCTTCTTTATTAATCTTACTATGAACTTCTTTCACCACTTGATGTGCTTCTTCGAGAGTCATATCGTCACCTCCGGTGACATTGATTAACGCTCCCTTGGATTGAGTGATGTCCAATTCTAATAGAGGAGATGTCAAGGCAGCGGTCACAGCTTCAGTGGCTCGATTGGGGCCTTGTCCTTCACCCATACCAATCATAGCCACACCTCCATCATACATGATCGAACGCATGTCTGCAAAGTCTATATTGACTAAACCACTATGTGACGTTATCTCAGTCATGCATTTGATTGCATTAGCCAAAATCTCATCTGCATGACGGAAAGCCAAGTTCAATGGAAGTTTTGCGATGTCGTCTTGAAGTAATTTATCGTTGGGAATAACAATGACTGTATCTGCTGATTTTCTTAGTTTCTCAAGACCCAAACGTGCATTGTTGGCTCTCTTGGCACCTTCATTGCTGAAGGGTAATGTGACAATTGCGATGGTAAGGGCACCTCGTTCCTTAGCAAAATTCGCAATTATGGGAAGTGAACCTGTACCTGTTCCACCACCAAGGCCACCTGTCAGAAATACAATATCTGCTTCGTGACAGGCTTCTAAGAGATCCACTCGGGCCTCCTCTGCAGCTCCTTCCCCAACTTTAGGTTCGGAACCGGCTCCAAGTCCTTTGGTCAATGCCTTACCTATCAATAACCTATGTGGTATAGGTGTATTCAGTAAGTGTTGAGCATCAGTATTGACGGCCAAGAGTTCGATGGTGGTCAAACCTTCCTTGTAGAGTCTAGTTAGTGTGTTATTCCCAGCTCCTCCACTACCTATAATCAGAATATTGGTCTTTAACTTAGATACCAAAGCCTGAAGCTCGCTCTCATCAGTCTCTCCCTTAAAACCTGCCTCATCCGCGATGGTCTCCTGCAAAGACTCCTCACTCATCTTCACATCGAGATTGATTCTCTATATAAAATCAATCTATTATATTCAACTGATACCTTATTTATAGAGATGGTTTCTCAATGCTATTAATGAGGAAATCAGCGTTCAAATTGCTGAACCGAAAAAGGGTACTTACTGTTTCAATGGTGACCATTCTGATTCTTCAGGTGGTTCTTGTCCCAATCTCCTCTGATTCACCGGTAATAACGGTTGATTATGGCACAGCACAGGAATTGGATTCTTTCTTTCAAAGTGTCAACCAAAGAAATGACGAGATAAATGAGACCGTATTTGAGGATTTAAACTTCTTGAGATCGATACATGAAGGAAACGAGCTTGATATTTCATTGTTGGATAATCGGGAGATTCTTCTGAATGCCAAAGATGAAAGTGAAGATGTGAATGCTAATATCACTCATGAAACAGTAATCTATGACTATTCACAGAGAGGGTTGGAACCTGTAGATGTTAATGATCCCGAACCAATCAGGGCTGATATCATCGAGACCATGCTGAGTGAGACCAACTTTTATCAGGATTCATTTCTGGGGACCTTGGCATCAATATTTACCGAAACATACCTGATCTACTGGGCTTATGATGCCAACGGAAATGGAATGATTGACGTAGGGGGCTGTGATGAAGGTACTCCTGAAAATGAGAGTTGTGAAGAGGGAGTTGAAGAGGCGACCCTGATTAGTACTATCTTCGGTGCTTCGGCAAGCCTGATGGCAGTCTGGTTTGAAGCGCTGGGGCTAGAAGGCCCCATTGTTATTTTCCTTGAGAATCTCTTAAATGGTCTAGACGAAAGCGATGCTGCATGGGTTCCAATCGATGTTGATGAGGATGGAGGGAATGATATCCGAGCCAGACTGATACCTGTAATCAACGATTTCTTCAATGATGACACAGATATCAATCCCTTGGATGGTGATGTAGGTATAGAAGCAAATGTGGGAATATCATTTGAATTCGAGGAACTGGATGGAGACCTGAATCAGACTCTTGACATCGCCATTGTGAGAGGAATAACCTACACTCAGGAAACTGAGGAGGAATCAAGTGACCAGACCTATGTCTGGGGAGTAAACACCCAATTTCCTGCAAATGAAATTCCAGATACATACAATCTGACCGTGATTATCGAGGAATTCGTCTTTACCATTGGACCCGACGGTGGTGGAGGGATTGGATTCAATCCTGGAGATGTTGATTACGTTAATGCACCATATGAAATAACAGTCGAAATGAACAACAAGACTGAGGAACCAGACAACAACGGAATAGACTCTATGGATGTAACTATAGGGTATCTGAAGTATAACTGGAGCAGTGGAACCACGTCCAATCCTGGTGACGCCCTAGAAGAGATAACATTTATCAAAGTCGATCTCGACAACCCACGTGGCAAGATACCTAGGAAGATTAGTGTAAGAATAGTCTCGGAGACCGTACAGAATAACGTTGAAAGGGATGCTATAGAAGTTTATGCACGTCCTTCAGAAACAACTTTGCCAAGCGAAACCAACAAGAAGTTCAATCTGGGATTCCAATACTACGAATACAATCTTCATCCTGACGAAGAGGAGGACGCGTTCCTTTCACATATAGTCGCTGATATCACTGGAGTCCCAGTATGTTCTATCGAAGAATCAGGAGAAGAGGTATGCCTGGATGAACTCAACATGCAGAATGCCGCATTCTGGCTGGAGGTCAGGAACGAAACCACAGCTGATAGAAATTGGACTGTTGTGGAATTTCATGCCACAGAACCGATTGATTCGATCGTATATGGAGATTATGAATATTATACCGAGGATGGCAGAGGAGCTACCTGGTCGGACCATGACTATCGATTATTCACAGGCCTTGAAATTCAGAACATGCCAGAAAGCCTAGTCCTTGAAGGCAACCTAAAACTAGATGAGACCGGAGGGTCCAATATTCCTGTCAATAACGATGACGAGGATTTGAATGCCAATCTGGTAGGAGGATTCATAAGTGATATTCTTCTGGGATTGGCAGGCAGAATCGTTTACATTGGGGATCTACTGAGGTCAATTCCAAAGGCCGTGTTGCAGTCGACCATCGGTGAGGGAGATGGTGAGGTTTCTGCCAGAATCAGGAATAGACAGAACAAACCGACCTACATTGATCATCTATTCGTCTATCTAACAAGTGACCGATATCTGGAAATGAAAGATGGGAGTAATGATGATTATTTTGCCATCTATAATGAATCTGCGTATCTGGATGCGAATTCTCCCAGTAATCGATCGGCCATATCATTAAAGAATCAGGATTACAGTTTTAGTGTTAGGGTAACTGATATCGGTGACGTTGATTTCTACTCGAGGAGTGGAATTACTAATATCTCACTATCGATGAAACCCGAACGGGAAAAACCATTCCGCGTCTATTTCGAGGGAATTGATGACCTAGGAGAGACCTCGCACTGGGCTAACATCACACTCAGTAATGTTCCGACCAATACTACCTTCAACATGGATAATGGGAATCTAGTTTATGCTGGTGGTGAAGATGGTGATGAAATAATAGAACATATCACGTTCACCAGTTTCGCAGCTGGAATTTACTCATATGTCCGACTGGAACATTTACCAGGTTCGGCCGAGATTGTGAGTGTAGATGGTAATCTAAGACTCATAACTGACAGCTGGTTCAACTTTACTTTTGCAATTACCAACGTGACTGAGAATGAAAAGGCCACGGTGTGGATATGGAATCATTCAGACTACAATGGAAGTTCCGTGATGCTGTACCAGAACAATATGGGATTGGGCAATGAAACGGCTAGTCTGGCAGGTAATCTCGTTTGGCTACAGTCACTGAGACTAGATGATGATGGAAGTGGTGAACTGGCTGATTTCAAAATAAACCACATGAAACCAGTGCAATTCAAGGTAGGGGCTGTGGATGATACCTCGTACGAAGAAGATTATAGGGGTCTGGATGCTTATGTCTTTATTGATTCCTTACCTGCCGAGATTGTAGTAACTGTTCCTATAATTGACACGGGAGGTATCATCGATGCAAGAGAGGTGAACGATCTTCAGGATGTTGCAAGATTCATCGAGACACTATCCGATATCGGAACGGCCTTAGTTAACGTGGTGGCGGGACTCTCAGTTAACCTTGTGACAAATGTGGAATCATTCGAAACCGTTGCCAGATTTCTTTACAACATGGAGGAAGAAGTCGCAATCACTGCATGGGTGGATAAAGGAAATATCGACTTACTAGATGAAAAACCAAAGTGGGTAGAGGGACTCTGGTCCAGTCAAAAGGATGTTGAAGAAGGAACTATTCTAGCTGCTAGAATACTGCTTAGAGGATTGCCACAGGCAGTTGATTTAAATTATACTTCTAAAGGAGACAAGATAGACCTTGAACTAAGCTTAGAAAATTTCAATTACAGAGATACTGTAGACTATGTGATATTCAGAGAAGAAGGAATAATCGGGCCTAGGGTAACAGCATTCATTGAGGAAATACCAAAAGGGCTTGATCTTGAACTAAAGGCTGATCTAATCGTGAACGGTACTGTTGATAACTTGACCTTGAAGGGTGATTTGAATTTGATTACAGACCAACCAGTAGGGCCTATCTATCTGGTTATTGAACAACTGGAGGACGAGAACCCGTATCGAATTGAGGCTGCGATTCCAAAATTACCCAGCAGTATGGGCATTGGTATGGACATTCATGATGACCTCCTTGAATTTAATATAACTGCAAATATGCCCATAGATGAAGTGGTTCTCGAAATTGAACTAGGAGATTATACCGAACTAGAAAGTAAATGGATCGAAGGGATTTCACTCGATATGTCAGATGAAGGAGGGATGAGCATGAAGGCATATCTAAGAGGCATTTCACCAAAAATAGGAGTCAAGATTTGGGATCCTGTGGATGAAGGAGCGAGAGTTGATGTGCTTCTTGAGGACTTCAACAATGATTCCCCAGCTATGGAAATGTTATTGATTGATGTAAACAATTTTGTGAACAAGAGCGTACTGATGAGGATTGATGAACTTCCCGAGAACTTTAACATGAACGCATCTATATTCCTTGACGATCAGGATTACGAAAATGCGCCGATAGTAGGAAATATCACCGTGGAATCCAACAAGGCTCTTGGTTCAATCTATACCTTAATCGAAGAAGATACTACTGGAAACAAGCTAGAGCTAGCTGTTCCGGATCTCCCCGAGAAAATTAATCTAGACGTCAGTCTGGGTGATGACCTTGACATTGATTTTAGTTCATCCAGTGCCCCCTCAAAGATAATACTTGCAATTGACTCTGGTAACACTTCTGAAATCAAAACTGAATGGACTCATGGAATCACATTGAAACAGACTGATGCTGGCGATTCTCTCAGATTGTATCTTGAAGGGACTGTGACGTCCGCAAAACTCAAAACGGAATTTGGGGAACCCGACAGGATAAATCTGGAACTAGGTGACTGGTCCCCTGAAACACCATGGATCTCACTCGATCTAGATCGTGGAGAAAATGAAACCGGAATAGAATTATTCTTAGATGAGGTCGGAATGAACAATAACATTGATGCCTTCTTCCAGACTGGTGAAAGCGAGACCAGAGAAATGGACGCCATATTTGATATACATCAGACTGGGGGCATAGGTAGATCTTATCTGAGAACTCACAACCAGACCCGCCCATCCATGAACGAAGTGTACTTCTCCGAAGTTCCAAAAGATCTTCGTTCTGACATAATTGTCGGCAAGGAGATAGACATTATCTATGAGGCAGATGGGCAAATGGATTATATTTGGGTCAAGACTGCAAACCGGGATTATGGAAAGTGGCGGTCAGCTCAAGCCATTGTGCACGATGTTCCAGAATCATTTCACATGGGAATAAATCCCAATTATGAATTTGATATGGATCAGGCATTTATATTTCAAGGATTTCCTGACGTGTTTGTTACAACCAGTTCATCTCAAATTGACATTCTACTGAAGGTTGATGAGGGATACACGGGAGGGCATTCAGGAACACTAATGGATGTCGTAAATGTAGGTGACAACACTACCATGAGGTTAGAAGGAATCAATTACATCATTGATTCACCAGAGGGAATCGAAAAAGCATACATGCAGGTTACAAATTCTCCTGCAACACCGGAATTTTATCTGGATTACATGGTGATTTATGCAAACGATGTCAAACATGTCGAGATAAAGCCAAACCAGATCTTTGGACTTTATCCGGTATTTGAACTAGCGAACGCCGATGGGGGAGAATTATCATTCGCGATAGGGGGAGAGCTAAAATTGGGCCCCATCAAGCTGAAGACTTCAGCAGTTCTAATGGATCTGCGTGTCAAGAGCGTAGGTGAACATCATATTCTACCTACTTGGCTAGGTGTGCAAAAGAATGGAATGGATACTGAACTAGGTGAAAATGAGAAGCATTATATTCTACCCGAACCGGGTACAAGCTTCATCGCGTCTCTGGAGGCCACCATATTATGATTCTTGGTCCTCAACAACGGAAAGTAATCATAAAGTTCGGAGTCGGGATTATGGCTTTGTTACTGGTATTCGTTTGTTATTCCTATGTCATACCTAGAACTGAAGTTGAAATCGATACTGTGTATCACAGTTCTTATTCAGCTCTCTTTGTACAATCAAAGATAAGCAACACAGGTACGAAACAGATTAGTAATCTGAAAATAAAAAGTTCTGTATGGAACAGCACTAAGATGTTAGAAACCGATACCCATTATCCGGGAGTTTTAAATGCTAAACAATCAGTTAAATTGCCACCCCTGCTATTCGATGGGCCTCACTCTGATTCCTATGAATTATTGATAAACCTAGAATTCATAATTGATGGGGAAAAGCAGACTTTAGCCTATAATTACGAGATAGCTGACTACGGAAATCTGGCCTGGCATGACCAGTACATGAGTTTCTGAGGTAAAGAACAACTTTATTACTTGGCTATTGCTTGGTGGAGAACTCGGACTTAACCCCGGACTCAACCCATGCCTAAGCAGATTATTTCAGCTTCAGAAATGGAGCGTTATGGATATTGCCCTTTATCTTGGTACTTAGATTTGAGAGGTATTGATGCTGAAGGAGATGAGGTCAACACTGGAGTTGAGAAACACAAGGAAATCGGGGATTCTCTAAAGAATCTACTGGTCGAAGAGGAAAAGTCCAGAGAAACATCGACTACCTTGATGACCATCGTAGGATTGATTATGACTGTGGTCACGATTGCTTTAATCATCCTATGGATCTCAACAGACGTTTTGAGGCAGAACATGGGAGTCATACTCCTGATAATTGGAATTGGATGGATGTTGATAGCTGCTTTTTTCCTTTACAAATTGCTACTGTCAACTGAAAAGATAGACCAGTTACGTGATGATTATAAATTAGGTGAAGAAACCATCGAGACTCCAGATGGACTTACAGAAGAAACACCTGTCCTAAAATCTAGAAAATATAATCTTGCTGGCAGACCAGATTATATGATAAAAGAAAAGGACATGAGACTGCCAGTTGAAGTCAAAACCGGAAGGCGACCCAAGGCTCCTTTCTTCAGTCATGTATTGCAAATTGGTGCATATTGTCTTCTGAGCGAGGAAACCTTTCAAAAAAGTCCCAGTCATGGACAAATAAGATATGGCTTTGAAAATGAACCTCATAATGTTGATTGGGAACCAAAATTAAAAACGCTAGTTCTTGAAAAGATAGATGAGATGAATGACATTCTGGAGAGGCGGACAAAGGCTCATCGTAATCACAAACGAGTAGGAAAGTGCAATAACTGTTCTAGAAGAAAGGGATGTCCCGAAAGATTGAGGAACTGATTTGAGCACTGGCACATATACTTATACATACGGGCTACTTGTAGCCGCCCAGTGATGATTCCAGTTAAGGTTGCTATTTCTGGCCAACCTGGCACCGGTAAAACCAGGACGGTCTTAAGAATAGCCGAAATGATTGAAGATAAATTCCAAATAGGTGGATTCACAACCCACCCTATTGAGGAAGATGGTGAGCTAATAGGCTACAATCTGAAAGACTACATAACTGGCGAAGAAGAGTTATCGGCATCAGTAAGATGGGATGTAAAACCTAAAGTCCCTGGCAGAACGCCTGAATCAACACCTTTGGGCATAAGACTTGATGCTGTCAATAGAATAGCAACTGCTTCTGTTGCCAAAGCGATTGAGGAAGCGGATCTGATTCTGGTCGATGAGGTCGGGAAATTGGTATCAGAATCAAAGGAATTCAGTGCTGTACTCAAAGAAGCACTAAAATGTGGTAAGCCGATGTTGATAACTATGCACAAAAGGTCTAGGAATCCTTTGCTGCAGTCAATACGTAAGAGAGATGATCTAAGAACCCTAGAAGTTACACCCATCAACTCAGCGATACTGCCCTCAAAAGCTGTCAATATCCTGAAAACCGGAATGGTGTGAAGGAATTTCGAGAAGGAAAGGCAATATTCAAAGCAAACCTCTCCGGTAAGGATAAAGGTCCTGGAAAGGCAAAAGGTGTATTCTATAATCCAGCCATGAAATTGAGTCGGGATCTGCATGTCGCATTTGCAAAACAATTCGACTTCAGAGGTATCATGCTGGATGGATTGGCCGCATCTGGAATAAGAGGAATAAGGCTGAATCTGGAAGCAAAGGTGAATGTTGAATTCTGTGACAGTTCCAGAATAGCCACTGAGACAATAGCTGAGAATCTGGAGATGAATGGAATCAAAAGCAAAATATACAATGAACGCGTTGAAGACCTGCTACAAGATAGAAAATATGACTGGATTGACATTGACCCCTTTGGAACACCAGCTCCCTATCTAGAAGCAGCACTGAAAGGTTTGAACGATGGGGGTATACTAGGTGTTGCAGCTACCGATACGGCAGTATTGTGTGGGGCCAAGCCCTCCATTTGCAAGAATAGATATGGGGCAGTTTCGATGAGAAGAGTTGCCGCCAAGGAAGTAGGAGTAAGAATCCTGCTATCCAGGATCCACAACATCGCCTCAGAAATGGACAAGGGAATCGAACCATTGCTATGTTATTCGGAGGGACACCATCTGCGGGTTTTCGTACGGCTTGGAGAAAGAAAGGATGACACTCTGAAATGGATTACCAAGGACATGAGAATCGTGGATAGAGAAGAGAAAGATGCAGGTGGGCCTTTGTGGGTGAAAAGAATAATCAACGCAGAACTGATACCAGAATCTCAAGATGGAGTACTGGGAAGACTTCTGGAAACACTTAGGGAAGAAGCGAATGGACCTCCGGGATTACATGACATAAACGATATCGCAAAAGCAGCGGGAATTGGACAAACGCCACAAAGAATCAAAATTGTGGAAAGTATACAAAAATTGGGATCTTTTGCCAGTTCCAGTGTCTTCTCTCCACTTGCCATAAAAACTGATGCTCCCGAGGATATACGGAATCAGGCAGTGAAACTCGCCCAATCTTTATAATGCCCCTTTGAGTCCGCGCAACCCCATGGAAGTTAGCGTAGTTGACAAGTCAAAGAATGAACTGGAAATTGAGGTTCGAGGTGCCAATGAAACACTGTTGGGACCACTAATGAATCATACCTTGGCCAATCCGGATGTTGATTATGCTTCCTACTACATGGGTCATATTGTTCTGGACCATCCCAGATTCTACGTAAGAACCAAGAAGGGAACGCCTAAGAAAGCAATCAAAAAAGCCGTAGAGACCATTATCGCTGACATAAAGACCATTAGCGATAAAATAGCTTAGGAAAATGTCTCCACCGGCAAGACCGGAAGTTGGCAAGGAAGAATACCTTTCGAAAAGTAAAGGCATTGGTGGGAAATTACGTAAGATTCCTGAAGATTTCAAGGTTCTGGAATTCATTGAAGCTAAAGCTAATTCTCACTGGGCCTGGGCTCAGGAGAACAAGGATGGAAGGCATTGCATCGTTAAGATTATCTCGAAGAACTGGGACACGCACATGCTTGTCAAAGAATTGTCAAGACGATTAGGTATTGGACAAAGGGCCATCGGATTTGCGGGAACTAAGGACAAACGAGCAATCAGTACACAATATTTCTCATTGATGGCATCAACTGAAAAAATAAAGAAACTGGAAATCAACAATGTAGAACTGGAATTGATGCATCGAACAATCAAACCCATCCGGTTAGGCAACCTGATTGGAAATAAATTCAAGATAAAAATCACTGGAACGAATGGAAACAAGAAGAAGATAAATAATATCCTTGATCAATTGAATGGAGGATTCCCCAATTATTTTGGAATTCAACGTTTTGGTGCGGTCAGACCCATTACCCATCTGGTAGGTGAAAAGATAGTCAGAGGTGATTATCAAGGAGCGGTCTGGGACTATCTGACCAAAGATGGCTCTGACACCATGGGAGCAGAAGCCAGAGAATTCCTAAAGGAGAATAAAGACTGGAAGGCTGCGCTGGAAAAGTTCCCCTATAATTTACTATTTGAAAGACAGATAATTGGCCATTTGAGCCGAAACCATGACGATTACATTGGAGCTTTGGGGCAACTTCCTGAAAATCTATCGAAAATGCTGGTTCATGGTTATCAGAGTCTTATCTTCAACAGGGTCCTAGATCATAGGCTAAGGGAGGGGCTAGATATCCAAAGACCTCTGATTGGAGATAATGTGATTCCTGTCGACAATTATGGAGGGCCTGATCAAAGGAAAATAATCGAAGTAACGGAAAGAAATCAAGCTAAATTAGAGAAGAGGTGTAGTGAGGGAAAAGCATGGATTGCTGGACTTTTACCAGGTGCCAGAAGCGAACACACTGGCGGTGTGCAAGGTGATATCGAAAAAACTGTGATGGATGAGGAAAAGATAGGATTCAAAGACTTCATTATCGAGGATATGCCGGAGCTGACTTCCTTGGGGATGTACAGGCCACTGCATCAGAACATCAATCAACTAGAATGGGAAATTGATGAACAAGGGAATCCGATATTCAATTTCTGGTTATACAAGGGTACATATGCAACATCTTTTCTTAGAGAGATAATGAAATGTGAGGATATGAGGACCTACTGATGAAGCCTGAATGCATAATTTTTGATTGTGACGGGACACTAGTTGATAGCGAAGAAGTAACTAACGACATAATCGCAGAAATGGCTGGTGAATTGGGCGTAAAAATGACGGGAGAGGAGGCTACTGCGACCTTTGGCGGCAAGACCCTTGACGCTGTGCTCTACAAGATGAGAGAATTGTCAGGTAAGGAAATTCCGGATGATTGGTTGCCAAGGTTAATCAAAGAGGTCAGTGAGGCCTGGAAGACTGAATTGAATCCTGTCAAGGGTGTAAGAGAATTACTTGATGGTCTGGAAATCCCCATCTGTGTAGCTTCCAATGGTGAACCTATACACATAAACCAATCACTCCGAATGACGGGACTATACGACTTCTTCGATGGGAACATATTCAGTGCTTCCGACATAGGCGTTCCAAAACCAGCTCCAGATCTGTTTCTATATGCTGCTAAAAAAATGGGCTTCAAACCCGAACAATGTGTTGTTATTGAGGACAGTATACCTGGTGTTACAGCTGCAAACCGTGCAAGAATCAAAGTCTATGGATTGGTAAAATTATGTTCTGCTGAAGAATTAGAAAATGCCGGTGCAATACCTTTTACAAACATGCAGGACCTGCCTGCTCTATTGGGAATCTAAAATGAACTTGATGGACAAAATAGTGGTGGTAATGGTTGCTGGAGTCCTAATTGGAATTGGAATAAACCAATACATGTACGACAAGGATTTAGATGGAGTGTCGAATGACAAGGATGACTTTCCAAGTGATCCAGATGAATGGAAAGACACAGATAAGGATGGCATCGGAGATAATCGTGACGAGGATGACGATGGAGACGGTTACAATGACACTGAGGACCTATTTCCTGAAAATTCAAATGAATATGCTGACAGTGATCTGGATGGAATCGGCAATAATGAAGACTTGGATGATGACGATGACGGATATGATGATTCAGAAGATGTTGACCCGTTGAATGATATTGCCCTGAGGTTTGTATTTGAATGGGTTGAATTGACTGATAAGCAAAACAACAAGGCGAACGCTCCGTTCGTATTCTATCTCTATCAGGGTTCTGAGCAAATCCATCGTTTTGATAACAACAACAACCCCTGGTTTGTTCCATGGCAGAAAAAATTTGACTTGAATGTCGATTTCGAACTGAATGTACCTGACAACCAGACCGAACATCAATTTACTGTGATAGCTATGTTCTACAAGTTCAGAAATCCCGAAGAGTTCGATATCAGTGCCGCCAACGATAGCTATCGGGCAACTATAACCTACAATCTGAGTACTGATTCCTGGGAGCAGGGCAGAAATGGAACTCTAGATGGTGAAATTGATGGATTAAACGAAAACGATGACGCAAAACTATACGTCAGTATTGAAAGCTATAACTTTGGGTACTTGAAATCATATTCCTGGAGATTCAACACTATAGACTTTCAACTCACCCATAACTTTGATCCTGCAAGATATTCCTTTTACTCAAATCAGCCACACAGTGTCAAGGAATACAAGGATTATATGAACTTCATGACCACAGATGAAGAAGCTGTTGTAGAGATTGGACTAAAACTGAGGGCTGCTGCTGAAGAAAAGGGATTTGACAACTTGAACGAAGTGAACTTCATCATGAGTTTCGTACAATCACTCAAATATGCTGAGGACAACATTACTGCAGGATATGGTGAATATCCGCGATATCCAATCGAAACACTGATTGATCAGGCGGGGGATTGCGAAGATAGCTCAGCTCTCTTGATCTCTCTGTTAGAACCGTTGGGATACGAAGCGGCTTTGATTCTCATACCTGATGCATGGGATGGTTACGGGCATGCCGCAGTTGGAATCAACCTGACAGGAGCCTCAGGAATGTACTACATTCTAAATGAAGGAGAAGAGAATGAAATAGGATACTACTATGCCGAGACGACAGCCCAGGGATGGAAACTGGGAGAGATGCCTGATTTAGATTCAAATAAGGCATACGTATATGAGGCCTGAAATGGACATGAACAATGAGGAATTTCCTGTAAAAGTGGATGACAAAGTATATGGTCCAATATCTATGGAAAGATTGGTTTCTGACGTTAAAAGTGGAAAACTGACAAACGAGGCCAGATTTTGGGACGGAGAGGAATGGGTGCCAGTCTCTATTCTTTTAGAAAAAGGGGACTCGACGGGATGGGATGATGATGAATGGGGTGAAGATATTGAATCAGTGCCACAAGATGGCCCACCATTGCCTACAACATCTGCCTGGGAAGACGTGAACCGAAAGGGTAGATGGGTGATGATCTATGGTGACCATCTGGTTATAGAAGGAGGAACTACCAACGTTAAGGATGTAGGTCGAATAATGGAGGGTGAGCCTCTAAGTGGAGGAATACCTATCCCAAAATTAGTCAATGTCAGTTTCAAGGATTCGAACATGGGAGTAGTGATAAAGGCCAGTAGTTTTCACAAAATGTATGAGATTTATTCATTGGAATCTTGTCTTTCCAAGGATGATAGTGCTAAGTTCATGAATGAACTAAAACTAGCTAACGTAAGAATTGTCAGTAACTAGAAATGAGACTGTAATTTTTCTATTATCTGGGGTTTTGGCAGTGCACCAACTAAACGATCTACCAATTGACCCTTTTTGAAAATCATCATGGTTGGGATTGACATTATTCCATGTTGAGTTGCAGTGTTTGGATTCTCATCGGTATTCATTTTGGCCACGACAAGATTGGAATTCTCATCTGCTAATTCCTCCAGAACTGGAGCCAAGGCCCTACAGGGACCGCACCAGGGTGCCCAGAAATCAATCAATACCAAATCGTTATCTTCGACCGTAGCTTGGAAGTTGGCATCTGTTACTTGCATTGTACCCATTTTTCACCAGTAACGGATAGAAAAATCACCCGTATATCATGCCGCAGAAGAGGCCTTAATATAGACTTTTGGATGCTAGAAGACTACCACTTGCCAGCCTTTGCTAACTACCTGACTTATTCTTTTGGGAGCCGAGGAATTCAAGAATTTGTAATCGTTCATGGTCGCAGTCAGGCCACGGTCATTTAGTGAAACCCCACAAACAAAGACGGGAGCCCCTAATTCATGCACTACACCAATAGAGGTCTGGATTTCTTTTCTATATTCTTCGTCGCCCTCTTGTAGCCACTCAACGCCTTCACTCTGGAGCATCAAAGCCACACCATGAGTTCCATCCCCAGCCTGATATTCAGCCATTCTAAGACCTTCTAAAGCCCTTTGATAGGCGTCAGGGCCACTAATCACGATGTAAAGAATGCCTTTGGAAGCCATTAATTCTGAATTATTATCTTGGACGCCAACTCACTGTCTAAAGATAATGAGCCATGCTCTGTTTCAACATCGTAAGAGTTGTCATTTGCTTTCTTGACCATAATCATGCGGCCTGGAGACAAACCGGCTTTTTCCAGAGTATCTGTCAGTTCGCTTTTCTCTAAGATAATACGTACTTTGCCCGTTTTTCCCTCCCTAAAATTAGTCAATGGTATAAAGTCAGGATCTGATTCAGAATCTAGGTTTACCTGATGACAAAACAGATCTGAAGACTTGTCTTGAGTGTCACCTAAGAAATTAGTCAAGCGACTCTCTACATCTTTTGTCAAGATGTGTTCCATTCGACAAGCAACATCAGCGGCTTCTTCCTTTTCCACACCTAATACGTCAGTCAGAAATCGTTGGAGTATGTTGAATCTGTGTTCTATGACATCAGCAACATGCTGCCCTTGTTTGGTGAGGTGAACTCCATGATATGGCTCATAGTCTACTAATCCAATTTCTCCCAGACGCTGAATCATCTCAGTAACACTAGCTGGCTTTAATTCAGTCTTATCAGATAGGTCCGAGGTTCGTACTCTTTCGCCGCCTGATGCTAATTCATTGATATTTTTTATCATCATCTCAGCACTTTCAGATAATGCATCCATAGAAGCCATATTGAGCATGTAATGAGGATGTATAAAAAATTTAGGGCAGCCTAAACTATATATAGAGTTAGTTTTTAGGTTGGCCTAAATTAGGGTGACCTAAATAATACAGATGTGAAAAAAATGGACATGGAAGCAGGATTTCTGATTGGATTTCGAGAAGCTCTCGAAGCTGCACTTATAATCGGCGTATTGGTTAGTCTACTGTATAGAACTAATAGAGAATTTATGGCCAAATGGGTTTGGGGTGGAGTCTTACTCGCGCTTGTAGCTAGTGTGTTAACTTGGCAAGCCTTCGAGATCATTGTTGGTGAGTTCTCAAAGACGAACGAGGAACTTTTTGAAGGTGCGCTGTATCTGATTGCTGCAGTACTGATTACCACTGTTATTCTGCACGTTATAGGACACGCAACCAGAGAAGTTCTGGAAAATAAAGCAGAAAAAGCGATTGAAACACGTGAAGCATTTGGAATTGGCTTACTAGCCTTTGTTTCAGTTTGGAGAGAAGGTGTTGAAACTGTGATTTTCATAGGTGCAGGAACGGAAAGTAGTGATGCCATTACAGGTCTATTCATTGGGATTGTATTGGCCACAATAATTGGATATGCACTCTTTGCTTCGACTAAGAATCTTGATATCAAATTTATGTTCAATCTGTCTACTTCATTACTAATCGGATTTGCAGCTTATCTTGTGATGAAATCTATACATGAGTTTGGTGAGATTGGATTTATGGGGATACCAGAAAGTTTTCCACTGCAAGTGGTTGGAGCTTCGATATACTTGGTCATAGCCCATTTCGTTTCAGAGAGATATGGTGTTTCTTTGATAGAATCTGTAACGGGAACATTCAAAGGAATAGGGAACCTGCTTGGTTTAGGAACTAAATAAGAATCAGTCCTTCTCGAGATCCATGAAGAGGGTCATCAGGAATATGATTCTTATTCCTTCAAAGACCCTACCAAGACCTACGAAAATCGCATTAACAAGAATATAGCCGATATCACCTTCCTCTCCAACATTACTTGCAACTAAATCAGCAATTAAATCTATACCATAACTGTTCATAAGATACATGAAGAGCCAAATTCCAAGAATATACAAGAATACCCGAACAAAATTGTCATCAACAATACTTTTACTGTACATCAGACCTGAAACTGCACCTTTACCCCTAAGAACGTAACTAAACTGCCAGAAATGAAACCAAACAAAAAGGACTATTCCTGGAACTACCAGAAGGGCAAAACCAACCATCAATGATACATAGTACAAGATCGCGGTCACAGCAAACATTGGAAGCATATTGGCTCCATCCTTCATAGCCTGAATTGGTGAAAGCTTCTCACCGTGCATTGCTGCAGCTATAACTCTGATAACTGCAATCCAAGCAATACCTGCAATTATGGCATAAATCAATCCAGAAATCAGACCTTTAATCATATCATTCAGAAGATTATTTACAAAATCCCAGCTAGTCGCATCATCTGCAAAATCAGGAAGGAACAACTCGAATAAAGGAACTACAATCTCAGCCACCAGAAATACAGGTATGACAATTGTTGCAATAGCTGGTAAATTCAATAGAAAGAACTTGAAGGATTCAACTAAAAGACTGAAAAATCCCTTATTCTCGGGTTTGAACAATTCTTGGGCCTGTTCGTCGATTTCCATTTCATCCAAATTCGCATCCATGTTAGAGCATGTATGACTGTGTTAAAAAATTGAACGCTATCAAAAAGGTCATTTAGAGTGGTCATAATCGGTAGTTTCCACTAATGGGTACTATCCAAGTTCTTGATGACCATACAATCAACCAAATTGCTGCGGGAGAGGTAATCGAAAGACCAGCTTCTGTAGTCAAGGAACTGGTAGAGAATTCACTGGATGCTGGTGCAAAGAATATACGGATAAGAGTTGAAGAGGGAGGAACCTCACTGATTATTGTTCAGGATGATGGTCACGGTATGGACCGGGAAGATGCCTCTCTGGCGTTCAAAAAACATTCGACATCGAAGATTCGTTCTTTCGATGATCTAAGTGCTGTTAACACTTCTGGATTCAGAGGAGAAGCTCTACCGTCTATTGCGTCAGTCTCAAGATTGAGAATCACGACCGCAGAAAAGGGAAGCAAGGTCGGAACCAGGATAACCATAGAAGGGAATGAAGGGCTGAAAGTGGAAGACCATGCAGCCCCTCAGGGAACCACAATCGAAGTGGCTGACCTATTCTTCAATACTCCTGCAAGATCAAAGCATCTAAAGAGAGTGTCAACCGAACTGAAACATATTGTGAAGGCAGTTACCATCGAAGCTATCAGAAGACCAGATGTGAGCTTCAATCTGGTTCACAGCGAAAGGAAATTGATAGATGCTCCTAGTTCAGACCTTAAAACCAGAATAGGTGTGTTGCTAGGACGTGACGCTGCAAAAGAATTGATCGAGATTGAGGGGGAAGGGAACGGATTGAAAGTCCACGGTTATCTGACCCGCCCTGCAGTTTCGAGAAAGACTATGTTGAGCATCTATCTCCACATCAATGGACGACCTGTCCAAGCAAGAAACATTTGTTATTCGATAAGAGGAGCTTATGGAAGTTTACTGCATGAAGGTCATTTCCCAATAGGGGCTCTCTTTCTGGAGATCCCAGCACAGGATGTTGATGTCAATGTCCATCCGGCCAAGACAATCGTCAGGATTGCCCAAGAGGAAAGGGTCAATCAAGAACTCAGAAAGATTCTCAAGGATATTCTGGCCGAGCAGGCACTGATCTCGCATGTAAATCTTGATGATACCAGAACAGATTCAATATTTGGAACACCACTAGGTGGAGTTGCATCAAAAAGCAGGGCTGTCCAGGTCAGTAATATTGATTCATTGCAACAGGAATTCGAAGTTGGGGTTCACGACGATGAGAATATAAAGACAAACATGCCCACGATGAGACCCTTGTCACTAATTGAGAACAAGTATATTGTGGCGATGGGAATTGAAGGACTGTACGTTATCGATTTCCATGCTGCACATGAAAGAGTGATGTATGAGAGGCTCAAGGATCAGGCTCAGTTCTCGAGAATAGGAAAACAAGAATTGTTGAAACCTATATCCTTGGAATTATCGAAAAGCGAGGCAACTGGATTTGAACAGATGTTACCGCAAATAACAGACATGGGATTTGATGCGGAAAAATTTGGCCCTTCCTCCTTCATGATAAGGAGTGTACCGGCCTTGTTAGCTGGTTCAGAACCGGAAAGAATCAGGGAAGCTATAGACGACGTGGTAGAGAGTGGTTCAATGAAATCAGCGGAGGAAAGACATCAGTACATGATGTACACCGTGGCGTGTCATTCAGCTCTCAGGGCAGGGGACAAACTGACCATGGCTCAGATGGAATTCGTGATAAGGGAGATGGAATCGATTCCGAATCCATACGCTTGTGTTCACGGCAGGCCAACGGTAATGACCATAACTCCTGCAGAACTTGACAAAAAATTCAAGAGAAGCGGATTCTAATTGGGGTTTGGATTTCTTCGCTTTATAATCTTCTTGACCTTTCTAATTGGTTTCTCAGGTTCAGGAACAGATGATGGCATGGATGGCGGTCTGTTTCCTTCAAGATCACCAAACTGATACAGCAAGGCAGGGAGCATTATCACGGCGGCCACGAAAGACAATGTAATCATGATAGCCATAATCATACCAAATGTTACGAAAAGAGGCATTATTGACAAAGTAAGGACCATGAATCCGACGAAATCGGTGAAGGCTGACATGGCGACGTTGTTACCAGTCTCATCCAGAGCCTCTGACATCCACTGCTCCTGACTGGCATGTGGATTCTCGGCCCTAGCCTCACGTATCCTTTGCACCATATGAATCGCATAATCAACACCCAGACCTATTGCCAAACTCGAGATCTGGACCGTGACCAGATTTATCGAGGTATCTGTCAATACCATCCCACCTCTCAACCAGATCGTTATCGCCACTACCGGCATAATCGTGATGATACTCAACTTTATGTCTCTGAGAGCTACAAGGACAATGAAGAAGGCCAGAACTATGGCTACTACCAGGCTCTCCTGAAAGCTGTCTGTTATCTCCAAGACGTAAACATATCTTTCATAGCTAAGGCCAGCCACCTGAGCTGATACGCCATCCATCTGATTTATATCAACAACTGCAGCATCCAGATCCTTTTTCTGGTCCTTCATAGCACCATACATATCATCGGGGCGCAGAACTTGGAACCAGACTCGGACCATAGTCAATTTACCGTTTTCGAGAAGATAAGTTTCTCTGGCCTCCGAGTGTGAAATGTGGAATGTCCCATCCAGATTACGGGTTCCATTGTGGTACACGTCCTCCAGAACATGGTGAATATCAGCTTCAGATAGGGGAATCCCTGAGACCGGATCAATAACCGAAGGGACGTAACCACTGCCCTCGAATGTCTGGGCCAGTGTCACCTGGGTACGAATTATGTATGGCAGACTCCCTAACCAGGGGGCACTGATATTGCCATCCGACAATTGAGTCTCAACAGCATCGATTTCCATTATAACTTCGTATCTGCCCAGATTCTCACCCTCTACGACGTAGTAACCGGGTTCTCCCTGCTCGGTGAAGGTGTTCTGGCCTACCAGTACGGTCTGAATGAATTTGGAATCGTTGTCTGCATATTCAGTGACATCAAAGGTTGATTCCGGATTGCCAAGAATTATCGGTGAAAGAATCAGAGTAAGCAACAGAAAGACAATGAGCATGGGAATGGAACGATCTTCCATCAGTGTAGACAGCTTCTCTACGCTCAGAATCTGGCCTATCCTATAGAGTATACTATCCTCATCAACAATATCACTATCCTCGTCAGGAGGGAAGTAACTTCGTAGAACTGGTGCAAACACCCCCATGATGAAGTAAGCCTCGATTATTCCCAAGGGACCGAGGATTCCCCACTCATAAAGATCCGGAATCTCGCTCAAGGTCGCTGTTCCAAAGGCGACGACCGTTGTGAGGGTTGCAACTCCAAGCGCCGGGAAAAGTGTAACAACAGTCTCCCAGGCACCATTGATACTGGCCTCCTGGGTATCTATTGAATAACTTGCATCCGATAATGCCAGTCGACGCCAGCGTGTCAGGCTGTGTATGACAAAATCAACACCAAGGGCTAACATCAATATCGGTAGCATCGCTGATAATTGAGTGTCTGGGAAACCAAGCCATTTGGAATTAGCAAACATACAGACCATCAATAATCCTAGGCTCAGACCACTCACCAGAACATCACCGAGATCCCGGAAATAGAATGACAACAAACAGACCATGAGAACGAAGGAAATGCCAACCAATGGCAGAGTAGAATTGACCTGATCGTCCAGTTCCAGACCAAAGGCCAGATATGAGTAGAAACTTACATCCTCATCAGATTCAAGAGGAGCCTGATAGTGCTGATCCACTTTCTGTTCCCAATATTCATAGTGCTCATGATCACCTCGTTGGCGAGGATAATCGGCATACAGGCGTGTGGCATTCGCTTCCCCGACCAGCATGAGACCCTTAGCCTTCCACTGTTCCCCCTCCTCTGCAAACATCCCGATAGGATAACCGTCCTTGTCACGGGGTAGAACACATTCCTCGGCCTTGAGAACACACAAATCGGGTGAGATCATGTTCCTGTAAGGATAACTACCGTCATCCGACCGGATATTGAAAAGGGCATTCAGGACATAGGTCAAATCTGAATCAGTCGCAGCGTCAAAATTAGGTCCTGTGTAGGCTATGCCAGAATAAACTATATTGGGAGAAGTACCATTAGGATCTGGATACCAGGACCCATCAAGCATGTAACTACCAAGCATCGCCTGCGAAACATTTAGAGTGGTCATCTCGGGACCTGCAAAATAAACTGGAGGAAGAGCTATGGGACTGCCTCTGATCATCGAACCTGTAGATGGATCATACGTGGCATCCATTATGTCACGAACCGTCTCGGGCATGCCCCAGATACCAGAGGTGGTATCCCTTTGGACCAGCCAATTGAATTTCACATCGAAATACTGACTTGTCTCATTATCTGCCATCAAACTGTCATGACGATCAGTGGCCTCTCTGAAAACCTGGGGAACCAAAACATTGTGATCCTCGCTTTCTACACTGTTACCCATGACTATCTGGAAGACCAGCCAAGATTCCTCAGGCATCTTCTCCTCGGCCCTGTCCGAGGCCTGCCACACAGGATTATCTGGATAGGAGAATTCTTCCCGCTGGTTCATTTCCCTTCCAACGTCGGGAAGGAACCCTGCCATCAGGACCGAAAAGAAGACTATGAATGCAAAAATCGTTATGCGCCAGCTATTCTTAGGTGAAATGTCTTCTAACATGATTAAATTGATGTCAATTGTGACACGAAGTGTTCGTATTCCTCACCCAGATGGATGTAACATCTAATCCAAGGATAAAAGTTACCATCACTGGATTCCACGAACTTCCACACGTGGCCCGCACCTTCCAAATCCTCAGCAAGCAGAATGTCTCCGCGTCGGATGGTCACTTTGTGCTCTGCGTCTTCCTCATCAACGTCACAACTCTTGAACTCTAGGCAACCGCTCAGGGTCAGGACCAGCTGTCTGCGGGGTGCTGTATGGGCCAGTTTAGGGCCTTCCCCTTTCAGATTATCTGGTACTGGTGTAAGTGCAAACTGGGTCTTCAGATCTCCCGTATTATCATGTATGTTCTGATTAAGAAACAATGACGAGAACAATCCCACCGAACCAAGTCCGGTCTTGCTTTCCACAGGTATCTGCATCTTGGCAAACCTAGTGTGTCCACTATTGTCAGTATACATCCTGACAACTGGTATCCCCTCTGTCATGACAGGGGGGATTTACCCTATTATTTAGGCCTAGTGTCTGCGACGCAGCCCGGCTGCGCCAACCAGTACCAGAGCGCCAACAATGAAGCCAACGCTTGGCAGACCTGATTCTTCAATCTCTTTCACTGGATCCACTTCCGAACCTTCACCAACCGTAATCCTACCGACCATGCCCATGCTCGCATGTGGAGCACACACGTAATAGTGGGTCATATCATCTTCAGTAAAAGTATGTCTGAAGTCCACAGTATTGGATGAATAATAATAGGAGCTGCCTGGACTGTAGAAACCAACATCTATCGCAGTCAGATCCATATCTGAATTATATTGGCCAATAGTCTCAATGACATTATGTGTGTCTAATGCATCGGTCCACTGCCAGCATACTGTCTCACCAACATTGATGGTCAGGTCTGCTGGATCGAATCCGTAACCTGTGGAATCAATTCCAACGATATGATCACAGTCTGAAAGCAGACCAAAGGTAACAGTTACTGGTTCATCTGCACTGAACCTAGCGTTGTTACGATCTATCTCCAGATCTTCGCATCCTTCACAAGACGTTACCCCATAACCATTCAGGAGAGTTATTTCCACATTCCAAGTTCCATCATCAACTGGGATTAGCAACTCATGCGCATCCAAGGAAGCGTCGGCTCCTTCGAAGGTCACGGTAAATTGACCGCTATACATCATTGGCAGGCCCTCGTTATCGGACAAGGCTCCAACCAAGTTTGTAGGGCTAATATCGGGGTCAGTATTCGGAGGATCCTCTACACCTACAATTCCATCAAGACGTGAATGATCGACGTCGTCGTTGTCAGTATGATAGGCATCGTGGTCAAAATTCAAGAAGGCATCACATAGCTCTGGTGGGACCTCTCCAGCGTCACAACCACTGCTAATCCATGCACAGCCCTCATCATCCACTCCGTCCTCTAGACAATAATGTGCTGATTCTGCTCCACAGTATTCTGGGTCATACATATCAGGCCACCCATCATCACAGTGGGGTCCAACCTCATAACAGATTTCATCGTCGCTGAAAGGACAATCGCCGTTGTCACCTCCACCATCACTATCTGGTCTTCCGCCATCTATGTAATGTGTGTTACCTGCAGAGAATTCGTAGTCTGGATCTTGTCCGAAATTATCCGTACAGGCCCACATTTCAGGAGCATATTCCTCGCAGTAATACCACCAATCCTCGAAACCTTCAGATGCGTTTCGTTCACAATACCAACGATCATCGCCCCAATCATAATCTCCATCGAGTGATTCAGAAACCCATTCACAATAGGAATATTCATCCCAGTCCACGTAGTCCTCACCATCGTCGTCTCCACCTTCATCGTAAAGGCCCATCGCGTCTGCCTGATGTACTAACTCGACTATCTTGTCAGCCGCTTCAGCAGGTGTCGAAGTGCCGTCCTGATATGAACCAATGGTATCTAGGAAATCCATGTAAAGATCCCAGTGAGGGTCGTTTCCTTCTTCACCTTCTTCAAATTCATAAGCATATGGAAGGTGTGCTCTGTCATCTCCTTGTACCCGGGTCTCATTGGTATCCCAATAGGAAGCTAAGAGTTCTCCATCCCAGGATTCAAGTATATCGCCATCTTGATCGACCATATGGTTCAGATAGAAACCGCTTGTGTAAGAGTCATAACCTGCGGTAACAACAACATAGGTTCCTTCACTCAATTCTACTTGAAGTACGCTTTGACTGCAATCATCTGCGGGACAATCGAAATCCTCATCATAAAAATCATCATTAGCACCTAGGATATTGTCGTATGGATCATCCGGATTGAAACTGTACTCGTACAGATACAGGGCCAAATCTGCGCCCCAACATTCATCGTACTCACCATCATCATCCCAGTCATAACATTCCCATTGTGCAGAGGTTATGGCGCCATTGAAACCATCTTCACCCACCGTTAATTCATAGGTGTCATAGAGAGGGAAATTCATTGCATAGTCAATGGAATCGTAATGGGTAGAACCAATTTGCATTATTAGAGTCTCATCAACTGAACCGGCAAAGTAGGTAACCGGATTGCCATCTGAATCGACGACCGTATGGTTGTAGTCTCCAGTTTCACACTCCAATTCATGCGAATCATCTTCCCCATCCTCATCATCATCGGTCCACTCATCATAACATGAACCGGTGGTTAGTATGGAATAATTACCTGCGGAAAGATTAGCTTCCCCGTACGTGGCACAGAAAAAATCAACCTCATCGTCATCCTTCCAATCACAGTAATATCCAATACCTGCAATGAGATTATCTATATTCTCTGGGTCCTCCACGATACCACTGTACATGTACACGTTACCACCCCAGTAATGCTCCTGATACTCATCCTCTCCATCCGGACAATTCCAATCCCAATCATTAACTTGGTTTACCCAGACCTCACTACCATCATGGCAGTCAAACCAATTGGTCTCGTTGCCATCGTCATCATATTGTTGCTCATCAGAACCGTCACCACAATCCTCGTATCCATTATTTATGTAGTAGAAGGGCATTTCCTCCCCATTACCACAAACGAAATTTGGGTTATGAGAAGATAGGAACTCAGGGTAGATTCCATAAGTTCCGACATCCTCTTCACCAATGTAGAAACTTTGGATATCGTAGGCAGCCGGCTCAGTATAATCATCGGTGCCGTCTCCATAGACGTCAATAATGGCCTCCATCAAATCTTCAGGTCCGATATCTCCATCCTCATAGGCAAAAATATTGTTGAAGAACTCTCTCCCGTCCTCTCCATCAAAATAACAGAACTCATGAGAGTCATCATCATTACAAATATTGTAGAGATTTCGTTGGAATTCTAACATAGAACATATAATGTCTCCATTTTCATCCATACAACTCATAAAATTTTCACATTGTAGTTCGGTCAAACTAGGTGGACAACCCATTCCATCGCCATCATCTCCACCATCACCTGAATTCATCATTTCTAGCCAACTATTGAAACAGTCTTCAGTGATTTCGCCTTCATCAGTTCCCATCATATCAGCACACATTCCTGCTATGTCTTCACGCATGTCATCGGACCAGTCGGTCGGCATGTCTGCCCCGAATGTGATGGTCCATTCCTCCAGAGTGTTCATCTCTGCAGTTACATGGAAGGATTCAGGTACTGGACCCTCGTCTTCTCCACCCGTCTCATAACAGCCCGGATCATCATACTCATCACAATAGGATTCTACGTAATCCCCACATTCTTGTGACTCATGGTCCTGACATTCATCTGCATTACAGGGGCTGTCGGGATTATCCCAATCAAACGGACATCCCTCTTCTTCCTCATGCTCATCTGCTCCAACATTGTAGGTTGGAATTGCAACAAAAGCGCTCATGATCATCATGAGAAATACAGCTAGCACTGATAGTCTGCTAAAGCTCATAGGTTATGTGTAAGATGTCGATATATATAGACAATAGGTCCCGAATCCAAATACGGCAGAATAGGTATCTATGACTTTTAATTAGGTTTCTAAGCTAGAATTAAGTGTTATAATTCGTTTTTTAACGAATTGCTGCCGAGACCGCCGCTGACATGCACTTGGTCACTTTCTTGGCCGTAGGAAGGTGTAATTTCTCGTCCGGGCCATGAGCATTTCCACCCGGTCCACCAGCCCCAGTGATAAGGAATTTAGAATCCAGATAGCGGGATTGAAGCATTGCCATGACTGGTATGGTACCACCTATGAAAAGAGACCTTGAGGAATTACCATAGAATTCCTGACAGGCAGACTCCAAACTGGATGATATCTTATCTGGTAATTCGGGAGACAGAAAACCATCAGCGACCTCGGTCATTCTGGCCTCCACGTGGGCACCACTGGGTGGGTCCGATTCGAGAATTTCCTGAACTCTCTCAGCGACCTCATGGGCACTGATACCGGGAGGGGTCCGTATCGACACCTTGAGATCTGTGTTTGTCCTCAGGACGTTGCCTGCATCCTGTATGGATGGAATACCATCGGCTCCTATGATCGAAAGACTTGGTCTCAGATTCATAGTCATTACTATATCCTGGGGGTCATCGACCTGCTTCTGGACTCCGTCCAGCAATGGGAAATCATCAAGTGAATCGCCAGCCATCTCTGCGATCTGGGCACATTCCTTCTTCATCTTGTCAGTAATATCCAGATGCAGCCATTCCGGAAGTATCTCACCAGTGTCCTGATTCTCTATCCGAGAAAGCAATTGCCTGGCCAGTCTGAATGAGGATGGCATGACGCCACTGCCATGTCCTGAATGAACACCTACTGATGACACCTTGACGGAAAGTGTACCGGCCACTATTCCTCTCAGACTCTGAGTTATCCACAACCGATCGTAATCCATTCCTCCCACATCAAGGACAATGACTAGGTCAGGAATGCCCAGATCCGATTTCATCTCATCCAGATAGAACTCTAGGTCCGGAGAACCGCTCTCCTCACCAGTCTCTATCAGGAATCTACAAGTCGGATGAGAGATGCCCTGATCCTGAAGAGCCAGTACCGACAGAACGCCAGCATAGCCTCCATATCCGTCGTCCACACTTCCCCTTCCAAAGAGCCACTCGTCTTCGATGACTGCCTTCCAGGGACCTTTTCCCTCTGACCAGCCCTCGGCCTCGGGTTGTTTGTCTAAATGTGAATAGAATAATACATCGCCGTCTGCATCGCCTTCAATCCTGACCAGAAGTACTGGTGACCGGTTCTTTAGGCGGTGAACCGAAACAGTAAGGCCTTTCAGAGGTAAACTACGAACCCAAGCAACGAATGTATTGACCGCGGCATCAAGGTAACCATTAGCCTCCCAATCCGAATCAAAAGAAGGCGATAAGGCCGGAATCTCAACGAATTCACAGAGGCTGGGAAGAGCTGAATCATCCCACCATTGATCTACGAACTCGGATAACTGACTTAAATCCAACTTAGACATTTGATCTACGCCTCATAAAAGCTAGAAGTGTGATAAGACACAAAGTGCTAGTAATCGAAATACTGGGAAGCGTATCTTCCAATCTATCTTCCAGTTCAGTAGGTGCTTCTTCGTCATCGTCAAAAGTTGCCACGCAGGCATCATCAACCTCATCTATGTTCTCCTCAGTTACAATTGCAGTACAAAAACCAGAATCATCTTCAGTTTCATCAATGTTTACGGAAAGGTCAGGAATCTCCACCTGCCAGATATTAACATCCCCTCCGCGACCTGAATGAAATAGCAGTGAACGTCCATCAGGCGACCAACTAGGATGTCGATCCTGGGCATGATGCATGGTCACTCTCTTCTGTGGAGCAGCTGATAATTTTGATTGTGGGGATAAGGGGATCGTGGGAATAAGATAGATATCTGTATTGTTATCACGGTTTGAATCATAAACCAGCCAGTCGCCTGTTGGAGACCAGCCAGGATAGCCATCGTGGTAATCATCATTTGTAATCTGACGGGCATCGGAACCGTCGCCTCGCATGATCCAGACATCCGTACCTTCCACCCGATCGGTTTCATACACCAGCCATTCTCCATCAAATGACCAGCGAGGGCAGTGCTCATTGGAATCCCCTGGGGTCAAGCGTATCGGTTCGCCAACCGGCGTTCCATTCTCGGCGACAGCCACTTTCCAGACATCCAGGTCACCGGAACGGGAGGAATGGAAAGAAATGAAATTTCCATCGGGGGACCAGCGTCCGGAATCATCAAAATCAGAATTGTTTGTTACGGGTGTACTTTCACCACTAGATAGATTAACAACGAAGATATCCATCTCGTTAACACCCTCTACCTCGGGGTCATAGGAATTGAAGACCATGTGGCTTCCATCTGGAGACCAGCCTGGATATCCATGATAGACGCGATCCGTCGTGACTAGTTCAGGTTCTTCTCCAGGAATCAAAGTATAGAGCTTGAAAATATGGCCTTCCTCCCCACGGTTAGACTTGAAAACAAAAATCCCGCCTTCCGGGTGCCATTCTGGCTGGACACTTCCACCATCATAGGTCAACTGTCTGGGATAGAGCACTGTCACACTTACCGGGGCACTCTCCACTTGGGTTCCATTCTCTAGTTCTCCACGCGCGACAACCTGAAACGATGCCGGAGAGGTCGCATTGGCGTCCCTTGTATCCCAGATCAAAGCCTCACCAGCATTGGCGCTGGCAACGACGGTCCCGTTTACCAGCAATTCGAGATTTTCGACATCACCGTCCACTAGAACCTCGACCTCGCCTTCTATCCAATCACCCTCACTAAGAGAAGTGATTGTGATACTTGGAGACTCGACGCTGGCCTGTAAGCCACTAGTTATCGTAACTAGGAGTAAGGTCACCAATGTGTACGCCCGGACCCGCATTAGCCTAAAATCTTGGCTTGCGTAATATAGCTAACCCCAGATGATGAAGATGCGCGAACGCAACTATAAAGACCCGTTGATTTGCGCGATATCATGGCTGTTTGGTACCGTTCCCATCAAGTCCCGTTCATGCTAGCGATAATAGCCTTCATGATTATCGCAACCGGGGGCTGGGTCCGCATAAGTGATGCAGGAGAAAGTTGTCCGGACTGGCCGACCTGCTTCGGTACTTGGGGGTTTGATGTATCAGCTGAAGATCAGGAAAAATGGTGGGAAGAGAACCCCGATGAAGTCGATTCCAGAGGGTCTGGGCACAGATATACTTCAGACCAAATCTTCACTGAATGGTTGCATCGGGGACTCGTCGGAATCATAGGCATTTTGGTTCTCTATAGTCACTATACTACCTGGGCTTTACGCGAGGAGATTGGAGAAAAAATATACAAAATCCATTTTCTGGTCACCGTCTTGCTAGTAATGCAAGCTGTTGTAGGGTACATTACTGTTGATCTCGACAATGCACCATGGACAGTCGCATTACATCTATTCATGGCTTTGATGTTTACCAGTTCACTACTTGCTGTAGGAATAATGTGGTGGCATAATCAAACGAAATTTTACCTCCTGATTGATGTCAAAGGTGAAAAAGTGATGAATGTACTATGGTTCATGGCTTTTTTCCTGCTTTTACAAATGTTGATTGGGGCGTTACTGTCAAGTGGATACCACAGGGGTGCTTGTGGTATTGGATTCACTAATGGTTGGCCATTGTGTCACGGAAAGATAATACCTGAACTAACTCAATTCGGAACAATTATACAGTTTATACATCGAATTTCTGCAATACTGATAGCTGGATTCTTGATATGGGGTCGAAAATGGGTGAATGATAGCAATGGAAAATCTATTCTTTCTGTTTTTATTGATGTAGCTCTTGGACTTTACATCATCAACATAGGAATTGGGGGGCTGTATCTTATTATGGCTGGTGAAGGAACTTTTCCTAGTTGGGTATCACTACTACATCTTCTAATCGGAACGATGTCTTTTCTGAGTATGGCCGTAGCATATCTGCTATGCAATACATCCCAAAAGGCGGTCGACAATGGCTGAGAAACCATCAGTTCTGGAAATATACTGGATTCTGATGAAACCCCGTGTAGTTTTCCTGCTTCAAGCCACTGCCATCTGTGGGGTTCTGGTTTATGATTTCAAGGAAGGCTATGATGACGCTGGAAGAGACTATGTGAATAGCTTAGTGTCCTGCGCCGTGGTCCTGGTAGGAGGCTCTCTAGCTAGTGGAGGATCGATGGCCATCAATATGTGGTACGAAAGGGATATCGATCCACTTATGGAAAGGACGGTGAACCGACCTATTCCATCTGGTTATATCTCTCCCAATCACGCCTTGGCTTTCGGATTGACAATCTGCCTCTTGGGAATTGGAATTGTTACCTTGTTAGCTAATCCGAATGCAGGAATTATAACTGCCTTCAGCGCCTTCTTCTATGTCTGTATATACACAATGTTATTGAAACGGAGAACTCCTCAGAACATAGTCATTGGAGGATTGGCTGGGGCAACTCCTCCAGCCATCGGCTGGGCTGCAGCCTCGGGTGATATTGATTCGGTCCTACCATGGCTCATGGTACTGACCATATTCATGTGGACACCACCGCATTTCTGGTCATTGACACTATCCAAAAGAAGAGATTATGGCGAGGCAGGGGTTCCAATGCTACCAGTTGTAAGGGGTGAGGATGTCACAAGGAACCACATTGCAGGCTACACTGTAGCACTGATATTCACTAGTCTCTTGATTTACATCAATGGGGAGGCTGGACTTATTTTTCTGATTTCCAGTATGCTCCTATCGGGATACTTTGCCTTTCGGGCCTTTTCACTCCGAAGAACCAAGTCTGAAGAGGAAGCATGGAATCTGTTCAAGTTCTCGAACATATATCTCTATACACTATTCATATCCCTCGTGATTGATGCTGCCTACAAGATAAGTCTAGGATAGAGAAATATGCTTTATAACCCCACTCTAAATGCAGAAAATACCGTACTTTCTTGAGGTAACAAAATGTCACTACTTGAGGATATTATTATTTCTGACAATCCTAGTATCTGGCACGATTTTGGGGGCACTAGTCCCGGTTATGCAGGCATAACTTGGCAGATGATGATCTGGTCAATAATTGTAGGATTATTGGTGTTCATCTGGATGGGGTACAATCTTATCATGTTCAAACACAAGGAAGGCGACCCTGAACACAAGGATGCGCTGAAGGCCGGTGTTTTTCCTCATGAGAGGGGCGACCCAAAAATCGAAATAGCGTGGACCATTGCTCCACTGATACTGGTCATCTGGCTGACTTACATTTCCCTAGCACCTCTGGATTACTTGTGGGATGTTCCAGATGAAGAAGAAACCGATCTGGTTGTCGAGGTGACTGCAGTCCAATGGCAATGGATTTTTACTTTACCTGATGATTATGTAATACCTGAAAACTTCAACAGTTGTGGGAAATTTAACGAAACAGGAGTCCGCCAACAGAATGAAAGAACTACTTATGACTGCGTAGAAATCCCACACGGTGGAATTATACGGTTCAATATCAATGCTGATGATGTGCTACATGCATTTTACATTGTTGAGATTGGGGTAAAACAGGATGCTGTCCCAGGAATTGAAACTCTAGCATGGATTGATACGAGTGATGTTAAACCCGGATTATACAATATATATTGTACCGAATACTGTGGAAATGAACACTCCAAGATGCTTGCAGAAGTGTACATTACGGAGGGCTAATGAAGGGAGCAAATCTCAAGATTCTGAGTGTCGGGTTTCTGATATCCATTTTAGTGGCAATATCTGCTTTTCCAACCGGTAACGGGTTACCTTCAGGTATCACTGATTCTACTACTAGCACAGTCGAAGCGAATGGCTGTTCCTGTCACAACCCAGACCCTACCACTAGTGTTAATGTAGAGCTAACACTTCCAGAAAATTTTACTGCTGGGGTGACCTACACACTAACATTTAACATAAGTGGAGGGCCAAACGACGGAGTTAGAGGTGACAATTATGGCGGATTCTTTATCAAGGCAACTCATGGAGTACTAGAACCTCTTGAAAACGATACTAGCGTACAAAAACCGTTTGGTGAAACGCATTTAACTCATACTACTGAAGGAAATGATTACAGAGAATGGAACTTTAGTTGGACTGCCCCAGATAGAGATGATGTAATTGTCACATTCTCTGCATACGGAAACTCAGTTAATGGAGCTGATGCAAATCAGAATGATTACTGGAATTCGGATACTTTTAGTCTGATGGGAGTTAACGCCGTTGCCGTGGCAGAAGACCATGGAGAATTATCTACCCCTCAGAAATTGATTTACGGTTTCACAATCATTGCAGTCACTCTAGGTGTCGTGGTCATCGGCAACCGGATGGTGACCAAGGAACAATCATTCGAAGAGGTTCTCAAATGTTACTGGAAGTCTGCCTACCCCTGGCTGACCACCACTGATCACAAGTACATTGGAATCCTCTACATCGTTACTGGCTTTACTTGGTTCTTCATTGCAGGCATACTGGGTCTGATGATCCGATGGCAATTGTTCGAACCACGTTTGGACGGCGACTTTCTGACCTATCAGGAATACAATTCCACCTTCACTATGCATGGAACCACCATGATTTTCATGGCTGCCATGCCTATCATCTTTGGGTTTGCAAATTATCTGATTCCTTTGCAGATTGGTTGCAGAGACTTGGCATTCCCAAGATTGAATGCCATGAGTTACTGGTTGTTACCAACTGGTGGTATCGTGATATACATGGGATATTTTACAGGTGGAGCAGGAGATGTTGGATGGACTGGCTACGTGCCATACGCTACGGACGCTACTGCTACGAAGCCGGGAACGGATTTCTGGGTAGCTGGCCAGATTATGCTTGGAGCTTCTTCGACATTGACGGCAATAAACTTCCTTACAACGATTCTCAGAATGAGGGCACCAGGGGTGACCTTCATGCGAATGCCATTGTTCACGTGGTCCATATTTGTGACTGTTTTCCTGTTACTGCTTGCCATACCTGTTTTCGCAGTCGCCCTTATTTTACTGATGGCTGACAGAACTTTTGGAACTCTATACTTCAGCGGAAGCTGTGCTGGAGATCTTATGGGAACTACTGCATGTTCCGACCCGATACTTTGGCAGCATCTTTTCTGGTACTTCGGACATCCTGAGGTTTACATCGTAATCCTGCCCGCATTTGGTGTGCTGTCGGAGATCATATCCACCTTCTCACGAAGGCCCATCTTTGGTTACACTTCAATGGTATACGCAATGACGACCATAGGGGTAATCTCATTCGTGGTCTATGGGCACCACATGTTCACGACCGGGGCGGACCCACTATTCCGTTTCATTGTGATGCTGACGACCATGCTGGTAGCGGTTCCCACAGGAATCAAGATCTTCAACTGGCTAGCCACAATGACTGGGGGGTCAATAGTTACTAAAACTCCTATGATTTTTGCATTAGGTACGGTCATAACTTTCACGATAGGTGGGATTACGGGAATAATTCTAGCCTCGATTCCGCTTGACATCGCCTTCCATGACACTTATTTCGTGGTGGCTCACTTCCACTACGTACTGGTTGGAGGGACTCTGTTCTCATTCTTGGGAGGAATATACTACTGGTTCCCTAAGATGACGGGGAAAATGATGAATGAGACTCTAGGGCTTATTCACTTTGCTTTCTCATTTATTTTCTTCAACGCGGCCTTCTATCCAATGCACAACGTTGGTATCTCTGGAATGCCACGAAGATATGCGACCTACGACCCTGCGCTGACAGAAATGAATCAATTCATTACCATAACTGCGTTTATTTTTGGATTTGCACAATTGATATTTGTCTATAATGTAATCTATTCCTACAAGTATGGAGAGGAAGCAGGTGACGACCCATGGGATGGATGGTCACTTGAATGGGCTACCAGCTCTCCTCCACCTCACAACAGTTTCACCGAGATCCCAACACTTAGATTGGCTGAGGAGGAAGCTGAATGAGCGAGGAGCACGGACATCATGGAACTCCTGCACCCTTCGTATTCTGTGTAGCTGTCGCCCTGATGTTCATTGGACTGGTCATGGCAACGGCCGGCGGAGAAGACAATGAAGGTGATACGGGCTACTGGTTTGTTTTCATTCTCGGAATTGCAGGTATGATTACTGGATTCATGATGTGGGTACAGGACTACTGGGACCAAGATTCTGAAGAAGGTGAGGAAATTGTAGGGTATCATCCATTCTGGGCTAGCATAACCACGCGCAAATTCGGAATGTGGATATTCCTCCTGACTGAGGTTATGGTATTCAGTACCCTACTGAGTGCTTACCTGAGATACAGGGCTGCCATCCCGGACTATTCACCTGATATTGACTGTGGACTATATTTCGAGGAGTGTTGGGTTCCTGCAGCTGATATTATACGCTCTCATCTGATATTTGGAGTGATAAACACATTTGCTCTCCTGTTGAGCAGTCTAACCGTGGTCCTTGCTCTTTACGCAGCCAGAAACAACAATTCCAAGGCCGCTACCAGATACTTGATGGCCACGTTCTTTCTGGGGACACTTTTCCTGACCCTCAAGGCATATGAGTGGTGGGAAATGAAGAACGGTCACTTCTGGGGTGACCATTGTAGTGTCACTGCTGGACAGGATATAGGGCATCATTGTGTTGCTCCGAAATATGAACATGGATTCTGGCTGGATACCAGTCTAGAAGGAACTACTTTCTACATTACCACAGGGACCCATGGAGCACACGTTTTCGTTGGACTTCTGGCATTGGGATATCTGATTGCCAAGGCCAACAAGGAAGGGTACAACGAGAAATATAACGATACGATCGAACTTTTCGGTCTATACTGGCACTACGTTGACGTAGTTTGGGTATTCGTATTCCCATTCTTCTATTTGTATTGAGACAAAAATGAGCGACGAACAAGAAACCGAAAACGACGAACATCATGACGACCACTCGTTCCCGGGATGGTTACATTCTGGTGAAAATCCGATTCAAGGGTTCATGAAAGTTTTCGCATGGTTAGTATTCTTCACTATAATTGAGGTATTAGCCATTCTCCAAGAATTCTCTTTCGGAATAACTATGGGAATCCTTTTTGGTATTGCAGCCATCAAATGTTGGTTCATTGGTTCTTTCTTCATGCACATGATTTGGGATCCACCTCTCGTAAATCGAACTGCGGCAGTCCCAGTTTTCTTCTTGATTGTGTTATTCCTAGCTATAGGATTAACTCAACCTGGTGCTGTGGATGACCTACGAACTATCTGTGGTTTCTAGTTACTATACATAAACAGACCAATCATGGTCAGAAGGAAATAAGGAACCAGAGCGGCCGCTCCATCATAATCCTTGGAGATCCTCTGGCCAGCCATCAGAATACTAAATGAAACAGCTGCTAGGATTAGACCGATTATCCCATATGATTCATCATCATAAAACAAAACCATGATAGAGCCAAACAGAGAAAGTAAACCTGACAGCGTTTCAAGAATCGTGACCTGAATGAGACCCATTATGGAAAAATTGGACAGGGGCGTCTTGGAGAATTTCTCAGTTATGAATTCGAGTTCACCTTCCCAATTGAATATTTTGTCCAATCCTGACTGGGTCATTATTATTCCAATGAACAATGAGATGAAAGAACAGATTATACTTATGTAACTGAAATCATGGTCGAAAAAAACCAACCCATTGTCACCAAAGGCTAGGAGTGTCATGGAACTTGCAGAAAAAGCGGGTATATGGGGCTTACTAAACTAAAGAAACATCACGACATCATGATAAATTGAGGCATAGGTCCAGTCATATCCTCGCCAGACCACCCTCATATTTCCATCCTGATCTATAATGTAAAGTTTGGCTGAGTGACTGACTCCGTAGTCTTCATCAGTCGACTCCACATATTCATAGTTCAGGGCGCCGGCAATTACTTCTATCATTTCTTCATCTGACATATGGCCCGCTTCCCAATGTTCTAGATTTTCTAGTATCAGGTTCATTTGTTCACTAAGATTTACTGGTTCTGAACGATCCTCAACCAGGTCCACCAATTGTTCATAACTCTTGGAACCGGAAGCACGGGAAACTATCTGATCTCCCTCAAGTAATACCCAACTAGGATAACTATTCATCCCAAAAACCTGCATCAATTGATTTGATTCATCATACAGGTAAGGCCAAGTTGTGTTGTGTTCGATGGTAAAGTCATGGATGGTGCTCACATTGTCAATATTACCTCCAAGATCATATCCCCCCATGGAAACTATACTGACGTTTGAAGAATGATTGGCATGGAATTCTTTCAATGCTGGAATCTGATTTTGGCAATGTGAACAGTCGGTATGGAAAAACTCGATTAGGGTCAGATTTTGTTCATAATATGTGGAAGATGAATGCTGTGAACCATTGATATCAACTAAATCCCATTCTGAACCAAATACTTGGGACACCAGAATATCTATGCTCGCCATTGCCTGACTATCATTAACAAAATCACCTGACCATAAATCGAGAGCCGTGATTATATCTGATTCAAGACCCTCTTCAAAAGTGGCATTCTTGTCATGGTCTGGGTCCTCGATACAATCATCTATGTTCCAGGGATCCTGCATGTAACCTGGATTGCAATGGCAGCCTTCGTAGCCTTCCATATGGTGGCCATTGCCTCCACAAGCTTCTTCGTCAATCATGACCTCTATACCATAATCATACCAAACTGATGCCATATCACCTACTGGAGAATCGTCCGTGGATGTCAAAAACTGCCATGAGGCATCATAGGAGGATGCGAAGGAAGCGAGTCTTTCAGGAGTATCTCGCTCAGGATCTACCGTAACGCTGAGAAATACAACCGATTCATTATAGTCGTCGCCCAACTCCTCAGACAACTTCTTCATCTGGTATGTGACGGCCGGACATATGTCAGGACAATGAGTAAAGACAAATGTGATAACTACGACCTTGCCCTTGAATTGAGACATATTAACTGGATTGTTAGACTGATCGACCAACTCGAAATCAGGTGCTGGCCCTGCAGTACAAATCAGGTCAGGAGTTTCTTCACAGTCATCTCCCCAGAAATCGTTATCATCCTGCTGATCCAGACCATCAAGGCAGCCGGAAGTGACAAAAAATGTGGAAAGTAGCAGAGTTAATAATCCACGATTAGTCATAATAATTTTCCATTGAATGCGGATATTAAATATTTGTGATTAAAGATGCTTGTCAATCTCAGTCGATAGCTGGTCGTATGTTAGCCCTCCGCTATGCTCGTAAACTATCTCATTATTCTTTATTAAAACCATCGAGGGGTAGGAGTTAAAATTGTAATCTCTCATCAGATCGCCCGTGGAATCATACAAATGCGGCCATTGAGAATTATGATACTGGAATTTGAATGAGGCTACGTTGCTCTTGCTGTCGGTATTACTTCCCACTTTGTATCCACCGATTGAAAACATATTAATCTGGGACGAATAATTTCCATTTATCTCCTTCAGTACAGGGGCCTGATTCTGACAATGTCCACACGTTGACTGGAAAAACTCGACCATAGTCAGCTGATTATCATAATAATAATCCTTGGATGAATAAATTACTCCCGTGTCGGCTTCCTCAAGTGTCCATTCCTCGGGTCGAGGGTTGCCCGGTTCATAGATAAAAACAAAGAATATGACGCCCAGAAGAATCAATAAGACAAGAACTGGAGGTCCAAATCTCCACAGATTGTCATTGAAATTATCTCGTCTAACTTGCATCTTCTGATCAATTGATCTCGATGCCTTCAGTTCCAGTTTGCGCCTTCGCTTAGATGCCATCTTTTCCTCCTATGAAGTTCTTGAGTTCTGTGCCATACGTCCTTAAAGCGAAAAACGTCGCTCCCAATGTCAGGGCAAAGGCTGTAAGACAAAATGGGCACCACTGATGGATGATAAAAGCTTCAGCGTACGTCAGGTAGGCCCCGAAAGCGCTTCCGGACAGTCCTACCAACGGAAGAAGAAGAACATTGTAACGTGTCCTTTCCAAATCCATATTCAAGTAACGATCCAGAGCCAATGAGAATAGAACGATGAAACCAAGAACTCCAAACCAAGCAACAGGTATGCCAAGCAATTCGGCTTGCTCGCTAGTCAGAACCTCTCCACAATCAAGTCCTGGAAGATTCTGGGTCGGGCATCCCCCTCCTCCTGCAACAAGGGAGTGAAGATAAGTCAGATACAAGGAATCTATCAAACCCAGAACTGACAATGCCATTATTGTCATTAGAGTTCTATCCTCAGACTCTGTATCCATATTCAAGGGTTCATCTCCATGTATAAATAATTTCACTACGCCAATGCATTTATTATCTGCTGCAATTGGGTAGATAGAGATATTCTATGCATGGACCTGATGAAGGAGTTAGTGAACAAACAGACGAGGCGAACTCTGCCGTAAAGATAGTCGGCGGGAACGTTTTCGTTGAACTTGACCCCGACCATCCAGGATTCCAGGATGAGGGATATCGGGCCCGAAGGAACGAGATTGCCAAGATTGCTATGGAATGGAATGATATGTCCATGGATGAGAGAAGAAACACGAAAATTCCTCATGCCCCTTATTCTGAGGATGAAGACGCGGTGTGGGCAGCAATAATGGAAAGGATTACGCCCGTACATGAAAAATATGCTTGCAAGCAATATCTGAATAATGCTAAGAAATTAGGATTGCCCAATGATAGAATACCACAATTACAGGAAGTAAGTGAGAGGTTGCAAGAGATGACGGGATTCAGGCAAGAACCGGTCGGTGGACTGGTGCATCCCAAGACCTTCCACTCCGCATTGGCCAACAAGGTCTTCCTTTCGACCCAGTACATCAGGCACTCATCAAGACCGTTCTATACTCCAGAACCTGATGTTGTACACGAATTGGTAGGCCATACTGCAATGCTAGGTGTACCCGAATGGGCTGAACTGAACATCCTATTTGGAGAGGCAGACATGAGGACGGAAAGCGAAGCTGCGATCAAAAAATTGGGGACGATTTACTGGTTTATCCTAGAATTTGGTGCTTGCAGAGAGGATGGTAAGATCAAAGCGGTGGGTCCGGGACTACTATCTTCTTTTGGAGAAATGGAACATGCTTGTACAGCTGGGACAGGATGTGGTACGAATGAAGCCTGTGTCTGTGACCCCAAAATCGAATACCGTACGCCAGACTTCGAAGAAATAGAAACGCACCCTTATGACGTTACCAAGTACCAGCCAATACTCTATGTCTGGGACTCATTCGAAGAGATGTACGAAAAAACCAAGGAATTCGCAATTCAATGGGGAACTGATGATGATCCCCGAAAAGAATTACATCAATAATTATTTGGATTTGTAAGCGTATTTTTCCAAGGTCTCTAAGTCTACCATTGTCAAGGCTGACTCATGAGTAGACTCCAGTACGACCTGAGGCGCCATATCAGAATCATGAGCCTCAACCCATCTTGAAAGACAAAGGCACCAACGATCTCCTTCCTTCAAACCTAAGAATCCAGACACAGAAGTACTGAGATCATTGCCGGCACCTTTTGAGAATGCCAGAAAGACATCGGTCATGACTACACACACCACATGTCTCCCGAAATCACGGTTATCCGTGTTACAGCAACCATCCCGAAGCCAACCGGTCATCGGGTCCGTTGAACACGGCTCAAGCTTACCACCTAAAACATTGATTGATGCTTCCATCTATTTCTCGCGATCTTCGCGTAGATTTTCGATTATCGTAAACGCAAGGGCTGCCCTCTCATTGCGTGAGAAACTGGATTCCAATTTTTCAATTTCGGACTGTATCTTTTCTGATGACTCAGGGTCGTCATTGGCAAGTCGCCTAGCATCATTTACCTGAGCTTCATTGATACAATAGACTGAATCTCCACCTAGGATAGATATTGGAGTGATAGCCATGATTAGACCGAGAAACTGGTCTCCACGTTCGGAGAGGAACCGGTACTGAAGCTGGAACCACAGCCACAGGAACCTTTGGCATTAGCATTGGTAAGCCTGAATCCTGGTTCTATCAGGTCATCTGAAAAATCAATGGTTAGGCCATCCAGATAGATTGAACTCACCTTGTCCGAAACAATACGAAGAGGGCCATCCTCATAATAAACATCATCAACTTCTTTCATAGCGTCGTCCAGAACAGCATCATAGGTGTTTCCTGAACACCCCCCAGAGGTAACTCCTATGCGGAGGAACACCTCATCTGAGACTCCCATATCATGCAACCTTGATTTTGCCTTCTCAGTCACCTTGACGTCCATGTTGGTCTAAATTTCATGGAGTTTTAATAGTTACTGTAGGCTATAATCGTAAAAAGCCACCATATATGGGCGTGATATGAGGGTAGCAATTCTCCTGTCGATGATTCTTCTGTTCACACCGGGCACGATTGCAGACGTGAGTCCAATGGAGAATTCGTATGAGGGGAATCCAATTGTCGTCATCAATCTGACCTACGAATCCGGAATCGGTGGTGGAGATGAATTCCAAGGTGAGATTGTACTGGAATTGTTTCTTAATTGGGCTCCCATTACCGTCACCAATTTCGTAGACTTGGTAAATCAATCCTTTTACGACGGCATATACTTTCACCGCATAATAGATGATTTTGTGATACAGAGTGGAGATCCTGACTGCAAGTCTAGTGGGGTCTACCCAGTACCAATATCTGATGCATCATGTGGGGAGGGTGGATCATCGGAAACCATTCCATTCGAAGCTGATGCTAACCTGACACATATCAACGGTGCCATTGGAATGGCCAGAGGACTCGATCCGGATTCAGCAACTAGTCAGTTCTATATCTGTGATGGACCCCAGCATGGTCTGGATAACGGAAACCGAACTCAAGAGGATGACCCAGGCTACGCAGTGTTTGGGGTTGTTAGGGAAGGAATAGAACTGGTTCAGGCTGCAGCAGCGGTACCAACCACTAACGATGCAGATGGTGATGGTAGTATACCTAGGGCACCAGGTGGACCAGACCGGCCTCTCTATGAGGTCCATATCAATTCAATCACCATAAGGGAATATGTACCTGCACCTGTCGTTGAGAAAACCGATGAGAAAGGCCTTTCTGGTCTATCAATGAGTGTTTCGGTGCTATCAATAATACTTACCGCAATCGCCCTGAGCAGGAAAATGAATTCATAACATGGATTCAGTCATATTCCAAGCGAATGTTCTCGGAATGCTGGCCTACATTGTACCGGCAATGTTACTGTTCTTCGAGATGATAAAGAAGGTTGAGGACAAACTCGTGGAACGCAAATTGTACATTGCCTGCGGGGTCGGAGTTGTCTTCGGGACAATTGCAGACATCATAATGATTCTAGGAGGGATAGACCTTCATTCGGAAGATACGGGATATGCTGCAATGATGCTGGTCACACCATTCGTCATGTTAATCTTCATGTTCATTGGCGTCAACCTGAATACCTTCAAGTCCGAACCTGCCGCTCCATTCTATTCAGCCGGTTTCGGTCTGTTTTTTGGAGGTTCCATAGAGTTCTGGAGATTGTTGATGACCGAGGAGCGGTTCCCAGATCTCGGAGCTGGGGATCTCCTGTTAATCGCTGGTTTTGGTTTGGGTACCGTTCTATTCTTCGGAGGTGCAGGGATGTGGATAGCCTATGGAATTGTGCACGGTAATGGGGTAAGAGTTGCTGGACGTCTGGCCTTCCTCTATCTTTTTCTGGCATTCCTGAACGCCAGTGCCCTAGAGAACATACACTACGATGTTCATGATTCATTACTGGTCAGTATAGCTGCACTGGCAGGATATTTTGCGATTGGGGCGACTTTGTTTCATCAAGCTTCATTGAAATTACCAAGTATATCTGAGATAACTAGAGATGACGGAAAAAGTAAAATATCATGAAGAAATTATACGTTGCTGAACACCGTGTCTTTGCAGGAATCACAGCAGTAATCCTGCTTTTATCATCTGTTTTATTGTATTTTAGCGAGGATGATGAAAAAAATATAGATGACCTAATAGCTGGGAACGGACTTGTTCCAGTTTGGGAAAGGGTCAATCAACCATTCAATACAACCGAATCTTACAGCTATACTCTGGAAAAAGGTGAATATGAGATAACAGGTCCAGAAAGTGTCTTTGTTAATGTTGATCTACCCTCAAGTGAATTGGGATGTACCATCACTGATGATTGTCAAGTGCATCTTGGATTATGGATGCCTGACGTTCCCAATGGTACCAAAATACCAGTTATCGCTGATGTTGGTCCATACTATGATGATGGTGATGTGGGTGCGTTAACGCCCGCAAATCGCCTAGGTAAATTCTTGATAGAGAATATGGTTCCACATGGTTATGCTGTTGCTCAAGTTTCTGTATTCGGAACTGGAATGTCGAACCACTGTATGGACTTTATGGGACTGAGTGAACAGATGGGGATAGACGCGGCTGTGACCTGGTTAGGTACTCAAGAGTGGAGTAACGGAAATGTTGGGATTATTGGAAAATCATACGATGGAACAACACCCTGGCAAGCTGCCATGTTTGGCAATCCACACTTGAAAACTATCATTCCTATTTCTGGATTAATTGGAGTTCACGACTTAATGTGGCGTAATGGATCCATGGAGGCCAGAGGAATAGCAATGCACAACGGAGTGTATGGATCCTTCGGATGGGATGGGGATAGTGAGGATTGGCAAACTGTGTGCAAAGGATACGCAGAGGGATATGCAAATGGTCCTGCAGCTTACTTAGCGGGAGATGAAGCGAACTATGCTGGCAATACTTACTGGACGGATCGACATTTTCTGGAAAGAGCAATGCAGAATTACAATGGTTCGGTCTATTTAATTCATGGAATGCAGGACTGGAATGTAGACCCACATATGGCATTCCCTGTATACAAGCAGTTACAGAGTGCTGGATTCGAAATTAAGGGATTGTTTGGACAGTGGGGGCATCACTATCCTGACCGACCTAGCGACCAAGATGGAATGTCTGCTGGTAGAGGGGCTGAGGCATATCCCTATTCTGTAAGATATGACTGGGCACAAGATCTACTGGAATGGTTCAATTACTATTTGTATGAAGGAAATCTCAAACCTTCCCTTCATGTTGAAATGCAAGATAACCTAGGAGGATGGAGGGTCGAGGAAACATGGCCTGCAAATGACCGGGAATTCTTGCAGTTACCAATAGGTGAAGGGCTTAGTGTTGTATCTGGTAGTGGTTTGGTCGGACCAACAAATACATTGACTCTAGAAACTGGAGTCTTTGAGAACGAAACTCGGATTTCTGGAATGCCTACCTTCCATGTAGATGTAACAATCCCACTTACACAAACCTCGGGACACCTGTACATTGAACTGTCTATTGCTGGTGGAATACATCTAGGACATGGAGTTATGGATCTTAGATATCACGAAGGAGGAAGGGAATGTGACCAGCCTTGTGCAGTAACAGGGACAGTGAATGCCAAAATGCAAATTTTTGCCATGGATGTGGTCGTACCTGCTGGAAGTACACTGCAACTTGTAGTGAAACAAACTGATGATGACTATGTTCCTTCGCCAGTAAGTAGTGGATACGTGACAATCGGTACAAATCAAAACAGTATTCTGACTCTTCCAATTATTGACAGAGAACAAAATGATCTTTTCACGCCACCTATCTGGTATACTGAAGAATAAGATTATTTCTTCTTCTTGGCTGCTCGCTTAGGACTCTTCGAGGTAGCTGGTTTGGGGCTCTTTGTAGAAGCTGATCTGGGACTCTTTGTAATAGCCGGTTCGGGAACCTCATGAATGTGGACATCCCTTTGTGGGAAGGCAATCGTCACACCTGCATCTTTCAGTTTGTCAAATACCTGATGGTGAAGGTCCGAATTAATCTGTCTTATCTTGATAACGTTATTGATCCAGGCGACCAGAACGAAAGTCAATGATGAATCACCAAAGTCTTGGAAACGAACCAGGGGCATGCGGGTTGGATCATCCTGCTCGATGTCTGAATTTTGTTCAGCGACTTCCAGAAGTAGCTTCTCGACCTGGTCTGGATCTGAGTCATAGGAAACCCCAACCTCGACCCGGATACGGTAGTAACGATCTGGTCTGGTAAGATTCAAGATATTCTGGTTGGCCAATGAATTGTTGGGTATGATAATCATAACATGATTCACAATGTCGTAGATCTTGGTTGAACGAAGGCCAATATCTCTGATCAAACAATACGTTTCATTGAAATATATCATATCTCCCGTCTTGAAACCCTGATCCAGCAGGAGTAGAATTCCTGAAAAGAAGTTACTGAGAGTATCCTGGGCGGCCAGGGCAATAACCAGTCCCACAACACCTACTCCAGCAAGAAGGACGCCAAAGTCGACATGGTAGGTAGAGAGAAAATTCGTGATACCAAAAACAATGATTAAGAGTGACCCTATTATCTCAAGCAAGGGTCCATACTGTGTGTCCGATTTCCCAACCGTCAACCAATCGGAAATGACAGGGACAAAATAGTTCGAATAGGCTCTCAGAAGGAATACCGTCATGAATAATACGAATATAGAATCAACGATGTCAATCAATATGATGGTGTAATCCTCGAGATTTGCGTTAGTATTTGCGATTTCGCTGAAGAACAGTGAAAAACCTCTGGTCATAATCATCCAGAAGACAACGACTGTGGGGTTCCATTCCCATTCACTCAGACCCCGGAAATAGAGTGTCAGAGGAATAATGAAAAAAACGGTCAGGAAAGTAACAAAGGTCATCAATATCAGCGTCCATATTGACAGTTCCGTGAATATGATGAAATCCTCGTCTTCTACCGTAATCGAATAATAAGGGCTAGGGACTAAATCCGAGATATAGGGTCGTAGAAATACAATCAATACTATTGAAAGAATAAAACCTAATAGTCGCTCAACCGGAAAATCTGGCTTAAAACCAAGCCTTGTTTTAAATGACGGTTCTGAAGGAGACACGATTGTCCATTTGAAAATACTTTATAAGTTGTTAAGGTGACAAACTCCTATATAGCATCTTAGGATAACAACGCATGGTCGAACTGATGAGTGATATTGATGTCGAAAAATCACTGAAGGGGCTTGATGGGTGGAGCCATGATGATGTGTACAAACATGTCCACAAGGACTTCAATTTCAATAGCTTTGAATCGGCCGTAACCTTTGTACAACACGTTGCCAGTATAGCCAGTGAAATGGGGCATCATCCTGATATCCTGATTCACAACGGAGGAAGTGTCAGGATAACTTCAACCACGCATGATCTTGGCGGAATAACCGAGAAAGATATTGCGCTTGTAGAGAGTTTAGAGATTCTGGTAAATACCTAAAATTATCTAAGTTATAGTTAGTTCCTTGACTATATATTCTTCCGATGTCTTATCAATATATTCTATCAAATCTGAAACATGAGGTGACTCAAGTAAAATTTCATCAGTCTCATGGTCTATGATACGAAAAGGCATGTACCACACAGTGCACTAATTTATTTATAATTTTCTAATTTGGAGCAACACTTTATGCTACCTTTCCAATAGGTATCTGTGAAACAATATCTGGACTTGGTGAAAGAGGTTCTAGAGCGAGGAACTAGGAAGGAAAACCGCACTGGCGTCGATACAATCTCGGCATTCAACATCAATTACTCCATAGATATGAGGGATGGTTTTCCACTGCTGACTACCAAGGAAATATCGTGGAAGAATATAGTTGTGGAAAACTTGTGGTTTTTGTCCGGAGACCTGCACATAGGGCTATTAAAAAAACACGGTTGTAAATTCTGGGATCACTGGGCTGATGATGAAGGATTTGTACCAAGTGCCTACGGCAATTTTTGGAGGAAATTTCCGGTGCACGGAGAACCTGAGTACAATGATCAGGTGAAGTATGTTCTGGACACTATCAAGAAGAATCCAAACAGCCGGAGAATGGTAATCTCGGCCTGGGCTCCCGGAAATGCACAGGCTAGTGGACTGCCGCCTTGTCACCTCTTATTCATATTCAATATCCAGTATGATGGCAATGGTGAACCACGATTGTGTGTCCATTTGACACAGCGCAGCTGTGACGTGGCCCTGGGTGTTCCATACAATATTGCCGGATATTCATTTCTGCTTCATCTGTTTGCCCATCTTACCGGAATGAAACCTGGAATCTTCGGACATTCTCTGGTCGATGCCCACATCTACACCAAGAAGGCCAATGGTTCCATGGAAGAATATGACCATATCCCTGGACTGAAGGAACAACTCAATCGAAACATTAGAAAATTACCGAATTTGGTAATAGATCGGAGCATCAAAACCTTAGATGATGTCATGACTCTGCTCGATGCGGACACAGATACTATACTCTCCAAATTCAAATTGATGGATTACAGGCCTGAGCCATTCATCCCATTCAAGGTCGCCGTATGAAAGGGATTCTAGTTGCAGTCTCCCCCGAAGGAATTATCGGAAAAGATAATTCCATACCTTGGCATTATTCTGCAGATCTGAAGAGATTCAAACGCCTGACTCTGGGTAAGACTGTAATCATGGGGAGAAGAACCTGGGAATCATTGCCTGTAAAACCACTCCCTGACAGAAGAAATATCGTGATTACCCGGTCATCGCTGGATGGTGTAGAATGCTTTCTGCGTATCGATGAGGCCCTCGGAACTTGCGAAGGAGATGTGTGGTTCATCGGTGGGGCAGGAATCTATCAAGAAGCTCTTGGGAAAGTAGATATAATCGATATGACGCTAGTGCCTGATAACATCTCAGGGGAAGGTTGTGTTGAATTCCCCAAGATAGGGAATGAATGGGACGCCGGGCCGGTGGAAGAATCGGAAACAGACGAAAATCTGAAGCATCAAACTTACACCCGTAGGGTGTAAACACACCTTTATATCGCAATAGACTGCCATTACACTCTGGAGCTCCCATGTCACGCAAACTAACTGCTCTCCTGCTAGCCATATTGATGTTGCCTTTTTCAGCCATGAACGTAGTGGCTGTGGGGGAACCTGACCTTTGGATTAATGAAATCAGTTTCAGTGATGATTCTCCAACAGGTGGCGATACTGTAACAATAATCGCCGAGGTTGCCAATGACGGAGGGGACAGTGGTGTCGTGAGCGTGACGACCAATGTAAGCTTCTATTGGGACAACAACTACATTGGGAAGGATATGATTACAATCCCTGGAGATAGTACTGCTGATGCAGAGATGGACTGGGAAGCTGTTGGCGGTACGCATACCATAAAAGTAATTGTTGACGAAGAGAATGCAATCGAGGAATCCGACGAAGATAATAACGAGGAAGAAGAAGACATTAATGTCAATTACCCGCCAATCCTATTCGTAGATGACGACGACAGTGAGAATAATGGAGGGTTTAGTCTTGAGACTGACCCATACTACACCAATTCCCTAGAAAACATTAGCATAGGATATGATACTATCAGGGTCGGAAGCAGTGAAGATGGACCTGACATAGATACCCTAAGCGAATATACGATGATTATCTGGGCTTGTGGTTCCGACTATGCAAGCGGTGACGCTGATGTTACCTTTACTGATAATGACAAAACGAATGTTGCTGATTATCTCAATAATGGTGGAAGTATGTGGGTCATAGGTCATGATATCTTGTACGACTTCGATTACGTGGATGGGGAGCGCTATGAAGGTGATTTTGAACACGATTATTTTGGAATCTCCTATGTCGATCATGATCGGCAAACACCTCCTGTGGTTTACGGCGTTGAAGGTGACCCCATCTCCGATGGAATTACATACGATGCTGATGCAATAAGCTCTGATTTTGCAGACGATATTAATCCGCGTGATGGCTTCGAGAAAGTACTGAGTTCAAACGGTGACTACAATATATCCACCATAAGAACTGAGGAGGATTACAAATTGGTCTTTATGGCCTTTGATTTCAGCTCAATAACCGATACGGAAGACAGAGACGAATTTATGGAGAATATAGTAGAGTACCTTGCTGTACAACTTGAGAATGATGTAAGTCTAAGTCGATTTAATACTCCCAAGAATAAGGAAACTGTTGAACCCGGAGTTGAGAACATCGTCAATCTTACGGTACGCAATCGTGGAACCGCGAATCAAACCAGCGTGGAGGTCTCAATCGATATCCGATGTCTGAATAACACTTACCGATTCTCGGAGGAAGAGACCGTATCGATTAACGCTGGAGAAGGTGCCTTTGTGGAATTCGAATGGGACACACCAGATGATGAGGATTATGAATATGAAATAAGTGCTGAGGCTGCTATTTCGGACGATGAGAAAGAGGATAACAATTTCAAGAAAGTTGAGATTAACACCTATGTAACTTTTGATGTTGCAGTCTCAGAAGCCCGCGTCGACCCGATGATAGCGGAAAAGGACACGGAAAGGGAAATGTCGGTGATTGTAACAAACACCGGTGACATGAGCATGACCTCTGACATCAGTGGAAAAGTGTATGACGGTGCTGGAGGGGTTGTCTACAACGGAGGAACTCAGGAAGTTGAACTCAGCCCGGGTGAATCAGAAACCTTGGATTGGGAATGGGAAACTGATGAATACGGAACATTCTGGTTTGAGGCCAAGGTACTGGATGATGATGATGAAATACCCGAGAATGATATTAGTTCTGCAATGATGAGGAGCGTCGATATCGAATTCACAGATGATATGGAAAGTGGTAGGAACGGTTGGACTGACTACAAATCATTGAGTAATCCATGGCATCTGATAGACACGGATACTGATGAGAACCGTGAAGCTGCTAGTCCAACTCATGCAATGTGGGTTGGAGATGAATCAAAGGGAGACGGTGAATATGATAACAACTGGGACTTCTCCTTGTACACTGCCCAGAATATCTCTCTTGGACAAAACCCTACTATGTCAGTTAATCTCTGGTATAGTGTTGAAAACAGCTGGGACGGAGGGAATGTCCAGATCTCAACTGACGGAGGTGAAAGTTGGACTGTAATCGAACCAGAGGGAGGATATCCTGATGATGCTATTGTTGGTCTGGATAATGAACCGGGGTACACTGCAACATCTGGAGATGGTGATGAAACTGACTGGGAGATTGCCACCTTCACCCTAACTGACTATGCCTATCAGGATGTTAAATTCAGATTCCGTTTCGGAACTGATGCTTCAGTGAACACATATGAGGGATGGTACATTGATGATTTTGAGGTCAATAATGGAGCTAGCACGACCTTCGAGGATGATTTTGAGGATGGAGATGGGAACTGGGAAGCTGACACGGTACTCAGTGAATGGAACTACTACAGTAAAGATGAAGATTATGGAAAGACCTATTCAGGAGACTATGCCTGGTATCTCGGTAATACTGGAACTGGCACTTACAGTGCCTCATTGAATGATTCTTTGGAAACACCCAGTATAGATCTGGGAGAAGGGTCCGAGAAATATGTGGCGGCTATGGTCTGGTTCGGGATTGATGGTCCCAATGATGAGGCCATTCTAGAGATAAACATATCCGGTGAGTGGAAAACTGTGATGACATTTCCTGGGGATGATGGTGACTACTCGCAGGATTATGATGACGCGGATGAGAATGGATGGTTGTACATCGAGGCCGATGTTAGTGAATACGAGGGAGACGATGCATCCTTTAGATTCAGATTCGAATCGGACACTTTCACCCAATATGACGGTTTGTATGTGGATGATCTTACACTTTACAGTCTGCCGGCAATACCAGATGACGTAGGAACAAAGAGTCTGAATGCGCCTGACACTGCCAAACCGGGAAGAGAGGTCACCTTCTATTCAGATATCTACAACTTTGGTACAGAGAATCAGGATGATGAGTTTGATGTCAGAGCTAATGTGACCCGAGATGACGGCACTGTAGTCTATACTGAAACACAAACAATAGAAAGTCTTGATTCCAAGGATAATGTGACTCTAGATTGGACTTGGGAAGGAGGTGCTGAAGGTACCTATACCATAAGAGTCGAAACACTGTTGGAGGGTGACGGAAGAGCTGGAAACAATCCTAAAGAGAAAACTATAGACATTGCTGAAAGTGGTTATCAGGTCGCATTGGCTGTTCAGGAACAGGCCAAGGATGTTCTTTCAGGGGAATCTGTTTTCTTCAACTTCACAGCCACTAACACAGGCGAAAAAGATGGATACTATGATGTAACGGTAGATTATGGTGAAGTGGATGAATGGAGAATCATATCTCATCTTACCACAATGTATCTAGCCTCTGGTTCTAGCCAGAATTTCACGGTGGTAGTCATAGCTCCGACTATGGCACCCTCAGGTGATGAACATGAATTCACCGTCACAGTAACCAGCCAGGATGATCCGGAGACTGAGGATAGTCAGGACATCACTGCCGCTCCTCTCTATTATGGACAAAACGGAGGAGACAAAGTATTGCTGATTGACGCAAATTTCGGCAAGAATAACGGATACAATAATTATCAGGACATTGACAAGATTGATAGCCGGATGAAACATACCCTACAGCAATATTTCAACGAGGGGGAAAGCATGGGTTATGATGTTCATACCCTTCCTTACGACAAGGATGTTGGTTATGGTGAACTGCATCCCTATCCAACTATCAATCTGATGGCAGAGTATGATGCCGTGATCTGGATTCAGGGTGATCATCATCAAAGGAACCTGACCAATTGGATGAACTGTGTCAGTGATTATCTGGATGCAGGTGGGAATATGTGGATTATGGGCCAGAATTTCATGACCGCCCTCAATAGTTCTACAGGAGCAAGGGAAGCTGGAAGCTTCGAATATGACTATCTAATGGTGAAATACGTAAGTCACAGTTCAGGGACTCCTGACCCTCTGGTTGGAGTTGGCGAGGACGAAATATTCGGAGACGCGGAATATGGAACTGGAGACCGTAGCATCCTATCCTATGATTATGCTGACTGGATTAGGCCCAGAGATGAAGCCGTGGGAGCTTTCTACACAGGCAAGAGTAATTGGTGGCATATAGTAGATACAGATGAGGACGAGAATCGTGAGGCCTACAGTCCCACCCACTCAATGTGGATCGGTGATGAATCCAAGAGCAGTGGGGAATATCGAAGCGGATGGGACTATTCGATCTACACTGCCGAATCTTATCAGGGGGTCCATGAACTGAGTTTCATGCATTACTATGATACGGAAAGTTCGACTTATGCCTATGATGGTGGAAATGTCCAGATCTCTATAGATGATGGTGAAACATGGGAGGTAATCTATCCTGATGGAGGATATCCTGCCGATTCGGTCGTAGGACTTGACTCCGAACCCGGATATCATGGAAACTCTGACGGATGGGTGGATGCGACCTTCGATCTATCCAATTTTTCAGGAGAGGATGTAATATTCAGATTTCGTTTCGGTTCTGATAGTGTTGTTGATACGTACGAAGGATGGTACTTTGACGATGTGCAACTCAAAAATGCGGTGGGTAATGCAGTATTCTCGGATGACATGGAATCTGGAATGGGGAACTGGGATAATGCACCACAAACATTCAATCTGTCGTTGTACTACGAGGGTGACTATCGGATAATTGTATCTCCTTTCACCTTTGCATTTCTTAACAATTCCGACGATCGCGAGGATTTTGTCGGTCGTGGACTAGATTGGTTACGTGCTGCCTCGGCTGCTGATGATGTCGGTGTCAAGCTCATTGAGATTGAAAGTGCAACGGAAGAGAATTCTACCATTGCCTTTTCAAGCATAATCAAGAATTTTGGATCAGAGGACCAGGCGGCATTCAACGTTGAAGCCAGAGTCATTGATGCAAATGGTGACGAATTGTGGTCCGATACCAGAACAGCCGGTCCATTGGCCTCCGGTGAGGAGGAAACTCTGGACTGGGAATGGGAAAGTGGAAATCCCAGTGAGTTCACAGTCATAGTTGAAACATTGAAAGATGATGAAAACAGTCGTAACGACCAGAAGGAGATTGACATCGAAGTCCTGATGGTACACGTACCTGAGATATCGACCTTCAACGATAACAAAGAGGGCAGTGCCGGCGATAAGGTCACTTTTGACATAGTTATCAGGAATGGAGCGACAGGAACTGATGAATTTGAGATTGATACGACAGGTAGCGCATCAAACTGGGGCGGTATGATAGCTAACCAGATGGAACTTGAAAGTAATGAAAGTCGTGACGTGGAATTGCAGTTGACCATACCTGACGATACTGAGGACGGGAACTACAATCTTGACATTCATGTCACTGCAGAGGATGTTACCGAAATTCTCGAGTTAATCATAACTGTTACGGATAATCCAGTAAATTACGATGTTGAGATTGAACTGGACCCGACCACTGTGGACTCACTTGCGGGAGAAGATTTTGAATTCACAGTGACGATTCACAATACCGGTGATGATGATGATATATTCGATCTGGAATCAAGAGGTGCCGAGAGCTCGTGGGTGACCTTCCATGATAATGGAATCTCCGTTGGGGCTGGAGGTCAGGTCACAACGTCTGGCACTATTAGCATACCAAGTGACGCTGATGATGGAAATGCATATGTCGAGATCTGGGCCACTTCCAGAGGCGACCAGGATGCACAAGATGACAAGGTAATCAAAGTCGTAGTCGAAGAACTGGAAACAGGTGCTACACTCCGAAGGGATAGTGTCGGTTTGAAGACCATTGCACCTGGTGCATCTGACACCTTTGAATACACACTAGTGAGCGATGGCAATAGTGAGCAGACGTTGGATATCGTAATTGATGGTGCAGCGGCCGAATGGGCCACTTCATCTATTTCAGAGGCCGTTTTGGAAGCTGGAGGAGGTACCACATTCATTGTTACTGTAATCATACCTGAAGGAACTGTTGAAGCTACTTACAAACTGGAAATTCTAGTAATGAATGGAAATCAAGAATTGGCTTTATCTGTCTCCAATGTAGTAGTACAGGCTCTAGTCGATGAAACTGTAGACATTGTAATGTGTCTTACGGATATGAGTGGATTCTGTCTGACCTCCGGTGAATTTGAGGTTACTATAGAGGCATCCAAGATCCAGACCGCATCTATTGGTTTCCTGATTGAAAATAGAGGCGAAATGGACGCCGAAATAGCATTCGAATTGATGATGCCAGATGGTTCTACCGGAAGTGACCTGTACTTCGACGAGAACAGCAAGGAGTGGAGGGTTGCCGTATCTCCAGCAGATACAACCACCTATCCTCTGGATATCGACGCTGGTGAAACTATGGATTGGGGAGCTTTGGCAGTAATCGCCAGGGAGGTCCTGCCCGGAAGCTACACCTTCACCCTGAAACTGATGTTAGCCACTGAGACGGATTCCGGGACTTATGCGTTCGAGACACTGGAACAGGTGACTATAACTGTCATTGTGGAAGGTGATGAACCTCAGGGAGAAACTGAGAGTGAAGATGATTCGCTATTGCCCGGACCTTCTTTCCTGTCCGTTATTCTGATACTGGCTACGATTGTCTACCGAAGAAGAAGATAATTATTCTTCGAAGTAGCCAGCCCAGATCATGGCTGGGATCAAGGCGAAATAGGCCATATACAAACCAAAAGCAGGATACCACATGGTTCCCCACATAGAATTCTCGAAGTAGCGAAGGACAATCGTTAGAATCAAGACCAAAATTCCAAACAATATCGGATTCCTGAAACCAGCCCGGGCTTTAGCATAGGATATTGTTGTGACGGTGAGAAGAGATACCAGTCCAATGATAAAAGGAATAAGCACAGAATCATAATCATTGACTATAGAATACTTGATTGATATGACCATTATGAACATTGTCAGGCCAGGTGCCGGCAAACCGGAGAAGTAGGTATTCTCCCCTTGCGTGCCTCTAGTAAACCTGGCAAGTCTCAGAATACTCAGCAAGACAATCATTATGGCGGCCGTGATTGCAATCAGATTTTCTATATTGTAACGAAAGGCGAATTCCAGATCATCATTAATGAAATCCAAAGCGGGCCCTCTTTCAATATCATAATACAGTGAATAAACAAGAATTGAAGGAGCTATTCCAAAGCAGATAGAATCTGAGATAGAGTCGAGATATTTACCATAGTCATGTTTAGTTCCAAATCGGCGAGCCAGTGCTCCATCCATACCGTCGATAATAGCACAAATTGGAAGAAGCATCATAGCTACTATGAAACTGGCCTCCGATCCATCGATTATATATGTGATAGCCAAAAAACCCAAGAATGCGCTTGTGAGGGTAGCTACATCTGCATAGGAAAGAAGGGTCAAGGGTCTGAAAAATTTCTTGAGGGACAATTCAATCTCCTTCAGCAGTAGCCTGTATCTTCGACAATAAACGTTTGGGTCCTTCTATTATCTTCTCGACGACAGAAAGTGATGAGAGAGGTGTGAAAATAGCCAGTGTCTGACCTGCCAGAACACGATCACCTTCACTCACCTTGATATCAATTCCTGCAGCCTCAAATCTCAGATCAACGCGGGAACCAAAGTGAATCAACCCTATTCTCTCTCCCTTGGATACTCTGGATTTGGGTTCTACATAACTCACTATACGGCGCACTAGGAAACCTGCAATCTGGGTAACCTTGAAGACGCCTATATCTGTTTCTAATTTAGTGATTAATCTCTCATTTTGATCTGAATCTTTTGAAAAGGCTGGTAGATTACCACCATCCCTGTGTTTCTGGGACAGGATCATACCATCGATTGGTGAGCGGTTAACATGTACATTCTGAGGACCCATGAAAATTGAAATGTATATCATTCCACTGTGTTTATCGACCATCTGGACAAGGCCATCAGCAGGACTTACTATTCCGTCTTGGATTTCACGATACGGATCCCGGTAGAAGAAAAACAGCAAAATTGACAATCCAATCAGAATCAAGGAAGCCAGGTAAATCTCATCAAGTGGCATCCCAGGATCAAAATCCTGATCACGAATAGAACTAGCTGAGGCACCAAACGGGAAGAGAATAAGGCCCATAATGGTAATGTAGATTACCATCATTGGCATGCCCTTGGCAAATGGTAGGTTCTTTGCATCTTCGGGTGCTTCACGCAAGGGAAGGTCTATAACACCCAGAATTGAATCTTGCATCTCCGGCAAGAAATGAAATACAGCTATAGCCAGAAAAATGAGGGCAATCAGACTTCCTACTTTTCCTAAGACAGCATGGGCCCAGAAGAAAGTGTCATCCCCCCAGACATGCTCATACGTCAACCAGATAACACCTGCATTCCTGATTAAATTAAGGATATAGATTGGAGGCACTGTGGCCAAAAAGGCGTAGAAACGACGATCATAGGGTGCTTTGGTGCAAATGACACCGCCGACAAAGATTATCATGCTCTGAAGTGCAGTGCAGGCCAATACGATATTGACAGTAGGTGCGTCTATATGCTGCCAACTCTCACCGTCTACTGATACTCTGACCTCCTGATGTTCTGATGCAGGCCGATACCAACGTGAGCCTTCGCCATAGTCAAGTGCCCCTAATGTTGTTTCTAGGTCAAGTACATTGAGAATCCATATTGACTGCTCAGCTACAAAATGAATCAACCAGCCTGAGAGTAATGGAACACGTTCAACAAAGAAATAGATACCTCCTGCAATCACTGTCATTGCCGCTAGCCATCGCAGAGGCTCATACTTCGCATTCCAGAGAATACTCTGGTATTCGTGATAGGCCAAGTAGCCAAAGAAAGGTACTGCGGCTGCACAAAACAAGGCATTAATTGGATCCTTGATAACGATATAATGTTCAACCTGCAGCCACCAGAAGAATCCAAGACAAAGCCAACCAATGATATTGAGGTTATGACCTATATTCGATGGAAACCGTTTCCCTAGGTAAATATGGTCTCGGCCAGACAGAAAGTATCCAACCGCAAGAAGAAATAACGAACTGATGACAAATACCTCTGCCAGCAGTGATAAGTCAGTTGCCATTATAGTTGGGACAAACCAGTTCTAAAAAAAACCCTCAGTTAATCTGAAAGCCATTTTTGTGCATCATTGTACGACTCTAGACTGCCGATGTCATACCAGGTTCCACGGAAGACAACAGAACGGACGTCATTCTTTCTTACGTTCCATGTCAAAAAATTCCCCATAGCATCCTTGTCGCCTCCTGACTCAATATAATCCCGGAAATGTGAAATGCCGGATTTTGACAATAACCAGTACGCTGTCGCCGCCAGTGTTGATGGAGGTGCAAGCGGTTTTTCCACAAAATCAGAGATACGATCGCCATCCTGCTGAACTATTCCATACAGTTTAGCGAGTTCAATATCCTCAACATCATACAACCCAATGACATCCTGACCTGTATTCTGGGCCATAGTCACCATGTGATTTAGATTGAAATCAGATAGGTTGTCTCCCCCGGCAATGAAAACTGGACCTTCGAACTCCAATTCCTTGAATAGCAAATGAAGGGCCCCTAGTGCACCTAACTTCTCCTTTTCACTGAGACTGGACTCAATGTATAACTCTAGATTCATAGTTCCCTTGTAATCATCTATAAAATTCTGGAATTGAGAAGCAAAAAGACTGTTGACGGATATGATTATTCTATCTGGAGCGACATTCTCTAGAGATTCTATAACGTGCTGAAGCATGGGTTTGCCTCCAACATCCAGTAGCTGTTTAGGTATATTCTTAGTCAGAGGTAGCATCCGTTTGGCGAAACCGCCAGCCAGTATGATTGAATCCATTAAAGGTTTATTTTACCGCCTGACAACAATTCTTGAAGAGCATTATCGGCTACTGATTCCAACTTGTCAGGATCATACAATTCCTTCTTGATGTTCTTCCGATGATCCTTGACAACACGCCATCTTGCTTGTCGTTCTTCCTGGGCTGTCTTTCGGTGAGTACGCAGAGTTTCGAGCATTTCCATGGCTTTTGCGTGCTGGCCGTCAGCCTTTTTCCTGATAACAAGGAATTCTTCATGTTTTTTATTGGCTTCAATCGACAAATGTGTTGCCTCTTTCATCAATTCCTTGTTCTTCTTGTACAATTCCTTATTCAATCGTGCCAGATTGACCACGGCGTCATGTTCCTCATTTGACTTGGTAATCTCAGAACCAATCTCTACGTCTAATTCTTTTACCTCAGAATGCAAATGTTCATGAGTAGTGAGGGTTTTCTGCTGGTCTGTCAGACTCCTGCGAAGTATCGACAATTTCTCCAGAACCTCACGCTCCTTGGCTATGGTCATCTCAGTCGTCTCCAACCGATTCTCAGCGGCCATTATTTCACTGATTATGGCCTGAACTGTATCCTTAACCGATTTAGCGCCTTGCCTTCCTTTCCTTTTTTGTTGTTTCACCGAGTTGAATTCCTTTACCTTGGCCATAGCAGCATCACGAGATTTTATGTGCTTCTCCTTAGTTTTCTTGTTAACTTCCATCTTCTTACGATAATCCAGTACTTCCTTCATGACCTTGTTACGTTGATTATGCAATGAATCTCTTTCATCCCTTATCGTTCGGGACTCCTCATTGAAGGCATTCCTTTTCGTAATACAGTTCTGGAAGCGTTCCTCGGCCAACCTGATCTCCGACTTGGGCTTTTTCTGACCTCTATTCTTTTTCTGGCTCATCTATTTTATTCTCGTGAGTCCCAATCATATTGAGACTGTATCCATGTTTAAGGTTCAAATATAAAGCTGACGATTGACCCTAATACGCAAAAGGATTGAGAATCGAGTATATTGATTCATCAACTGGACCTACTTCAAGCTGCATTGGTTCGCCAGTAAAATTCTCAACAACTTCCATATATCTTGCCGCTGCCTCGACCCTGAGTTCATCTGTAAGCTTGGGTGGCTTACCATCCCCCGTGAATCCCTGATCGGCCAGCCAGGTCCTAACGTATTCTTTGTCCAATTTCCGGGGTTCTTCTTCTTTCTCGAATCGAGCTTCATAATCATCTGCCATCCAATATCTACTGGAATCTGGGGTGTTGACTTCATCCATGAGCATTATCTTTCCATTGGAGATTCCGAATTCATATTTGGTATCGACAAAAATAAGGCCATGATCTGCCGCACGAGAAACGCCTCTCTCGTACAATCGCATAGCTATGCGGGCCAACTCCTTGTACAATCCAGGTTCCAGGATCTTTCTTTTGTACAATTCAGAAGGAGGAACTGATTCATCATGTTCTCCCTGTGCAGCCTTCGTGGATGGCGTAAGGATAGGTTCGGGGAACTTCTCATTCTTTCGCATTCCATCTGGCATTTCATTACCACAGAATTCTCGGTCGCCTCGTTTGTATGCTGTCCAGGCCGAGGTCGATGTAACGCCCGTCAAGTATCCTCTGACCACCATTTCGACTTGGATTGGCTGACAGCGTCTAACCTTCCATACATTTGGATGAGGGCGTCTAATCACATGATTGGCAACGATGTCTGCAGTCTCACCAAACCACCAATCCGCTAATTCAACTAGTGACTGACCCTTGAAAGGAACTGTCCCCAATACTCTGTCAAAAGCAGATATGCGGTCCGTAGTTACCATAGTGATGGTGTCATCGTTGATGTAATTATCACGTACTTTACCGCGATACAGTTCTCCCTGATCATCAAAATTTGTCTCGTCTAGCGTATACTCAAGTTGCTGTTTCAATAAGTCGCGGTCCATGGGCAATAGGCTCATTGCGCAAGGGACTAAAAGAACCACTCCCGTATACTTTCCAGTTTATGCTTAGTAAAACACTCAAAGAAAGTGCCGGGAGAGCGCTAGAGCCACTGGGTGAAGGTATAGGGAAATTAGGGATTAAGCCAAATCACATCACCATTGCAGGCCTTTTTCTTACCTTCTGTGCAGCATGGTTTCTATTCCACAATAGAGATGATGAACCAGATATTTACTATGCCTTCCTGATTGGGCTCATTGCTTCCCTGTTCGATGGTGCTGATGGACTGGTTGCCCGCTCAACAGGAACCTCTTCCATAAAGGGAGGATATCTTGATGCAGTGATTGACCGGTATGCTGACTGTATAGCCTTTGGGACATTGATTCTGGGAGGATGGATGAATCCAATCCAAGGACTGGATTTCATTTCAGGAGAGATGTGGGCCATGGCTGCCTTAGCTGGGGCCTTTCAGACTTCATACAGTAGGGCTGCTGCTGAAAGATTGGGGGTCTCACAGGAGAGTATAGGCATTATTGAAAGACCTGAAAGATGGTTCCTATTGGGAATGGGACTTCTAATTGGTGAAATGTTGGGAGATGTCGAGACCATAATTACATGGGTAGTGGCCTTTTTGGCGATATTCGGAAATATGACCGTCCTACAGAGAATGTACCATTTTTGGACAGAGGCAAAGGATGAATGAGTCCAAGGACCTTTGGCGTGAAGGAATCGTTTCCTTCTGCTTCCTGGGAAGGGCACCTGTAGCACCTGGAACTTTTGGTTCATTAGGTGCTTTTGGTCTGGCATACTTAATTTCAATCTATCTTAGTGATATTGCTGGATTTCTGTTGCTGGGACTTGCCGGAGTATTCTACTATGTGGGATTACAGGTCGCACCCTGGTGTGAAGAGAAATTTGGAAAGGACCCGAGTATCTTTGTACTGGACGAAGTGATTGGAGCTTTCATCACACTAGGTTTTCTCATGATTCTGTCCATAAGTCTTGATTCAAACCTGTGGGTGCTGACTTTTATTGCATTTCGAGGATTTGATGTGGTAAAAATATGGCCTGCCAAGGATCTGGAAGGAACAGCTGGCGGTCATGGTATTATGCTGGATGATGTTGCAGCTGGTTTCCATACGTTGATCTTGGTCTTGTTACTTGAAGAATTCAATATTTTACTCTAAGCATAAATACAGCTGCTATTTTGGATTAACGTGGATAAAAAACTGAATCAGACTGGAAAAGAAATCGATTTGAGTGATTATGTAGATGGGGGAGATGGAATCTACAGTGTCCGTCAGGTCGACAAGATAAGGTCCTGGAACAACATAGAATACGGTGCTGGCCTGTCCGGTAAAAACACACCTGCGACAAAATTATCCATGAATAGGGCCTACATACCTCCAGGAGGGGTGGCCAAGGCCCATATCCATGTAGACTTTGATGTTATGATCTATCTACTGAAAGGCTCTGTACGGCATGAATATGGAGATGGTTGCAAAAAGTCAATCGTACATCAAGCTGGAGATATGTTCTACATTGAACCAGGATTACCCCATGAAGTTTTCAATGTCAGTGACAAAGAGGAAGTCCATGCCCTTGTCGCTAGATCTGATGCTTCGGAATGGCAGAATATTGTCCCTTATGATAGAATCAATGAAAGGCCGATTTACGAAGAGGAATAACCGTTCAATTTTTATTCCGCTCTTAATCTATAAAGATTGAGTTTTATGGTTACGGAAATAGAAATCAGAGTCGGTCTAAAATCTGGAATGGCAGACCCTGAAGGTGCTAATGTCCAAAAAGCCCTGGGGCTCCTAGGATTCGAGAATATTGATGCCGTGAAATCTGCCAAATGTTATCGTGTGGTAGTCGATGGTAATGCAGAAGATGCCCTGGCTCAGGCTGAAAAGATGTGTCAACAGTTATTGGCAAACCCTGTAGTACATGAATACTCAATATCGGTGACAGATTGATGCTGGAACTGGTAACTGGAACTGAAAAAGTATACCATGTCGATTTGGAAGGAGACCTGACCAAAGTTGTAGAAGATTTAGGCCTGGGGTTGTTGCCTGACGAGATTGAAAAAGTGAGGAAACACTTTTTGGAGGAAAACCGGAAGCCCACCGACGTTGAACTTCAGGCCATCGATCAGGCATGGTCAGAACATTGTTGTTACAAATCTTCGAAGTCCATATTGGAGGAGACTGTTTTCGGACTCGAATCCAGCAAGAAGGTAATCGCTCGAGAAGATGCAGGAATCATGGAATTCGATAGTGAACATTACTATGCGGTAGGACTCGAATCCCACAATCATCCTTCAGCGCTGGACCCCTATGGCGGATCTGCGACTGGGATCGGAGGCATATTAAGGGACGTAGTGTGCATGGGAGCCCAACCTGTTGCTCTAGTGGATCCACTATTTTTTGGCGATTTGGATTTACCCAGGGAGAAATTAGCTGATGGAGTTAAGCACCCTAGATACTTGATGGGAGGAGTTGTCGCTGGAATTAGGGACTATGGTAATCGTGTAGGAATACCGACTATTGCTGGACAAGTTTCTTTTCATCCTCAATACACTGGTAATCCTCTAGTGACCGTAGGTTGTGTGGGGATGGTACGTAAGGACATGATGATCCACAGTCGTGCCGGTGCCGTGGGGGACATCTATATTCTAGCTGGAGGCCGAACTGGCCGTGACGGAATCCATGGTGTAACATTTGCATCTCGTGATCTGGATGCTGGGTCCGCTGATGACATCGGAGCTGTACAACTGGGAGATCCCATCACCAAGGAACCATTGATGCATCTGTGTTTAGAATTGAATGAAATGAAACTCCTGACCGGAATGAAGGACCTAGGAGGAGGAGGACTGTCTTGTGTAGTTGGTGAATTGGCATTGGATGGGGGCTTTGGGGCGAGGGTAAATCTGGAGAAAGTTCCACTGAAGGTCGAGAATATGGCTCCTTGGGAGATTTGGGTGTCTGAATCACAGGAAAGAATGATGTTCACTGTAAAGCCTGAAGACGTGGACCAAGTTCTAGCAAGATGTGAAGCTTGGGATGTAGAAGCCGTACCAATAGGTGAGGTCATAACTGAAAAAAGAAATATTGTTAGATTCAATGACGTGGAAATATTAAACTTGGATTTGGAATTCACGACAGGAGGACCTGTTTACAATAGACCATACAACTTACCAGACTATGATACTGGACCTGCAGCACCATTACCAGAATATCCTACTGATTTAGGAAAGACAATTCTGGATCTGATTAGCCAACCAGAGGTAGCATCCAAGGATTGGGTAATCCGTCAATACGACCATGAAGTAAGAGGAAAAACCGCCCTGAAACCAATACAGGGGCCAATTGGAAAGGATGTACCGGGTGATTCATCGGTTTTGAAACCTGTTGATGATTCCTGGAAAGGATTAGCTCTGACTGCAGACGTGAATCCATATCTGATGGAGGCGAATCCATATCATGGGACCATGAGCGCTGTAGAAGAGGTCTGTAGAAATCTGGCCGCAGTAGGGGCTAGAATCGATTCTCTGGCAGATTGTCTATGTTTTGGTAATCCACGAAAGCCAGACATCATGGGTCAATTCAAAGCGAGTTGTGAAGCACTAAGGGATGCTGCGGTAGCTGTTGATGTGCCTTACGTATCTGGGAACGTTAGCCTGTACAACGAAACCGCAGACGGGGCGATACCTCCAACACCAGTATTGATGGGAGTTGGACTGGTAGAGGATATTCGAAACTGTACTACAAGTGATATGAAAAAAGACGGTTCTATCTGGTTAATTGGAGAAACCAAAGAGGAGATGGGAGCAAGTTTGTATTATCGAAGTATGGGCAAGGACTGTCCCAATATACCCAAAACAGATTTTGATTCGTTCATGCCACGGATGAAACAATTGATTCAAGCGATAGAGCAAGGAGAGGTTGTGGCTTGCCATGACATCTCCACTGGAGGAATTGCTACAGCTGTAATAGAAATGTGTATGAGTGGTGTAGGTGCTAACATCAGGCTTGGTGAAGATGTGAGGGCCGATGTAGAGCTCTTCAGTGAATCAAATGGAAGATGGATTGTGCAGGTTGCAAACAGTAAAGAGAAGGATTTTGCAAGAAGATTCGATTATGCGACCAGAATTGGAGAAGTTGGAAGTAAAGTCTCATTCAGTAAAAATAACGAAATAATAGCTGATTTTGAAGTTGAAAAGCTTAGAAAGAAATGGACAATGCCTGTGTGGGATAGGTTGGCTTAAGCTTTTATTCAGTCCCTAAAATGAAAGAATAACATGACTATTGACGCGATACTGATTCTGATTATATTTGTCATTGCTTTTGTACTGATTTTGGGAGAATTTGTACATCGTACTTTGGCTGCATGGGCTGGAGCAGTGGCTATGCTTATTGTCGGAAAGATGTATGGTACTCTGGATTGGTGTTCTGGACATGGGAGTAATCATTGTGAACACAATTTGTTCACTGCTATTGATTTCAATGTAATTGGATTGTTGGTAGGGATGATGATTTTTGCTGCAATGCTAGAAATATGTGGTTTCTTTGAATTTGTTGCAATAAAGGCTACAAAACTATCGAAAGGAGACCCATGGATGCTAGTTGTATATTTGGGTACTTTCACAACTTTAATCTCTGTTGTTATAGACAATGTAACTGCAATCATTCTGATTGCACCAATTACAATCAAAATATGTGATAAGATAAAGATTAGTGCAATCCCTCCATTAATTGCTGAAGCTATTTTGTCAGACACTGGTGGCGTCGCTACATTAGTGGGAGATCCACCCAATGTAATGATTGCCTCATTTACTGCAAGTGACCCCAATGTAGCTGCATTCACTTTTAACAGTTTTATTGAACATTTGACTCCTTTGACATTCTTTGCTTGGGTTGCCACACTAGGGTATATGCGATATTATTACAGAGATTGGAGAGAAAGTAAACCTGAAAACATTGAAGAAGTCCTACAAGAAGATGAATGGACTGCTGTAAATGACATGGGCATGATGAACAAAACTTTGATTTCTTTAGCAGGTACTATAATTCTATTCTCGCTACACGAACTCGTACTAAGTCCAAGAGGCATACATATTGAGATTTCTGCGATTGCACTTTCAGGAGCTGGAATTGCTATGGCTTTGTCTTTACCAGAGATCCATACTGTAATTGAAAAAGTTGAATGGACAGCATTAGTATTCTTTGCCGGTTTATTCGTAATGGTAGGAGGACTTGAACACATGGGACACCTAGAGTCTGTAGCTAATTGGATTTTTGGTAATTTTGGTCCCGGTGGTTCTATCTCAAGTGATCCAATGGTATTAGCGGTAGTAATGATATGGGTAGCTGCAATATCATCAGCCATAGTTGACAATATCCCTTTCTGTGCAGCAATGCTTCCAATCATTCAAAAATTGGGAGAATTAAGTGAAGAAGTGAATGTAATACCCTTGTATTGGGCCCTAGCAATAGGTTGTGGCTTTGGAGGAAACGCAACACCCATTGGTTCTAGCGCTAATGTAATGACTGTGTCGATAAGTGAAAAAGGAGGTCACAAAATAACTACTGCTGAGTGGATGCGAGTTGGGTTACCTGTGATGCTTATCACTTGTGCAGTTGGAACAATATTCATGGCATTGTTCTATGATTCACTGTATGTAAATCCCTAAGATATAACATTCTTGCCACAACTAGAGCAGGCCCCTTGTGAATTGACAGACTTGCCACAGTCCGGACATTCCTGATGTTCCCAGAACTTCTCTAACCAGGCATCAATCAACTCAGGCTCATCAGACTCCTTGACCATCTGCAATTCGTAGACACCTTTTTGGGACCTTTCTGACAATTTAATCAACTTATCCAAATCCATCTCTGTCTTAGTTTCCGTTTCGCTGTTCGATTTAGAAAAATAGGGAGCTAGAAAGACTCCTGCGATAAAAGAGGCCATATGGGTCCCATGACCTATACCATCCTCGGTACCTAACCCCACATAAAGAGTTTCCATTCCAACAAAAACCAGTGTTGCAAGCAATACCGGTACCCGATGCATGAATATCGGGCCCAGGAGCATCGGAATCTCGTCACGAGGGTAGAGCAGGGCAAAACCGCCCATGATACCGAAAACAGCCCCTGAAGCGCCGATATTGATGGTTTCAAGGCCTGTTCCATTCCAAACCGATATTGATCCCGTTACCAAGGAACCTATGATCCCGCTGATAAAGTATATCCTGAGAAAAGCCCGGGAACCTATTCGGTCTTCGAAAGGTACTCCCAACAGAATCAGAATCAGCATATTCATCAACAAGTGCATCGGCCCTCCATGCATGAACATGGCACTGATCAGAGTTAACAGCCCAAATTCAGGAGACTCGAGATACATCGATCTGAATCCCAGTTCGAAGAAGGCATCATAGCCCATCTGAGGTGAGAACCGATAAAGAACTGCCCACACTGCAAATATTGCGAAATTGATGAACACCAGTGATTGTGATACCATGAACTCATTGCGGATGCAATAGTAGGCTACGAGAAGCCCTACCACAACCAGAGTCAGAGTTCCCACAAACACAGTACTGACTGGACCTTTACCGCATTAAAGCTGACGCTGGGTCTTCTGAACGGATTGAAGAAGGCCGTAAGGCCCTCTTCTTTTCCTTTCGACGAGAACCGTCTTACTCTTCTTCCCTGCGTAGGGAAGCGCCAACGGCTGCAACCAAGGCAGCTATAGACATTCCAAGGATTCCAACTGCGAAAGATGGAGTAGATGCCTTGTTCTTGACTATAGCTATCTCACCGTTTGCATCGTTGTCGTCCTTCTGGTTCAGGTATTCATCCTGTGACCTGTGGCCTGCATCAAGATCCTGTTGCTCTGGCTCTGGGTTAATCATTGCATAAATGCTGACAGACTCGAAATCCTTAACTGTCTCGCCAGGTATGAATGCCTCATCCCATGTTCCAGTTGCATAGTACCAGGTCATGTAGATGCCTGCGTCCTCAAGCACCGGTTTTGGTGCCATCAAATCAACAGTAGTCGAAGCGACACGAGTCATACGCTTTACTCCTTCTGGAGTAGAGTATGCATCGCCACTAGAGTCCAGAGCATAGAAGACAACCAATACATCGGATGCGTAGTTACCTTCATTCCATGCCTTGACCGTTATGTCGAGTGACTCTCCTTCAATTACACCTGCACGGTTGAATGACATCTCACCAAGCACAAACTGTGATGGCTTGATGAACAAGGTTGCCGTTACTGGCTCCCTCATATCCTCACCACTTCCTACATCGTGTGCATTGAGCACAACATCGAACTTGCGGTTACCTGCTGGTTCACCTAATTCTTGGTTGTAATCTGGTGCACCAAAGCGGACAGTAATCATTGCCTCGTCATCTGGTGCCATGTCAAATTCATGGGTCCAGGTGCCATCGTCGTTCGGGGTCGTGGTTATTGAATCAAAGGCCTCACCATTCATCCTGACGTTGATCGATATGTCAAATGCAGCTCCATCGTAGACACTTCCTTGAGCATCCAGTTCAGGATTCATACGGAAAGTGTTGTCCACAGTTCCTATGTTCTTAGCAAAGTAGTCGATCTCGACCGCCAAGCTTGGGAATATGTCATAGGTCAGTTGGCTGGAGTCATCCTTGGTCATGAAGAAACCTGTATCCAAAGTTCGGATGAGTTCAACTCCACCAATCTCGGCTGATCCATCAAGACCTCTGGCCCGGAACACGAATGCGTATGCATTGTCATCAGATGGGTCATAGTCAAGACCATTGTATCCCAATCTGCTCGAGTCCAGATAGATGTAGTATGGATTCCAACCAGATGAACGGGTCAGTGAGTCTCCGACTTCACTGTGATCCGAACCATCCATTATAGTGAATCCATTAGCTGCCCAGAGACCGATACTATCAGCATCGTTCAATGAGGAACCCTTCTTCTGTGCAATCACGGATATCGAACTGTCATCTGACATGTCGAAGTTAGCCCAGAACACCAGATATGACTCTGCAGTCCAGACCTTGAGATAATCCGTTCGGGCCTGTTCATCAGCTGAGGCATCAGATACTATGGTGATTGAACCTTCCATCATTGGATGGTACTTACAATAATAACTGAAGACTCCAATCTCAGTGAAGGTCAATGACCAGCTCTCACCGGCTGCAATGTCGAACGAGTCGAACTGTGCATTATCGTCTGTGACCGTGTGAGTCATAGTGTCAGCATTGGTCCAAGTTACCGTAGTTCCAACCTGAGCCTCAGGGGCTGAAGGACTATATCCTCCGGCCTGACCAACTATACTTACTGATAGTGTATCAACTGCAACACCAGTCTCGTCCCAATCAACTCCTATGGCTCCATCGCCTACATCTGAAGGTTCACCTTCAACCGCAGCCCAATTCTCGCCACCAGTTAACATTGGTGAACCCAGATCTGCACTCATACCTACAGCCAGCATGTGACTAGCATCATTGTTCGCACTGAACAGGTCAGCTAGGGTTGCTCCTGTGGAATCTGCAATCTTAACACCTACTGTGTACATTCCTGCTGTATCCATTCCTGGGAATGTGAACGCTATCTCTCCTGTCGATTGACCTGGATAAGTATTACCCATCTCATCGTAGTAAGCCATGTTCAGATTTCCAAGTGCACTGGAAGAAGACCATACCTCATTGCCGCTCATGTCATTGACATAAGCCTTTGCGCTGGCTGATTCTACAGCACCACCGGCACCGAGACTACCCACTCCTTGATTTATGAAAGAAGTTGTAATCGGTGCTGACTCTCCAATCTCCAATGTGTAGGGAGTTGAGTCGGATGTCTGCGCAAGATCGAAACCAAGAGCATAGATACCTACATCATCAATTTCCCAGTTACTTTCCCAGAGAGGGAAACCGCCACCAAAGTGGAACCTGATTTGCAAATTGTCAAAACCAGCTCCAACATAGTCATCCAGTCTACATTGTGTTTCCACGAATGAAGCGCCACCGGAAGACGACATAGCGAAGGCTACCTCTCCGGCCAATGGATTACCATAGTATGCATAGTTGTAGATGTCACCTCTGTACATCTCTCCGGATGTAGTGGGCAAACCAGCCCAAGAGCTACCACCATCAGTACTGATTTCGACTCGACCACCATCATAGTAGTAATAATAGGTCGGGTATTCAACTCCATAGAATGCGAATCTGTGATTAAACACTAATTTGGCTGAAGTTGCCTTTGAAAGGTCGAAGATCGGTGAGGTCAGACTTGTGTCATCCCCATCATTAGGAGAGCCGTACGCGTCGTTACCGGCCCACCATACTGGTGAATGGCTCATTTCGCTAGCACTGCTTGCAGAAGGTTGCCATTGATAACCGTCCTTGGGGCCGCCTTCCTTGATTGACATCCAGTCATCGTCATAGAACTTCTGACCTAAATCATCGTTCTTCTTGCTCAGTGCCGAACCATCTGCTGTGGTGGCTGCAACTGTGAACATTGTCTCTCTGGCTGCAGTAGCCTGGTTATCACCTAGGAAGTCGTCTCCATCAGATGGTGTGGTGCCTATCCAAGTATCGAATATGATCTTGTATGCACCTGGAACCTGAAAGTGGTAATCCCATACCTTGTCTACACCTTCACCGCTCTCAAAGATACCGCCAGGGCCTGATCCTGAAATTCCAACCGTTTCCTCAAAGGCCACGGATTCCATTCCAGTTCCAGTAAAGGTCAGCGAATCTATGTACCAGTGTTCACCATCGCCTGGCCATTGATAATTGTACATGCCTACAATGAACTGAAGACGAACATCTGTCATACCGACATAGTCCGACATATCGAATTCAGAGGTTATGTACTCATCTTGATCATTCATAGCAGCCTTGTCACCAGGACAAGAGCCACAGTGTACGAAACCTTTCTGATTATACAATGGATTACCATAGCCTTGATAGTTGTACATGGTTCCAGTATATCCACTGACAGGTGTAAAGAGCTCCCAGGTCACTCCTTCATCTGTGGAAATTCGGACCTGAGCACCATTGTAGGACGGATAACCGCCGTAGTAGTCAAAGTTATACCTGTGCTTCAACAAGAAGACCATATCACCCGGAGCGCTAGAGAAGTCAAGTGCTCCTGTATGAACCTCAGCATGTCCTCCACCATAATACATCTGGAATTCACCGCCGTCTGGACCCCATGAATTGGTTTCATCACCATCGCCATCGTTAGTGTTGAAAACAAATCCTGGGTCTCCACCGTATGCTCCCCAATTACCACAGTAAGACCAGTCATCATTACATTCTGAGTCTGCGGACCAACCGGCTGACTCAGCGGCTGCCTGATTGGCATAGCCTTCCATGTCGTCGCTTGAATCAAGTGTCTGGATTCCCAGAGGACCGATCTGCAACCTTAGCTTAGCTGCATTGGCTGCCTGATCATTGATACCGGCGTTGATGACTGTAGTACCAACTGGTACTACTTCGTTAATGCCTATTGGGTCTGGTAAGTCCATCTCACTGACTCCTACATTATCATTGTACACAAGTCCTGTGACAGCTATATCATCGAAACGGAAGAATGACTCATAGAGAGACAAACTCGTTGGAATAGATGACCAACCAGCCACTATACGGAATCTAATATCATCCTGACCGACATACGGGTTCATGTCAAAAGTGGCCTTACACCACTCCTGTGGGTCAGGTGAATAACTGTACATGGTGTTCGTAGTTCCATAGAAAGTATATCCTGGCTGACCACGCAATGGATTTCCATAGTAAGCATAGTTGTAGATAAGATTTGGATATCCGCCACCATCACCACATGTGCTTGTGGGCGTTATCATCATCCATGATGAACCGCTGTCTTCTGAAATCTGCATCTGATAACCATCATACAAGTAATACGCATAGAATGATAGCTGCATCTGCAATTCAGCCTCTACTGGAAGTAGAAGATCCAAATCTGGTGTTGAGATATAAGGATCTCCTGGTAGGGTATTCTGAGTTCTATAACCACTGTCCATCGAATAGGATCCGCTGGTCGAATCCTTGGTTCTAGGTGCCCAGTCGGTTGAACCGAACTTAACCTTTCCAGTTGACCAATCTCCATTAGAAGTACTCATATCTCCGTCATCGAAGTTATCTGAGAAAATCACGAACTTGACCTCACGGAAAGCTACTTGGCGATTATTGGACATATCCTGATCGCCTCCATTATCGGCTACGTTAATCAGGATTCCGAGTTTATCACCAACTCCCAGGCCTTCAAGGGAAGGTCTGAAAGTGTTGGTCTCGAAGAAACTTACCGAAGCTGTTTCCTTGAAACCCAAGGAATCTACGGTCTGCGTCTCTGAGGCATACGTCGTACCTGCGGCCTTGATAGTGACGTCAACATCATCCAACCTGAAGTAGGAATTATAGTAAGCCAATTCGTACGTGTTGTAACCCACGACCCAACGGAATTTTACATCTGAATATCCAGTGTAGTCATCCAGATTCACCTTCATGGTCGACCATGGAGCTACGTGAGTCATGTACGTGTACAAGCCATTAGTGTTGTAGTAAGTCCATGTATCTATGTTGGTTGCTATTGGAGTGTTGTACCAGACCATGACTGGACCATAGTACTTGCCAGACGTGAAGTGACTCTTGTCAATGTGACTCCAAGAACTACCACCATCGGTCGAGGCTTCCATGTATGCGCCTTCATACCTGTAGTAGAACTGATATGATATCTTGAACTCTACGGTCGCACCTATTGCGGACGTGAGGTCGTAAGATGGTGAGCTCAATGCAGTCAGCATAGCTGGCATTGGGCCAAGCGTTGTACCGGCCGTTCCATCAGTATCACCTGCATCAAAAATCCAGAGGGAATCATCCCAATTCTGGAAATTATAGTAGCTGAATGCATAATTACTGTTAAGCCAGATTTCACCACCACTGGTCACAGCTACCGATCCCTTGTAACCTGTCTGACCGAACTGAGTCCACATTGTGGTAGTAGCTCCGCCTGTGGTTGGGAATTTCTTCATACCACCATAGTAGGATGACCAGTAGTATCCATTGACGTAGACCATGCCGTCTTGCACGTCAATAGATGAACCGTATCTAGCAAAGGTATTGCGTTGACTGTAACAGGATGAAGAGGCGCAGTAAGTACCACTGTCAGATCTCTCATATCCTCTTACACGGCCATTAAACTCGCGGTATACTATGTAAATATCACCGGTATCGTCATCTACATCCATATTGGATGCATAAAAGCCATACGATGTGCCTTGGTAATAGGAAATTGAGTTTGCAGTGTTCGAAAGATCACTTGCGTCCAGGATTATTACTTTCCTGTATGCGTTAGCAATATTACCGCCCTGTAGCGCAAATATATCACCATCATAGTGTGTTATGGCAATTCCGTATCTGACGGTCGAGAGGTTACAGGTTTCTCTGCTACCATCGGCCATATCCCACTTACAAATGTAGGTGGTGTATGAGTTCAGATTTGCCAATCTTGACAAAGTGTAGTAATAGCTTCCATCCTCTGTAACATCCAGAACGTTCCTGAGGTACGTTAGATCTGGACCCAGAACTGTGCTTTTAGCGTGTGTAGTTGCATCTATTTTGATAACCTCGTTCGCCATTCTGTTAGCAATCAGAACATCCGTTCCATCGTAGTGAATCTTCTCAGCGTCAGAGAACATCCCTCCCATAGCTAACGACTTACGGCCTGAAGACCATGCACCATCATCTGGGGCACCTTCATCACCATAGTTGTAGTTGCCCGCTCCATCGTTGGCACTGGTGGTCCAGCTGTCTGTTCCTTGAATTGACATTGAAGTAAAACCGCCACCATCGCCACCATCAAAATCGTAACTCGTTGTAGTTTCCTGAACCTCGAATACCGAAGCTGAAACATCTATGCCCGTCTCAGCGACAGGAGTACAGCTACCTGCAGTGTCACAATTGACACCATAGTTGGTAATCTCTGCTCCAAACACATTGTCAGTGGCCAGTGAAACTGGATCTGGAATCAAACTTGAAGTCAAACGAATATCGTTCCTTAGCGGAGGAGGTGGAGAATAGAGTACAGCTGTGTTGGGCTGTATAGCTGAAGGTGACCTGCGGTATACGTACTCCAGACCGGTCAAAGAACCGCCTGGCGTACCCTGGACACCTGCAGTCAGCCACTCATTATCGCTGCTGTAACCACCATCAGTATCCTTGTACTGCATGCTAATTTCACCACTTTCGTGAATTATTATCTGCCACGTCAGAGCGTTAGCTGCAGCAGCACCTGGACACTGGTATACTGAAGGATACCAAGCGCCTTGGTCCTGATATGTAACTACGAACTGTCTGTTGGGTTCAGTGCCTATGGTATCATAGTACACACCAGCGTTAGGGTTGCTGGACCTACAGAAACCACCGTCAAACCAGCCGCCTGCAAGAGCCACACCCAACTGAGACGCTGGAATGTGATATGAGGTCCACTGATTCGAAACGACGGCACCTAGAGTAACGTAGCCATTATCGCCACCATTACCCCATGTAGTATACGTGTTTTCGTAAAAGTCAAAGGAAAACGGCAAATCAAATTGTCCTTGGCCACCATCAGTACTACTACTAAGAAGGGTAGTACCGGAGCCACCTAAAGCAGGAATTATTTCAATCCAACTATAGGTAGGACCATCTGATTCGTTGCTGTCCTTAAATGTATAACCGTAATCATCTGATCCGGTTCTTGCCGATGCCTCTGGTGTAAACAGCACTAACGTACTGCTGACCATGAACACGACAACTGCGATAGCCATTAGCTTCGCAGCCCAGTCTTTCTTTTCTAAAGTATGAGTTTCTTGCATATATGCACACCTTGGTTGAGTCCTTGTATCAATGAGCGTTGCCCACTGAAGGGTACTTCCCACGTCGCCATTATATTATAAAGCTTGGCTTTCGGAACTGTCCGATTTTTGAGTATGAAACTTCTTTTAGTACCAGATAGTTCAAACCGTAATGAAGATTGGAGTGCTGGCTCTCCAAGGTTCCGTCTCGGAGCACCGTCTATGTATGGAGCATCTAAATATGGATGTAGTAGATGTAAGGGAACCTTCAGATATGAATGGATTAAAGGGACTGATAATGCCTGGAGGTGAATCCACAACCCTCCGCAAACTGCTGGTAAACTCCGGACTGTGGAACGCCATAGTTGAGAGTGACATTCCGATTATGGCAACCTGTGCTGGAGCGATACTGATGGGAGAATCAGATGACACCACCTTCGGAAAGATGGACTTCAGGATAAATCGGAACTACTACGGAAGGCAGAAGGATTCATTCGAGAAGGATATAAGGATTGGAAATAACCAGGAATTCAGAGGAATTTTCATAAGGGCTCCGGCAATCGTCTCTGTAGGAGATGAGACTGAAGCAATCGCCTGGGATGGGGAAATGGTGGTTGGTTGCAAGATGGACAAACATATGGCACTTACATTTCATCCTGAGTTGAACGATGACCTGACCTTTCACCAGATGTGGATCGAGGGGTTATGAAAGATCCGAAAGGTAGAACCGTTATCGGCTTTGAGAAGCACATATTCGTATGTGAGAACCTCAGAGAAGGTGAGCATCCCCGTGGATGCTGTTCCGAGAAGGGTGGAGCAGAAATACGCCTGAGGTTCAAACAGGAGATCGTCAAACAGGGGCTAGTCGGAAAGGTGCGGGCGAACAAAGCCGGTTGTCTGGACTTCTGTGAACAAGGACCGACCGTAGTAGTCTATCCGGAAGCCATCTGGTACAGGATAAGTAACCCCGAAAAGGACATCCCAGATATCATAAAAGAACATTGTAAGGAAGGAAAAATCGTCAAAAGATGTGAAATCCGGCTGTAGCGATGGTGCGGGGGGAGGGATTCGAACCCACGTACCACTAAGGACCGGATTTTGAGTCCGGCGCAATTGGCCAGACTATGCGACCCCCGCACTTTCTTTCCACCAAAGCAGCACTATTTTAGGCGCGCGGTTAATGAGTCGCCAAATGAACGTCGTAGAACACTGGGATATTGCAGTTCAAGAACTATCCGAAAGGGATAAAATCCTGAAAAACATAATTTTCAACTACCGAGGAGAACGATTGAAACTCAAGAGCGACGGATTCCTGACCCTAGCAAGAGCTATTGTCGGACAACAAATATCAGTCAAGGCTGCAGATACAATCTGGAAACGATTGGAAATAACGGCAAACGGAAACATTAGCAGTACTAGAATAAAGAAATTGTCAACCGAGCAATTACGAAAGACCGGACTTTCCAGTCAAAAGACCACATATATCCAGAATATTGCTGAATCTGAGGTCCTTGGAACTGACTGGGATGAATGTTCTGACGAAAAAATAACGGAATTGCTTTGCACAATAAAGGGAATTGGAAAATGGACGGCTGAAATGTTCCTGATCTTCCATCTAGCCAGACCCAACATCCTCCCCTTGGCAGATATCGGACTTGTAAGGGCTATCGAAAAGAATTACAATGATGGGAATGGGATGAGCAAAGAACAATTTGACGAACTGGGGCAGAAATGGAATCCTTGGTGTACTGTGGCAATCTGGTATCTGTGGAGAAGTCTGGATCCAATTCCGGTTGAATACTGATTATTTGAATCTCTGCTGGGTCTGCCAGATAGCACCCACCAGATGACGTGTCAATCTAGCGGCTAAGGCTGAAGTGTTGCCATTATCATAGGGAGGACAAACTTCGACGCAATCGAAACCGACGATTCGGTCAGCAAAGAAATTTATGGTCTGAATGACCTCGTATGGTGTCATTCCAAATGGTTCAGGCGTACCGACTCCGGGAGCAAAAGCAGGATCAATAGCATCCATGTCTAGGCTCAGATATACTGGTCCATCCAAATCATCTATGACGTCTGCCAGATATTCTCTCAATTCAGTCCATCCGCTTTCTATGAATTTCAGGCCTATTCCTCGTGCCTCGGAAATTTCTGCCTGAGAGACTGACCTGGTACCTATAGAACATACGTTATCTGCACCTACAATCTCGCTAACGCGCCTGGTAACTGTTGCATGGGACATTGGATTATTCTCATATTCAACTCTGAAATCAAGATGGGCGTCCAATATCACCACTATCAAATTAGGATACTTGGCCTGAACTGCTTTTACCGCTGGCGGGGTCAAGGAATGCTCACCTCCCAATCCAATCGGGAATTTTCCCCCGTTCACGATTTTGGAAACCAAATCGGTGACCATGGATTCATTCTTACCTTGATTTTTCGTCAACTCCAGATTCCCATAGTCGTTGAGGGAGACATCGGATAGATCAATTCCTAGTTCCATAAGGTAGGTTTCAAAATTATAGCTATGTTTCCGAATCTCGTCCGGGGCCTTGGCTGTCCCTTTACGAAAACAGGCCGTTCCCTCGAAAGGATAACCATAGAAAATGAAACGAGCATCATTGAAGGATGCTTCAGCGTCTGCAAAGAATTCTGTCACGTTAGTCAGTTACCAGGATACGCCCCATGGCAGAGAGATAAACTATCTCGTTCCCAGGTTCCATGTTGCTATGGAATTTATCCGGAATGTCAGATAACGGTACATTGAAAGTATTGTAATCCTCGAGGTCCATCATCTGTATCTCAGCCCCCATATTAGCCAGAATCTGGGCCTTGCGTCGATCTACTAGAGGGACATGGACCTTGTGTTTCACAGGGTGCACCAGAGAGCGCTTCTGTCTATCAAAGAGTCCAATCGCCACCATACGGGCCTTGGCCTCACCATGCTTTCCTGGTTTAGAAGTGATATATTCCACCAATTTACAGGGCTCACCATCTATGACTATGTATCTGCCTACTTTCAGAGATCTAATCTCCTGTATCGATGTATCACTCATTCTAATTCACCATTCCAAGTCACGCCATTTGTCATCGGAAAGGTACCCATAAAGAGTATTCCGGTCCGATATATTGCGACGCATACGCTTGAACATATCAACTGCTACTTCCAATGACTGGTCACTGGTATCTTCGTGCAAAGCTTCCAATTTCTGAATTAACTGCTCCACTGTAATCATGGAATCATGTCCTCATTAAACCAGCTGTTGATAATTCTTCCTTTATATTTCGCACTGCGTTCTTGATATCGTTGACCTCTCGGGCCCCGACACATACCATCTTTCCACTGCCGAACAACAACAGGACTACCTTGGGGTCATCCATGCGGTAAACCAGACCAGGGAAAGCTTCAGGCTCATACTCAACATTCTCAAAACCAAGAGACATTGCGATTTGGATCAGATTCAGAGTTGATTCCAAGTTCGTGGTCGCAACTATGTTCTGGATGACTATGTCTGGCTCATCCTTCACAGGCATATCCAGCACTCTTAATTCATCAACCACTTTGTTGATTGCAACATGAACATCAGGAATCGACCGAGCACCAGTACAAACAACCTTACCGCTTCTGAATATCAGAACGGCCGTCTTTGGTTCTGCCAATTTGTAGATAAGTCCTGGGAAACGATCCTGGTCATACTCAGCGCCTTCCAACTGGAAAGCTATATCCTGAAGCATCAATTCCTTACCTATTGATGCACTAGCTACTACGTTCACGACTATAATTTCTGCCATATAAAACTCCTCGGGGAGAACTTAGTATATAAACTGCCTATTTAAAGGTTTAAATACTCTGGCTGAAAAATAGCGATAGACATTTCAATTATATTGCTTTTTTACCCAACTTATGAATGGATTTACGTGGCCCTGTGGGGTAGTTTGGCATCCTTCGACGTTCGGGACGTCGGTACTCAGGTTCAAATCCTGGCTGGGCCACCATGTTGTCCAAGTGCGGACAGGATAGCTTGCGGATCATCTGTGCCAAAAACATAGTATTTCCCATCCATTGTTTCTATTTCAATACCTTTCTGAAGCCATACTAGATAACCACGTTTCCACTTGCCATCTTTTCTACCAATACGCCATCCAAGTCCACCAAAGTCCTTGATTGGTCGATATGAGCCTGTTTCTTCTATGGATTTGATCTCGTGTGGTTGAAGTTTCATGTGCCACCGTGGAAAACCAAATTGAAGAGAACCATCATCAAACACTTTAACATGATAGAAGGCAATATTATAAGTTGCAAACATGCCAACTAAAAGTCCAATTAAAGCTACAGGGAACCAAGGTAAGAGAACATCTTTCATTAGGTAAGCAATAACAAAAATCATTCCGACAAAAGCCAGAACGAGGAGGAGGGCCCAGTATGTCACTTTTTTTTCTTCGTAGACTACGGACTGATAATATGCTGCCATGAATGTTGATTTCACACATACATATTAACCTTTTTTATCATACCTGCATCCCTTTGAATTCCAATGGGAAAATATGCTGCCTCTATAGATGACATACGCGCCGCTGCTGGACGCATAAAGGGTATTGGGCACAGAACGCCGATTCTTACTAGCCAGACTCTAGATAAAATGGCTGGACTGAAACTGTTTTTCAAGTGCGAAAATTTCCAGAAAGTTGGAGCATTCAAACTGAGAGGTGGGTGGAATGCGGTCTCAATGCTGAGTGACGAAGAAGCAGCAAAAGGAGTTTGTACCCACAGTAGCGGAAATCATGCTCAAGCCGTGGCCTTCTCGGCAATGAAAAGAGGAATTGCTTCCTACATTGTGATGCCAAATAATGTCCCGGATGTGAAACTGAATGCTGTCAAAGGATATGGGGCCAACATCATTCTATGTGAACCAACTCTTGAGGCCAGGGAAACAACACTGGATGAAATAACAAAGAAAACAGGAGCACAGATGGTACATCCTTTCAACAATCCTGACGTCATCGCTGGACAAGGAACTGCTGCACTGGAGATGATAGAAGATCTGGGAACCCTGGATGCGATAATCGCGCCTATCGGAGGAGGTGGGTTGATGTCTGGAACATGTATCGCTACCAGGAGTTTGCTACCGGAAACAAAATTATTCGGAGCTGAACCGGCTGGAGCAGACGACGCGTACCGTTCCCTGAAGGAAGGAAAGATAATACCTCAGACTAATCCCGATACGATCTGTGATGGGCTACTAACCAGCCTTGGGGAATACACTTGGAACATACTGAAAGATCACCTTGAGGCAATATACACTGTTACCGACGATGAGGTTATAAATGCAATGAGACTAATCTGGGAAAGAATGAAGATAATTATCGAGCCCAGTTCGGCAACAGCTGTAGCAGTTGCGTTAAAGTCCGAATTCAAAGCTTTGGAAGGGCTTGAAAAGGTCGGAATAATCCTGACCGGCGGTAATGTAGAACTATCTAAATTACCATTCTAGAAAAGTGGCGGGCCTGCAGGGATTTGAACCCTGGATCTTCTGGTTAGAAGCCAGACGCCCTTCCAGGCTAGGCTACAGGCCCTGTTTCAGTTGCAAAAGAGGTTGCATTTAGTGGTTTTGTTCAGTGGACCTCGCTTCCATCATCAACTTTCTGATCTGGATGGAGTATACTTACGACCTCACCACTTTCAGCTGCAAGTAGCATCCCATTGGATTCTTCACCCCGGAATTTAGCGGGTGCCAGATTCACGAGGACTGCGATCTGACGCCCCATCAGATCATCGGCCTCGTATATTCCACGCAACCCAGTTACTATGCGACGGGTCGGCCCTCCGAAATCGACATCTATCAGCCATAGTTTGTCAGCATTCGGGTGCGGCTCTACGTTGGCTATGGTACCAACTCTGATATCCAATTTCTTGAAATCGTCAAATGTTATCTCGGGTTTGACGTTAGCTAGCTCGTTTGTTTCCTCTGGGGGCATTTCTTTCTCCAAAATTTCTTGCATGTCCAGCTTACTGAACAATGGTAGTGGTGGTTTCAAGTTGAAATCATTCTTGCCTTCAACTGCTGAATTCCATCCATAATCTTCAATTCGACCTTCTTGGCCCATGTATTCCCAAGCTTTCTGTGATGAAGTGGGAAGGAAGGGAGTCATCATGACTGACAGGCTACGGCACACGTTCAGGAAAGTGACCAAGGTCGCTTCACAAGCATCGCGGTCGGCTTTCAGCTGTTTCCAAGGAGCGGCCTCATTCAAGGCGATGTTTCCAGCCTGTGATAATTCCATTATAGCTTTTAACGCACGCTTAAATTTGCATGCCTCTAGAGCCTCGGCCACGCGATTATGTGTCTCACCAGTCTTCTCTTGCAGTGATGGTATTGTACATTCGTCTGCATGAAGACCGTCTGGAAAATTCTTCTGAGCAAAGGATATGACTCGATGCAGAAGATTCCCATAATTGCCGATCAACTCACTGTTGATACGAGTGACATAATCCTCCCATGTGAAATTGGCGTCCTTTTGCTCAGGCATTATGGCTGCCAGATAGTAGCGCAACACTTCCGGATCATACTTCGCTAGGTAGTCCGGAATCCAGACTGCATGCTTGCGGGACTTCGAGAATTGGGTCGAATCCAAGAGCAGATACTCGTTGGCAGGGACATCATGGGGAAGATGCAAACCACAACCTGACAACATAGCAGGCCAGATGATAGTGTGGAAAGGAATATTGTCCTTGGCCATGAAGTAATAGTGCTCTGCATCATCATTCTCCCACCATTCCTTCCAGAGATCCTTGTCTCCCTGATTCTTGGCCCAGTGTAGGGATGCCGAATAATACCCCATGACTGCCTCGAACCAGACATACATTCTCTTGTTCTCATAACCATCTCTGGGGATTTTGATACCCCATTCCAGATCTCTGGTAATTGCACGGTCAATCAGTCCCTCCTCCAACCAATTACGTGTGAAATTGATTACTGAGGGGCGCCAGTGCTCCTTGTCCTTGGACAACCATTCTAGTAAAGTATCTCTGAAATCCGATAATTTGAAGAAAAGATGTTCCGTCTCCTTGAATTCCAACTTGGCATCTGGGTTAAGCTTGGGATGTGGATCTATCAACTCATTGGAATCAAGTGTTTTTCCACAATCATCACATTGGTCACCTCGTGCAGATTCATAGCTACAATGTGGACAGGTCCCTTCGACATACCTATCAGGCAGGAATTGCTTGGCTTCAGGATCGTATGGTTCCTTCGATACTCGGGGCTCAATATGACCTGCCTTGTCCAGAGTCTCAAGAATCCATAACGCTGCCTCGGCATGTTCCTCCGTATGTGTATGACTGAATAAATCGAAGGAGATTCCCATGTCCTCTATCGATTTGCTGTTGATCTCATGATAATGCATTGCCACTTCCTCAGGGGACTTGCCTTCTTGTTGGGCCGTGACCGTGATTGGTGTGCCATGCATATCGCTGCCACTGACCATCAAGACCTTGTTTCCTTTCAAGCGATGGTAACGTGCAAAGATGTCTGGTGGCAGGTAGCAGCCAGCCATATGGCCAAGATGTAAGGGCCCGTTAGCGTACGGCCAAGCCACACACACTAGGATGTGTTTCACGAAGGCGCAAATTTTACTCTATATATGAGTCATGGCTAGTACATAACCACTACAACAGTGATGAATCCATTCCAGATTGCATGGGCTATCATACCGGGCAAGATACTACCTGTTCTGACTCGAACCCAGCCATATAGCAAACCCCCGCCAAAAGCCAATACCATGGCTATTGGTTCATGAGCAATTGCGAAAATCAAGGACGATATGACGATTGACTGGGTGTCGCTGTAGCGTTTCAGCAACATCCCTAGAATGAATCCCCGAAACAGCAATTCCTCAGCAAATGGTGTGAGGATGGCGACCGAAAAGGCCAAAAGGGCGAGTGAAGTATCCGAAGCCTCCTCGAACATAGTAATGACTTCCTGTTGTTCAGCCTCTGGAAAGAGAAAGATGGTGATGACTGCGTGTATCGGCAGCACCACGAAGATATCCAACACTAAAATCAGTAAAATCAGACGCCCAGCTTCACTCCTATCTGGAATGGAAAAGAGAGCTGTTACCTGTTCCTTACTGTAAACTTCCTTGAGAATAAAAAAGACCAATACGCCAGACAGAAATGTGAAGATTGGTAATGCAAGTTCCGAATCTCCTAAAACCAAGAAGACAGCCATCAAGAGCGCGAACAAGGCAATCAGTACCCCTACGATTGAAGCCCAGACCATCAATGCCGATTCAGTGGGTTCAGATCTGCTAGACTGGAGTCCACGATAAGCGCGCCAGCATTCGTGACTGCAATAGACTTGATTCTCCGTATCTGATAAAATCGGAGACGAACAGTGTTTACAAAGTTCCATCAAAGACCTTTTTCTGATATGAATGCAATTAGATTCTTCATTGCTCGGCCTCTGTGACTTATCTCGTTCTTCTCCTCAGGGGGCAACTCGGCAAATGTTCTATCAAATCCATCAGGAATAAATATAGGATCATAACCAAAGCCACCATCTCCTCGCATCTCGTGGATTATCTGACCATTACACTCTCCAACGAATTTATGGGTGGTTCCATCTTCAAGAAGAAGACCCAGAACGCATTTGAAAGAAGCCTGACGATTCTCTATGTGCTCCAGCTGTCTTAGCAACCCCTGAGGACCTATGGTATCATAGACATAACGTGAGTAGACGCCTGGAAATCCTTGTAATTTCTCAACGAAGACGCCGGCATCATCGATTATCAGAGGAGTTTGTGTTTTTTGATCATGTAACCAAGTAAGACCAAAGTCTACAACCTCTTCCAAGGTCATCGCTTGAATTTCAGGACACTTAACTGCTAACTGTGATGCTGTATGTCCAAAAGGCCTGAGAATAGCAGTCAATTCCTCGACCTTGCCCTGATTAGAGGTTACAAGATTAATATTCACGATTAAGCATTTGCATCGTTACTTTAATGTTAGTGCCTAAGCGTAATTGCCTTATACGGGCCGTTTGTCGAGACGAATTAGCGGGGGTCGCATAGTCTGGCCATTGCGTTGGATTGCTAATCCAATGGGAGTTAATCCCACGGGGGTTCAAATCCCCCTCCCCGCGCCAACGTATCCTCTGACGAGAGCTTCTGCTTTTAATCAGTTGATTTCGGGCCATAATACCCCAAAGACAGGGGTGTCATAAGGGGATAGTCTATTTTCTATGTAATTTTACAATGAATTTGATGATAGCAAAGTGGTCGTATAGTATGTAGCTTACTAACGGATAAAAGATAACTATTAGGGCTGCTTTTTACGTTTAAACCATCCACTTACTTTCTTCTTAACCGCATCAACTTTGTTTATCGGTCCATACCACTCTTCAAAATCTTCAGGCATAACTATGGTGATTAGACTGCCATTTCGACGATGAAGCATATCATTCGGTAAGCATTTGAGATGTCGCCCTATCTCTGCTGAATTCATATCTTTATCAAACCTTATTTGCAAAGCATTCCCATTTCTTTTGAGGATTGCTTTTCCGTCACGCTTAATCAGATCATACCACATTTCCCTTCCAGAATCAACGTAAGTCTCCAGAGCATTCACTGGGAAGAAATCAGGCAAAGGACGGCCAGCCTCCTGATACATCTCCTTGAAACACTCTCTAGCTATCACTAATTCCTCTTCACAATAGCTTAGTTTAGGATTCTTTAGTTTGTTGATATACTTTGAAGTGAAGAGCTTGAAGATTTGATTTTCAAAGGTGAGCAATTTCCAGAAATGCTGCTTGTTTTCTGGACTATCCTGGAATTTCATTGCAAATTCTATCTCCTTGACTCGTGATTTTATCGGCCCAGGGGGACAACGGTCATTGGATGAGAGTATCAATTGAGGAAATACATAATCGATTGCCCACCAAGTATCCCAATAATTCTTGATTATAGGGTCCATTGGACCTCCTTTGTTCCATTTGTTACTAGGTAAATCATCATACATCATTGGAAATGCAGAATTGAACATCAAATATCCACGAACTGCCTTTTTGGAAATTTGTTCTCCTGCTAGGCTATCTATCCTTTCTCCAGTTAACAATTTGGATGCGAACCAGAAGAAGTGAGTCTTGCCATTAGAGGAGGGCCCAAAGAGATGAAGAATTCGAGGACCACGTTTCTGCATTCCGCCTACTTGCCGAGAATTCATCTTATGATATTCTGTAGAGAAAGGTGCTGAGAGTACACAAAGTAGAGCCTCATACATACTCAACATAGCTACACGGACATCACGGGTCTTGCTTCGTTTAGCTGTCAGGATATATCGTTCAATATGTTCAAGGTATTTGTCAAGCAGTTTTGGAGGAATGCTATCGACTGTCAGATTCTTCCTTTCACTAGACATTCCAATACTAACATTCTCGGTATCCATATCGACACGCATCATTGGGTAAGAGATACTACGATGATCCAGGTACAATTTTGGATTGATAGCAAGCCCATCATCTACCCTGGTTGGTTCAAAAGGCTTCAGCAGTTCTTCCATCTTCTTGATTTTCTTCGAACCTGCAGAAGGATTAATTCGGATTACAGGAATCTGTTCAGGCGTCAAAGAACCTGATAGAATCTCACGATTCAAATCAGAAATCAACTTAGTCATTTCCTCTTCGTCACTAATGGTGTGTGAAACAATCCATTGTTCCATAACTTCTTTCTCATCCTGGTCCCGGTTCTTGGAGATTAGCTCATCCAGTTCTCCGAAGAACGGTCTACACATTGCCTTATGCCATTCATAATCACCAATCAAGGTGTTTAGTTCATCATAATTTCTTCCTTTCTCAAATTCTAAAGCCCACTGATAGTTTACCTGATGCGTGGCTTTTGTTGCATTCTTGGTGAAATTGAGTGAACCATTACTCGCCAGGATGTGAGTATTATTTTCCACTAGGAAGAACTTGGAGTGAATCTGCTTGTCCGATGTGACATAGATAGTTAGCTTGCCGGATTTGTAATAGTCATACAACTGCTCACATATCTCTATGCGACCGGATAAATCGGTCCTGTAATTGTCAGTGATACTATCGCCAACAACTAATGTGATTTCTTCGAAACCTTTCTCAAAATACTCAAGAACGGTCTCAAGTGAATGCCAACAAGATATAACTTTGAGGGATTTACGATAGCTCTTCAACATATTGTCCAGACTAGTGCGCCTCTGAATTCTCTTGGTTAAGAATTTAGGCGATTCTTCTGCATATGGAAATAACACACTTTGGTCTTTTTTGGAACTATACAATTTTACACTCTCCTATAATTTTTATTTTTGTTATCTGAAATAATCTCACCTGTATTTATTTTGTAACTGAATTTGTGATGATTATTGGATCCTCTTCTTTTGGTTGAGGAAGAGATCATCCTTGCTTTCAAGGTGACTTCTTCAACCTTCTTGTTATTACTTATTTCTACTCCATCAATTACAGTGTTCTTTTGAGGAGTAATAATCGCAGATTTTACTTTTACATTCAATCCTTTCTTTATCGTTTTCACAGACAAGGGGTGCTTGGAACACAGTATTATCGCATCGAAACTCATTCGATAAATCTGAGGAAGATGACCGCAGATCAATCTTCCACCTCAATTATTTGGTTTTCATTAATTTTACCGTCTATTACCTTATCAAAACCTCTATTCTCTGGAAGTCCCAGCATTTGACCTTGGGAATCAAATTCTAAGTATACAGAATGCATAAATGTTATTTTCTGATTTTTCCTCAACTCACTAAAGTTCTTTTTGTTTTTCAGATGATATCTTTTTAGAACAAGAGCGTCATCTATTTCTTTTGGTATATCTTTCCAAGATATTTTGCCAAATTCAGGATGCTTTCTCACAGCATCAATATTTAAATTTTGCAAATCATATTCCTCACCATCTATTTTTACAAGTATTCTAGGATGATCAAAAATACCTTCCTCCTCGTAATGATATATGTCCTGATTGGCTCCCAATAAATCAGCCACAGTCTTACTCTTGGATTTTTTAAGATAACTGTATAATCCTTCTAAAATTCGATAACTATCACTTTTCTTTTTTTCAATGACTAATTTGATACCAGGTCTAGCCTTGTAAAAAGACAACCGATTGTGAGTTGAGCCAAAATTAGTAGAATTAGCATTCTTTCTGATTAGATTATAATCATATGATGGTAAAAAACGCTTGGTACTATATTCATATTCATCCAAATATTCTTTTATTGATTCATCATCGGCCGTCTCATAATAATCATTAAAATTAGTAACATAGAATCCCTTGTACATCTCCTCTAATTCCAGATTACCATCAATGAATTTTTTATGAGTTTTAAGAGCGTTCCTTATTTTCTTCCAAGTATAATCGTGTATTGATTTTGATGCTAAGTGTTGAAATATTAGTTTACGTATTAAATCTGCTTTGTCCATATTGTTTGTAGATTTTTTGAATAAATCCCAAATTGGAGAAAATTCAGTTGTTATTCCAAGTGTATATTTTTCATTTGCTGGCAAGTTTTTCACCTTCTAGATTAGGGGACTGATTAAGACCTATTAATTGCCAATTGGGCCGTCCTTTATTACTATTATTCACCATATTAATAGAAAGGGCCGTCCTTTTTAGTCCATAAGATAGCAATTTTCAAAGCTCCGAATTGCTGTCTTTGATTGAAATATTGCAACGTGTACAGTATAGTTCTCCAGTGAATTTTTCTCCATATAGTACCGAGATGTCATACAGTGGAGTTCCACAATGAAAACAGTGCATATGTTCTACTTTTTTAGTTCCTGAATGCACTATTCCTTCTCCGCCCATTTTCCTTTCTTATTATCTGTCTGAAATTGAAGATGGCTCAGATTCAGAGCTTTTCTTTCTTTTTCATATTGCCTTCTCTTCTTCCTGGCTTCTCGTTTTTCCTTTTCTACTTCAGGATCATATTCACCATCTGTCCAGAATCGAATCAATTCGGTTCCATCCTCTCCTTTCAATCTTTTTTGTTTCCACCTTTCACGGGTATAAGTTGAAAGTCTTCTCATATACGCTGATGGTATTACTGCCGTTTGATTTTTTTTGTCTTGAGGCCAATTAATCTTGATTAACGGTCTTTCATCAGGTGCTGAAGGGCCAAGAATTTCTTTTAATACATCTAATTTGAGATACTTATCTTCAAATTTTTCAAACAACTCTTTTAATTTTTCATTTGTAATTGTTCGTTCGCTCTTTCTTTCCAAAACTTTTTCTTTATATTCTAATTTATTAGCTATTAGAAATGATCTTGTGAGTTCAATAATTCTAGATGGGTACAATGGTGCATTGGGATTAGATTCAGTATCAAACCCTCTATGCTCTTTACAATATTCATTACCATTTTTACTAATGGCAACTGTGTGCTTTTTCGGTTCATATGGACATACGCTCTTGGACATTGAACCTATCCTAGACGTTCGAGCATATAATATTAACCTGCCATTTCTGATGTATCTGTAATCATATCTAATGGCTATCTGTTATATCTTTTTTAGACGCTTTTACGAATGAATCGATAATTGAGTAATTAATTTCTAGAGATTATAATATAATCCGAACATTACGAACCCCACACATATGTACATAACATACGTATACGTACTTTACAAACGTTTACAGTAGTACAATAACATTTATGGCCGCATTATAGATGGTACACAAACATACTATACTAACATCTACAAACTTATAGAACATATACAGTAGGGACATATATGTACATAATAATACACATATGTGATCCAAACGTTTACAAATATTCTACAAACGTTTGTATATAACAAACATATACGTTCATAAAAGAGAACTATATACAAACGTTCACAACGTATTCTACATACGTTCGTATATCGGTGCTAATTTTACTTACTCAAACCTAGTTAGTTAGTGAGTATAGTACCAATTTACCCCCTTCCCTAAACACCTATGAAAAATAACCACAGTATTAAATTAAACAAAGGCTTGTCTATGGTTTTAAAAAGAAGAGAGATTTAGGATAGTATGGATAGGAGTCAGTTTGGATTAATTTGTATAGGAACAGGAATGCTTCTTTATATTTTAATACTTCAAGATATAGAAAAGAATGATTGGGGGGGTGTTTCTGTTTCCTCAGAAGATATTGAAGCGTATTGTGCAACACACGATACCAATCCAAATTATGGAAATTGCATTGACTGGGTGCCAGAAACTCTTAAGTTGTTTTTTTTCGGAAAAGTCATTTCTCTCATTCTTGTATTAGTTGGTTTGGCATTATACAATGATATTGATTTTTTAGATACTTATTTTTTCAATATTTATTATCAATATAAACAAAAAAAAGAAGAAAAGATAGCGAAAAGGAAACGCGATGAATATCTTGCATCACCACAATATGAATTGGATAGAAAACGGGAAGAGGAAGAGCGGATGATAGCGAAAAGGAAACACGATGAATATCTTGCATCACCACAATATGAATTGGATAGAAAACGGAAAGAGGAAGAGCGGATGGTTGAGATAAGAAGGCAAGAGGAACGTAGAAAAATACAAAGGGAACAAGATGAATGGGAGAGAACACATACGTCTGGAGGCGACTGCCCAATGTGCGGTAATAATATGATGGTCTTGATAAGACCACTACCATTCAAAGATGAATGCGACAAATGCAACTATACTTTTACATTCGTATACAAAAAAATAAATTTAGGTAAAGATTCTTGGGGAGATACAGAATATGGAGATGGCATCAAGCCTACCCGTCCAAAGCCACCCAAAGCCACCGTAAAATCTACTGGAAGAGAGCCAATACCTCAAGATTTAATGGACGTTGTTTGGAATAGAGATGGAGGTCAATGCGTTAGATGTAACAGCGAACAAGATTTAGAATATGACCATATGATTCCTTTATCCAAAGGCGGTTCAAATAGCTATAAGAATTTGCAATTACTTTGTAGGAAATGTAACCGAAGTAAGTCTGCTAAAATAGGCTAGATAAAGGCCTCGAAGTATGTTTGCAGTACACACCCATTTGTCGACTGACTAGCTGTACTTAGAATGGCTAGAAACGGTACTAGCGTTGATGTTTCTTCCAGTATCGGTCTGCTTTCTTTTGTGGAAGCGTAATTGAGCCTTCCAAACCGTTCAAATGAACATATTTTGATTTGTTGTCTAAATCTACTTTTGTCCACTCTGGTCTGTCAGGTATTTTCCGGTATTGGTCTTCACCTCTCGGTTTCAATTCCAGAGACCTACGATACCGCATAATTGTTGATTTTGAAATCTTGAAATGATTCATCATATCCTTGACCGTTGTACCCTCAGTCCACATTTGCTTGAATTCATTCTGCTTCCTTTTGCCTAACTTCAATGGAGGTCCGAATTTCTTACCTCTCCTTTTAGCCGCATCCATTCCTTCCTTTACTCTCCTTGAGATAAGATTACTCTCGAATTGAGCTGCTGCTCCTAGAATATGGAAAGTGAACTGTGTCTCTGGACTATTATTCAGTATCATATTGGCATTTACAAAATGTATCTGAATATTCAACTTCATCAACACATTACAGTTGTGAATTAGGTCTACCAAGGAACGGCCAAGTCTGTCCAAATCCCATACAACAAGAATCTGAAAACCATTTGAACGAGCAGATTTCATCATTCTTTGGAAACCATCACGTTGATCGTGTTTTCCAGTCATCATATCATCGAAACTTGCATAGAATAACCAGTCCTTATTTCTCTCGATGTAGTCATTGAGTCCATCTTCCTGTCTTCTAAAATCCTGAAGATTAGTTGAGACTCGGATATACTTGGCTACCCTCATATGAACCTCCTAAGAGTGTCACAAGGGGATAGGTATCGCTTCAGAGGATAGTATATAGCTGAGGAGTGGAGGTTCAAATCCCCCTCCCCGCGCCAAGCGATAGTGTCATATATTACCCACTGAATACAAAAGTATGTTGGATTCGATTAAGGCCGTATTAGCGGTGGCCGTCGCACTTTCGTTCTGTACCTCATGTCTTCCAGGTTTGACTGCTGAAGTCGAAGAGATTGAAACTAAAGATGCAGAACATCCATATGGATGGACCCATAGGCCTGTTCTTGAACACTTTACAGGACTTTCCTGCCCTCCTTGTATGAGTGGAGCTCACCCTGATGCGTCACGACTTTGGGAAGAGGAAGGTTATCTTGAAGGAAATCCCTGGAACTACATAGAATTCCATGAACTGAATGGTGGTGGTGAGGATGACCTCATGACTGATGAATCCAGAGATCGAATGAAATATTACCAGCCTGGAGTTTCTGGCACGCCTTCCCTTGATGCTGATGGTGGATATGTAGAAATGGGAGGATCACACAGTGCAAATGCACCAAGTGCAAACTACGAGGAAATGAAAAGTGCGCTTAAAGATTCTGGGGAGAGAGACCAGATAAAGATGGTCAATCTAAAGGTCGCCTCGATTTACGATGGGCAAAGATTCTCAGTCAGAGTTGACATAGAGTATGTTGAGAACAATGAAGCATTTGACCCATCCTCTATGGAATTGCCAGATGATACTCTAAACGGCCGTCTTCACATATTCATGGTCGAAGATCATGTTACGGCTTGGAGCACAGTTGAGGATGCGTATGTCTCAATGCATAATGTATTCAGAGAATACGCTCTGGAAGGAAAAGATTTCGAACTTCAACCTGGAGAATCGCTGAATGAGATTTATGCTGACTGGGAAGTGCCTACAACCATCTTCCGTGATGATATTGAAGAGCCTATCCGAGTGCCCATAAACCCTGTCAACGTATTCCCTGTTGCTGTTATCTATGATATGGATGATACCAGTTCCAGTAGAGGTGATGGAAGTGGCAATGAGGATGGTGGTGAAGGAAATGATGGATCACCCAGAGAACTGAATTCTGCAACACCAGAAGGCACAGCGTATGACGAACAAGCTGAACCCCCCACAATAGAGTTAGGAGATCCAACGTCCGAGGGTGGGAAAGTGAAAATCAATGCAGTCATTGATGATGATGGTGGAGAGTTAACTGCTGCACTGGTTGTATACCGTGAAGCCACAGAAGATTCAAACAACTCATATAATTGGTCCTACAAGCCCATGACCATAGATGGGAAAGAATGTGACGGTGATGTATGTACCATAGGAAGTGGAAAATCTTTTGCGATTCTCAATATAGATGATTCAACTAGTGTTGAATATAGTATAGTAGCCTATGATGGGAACTGGACGAAAGCAAGTACGGATGTGACAACTGTCTCAGCTATGAGTCCTGAAGAAGCAGAAGGATTACCACTGTTATTGATTGGTGGTGGAGTTCTTCTATTAGCTGCTGTAGCTGGATTTGTGTATTGGGCCAGAAGACCTAGTGTTATTCAGGCATAACACAAATAGAATAAATACAAACGGCGGTAAGGCCCATTGTAGACATGGCTCAGAAGACAAATTGGGATTCACTGGTCGAGGATTTGGATCAGAAGAAAGATTCACTATTCGAAAATATAAGTCAGAGCAAGGGATACAATACAATTCTCGAAAACAAAGTCCTGTTTGGCATGGGAACTGCGATAATTCTGATTTTGGCAGTCGTTCTGTATGGAATGATTGGAGGGGAGTCTGATGCTCCGGATTTTACACTAAAAGATACTGAAGGAAAAACATTCTCGCTCTCGGAATATGAAGGTGAAAAGGTCGTAATTCTGGATTTCATGTATACTACATGTGAACCTTGTGAAAGATTCGTTAAAAATTCACTCAAACCATATTCAAAGATAATGGATAATGACGATGTAGTAATTCTATCTATCAGTGTTTTTGGTTTTGACTCAGAATCAGATCTTGCTGATATGGCTAACGACCATGGATGGAGACATGCAATGGGTGACACAAACGGAGATATTGAGATTGCATATGGCGTCGAAGGAACACCTAAACTATTCATTATTGATAAGAATGGGCAAATAACCTATGAAGCGGGTGGCTCTCCAACAGCAAAGGGTGTTCCGGATAATCGTGAAGATCTGGAATTGGAAGTGAACAAGGCTCTGACTGGACAAGGAACACTTGTGAAGGTTAAACAATCGTCAATCTATCTATTTGCCATCGGAGCTGGTGTGATGGTCTTCTTCTCTCCGTGTTCATTCCCAATGTTACCGGGTTACATGTCGTTCTACCTTGCCAACAAAAAGCAACGTGTCGGTGAATTTAATGAAAAAGCCGCCAGAGAGACTCTCCCCGATGGGTTAGCTGCGGCTGCTGGTCTAATGGGAGTTCTATTACTGATTGGGATTTTACTGGTTCCATTCGTAAGTGTAATTGGTGGCTTTATTCCCGTCCTCGAACTGGTAGTAGGCATCCTAATCCTGACTATGGGAGTCATAATGGTCATGGAGTATGACTCAGAGAAGATAGTTCAACCATTCAGAAACCTGATGTCAGCTATAGCCAGTTCCCAACCAATGATGGTGGCCAAAGGCGGAATTGAAAGTGGCATCAAGGCTACTACTGGGAAAGAATTCAGTTTCTCTAATGGTGAGGCCGGAACCAGAACTGGACTCTTCTGGTATGGTGTTGCCTATGGTTCTGCTGCCTCGGGGTGTGTGGCCCCAGTTGTGGTAGGACTGTTAACTGCCAGCATAAGTAAAGGAATCATCACTGGACTGCTGGTTTTCCTAATTTTCTCTGCTACGGCCGGGGCTCTTATGGTTGCATTCACGATGGTAGTAGCTGCATCTGAATCCACGATAGTTGACAAGTTAAAGGCCTCGACTCGTCAGATTGAAATGGCTGGTGGAATGGTCATGATAATCGTTGGGTTATACTTGATGTACTATTTCCTTTCAACGAGTGTATTCTAGATAGTCGTTAGATAACGGAGGCTCGGGAACCAATTCTTTACCGAAGGCCTTCTTTCCGACGCTTATCAATGTTGTTTCCTGATACATCTCAACGTTGGTGTACAGATCATCAAAGTATATCGGACGGTGGGCCTTGGCCTGATCCTCATCTATAGGATTATTTACCGTAAGTATCTCATTATCCTCTCCTGTGATAACTATCCAGTGTGGGATGTCGTCTTTTTCCTCTTCAAAGATTATAGTAGAGACCAGAGCGAATATGACCCTATCTGCTTCCAGAGCTTCCCGTATATCTTTTATTGTCGGTTTACGGACTTCCTGTGTAGTTCCATTGAGGGCACAGACACGCTTTTGCATGTCGTGAAAGAATTCCAAATAATGTTCATTGCCGTTATTGGCCTTGATATATGTCTTGGCTCGTTCTATCAATCCTAACTCCGGATTGTCAGTTATTATGTGTGGATGAAGACCTCTGACTGCTAAAGGTGCACAAACCCCATACCTGCCTGCACCTTTCATCTCAACGGCCATAGTTTCTCTCCATAATTCGACTTCCAGATCCCTATCCATTTCACTCACGAAATTGAAATATTTGAGGGCCATAGCAACGCATGCAGGTCCGCAACTGAAATCCATTGTCTGGGAATATAACGGAACGTCTAGATTCACGAAAAGCCACTCAGGGAGCGGACAAATAATATTTGCCTATTTCGATATTATTGGAAGAAGGCTATTGGCTGCTGTCTCGGCTGCATTAGCAACATCGTCCAGACGTTGAATCAGGCGATACATGTGAGCTGCAGCTAACGGCTGGTCATCACCATTGGTGAAAACGTACGCGGCAGCTTTGGCTTCGGCCTTATCTGCACTGTGTTCTAACTCATTTACCCGAGCTATGTGTTCATGCATTATGTCCTTCTCTCTGTTGGCAAAAGCCGATTCCAGAAGGAATTCGAATCTGCCTACGGTTTTTTGATATTCTTCTACTGTAGCGGTTACGGCTTCGGCCAAGTCAAGTACTAGAGACCGAGCCTTGGCATTATCATACAACTCTCTGAAAGACAATATTTCAGTCACGTTCTCAGCATAATCTGCTATTCGATCCTGACGTGAGACAAGATCCAGAAAAACTGGTTTGTCAACAGCCAATCTTACACTACCCCGTAGCATATCTCTTATCTTGTTCTTGATCTTATCGGCCTTCAGTTCAGACTTAGAAGTTGCTTTGATGTGTTTTTTTACATCTGACCCTGCACAAGCGGCCTTTACGCAAAGATTCATATTTTCGACCGTTTCAAAGACCCTCTGGGCGTGCTTGTAGTATGACTTGAACACGCTGGGGCCGATTCGGCTTTCGAAGAGTTTCATTATTATGCTCCATTCCCAAGTTCAATTTCAACCTTTGGGCCCGTTCTTATTGAATGATATAGAAGCCAGAATATGACTGACATGATTATCAGGACCGAAATAATGAAACGGGTTTCGCTAAGCCCGAATATGGCATACAAGATCATTGCCCCAAAACCTGCTGCCGGTATACTAGCAATCCAACTAGCTGCTATCTTTCCAAATACCCGAAAGTCAACCGATGAAGCCCCGCCGGCAAGTCCTACTCCCACTACAGACCCTACAAGCGTATGTGTGGTAGAGATTGGAATGGCTAAAAATGGCATGGAGAAGATTAGAACTGTTGTCGCTGCTGCGAATTGGGCTGCAAAGCCTCTCGTAGGTGTAATGTGTGTAATCTTCTCACCAATAGTTTTCATTACACGATAGCCCCACGTAGTAATCCCAATTACAATTCCGAAACTACCAAGAAGCACCAACCAGAGTGGAACCTCAGCTTCTGGACCCAGAGAACCAGCCTTGAAGACCTGCCAGACTGCAGCCATAGGTCCGATTGCATTACTCCTATCATTAGCTCCGTGGGCAAACGCGACATAACAAGCGGTAATCACCTGTAACCAGACAAAAATCGTCTCAACGCCCAGATATCCAGTCTCCTCAAATTCGTACTTACGTAAAATTGCATAAAGAATGGTACTACAGAATAGTGCCAGAACCCCAGCTGCCATCAAACTATTTGCAGGCAGACAGGGTCCCAATGAATCGATGAACCCCAAACCTTCAGCACAATCCTTCGAAGGAAGCCAATCGCTAGGCAAGACATATTTGAGGGCTTTGAATTGTAATGCAAGACTCAACACAAAAAAAGTTGGTAGAGCCAGTATAGGGGCCATCCATCTTGACCGTGCAATCGGATCCTCCGTATCCAGAATCATCGTCTTTATAATGTAAAAAGTGCTATAGGCCAGAATTCCACCAAGAAGAGGAGATGCAATCCAACTGATGACAATCTGACCTACTTTAGTATAATCAATCATGTCTGGATCAATGAAGAGCCCAATACCTACGATTCCTCCCACAATACTGTGGGTTGTAGATACTGGAAGACCATAACGAGTGGCTAACGTGATCCATAATGCTGCTGCAAGCATTGCCGCAATAAATCCGTAGTAGAGTTCAGTTGACAGCACAGCCATTTCTTCCTCGGAAATGACCAGAACCCCCTTTCGTACTGTATCTGTGACTGCATCTCCTGCGAAAAAAGCGCCCAGGAATTCAAAGACCGCAGCAATGATTATCGCATTACGTAATGTCAGAGCCTTGCTGCCAACACTGGTACCCATAGCATTCGCTACATCATTGGCCCCTATGTTCCAGGCCATGTATCCTGCGATTACTATCGCTAGGAAGATCATCAGATCTAATCCAAACATTATAATGGGCTTAAACCGCCTATAAATAAATATATGCTAAATATTATATATAGACTATATATATCTGCAAGCACATACAGGGGTCGAAAACCATGGAAAGCAGAAAATTGCAAAAGACAGGTGGTTCCACTTTGATAGTCTCACTGCCAAAGAAATGGACGAAGAAAAACAAACTCGATTCGGGCTCGGAGGTCAGATTGCTACAGCAACCCAATGGTACGATGACCATAGATCCAGGTCAGCCAGGTCCGAACAAGAAGATCTCGACCGTCAAATGTCATGACGAGAGAAATCAACACCTGTTCAGGGAACTGATTGGAACCTATCTGGCTGGAAGTACTGAAATAAGAGTTACTGGAAATCCTAGACTGACTGTCAAGGATAGAAAAACGATACGTAAATTCTCAGCAAGTGTCATCGGAATCGAGATCATTGAAGAAGAAGCGGCACAGGCCATCCTGACCGACATGTCGAATCCAGGGGCACTGCCCTTCAGACGGGCCATCAAGAGACTGTACAAGATTGTCAGCGCAATGTATAACGATTCAATTCTGATCCTGGAGGGTTCAGAGGATCTGGCCACGGACGTCGTGGACCGTGACGAAGAAGCTGACAAACTGCAATGGTTCATTGAAAGGCAGTTCAACATGATGCTTGAAGATTCAAGTCTATCTCGAAAGTTAAAGGCCTCCTCCTTTGAGGGTGTGGTCTATTCGAATGTCGCCCGTTATCTGGAAAGGATTGCCGATCATGCATGCCGATTTGCAGAGGTAGGATATGTGGCGGGACTGATTCCCGGAAGAAAGATGCTCCCACTGGCAAAGGAAGCAAGTGAGATACTGGAAGACGCCATGAAGAGCTTCATCAACAATAATCCACGCAAGGCCACGGTTGTGATCGATAAAGGAAAGAAGACCGTGCGAAAGGCTCAAACATACTTCGAGAACCGATACAAGAAAGAGATGGAACATCCCCTTGAATTCTCAATAGCCATGGATGCTATTATGAGGACTATTGCTTATTCAACGGACATCGCCGAAGCGGCCATAAATTACTCGGCAAAAATGGGGAATAAATGATATCCAAACTAATCCTGATGCGACACGCCAAGAGTTCATGGAAATATCATGATCTCAATGATCATGAGAGGCCATTGAACAAAAGAGGGCGCAAGGCGGCTGTCAAGATTGCCAAGGAACTAGTTAGACTGGAGTGGATTCCTGACAAGTTATATTCCAGCGATTCCGCCAGAACTAGGGAGACCTGGAGTAGAATGGACAAGCATATTGATGGAGTTGACGTTGAATATTCAGATAAACTGTATCACAGCGGAATCACCAAGATCCTGAAGAATCTACCCGACGATATTGATTGTAAAACCATTATGATTCTAGGCCACAATCCTGGCTGTGCTGATTTTCTCTCCTATCTATGCGGAGAATGGCACAGGATGCCCACTGCAGCCACAGCATTACTTACCATAAAAAATCCGAATGAATCCTGGAAGAATGAATCTAACTGGACCTTGGAGGAACTACTCCTACCAAGGGAATTATAGACCTACAATATCTGTTCTAGGAATAATTTACTTCTTTTTGCTTTGGGATTATCAAAGAAGACGTCAGGAGTTGATTCCTCGACTAGGTGGCCCTCATCGAAGAACATTACTCTATCTCCAACTTCCTTGGCAAAACCCATCTCGTGTGTAACGACGATCATCGTAATGTCGCGCTTTGCGAGATCAATCATAACGTCCAGAACTTCCTTAATCATTTCGGGGTCCAGTGCCGATGTCGGTTCATCGAACAGCATTATCTTGGGATCCATCGCTAATGCTCTCGCTATCGCCACCCTCTGTTGCTGACCACCAGACAGGGCCGATGCGTATTTGTTCTTCTGTTCTGGGATACCTACCCTTTCTAACAATTTGTTAGCAATTTCTTCAGCTTCCCTCTTGCTCATACCTTTAACTTTCTGCGGAGCAAGAGCGACATTCTCCAGTACTGTCAAATGGGGGAACAATTCAAATTGTTGGAAAACAAACCCTATCTCTGATCTCACATGTTTCAGGTCAGCCACAGTAGTATCTTCATTCAATTCGATCCCATCAACGATGACTCTCCCCCCATCATGGGGTTGAAGTCGATTAAGGGTACGTATGAACGTGGACTTGCCTGAACCAGAAGGTCCCAAGATGATCATGATCTCACCCTGCTTGATCTTTACATCTATGCCCTTCAACGCTTGAAAGTCGCCGAAACTGACGGTTACGCCTTCTGTCTCTATAATTTCTTTGCTCATGTCATCTCTCCTTCGCTCTCATTCTTCAACCCAAGGTTCTTCTCAATGCGTTGAGATATCTTGGACAAATAGAAGGATACTATCCAGAATATCATCCCTACAAAAAGCAATGCCTCGGCATCAAGTCCAACAAATTCCCATTGTGCTGGAAGAACCTTGGCAATCTGGAATGCATCGTGTACCCCCAATAAATGAATAAGGGAAGTGTCCTTCCACAGGCCAATCATGTTACTGACTATGGCGGGCATGGTTGTTCGTATTGCCTGGGGGAGAATAATCAGCATGTTTGTCTGGGTAGTAGACAAACCTAGGGAAAGGGCAGCTTCTTGCTGGCCTCTTGGTACTGCCTGTAGGCCTCCTCTAAGAATCTCGGCCAAATAACAGCCTGTAAAGAGTGACAATATCAAGATTGTTCTGGCTACTGTGTCAGCTTCCCAGACCGGATTTAAAAAATCAGGAAGTAGGATAAAGGCAATAAACAGCCAAGCAACCAATGGCCCTGAGCGGATAGTTTCGATTATCGCTATACTGGGCCAGCTAAATACGGGAAGGCTGCTTCTCCTACCAAATGCAAGGGCGACTCCTACGCCAAAACCTAAAACGATTGCTGCACTTGAAAGTATGAAATTGAGGAACAGACCTCCCCAGAGGCCGGGGGATACTCCTTCTTCCATAATTCCACGTTCGACAATCCATTCGGGAGGATCTAAGACGATTATTGTCAGTATGAAAGTCGCAACTCCTAACACTGGGAGGGTAATACTTTGAAAGACATTTACTTGGTATTCCTCTGCATCCTTGTAGTAATAATGTGTAGTTAAGAAGGACGCGTAGGTTGCGATTAAGGCTCCTAACAGTCGATACAATGTTTTATGATAATCATAATATGAAATTGTTCCTTCAGGACGTATGTTTGCAGTTGCAGCAACCACGCTACAAATTGCAAATATTGTGAGCGGAACTAGGAACTTCTGGCGTTTCTCTCCCAAGCTACCATAGCCACTACCCAACAATATTCCTATCAGGTAAACTGTGGGCCAAAGTCTCCAGACTTCCTCACCCTGACTGGTAAACAAGGGACCAAGGGTCAGCATCCGGCGATTGACCCAGATGACCTCCCAGTTCGCACTGAAAAAGACAAAACTGATTGCACCTTTCAGAAAATTGAATATAATGTAAAAACAGATTATGGTTGTTATGATGTTGGCCCTATTATTGAATAGATTGTCTCGATAGAGATAACTCAGATAGGCGAATGAGGCCAATGAAAGGAAGATGAAAACATCACCAAAAACTAGAGAATCAAATGGTTGGTCCCAAAAAAACCATGATCTGGACTTTTGAATCGACAGGCCGGTGTAAATACAAATAAGTGACATAAAAAATGCTAATTTGGTATGTAAATTCTTGTCCACTGGTTCATAATCTGAAAACCAGACCGATAGATAATCTGCGAAAGATTTTGACTTACTCATATTTTCACACTCGTGACTCGGCTGTTCAAGTAATTCATTACTGCCGAAATCAATAGACTCCCGATTTGATAGGTGAATAGCAGTATGATAAAAGCTGGAACGGCTTGTCCTGCGTTGTTAACTATACTATTAGTGACAGCAAAATGATCACTAAAGCTGATGATGATGGCCAGACTCGAATTCTTCCAGCAATTGAGGTATTGATTGTTCAACGGAGGTATCATACTGCGGAGAGCCTGTGGCAGGATAACCAAACGAAGTCGTTGGAATGGTGACAGCCCTAGTGATATTGCCGCTTCAACCTGGCCTCTTGGAAGCGATTGAATGCTGCCCCTAACTATCTCAGCCACCTGCACACTTGTGTAAATTGTTAAACCAATCATCAATACGACGAAGGCCGAAGATATCTCCTCTCCTCCATCGAAATACCACGTCCCATAGGCGGCAGGATTTGGTTTCACAAGTACGGGTTGCTCAATCTCAACTGCCCATTTCAATAACAAGGATAAAAGCAATAATGTTCCAACCCAGAGATACATTCTCTGACGTAAACCTTCATCCGAATCATCTACTCCATCCCTATCCAGACGTCTTGTGAACATGTGAAGAGTAACAAATGGAATAATGAAAATTATGATAAGAGAGAACAAATTCCTAAATGGGTCACAAGATGACCCAAAAAAACAGAAGTCTACAATGATTCTAGGAAACATAATCGTACGATTACTGACAAAGATCCAGTCCCAAAAAATCCACATTTCATTGAATCTCGGGAGTATATCTCCCAGAATTGTCAGCCAGAAGAATAACTGAACCACCAAAGGCATGTTACGGAAGAATTCGACGTACCCCTCTGCAAGTTTAGAAAGTAAAAGATTGTTTGACAAGCGGGCCACACCGACAAAAACACCGATAATTGTACAAAATAGAATACTTATCAGAACCACACGGACCGCATTGGAAATTCCCACGGCATAGAACGTCCATCTAGAATCTTCTAATGCTGTTTCCCATGGCCAGTCATTAGTAAGTCTCCAACCGACATTCTCATCCATGTATTCTAAACCAAAATACCATGATTTATCAGTCTGATTGAGGTACATCAGTTGCAAAATACTGTACAGTACAAAAGGCGCCAAGGCTACCATTAAAAGGGATTGAGCATACCTGTCGGATTGTTTTGGATTGAAGCTTCCGCTCTTTAGATAGTAAATACCACCAAATACTAATAATGAAAACAAAATAGGCAGCCAGAAACTTAGAGTGACAATGGCTGGATCTGTCAGGGCAAAGATCCAATCATAGAATTGTGGGACTCCATTTGCCCCATCCTGAAGTAAAAGTAATGCTTGTCCAAGAAAATTTACGCATAAACGGTAATAAAAATAAATACAGATTATAAGGAGCCAATTGTTGAATAAGAAATCCCTAATATCAAAAAACAGTTTGTCAGGTTGCTTCACAACCCCAGTCACATAATCTCGAAAACGATCGACGTACGACATCAAATATCAAACTCATAACGACCACCCCGAAAGGGGGATTTAACACGGGAGGGCCCCCCCAGGATGAACCCGGGGGGACTTGCGTCCTCATCTAACTTACTAATAGTATGCTAGTGAGAAAATTTACCTCATTGGAGGTGCGTACTGAAGTCCGCCTTCCCAATAAGGTGCATTCAGGCTTCCTGCACGATCTATCAGACAATCGCCTGAGTCATCGTATGTACAGAAAGATTCTGTGTATGCTTCTTCGTAGTTACCTACTGCTGCCAAGACACTCTGCATCCAGGTTGCTGATAGTGGGTTTGTCTCAGTACCGAGGCCTAGGTTGTTGTTCAACAATCGGTCATTTGCCGGTATGGACATATTTGCACTTGCGTAGTTGGTGCTGTCTATTCCCAATTCCTCTGCAGTCAACATACCAAACCATACCCAAGTTACGACATCGTTCCAGTCAGCATCGTTATCACGTGTGGCTGCAGCGAGTGGTTCTTTGGATAGAAGTTCAGGCATGATTGCCGAGTTTGGAACTGCGGTTGTATCCAGACCGAATTTCTGGGCAACCATAGCAGACATGTCTCCGGTCCATGCGTCGCATGATCCATCTTCGAACTGTGCTTTAGCTGTAGCTGCATTCTCAGAATTTATAGCTTCGTACTCCATACCATTAACGGCGAAGTAGTCTGCAATGTTTCCTTCAGTCGTGGTACCTATTCCGACACATATCTTAGCTCCAGTTAAGTGAAGAGCTGAGGTTGCGTCTGGGAAAGCATCCTTGTTGACCAGGATTCCCTGACCATCATAGAAATTGATTCCTGCGAAGTCAGCATTCAGATCTGCGTCACGGCTGGTTGTCCAGGTCGTGGTTCTGATCAGAACATCGATGTCCTCAGAAGCCAAAAGTTCGAAGCGGTTTGATCCAGTTGCCAATTTGTATTCAATGGTGTCAACACCTATGGCAGCTGCAAGGGCCTTACAGTATTCAATATCAAGACCAGTGTATGTTCCATCTGCTTCCAGATATCCCATACCATACTGTGAGTCCTTTACACCACATTTCAACGAACCGCGTGCTATGACTGTGTCAAGCGTGCTTGTGCTTTCGGTTCCTACGGGGTCAACTGTGTCATCAACTGTGTCATCAGTATCATCTCCGTCGTCGCTAACGCAGCCCGTAAAGGCAACACTAGCCATCATAAGCATTACTATTAGTGCGTAGATTTGCTTCATATACGTCTGATGACGAAAGGACGATATATAATACTAACTCTTTTTCACGAGGATAGTATATACGACATTTAACATATCTAAATCATGCGATTGACGAAATCCTTGATTCGATCCCTTAGCTCGTCCCTTGCATTTATATATTCATCGTCAGAATTCGGATCTGCGATTGGCCAGTGCTCTCTTACGCACTTGTCAGGCCAATTCATCGTGACGCAGGCCTTATTTGCTGAATCACAAAGTGTGATTGCATAGTCTACTTCCTTCCATGGTACGTCATCCAGATGTTTGGAGGTCTGATCCGATATATCCAGACCAATTTCCAGCATAGCTTTGACAGCCCCGGAACTAAGGCCTTCGGGATTAGTACCGGCACTTAGAACCGTAAGCCCGGATTTCATGTTTTTGAGCCATCCTTCAGCCATCTGGGAACGGGCCGCATTACCAGTGCAGACAAACAGTACTGATACCACTCAATACGATTAGCATCGTCTATAAAATATTGAAATTGGTACCTCTAGTGTACTCTGTTCCACCTTATCTTTTTTTGCTCAAAATGGTGGTTCAGAATGGGATTTTAGCTTAGGCACCTCTGTGCAAAAACTTTAAAAGGTGGAACCAATAAGAACCTTACTTATGGTATATCTAACAAAGAAGACTACCCGAGGTCAGCACTACTACTACCTCGTCAAATCTTTCAAGTATGATAGACGCGTTGAAAAGGTCCAATTGTACCTCGGTTCAGAAGAGCCTAATGAGAGTGAATTAGAGCAATTGAAACTGAAGCACACTGTAGAGTTAGAACTAGCTGCAATCGAACGTATGGCTCTGATGTCATCCGAGACTTATAGAACTCCTTACCTCAAAAAAGACGAAATACTAGGGATGGAGCGAATGCGTTTCCTGAATCGGGCCCTACACCGGATACAGGATCCTCATGAAAGAGCTCAAGAAGCTGCTCTGAACAGTGTCCAGACCATAAGTGGCAACATGGCACTATCATCCAATCCATTACCTGCTGAGAATATCGAAGCCATCTTTGAACAGGATCGCGCTCCTTCCGGTGTCCCCCTTTCCAAGGTATTGGAAGCCCTAGCATTGAGAAGATTGCACGGTGAGATACCGGAAAGAGTTACAAGACTTGACAAGAAAAATATATTGAAATTACACCAGGATTTGTTTGAAGGTACCGGTAAAGGTGGTGTCCTGAGAGAGGATTCAGCTAGCTTGCCCGGTTCTGCGTTCATGCCGCCTCCGGCAATCTTGGTAGAAGATGAATTGGAAGGAGTGCTACAATGGTGGCATGACCCCTCGCCTCTGCATCCATTCGAAAGAGCTGTTTTGTTCCATCACAGGTTCCAGCAGGTCAGACCATTCGAATCAGGCAATGGTCTAGTTGGAAGACTGATTCTGGATGGAATGCTGATGCGCGCAGGACTCTCAGCGACCAAATGGAAAAAGGAAGACCGATCAGCCTACCTCTCGGGATTAGTCGCGGGAGATCGTGGAGACCGGACCAAATTAATTGAAACCTTCTGGAAAGCCTACCGGAATCAACATCGACCTACCGTTGATGGTGACAAGGGGGCATTACGTATTTCACCTCGACAAGCCCAACTGGAGGCCTTCTGATTGAGGCTTCTCGAACTTGAGTTCGAGAATTTTAAATCCTTCAAAGGCCACGTTACCGTCCCCCTCGGACCCGGGTTCACATGTATAACTGGACCTAACGGTTCAGGTAAATCCAACATAACTGATGCGATTCTTTTCATCCTTGGTTCCAGATCCACGAAGATGCTCAGGGCTCGTAGACTGAAACAGCTGATTAATGGATACCAAGAAGGGAGCAAGAAGAAAACCGGACCCAAGTCATGCAGAGTGTCGATGGTCTTTGATAACAGTGACCGCTTCCTGGCAATCGAAAAGGATCACGTCACCTTCACCAAAGGTATTCGGTTACGTGGCAAGGATACCGTAACCTACTATCAACTGGACGGGATCAAATCATCGGCTAGCGAATTCGAGGCCTTATTCTCGAGAGCAGGACTCTATGCGACCGGCTACAACATCATACAACAAGGTGATGTCATCCAGACGTCTCTGATGTCAGGTACGGAAAGGCGTCGCAAAATCGAGGATGTGGCTGGCATAACTGCATATGATAATCGTCTTAGAAAGACCCGGAGTGCACGGAATTCAGTCGAAGCGGACCTGACACTCCTGAACGAACGAGCCAAGGAGGCCAAGCGAACTCTGAACCAACTCGAACGTGAGAAACAAGATGCAGAGAAACTGGAAAAGATAATCGAGGAGATAAAGGAAAATGAACTCCTTCACAGATTCCGTATGGTCTTTGATCTGGAGGCGGAAATCGAATCTCGACGAGAAATTGTGGACAAGTATACCGAAGAACTGGAAGAACTTGAGAAGGAACAGAATCAGAGAAAACAGGATATCGAGGATAATCAAGAGAAATTCGAGGATGTGGAGAAGACCATCGCCGTCTCAGGGGGAGACAAGGCCCGTGAATTACAAGAGGAACTGGACAAGGTCAGGGTTGCACATGCACTGGCTGAAAGAAATGCGGATGCGGCGCACAAAGACTTGCAGGAACTGGAAAAAGCAAGGAAATTACTGAGTCAGGACCACAAGATTACCTCAAATGAACTCAAGGAATTAACGGGTGAACTGGAAAATAGTTCAAAGAAAGTCAAGAAACTTGAAAGTGAGGTAACGGCCAAGGTTACACGACTGAGTGAACTGGAGGGGGCTGCTGCCAGTGATTCGGTGGCTGTTTCTAATCGGCGAGATAATCTGGAAAAACTTCGCAAAGATGCTGGTGAACTTGAAATGCAGAGGCATCGACTGGAAGGTGAAAAGGAACAACTTGAGCTTCAGCTGACCAGTGCCGGGGAACAGGTAAGTCGTTCTGGGAAGTGGCTGGAATCCATTGTGACAGATGTCAAGGAAGCCGACTTCCAATTAGAGGATTTACAGGTCGGACGTGAATCTACTGCCAAAAATCTGGACAATATCAAGACCAAACACAAGACTGTGCTTGAAACAATCGAGTCCCATCAGAAACGTCTGACTGGTATTGAATCGCAGCTACGGGACGAATCCATGAAACTGGCCTCCCAAGAGGCTGCACAGAGAGCCAGAGAGGAATTCGGAGGGTATGCCAAAGGTGTCAAGGCAGTTTTACAGTGCCGTGACGAAGGAAAACTAAAGGGAATCATAGGCACCATTGCCGAACTAGGGAGAGTGGATGAAGAATATGCCACTGCTCTGGAAGTAGCTGCTGGTGCAAGACTGCAATCAATCGTCACTGAGAATGACATGGCAGCGGCGGAGGCCATTCAATTCCTAAAAAAGAACAATATTGGACGGGTCCGTTTCCTGCCCCTGAACAAGATTCATTCCTACAAACCAAGTGCTCATGCCTTACTTATCTCCAAGAAGAATGGTGCCATCGGTTTTGCCCAAGATCTGGTAAAATTCGATTCACGTTACAAGGATGCATTCGGCAATGTCTTTGGAGATACGGTAATCATGGAATCTCTGGATGATGCAAGAGAACATCTGGGCAAGGGCCGGATGGTGACACTTCAGGGTGAATTACTGGAAGGCGGAGGTGCTCTGGTCGGAGGTGCTGCACCACGTACCGGAATCCACTTTGGAACATCCGAACGTGACGATATAGATGAATTGACGACTAGCATACGAAAACTAGAGGCTGAAAAGCTCCAAATCTCCGCCGAACTTAGCGAACTAATAGATGAGGCAGGTCAATTAGCCACCACCAGGCAGGAACTGGAAAGTGAAAGGGCTGCATTCCAAACCCGTGTAACTGATTATGATGGAAGGGCCGAGGAGATAAAGAAACGACATCAGGAGGCTGAGGAAGCCCTCAAGTCCCGTGAAGGAATGGTGGAGGCGCTACAGGGAGAAATTATCGAAAGGACCGGACTGTTGGAAAAACTGGACGTAGAGATTGGTGCCGTTGCAGGCGACATCAACCAGGCCACCAAGGACCTGCAAGCTGTAGCTGATGGAAAGTCTTCCAAGGTAATTGGTGAATTACAGACAGGACTGGATGGCGCACGCGAGGAACTGGCTGGTAAACAGGCCAGTCTAGCGGCATTGACGGCAAAAGTAGATGCTGTCAAATCCGAAGTCGGACGTTTGAAAGGAGAACTGGACATTAATCAGAGCGACCAGAAGGATTTGGAGGAGACTCGCAAGACCGAGAACCGCAAATCAAAGGAACTGGAGAAACAGTTGAAGGCCCTTCGTAAAGAGGAGGAGGAGAAATTCAAGGCGTTGAAGGGGTTGCGAGACCAAAGGGACGAATTGCACGATCTCTTGACCAACTTGAAGACCGAATTGGACGCAAAACAGGAACTCAGACGCAGCCGCAAGCATGCAGCAGATGACCTGAAAGTGGAGATTGCAACAAGAGAGCCTAAATTGGTGGAAGCAAGGGGGCGAATTCCAAAAGACACTAAAGCACCACCAACCGTTCCCAGTAGAGAAAGACTTGAGTCGCGTAAGGAGAGTCTGGAAAGGGATCGTAATCGTCTGGGCAACGTCAACATGTTATCACTGGAACATTATCGCCAGGAGGCTGAAAGATTCGATGAAATCAAAAAGCATCGTAAACAACTGAACGAGGAGGTGCGCCGACTGGATGGACTGGAAAAGAAGATATCTGCTAAGAAAGAAAACCGGTTCATGGGGGTCTACAAGAGTATCGGAGAGAGTTTCAAGACCTCCTTCAAGGAGATAACGGGTGGAGGGGAGGCGTGGCTGGCCCTCGAGAATGAGAAATCACCATTCGAAGGGGGGTTGACGATTAAGGCCAGAATGCCGCGTAAGAAATTGTATCCTGTCGAGGCCCTTTCAGGCGGTGAAAAATCACTGGTCTCAATGGCCTTCATATTTGCTATACAGGGATATGACCCCAGTCCATTCTATCTTCTGGATGAACCCGACCAGAATCTGGACGGGGTAAACACTGAAAATATCGGAAGGGCAATCGCACTCCAAGCCAATGTTGCCCAGTTCCTGGTGGTCAGTCTGCATCATGCAGCTCTACGCGAGGCGGATAACGTCATCGGGGTGTTCATGGGAGATGATGGAGTATCACACTTACACCAGATAAGAGACGTTGAGACATTCCTTACATCATTACCATCTGAGGCGGAGGTGGGTGCATGAGCCAAGTGTTGAACCATCTGCTATTCCACAAGGCTATGATTGGTATTGATACTGAAAAGATTGACCAATATATCGAGATTGCTGGCTCTGCAAGCTCGGCTGCCGAGGTGGCAACCGTAGATGATCCCTTTACAAGGAGCGTGACGCTTCTTTTCATGCTGGTCAAGGAACATGGGCTTGACCCCTGGTCACTGGATATGAAACATCTGATTCAGGAATACCAGAAATATGCACTCAGGGATGACGATCTGGACCTCCCTCTGGCTGGTTCAGTTCTAGGTTGGGCTTGGGACGTCCTCAGATTGAGAGCCACCGGGGCCATCGAAGCCACTGAACCAATACCTGAACCTCAACCTGAATGGATAGACTTTGATTTTGGCTGGGAACCGACCTATGCTGAGCAACTGGATGACTGTGCTGAACCACCAATAGAGGAAAGTGTGCTATTCAGAGGAGAAAGACGAGTGACCTTGATGGAACTGGTCGGAGCTCTGGAGGATGCACGTAATGCCGAGATGGAACGCAAGGCCAGACTTGAACGCAGAAAACAATTGCGTGAAGCTCGGGAAGAGGTATTATCTGACATAGCCGATAGAATAGGTGAAAGGCTGCATAGTGATGATCCAACTCAATACAAAGAGAAAGTCTGGCAGAGAATCAACGAATTCAATGGTAAACCGATACCTATCGGGGACCTCCTAGATAGACCAGAGAAGGCGAGTGTGGTACGAACCTTCGTCGGTTCGCTGTTTTTGGCGAGGGAGGGACGAATTGATATCATCCAGAAGGATCTGGAAAGCCACAGTATCTATGTCAAGAATCTGGAGAGTGCCGGATGAGTGAATTAATGGCTGTGGAAGCGGCCCTCTTCTCGGCTGGAAGGGCACTCGATGCGACTGAGGCTGCAGAGGCCACTGGACTTTCCCGTAACAAGGCCCTAGGAGCTCTGGAAGCACTTGTAGAATTATACAAGACTCGGGAAGGTGCTCTTGAGATTGTTAAACTAGGTCACAAATACGCTTTGCAGCTGAAACCCGAGGCGATCGAATATGGAAGGCGACTTGCGCCTCAGGAAATTCCAGCCTATCTGCTTCGAACTCTGGCACTAATCGCTCACGAACAGCCGATGTTGCAGACCGAACTGAAGTTCAAACTGGGTGACAAGGTCTATGAACACGTTGGTGAATTACTGGAATTGGGAATGGTCCAGCGCGAACATAAAGGAAGGACGTTCGAATTGAGTGTGACGGCAGCATTCATGGAATATTTCGGTATTGATGCCGAGAGTCAGTCCGAGATGAAAGCTTATTTGGAACAAGCATTGACCAGTTGATGAACGGGCCTGGAATACTCGAACTGGTTGTCATTGTTTTTCTTCTGTGGGTGCTACTAGGTCCCCAGAAAGTGATGGAGGGGGCGCGAGTCCTGGGAAAGGCCTATCGTCAGTTCAGAGGTCATGGGGTTAACTTGGGAAGTGGCAAGGTGACCGATAAGGAACGAGTGCGAGCTTCGGCAGAGAGACTGGGAATTGACACCTCAGGTATGGATATTGAGGAAATAAAGCTCGTAATGGTTGAGAAACTGTCAAAAGAATGAACCATAATGTCTTAGACATTATGTCATAAGTTTGATATAGTCTCTTTTTTCCATGACTGATTATGAATGCGGCAAAATCTGTAGCACTAGCTATCGTGTTTTTGCTGTCCGCTCTGGTTCCAGCTGTAAATGTCGATGCAGCAAATGATGCTCGAAGCGACACAGATACTGGTTACCTCAGTGAAAAATGGAGAGCTGGACTGGGGACTGGTCTTGGCGCCCTGAATTCGATAAAGAGCGCCGATATCGATGCTGATGGAGAAGATGAACTGGTCTTTGGAAATTCACAAGGTTATGTTCACGTCCTAGACTGGAATGCCAGCGCTGACGCATTCTCGGAAGAATTCCAAACTGTTGACATGGGAGGTGCTGTAAAAGGAATGGAAATCGCCCAGATAGATGACGACCCACAACTGGAGATTGCAATTGGCTATAACTGGAACTCGGATTCCGGCAAGGTCAAGATTATCGACGGAAGGTCCTTGTTGGCCGAGGCTAACTGGTCCTCCGGTGTCTCATGGTCCCATACCCAGTGGACTGAAGGATGGCCCTACGGTATAGCCATGGGTGATCTGGATGGAGATAACCAGACCGAACTAGGAATGAGTGGTGACCGAGGATTCCTATGGGTGGTCGACACTGAGACCCCCGAGATTTACGTTGGAAGGGATATCACCGGTGATGAGGCTGAATGGTACATGGACGTCGGAGCCAAGACCGGAGGAAGTACTCTCGAGAACACCTGGGGACTTACATTCGGTCAATTTGATACTGATGACGCAATGGAAGTGGCCATTGGAAGCAAGCAGGGCTGGGTAGCCATATTCGACGGTGAGACTGAAGAGATGCAATGGAAATGGGATATGGATGGTAACAATGCTGTTGACAGCCTATGCTACAGCATGATCGCGGCTGACCTCAATGGAAACGGTATCGATGAATTAGTGGTGCCTCAGCAAAGTAAGATTACTGTTTTCATAGATGGAGACCGGGATGTCAGGGTGGATGACACGGATGTCAATAGCGGATACGGATTGGACAGCGTGGATCTTTTTGGAAATGATAACGAAGAACTGATAGTTGCTGATAGTAGCGGAAACATCAGAATTATGAGTCTCTCTGACGATGAATCTAGCCTGACAACTCATCAAGAATGGTATGGCGGATATACGATGAACGGTGGAGGTGGCGTCACGGTGTCAGTGAATGGTCATGACAATCCATGGATTATCCATGGTGGTGATGCAGGAGTGCTAGTTGCCTGGGAGATTCCTTCACAGTCTCAACATTCACTGGTCTGGAAGAGTGAATCGGGTAGCAATGGTGATCAGACCTTGTACAGCCTTGAAGGTGGAAACAATTACGCCGTAGCCATGGGCAACATAGATGATGATGATAATCTGGAAATACTGGTTGGTTCCAGTTCTGGAAAGGTATATGCCTTTGATGGCAAGACCTATGAGACGGACTGGGTCAGTCCTGTACTTGACAAACCTCCAACTGGGATTGCTATTGGTGACCTGAATGATAACGGTGTCAATGAAATCGCGATCTGCACCGGTACTATTGGTCAACCAAGAAACGAGGATGGTGATGGTGCAGAAGGATACCTGTACATATTCGGAAGGGGGGAAAGTGGCATAGGTCAAGTGTACCGGAGCGGCAATATCGATACTGCATTCGGCCTGACCATCTCGGAACTTGATGGATCAACTTATCCTGAAATTGGAATCGTTACAGGATATTTGCAAATTGTGAGTGCAACCGGTGGAGTTACTGAACTTCATGGTGAAGTGGAGGTTTGGGGATTTGATGGAAGTAGTTATGGTTGGGAGTGGAACTCTGGTGATAAAGAACAGATATTTGGTGGCATAGATAGTGGAGACCCCAACGGGGACGGTGTCAATGAACTGGTTGTGGGAACTGGTGGTCCTACTGATTCTGCTCAAGAGGACTCGGCTGAAGTAAGGGTATACAAATATCAAGACGAGGATCCGACCGAACCGGATTACATTTTGGATGGCCCTGATGGAGACAACTCGGTGATTTATGTGGGAAGATACTATGCCTATGGAATTGATGTTGGTGATGTGGATAATGACGGTGAAGAAGAAATAACAGTCGGGACCGGGGAATATGAAGATAACAAGCCCAGATTAATCGTATATAATGGAAATTCACACAGTGTGGAATATTCCAAAAACGTGGACAGTGGTTCCGTATGGGGTGTGCGTAGCGGTGATTTCGATAGCGATGGATTTGCGGAATTGATCTACGGAACCTCGGGGGGTGAACTGTTTATCTATGATGGAGAGACCGAGGATTTCGAGTCCAAGACCAGTGCCCTTTCCGGTAAAGCCGGCCATTATGGCGGGATAGCGTTTGGAAATGCGAACGGTGAGGGACCTATGGAGATGGTGGTTGGAAGTACTGGCTACATGTGGCTATTCACGACCGAGGGGCAGACCAACAAACCCGATCTGGCAATTGAAGGAACTGAGATATTCTATTCCCCCGAGGAACCGGACGAAGATGAAGATATTCTAATCAACATGAGTATCATAAATTATGGTGGTTCCGACACGGCCAAGTGGAGAGTGAAGATCTACGATGGTGACCCGGATGCAGGTGGAAAGAAAATAACGGAGTTCAGTTGCGATGCGACTCAAACCAACCAACGTGATGGATGCAAAGCCCTCAGCAGTGGTGAATCTGCATCCTTCGAGATTACCTGGTATGGAATTCAAACCGATCCCGGATATCATGAAATTTATGGTCTGGCGGAAGATTCCAACTCGCCCAGGCAGGAAACCAGATTCGGTAATAACAAGGATTTCACCACCATAGAAATCGAGGAGATACCAAATGACAGGCCGGTCATCATAGCCTCGACGGACAAGACAGTGGTCTGGGTGGATGAGTCTATCCGAATAGATGCTGGGGATTCATATGACAATGAGACGACCGATAACCAGGCTGACCGGACAGATAGTGATGCCGATCTGAGTTATCGTTACTACTTCGATGGAGGCTGGACCTCCTGGGTGTCAGACTACACGTGGGATGTAAGTTTCTCTAGTCCAGGGATGGAAGAAATCAAGGTTGTGACCCGAGATGAGAGACGGAAGGAATCCGAGGAATTGATTATTACGGTCGAGGTCAAGGCGAATACCCAACCGGTTGCCGTCCTGATGTCAAATCTCAGTGAGGTCGTGGAAGGTGGTTTCATCACTTTTGATGTCAGCCAGTCCTATGACCCCGATGATCGTGCAGAACTTGAATATCGTTTCAGCTTTGGTGACGCCGTATATTCAGATTGGGTCGCAGAAGGGCAGACGGTACGACTTTACCAGAATGCCTTCTTCAATGGACCTGATGGTGGGGAATTACAGACCAATAGCGGGGAGGAAGTCCTACGGGACAATTTCGGTATAATGCGTGTCTTCAAATTGATGAATGGACAATTACTGGAAATCAAGGACAGTGTACCGACTGCTAACGGTTACAACTACTCGTTACCCGAGACCTCTGAAGAAAGGACCTACACTGCGCAGTTGATGGCACGTGAATTGTCCGAATCAGGGAATGACGATATCCTGGCCAGTTCCTGGTCTGACCCATTGGCAATCAGAGTCTACAAGGCCGGGAATATACCACCCATAGCTGTTGCCAAGGCTGGGATATTCATGAATGGAGTAGGAGTCTTCAATGACATTGTGGATTTTGCAAAGACTGGTGACGTAGTCACCTTCTCGGGAGACGAGTCATCTGACCCGGATGGGGATGATACGATGATGACCTATGAATGGCGACTGAGGGACCCCAGAGGTGGAGATATCTCCCTGCTGGGAAACAAGTATGCCAAGACCTTCGAATACACCTTCAATGAACCTGGAACCTATACTGCGATACTGACTGTGACCGACGAACGGGGCGGATACCATGACTGGCAAGTTGACGTCATTGTGACCAAATCTGGTGGCACTACCTCCACTGGAGACGGGGATGAGGGTTACGATACCATAACTCTGTTTGGAGCGGCCTTCGTTGCGATTGCCGGATTGGTCGGTGGAGCTATTGCCTTGAACAGGATGAGGGGGGGAGACGATTTCGATGATATGTTCGAAGATGTCATGCCCGGCCCTATGGAACTTCAGTGTCCTTCCTGTGGCGGATTGATCTCGATTACGACCTCCCAGAGGCCGATTCAGGTCGGTTGCCCGATTTGTGCCTCACAATTCGTTCTACGTGAATGAGTCTCTCTCTAGGTAAGCTCAAGCTGGATGGCAAGTGCCACGTGATGGGGATTCTGAACGTTACTCCCGATTCATTCTACGATGGGGGATGGCATTTTGATTCGGATAATGCCCGTAAGCGTATCGAGGAAATGATAGAAGAAGGGGCCGAGATCATCGATATTGGAGGAGAATCCACTAGGCCGGGTTCAAGACCGGTAAGTATTGAAGAAGAACTGGAAAGGGTCATTCCGGCCATCGAATTCATCACCGATATCTCAGATATCCCGATCTCGATCGACACTCAGAAGGCAGAAGTGGCCAGAAAGGCTGTGGAAGCTGGAGCGTGTGTGGTGAATGATGTCGGAGGATTGCGGAATCCGGAGATGGTTCAAGCTGTGGCCGAGATGAAAGTGCCCGTGATAATCATGCATATGCAAGGCACTCCCGAGAACATGCAGAAAGACCCGCATTACGATGATACGGTACCGGACATCAGAAATTGGCTTGAAGAGCGAATAAAAGCCGCGGAAACGGTTGGGATAAGGCGTTCCGATGTGATTGTTGATCCTGGTATTGGTTTTGGCAAAAATCTGAGGCATAATCTGGAGATTTTGGGTGGATTAGATCAATTCAAGAATATGGCGGGTGGAGTCCTGTTGGGAGCCAGTCGAAAATCATTCATCGGTTTCCTGACCGGGGCGGATGATAGTGATCGGTTGACGGGGAGTCTGACGGCGGCAATGATGGGGGCCACGTCCGGTGTGGATCTGGTCAGGGTGCACGATGTCAAGGAAACCAGAAAAGCGATCGATACCATCAATGCATTGGCCTGAAAGAGTTATAATGCCCCACATTACACCGAAACATGAGCTTGAACCATGTTTCAGCAATTGGCCTAACTGTAATGCTTCTCCTAACGGGGTGCATGGGATCTGATGATCTAGAAGAATTGACCGAGGTATCTGGAGAGAATATACTAGGATGTACTTACGAATCTGCGGACAATTTCCAATCGAATGCAACCGTTGATGACGGTAGTTGTCTGTTTGAAGATTCTCTAGAGGCAGAATACGATGAAGGGTATGATGATGGATACGATGATGGGAGTCTTGGGAATGATTACTACTGGGACTGTCCTGATTCCTCATTTGGCGTCAGTATGACTGGAAGCTACCAAGAGGATGATGGGTTAGCTGGAATCAGCGCCGATGCACTTGATGATTTCACTGAAGAGAGTTTTGAGGCTGCCTGGTTAGAACAGCCGGGAAGTCCTGATTGGTGTGGTACTGAATTCAATTATGATTCGCTAGAACTTGGGGAAAGTGTGGTGCCGGCTATAGAAGATGAAGTGCCTGAATATTTCCATTGGTATGAAGAAGGCTTTGGTGCTAGAAGCGACCGCTATTATTGGGACGATTACTATACTGAGGATGAATGTGAAGAATATTTTGATGGAGTCTGGAAATCTATTAACGGCCATGGTTTTTGTGGAGAGTATCTTGAATGGGAAACTGATAGGGACGCCAACCTAGTGTATGAACAGTCCTCTGGGTATACATGGTGGGGCAAGTACGAAATCATTGGAGATTATATGTATCTTGGTTGGGCGAGCCCCCTTCCTAACGAATTTTATGATGATGGATATGACGCAGGATATATTGAAGGATACGATTATGGATACAATGAGGGATATGATGACGGATGGTCTGATGGATTGAGCGTTGGGAGTTCTGTTTCCACACTGGACACTATAATTGAGAGAGGATACCTGATTTGTGGTGTTAAGAGTAGTCAATACGGCATGGGTTACCAAGAAGATGATGGAACGTTCTCTGGCCTAGACATAGAATATTGCAGGGCTATTGCGGCCGCGATTGGTCTGGATCCAGATGAGGATGTCGAATATGTTCTAGCTAGTGGTGGAAACCGTTTCGAACTATTGGCTTACGAAGAAATCGATGTCCTGATCCGAACCACGACCTGGACAACCAGCCGTGACGCCGATCTGGACGCAGACTACGCTGCAATCAACTTCTACGACGGACAAGGACTGATTGTCCGCAGTGACGCGTTCGCATACGCCAACGGCTCCGCCACAGAGTTAGATGGGGCCAACATCTGCGTCGGTACCGGCACGACCTCCGAAGGTAATCTCGACGACTGGTTCATGACAAACGGCATCTCCTTCACGTCGATAAGTGTCGACGACCACTGGGAAGCGATGGAAATGCTGAAAGATGGCAGTTGCGACGCCTACACTGGCGACATGTCGGCAATGATAGCTATGAAATGGGAGATCGAAAACGACTCGGACTGGACCAGTTCGAACGACTACAGTGAACTGTGGATAGCCACCGAATTGATGGCCAAGGAACCGCTCGCTGCAGCCACTCGTGACTATGATACTGAATGGAATGAAATTGTGTCCTGGGTATGGTATGGTATGCTGACCGCTGAGGAACTTGGAATAAATAGTGGCAATTATGAGGAAGCTGCTGCTGATTGTGAAAGTGGATGGGATGACGTTTATGTCTGTAGACTTCTAACCATGAATTTGGGTCTTGGTACTAGTACAAATCCATTACCGTATGATTGGATGCAGTCCGTTCTGGCTACTACTGGCAATTATTACGAAGCCTATGACAGGGCATTCTGTGATGGAGACGGTCAAATGACCAACTGTCTTATGGACAGAGCTGGAACCGCTAATGCACCATGGTGGGAAGGCGGATTGCAATATGCTCCTCCAATGCGCTAGGATTCTGAAGCGGTCTGGATTGTAGTTACCTTGGTCCCTACCTCTGAAGTCGTAGGGGCTAACTCAACGCCCAGATAAATGATGGTGATAGTGACGGTGTATTCGATATGCAAAGGTTCTCCCTTATCGATCTTGTCCTTGGTAACGGGATCCAAGTTGTTCAACTCGAATTTATCATATATCATCTCTCCACTTCCTAGAGTATACTCAAAATAGAAATCATCATCTGTAGTCGGGTCAGATTCCTGGATCTTAAGGTGAATTTGAGTATCAATACTCTTCTCGAAATATCCCATCTTCGGGATGTCGAAGCCAATATCGCCCTCAATGGAATTCTTGTCTGGAGTCAACCAGAAATCTGCATCGGTAATATGATCCTCCAGATTGATGGTCACATGATCATCATACATCTTGTAAACATCAGCTCCCGCTGCAATCAGGACTATGATTGTAGTAAGAGTAAAAGCTGATTTCATCAGACCCAATGTGGACTTTAGTCCGGTTGTACCGCCACCATCCCCTCGGTCGGAAATCACCACCTCCGTTCCTACATGGGGGGGGTGGTGCGAACCCATTCCTGGACCTGCATAATCCTCAGGCTGGCGAACGAGGCGAGAACCTTTATCGTGATCTCCGTCATCGATGTCGGAAAAGGTCCTGACCTTGATAGCCCCCTGCTCGTCTGACTTCACCGAGGTTGAAGTGTTGCTTTTGGCTGAATTATAGTCCTTGGCCATATCCTATAGAATAAGGATGTATTACTTATAACCTAGATACCTGAGGTTAATACTTGAGCAAAAAAACCAGGCAAACTGTCATCGGAGTCATAGGAGACGCCCAGATTCAGAGCGAGAGACATCTGGAGGTAGCCGAGGATCTGGGGGCCAAACTCTCCAAGGCAGGGTACGTGGTGGCATCTGGAGGCCTGAGCGGAATTATGGAGGCTGTCTTCAGGGGAGCACAGAATTCCGGTTCGAAATTAACGACCAAGACCGTCGGTATTCTACCAGGACATGATGCCGAAGCCGCGAATGACTATACAGATGTCGTGATACCAACAGGACTGGACATAGCTCGTAATTCAGTAGTGGTTCATTCAGATGCGGTAATCATTATCGGTGGTTCAGCCGGGACGTTATCTGAGATCGCCATGGCGTGGTCACTGTACAGATTGATTATTGGTTTCAGGGTCGAGGGCTGGAGTGGAAAACTGGCGGACAAGACGGTGGATGACAGAGACAGATATCCTGATATCGAGAATGACCGGGTCTACGGGGTTGATGAAGCTGACGAGGCCTTGGCACTTCTGAAGGAATTATTGCCGAAATACCAGAAGGTACATCGTGGTATTCATTGGCGCAAGGGATGATTAATCAATAGTATAGATTGCTGAATTCTTATCGTTCTCTCTGGCTTCAACTTGGAAACAACGAGCCCGGCCATCAGTAATCTTGGAAAGTATCTGGTTGGCCTTCTCCAGAGCTGTCTTGGCACTGCCCTCCAGACTGGTTTCGGGAACGATTCTAAGGTCACAGATACCTTTCTGGTGTAAGTCTTTGAAGATTGGAAGTTCAGGATCGTCCTCCGCAATCAGCATTGTATGATCATACATCTTGATCAAATATTCCTCGAGTTCCTTCAGATCTCCAAATCCAACCACCCAACCGTGCTGATCCATGGATTCAGCATCGAAATTGAAGGTGTATTCTCTGGAATAACCGTGGATGTAGGCGCAATGTCCGTCATGTTTCCATTGACGATGGGCGCAAGGCAAGTTGCGGTAGGTCTTGGTGGATGTGTATCTCTCGCTCATATTTTCTCCTTGTATTTTCTTTCTGTATTAATCGCATCCTGAAGTACCTCGGGCCAGGGTTTGACGTAAGGTACGGGGTCGGCACGGCCAACTGCGTGGAAGGCCAATATCCGTTCGACGTCTGCACCCGACTTGCCTGAACTCCGTCCCATGTCATCCGGATCGTAACTGGTGTTGGTGTTCGCAAAGACGGTGTTGAAATCAAGTCCTAATCTATCTAGGCATTTCTCGGCGTCCTTGAGGATGGTCTCCTTGTTACCTCCAATATAGGGCAGGTAGAACGATACTTTGTCTGATGACCAATTGCCAATCTGGAATGCATTCTCCAGAGCTCCATAAAATTCAGGACGGCAATCAGGATAAATCTCGTGATCTCCGGAATGTACTCCCAAGGCAATCTTGACCTCCTGGTCCTTCTTGAGAGCAATCGAAAGGGCATATCCGTACAGTACCGAGGAGAAAATCGCGTTCCGGTTGGGAACTACGGTCTGTTTCATCTGTGACTCTTCGTAGTGACCTTCGGGAATCGGCATCGAATCATCTGTCAGGGCTGAATGAAAAACTGACATTGCCGACCGTAAATCGACTATCTTGTGGGATACTGTGATTCCCTTACTTTTCAGATAATTGATATTGGCCTTGGCCCTGTCCAGTTCCAGACTGTGTTTCTGTCCATAATCATACGATAAGGCATGAACTTCATGGCCATCAGCCAGAAGATGCATCAGGAGACCTGTGGAATCCATTCCACCTGACAATGCCATGACTGCGCACTTGGTCACTAATCGACTCCCATCCACTTGTGGGTCTGTAACGACAGATTCCAGCCAGGATTGTTGATCACAATGTCAAATGTCTCACGGAAATTCTGCCCATTGAATCCAACGTCCTTGGATTCGTCATAGCATGGTTGCAGGAACAGGTTCGCGAAACCCTGTTTCAGGTTCTCGTAGAGCGACAGGTCCTGTCCGACATAGACCACCTTGAGTTCGTCCCCTTCCCTCTGTTTGATACTGAATTCCGGATACAGCATATCCTTGGGACTTACGCAAATCCAATCGACAATGCCGTCCTTCAGTTCAACAGTACCGTTGGTCTCGATTGCGATGTTGTATCCTCTGGAATGTAATTCTTTTGATAAGGGTCCCAAATCCTGGATCGCTGGTTCACCACCAGTGTAGACAATACGCTTGGTGGGCCATTGTTTCAGAGTTGCCAATATCTCGGTAATCGTCATCTTCTCCCAGACATCGAATTCGGTGTCACACCAGGAACATTTGAGATTGCAACCTCCGAACCGGATGAAGATTGAGGGAGTGCCAGTATGGTGTCCCTCTCCCTGAACCGAGTTGAAGATCTCCACTATCGGATATTGTTTCTCGGTCAACCTTACTCCTTGATCAATTGCATAAGCTCGGCCCGGGCCTCAGCCTTGTCAAAAAATACGCCTCTCATGGCCGAAGTGGACATGATAGCATGACTCTTCTTGACTCCGCGGCAACCCATGCAGGCATGACTGGCCTCGATGATGACTGCGGCGCCCAATGGTTTCAGATGTTTCTCCAGAGCATCCGCCACCTGAGTGGTAATCCTCTCCTGATTCTGTAATCTTCGTGCATAGACTTCCACAATACGGGCTAACTTCGAGATTCCGACTATACGGTCGGTTGGAATATAGGCCACGTGGGCCTTGCCTGTGAAAGCCATCATATGATGTTCACAGGTCGAATAGAATTCTATGTCCTTGAGCAATACAATACCATCATACCCCTCACCATTGAAAGTGGAGGAGAGAGCTGCCTTGGGATCCTTAGTATAACCTGAATACAATTCTTTCCAGGATTCGACTACACGCTCAGGGGTTCTTTTCAGACCCTCTCGGAAATTCCCTTTCTGATCGGGTTCAATATGTTCGATTATTCCCTTTACCAGATCCTCAGCACTCATTCCTTTCCTCCCTTGAGGCGACCGTGGCGCTGGTCTATCTCATCTAGTTGATCCAATAATTTGCGGCAGGCGGTCCTAACAGCGTCCGCCAGTGATACGAACTTCTTGTCGTCCCCGGTGTGTTCCTTGAGGTCATTCATTAGTTCGGCAGGCATGTCCAGACTGATCTTGGGCATGCTTCAAACTCGTCGTGGGACTATATATTAGTATTCTTCTAGTAATACTCTAGTAATATTAAGAGATTAGCTGTAAGTCGCGAAAATACTCAGCAGACCAAACGCGATGCCGAGGACAAGGATTGGTATCCTGATCAAGGCCAGGATATCCCGAGTGGCACTTCCCTCGTCACACTGACCCTCATCTGCACCGATGGCCTGACCAACCTGGCCAGTGGTACTGTCGCAATCGTCCTCTATCCTTTCATCGATATAATCAATCGCAAAACCGGCCACAAAGAATCCTACGATACAAACTGCACTGAGTATGATTCCCACTGTTCCTGCAAAAATCTCGATAATCGATGGCCCAGCTTGTGAATCAGACATTGTTACTATGCTTCTTCAGGTTCGTCATTCTCGGAATCGGCCTCGTCTTCTTCTTCGTGATTGTTCTCGTCATCCTCATCGTGCTTATCGCATTCTTCTTCACGTTCCCGCTCGTCGTTCTCGAGTTTGGTAATCAGTTCTTCTAATTCTTCACAAGCTTCTTCATCATCTTCATTACATGCGATTTCTAGGTCCTCTATAATTTCACGGACAAATACATCACGGTGTGGGGCTCTCTTTTTGCGATCGTCATCTCCTTTGCGATCGTCCTTTCTATCATCTTTATCATCGTCAAAGATTTTCTTCCACTCTTCCATAGTTAGACAAGCGTCGTCATCCCAATCTTTCTCTTCTCTGTCCCATCCTTTATCCCATCCTTTATCCCAATCTTTCTCTTTGCGATCGTCCATCATCTCAGCAATCATTTCGCGAAGATCGACGCAAGCTTCCTCATCACCAGCTTCACAAGCTTCTGCTAATTCTTGCATTACTGCACGAATTTCTTCCCAGTTTTCATCATAGCGGTCATCTTCATGTTCGTGATCATCAGTTTCGTCATCATTCTCATCATCACCACCACGAGCGCTGTCATCTTCATCATCGCGCTCCTCTTCTTCACGGACCTCATCAGACTCCTTTTCCCAGTCTTCCTTGTTCCAGTCATAGTCAGTTAAGCTTTCCTTCCATTGCTCCAAGGTAAGACAATCCTTCTCAATGACGTCTTTGTCCATCTCATCAACAGGTCTGTCATTCAGGATATCTTCTTTCAGAAGATCTTCGGTACGGACATCATCTTTCTTGACGTCAACCAGATCATCAGGGGTATTGAACCTCTCAAGGACAGCTTGTCCTTCATCGGAAGCGATTGCAATAGGACTTGCAATCAGCAGCATCAAGGCTACGATGTAAGCCTTACTTTCTATCATATTAACCTTAAAATATCACTAGTATATAAAAGAGCGCCAAAGAAACTTGTTCGGCGGGGGTAGGTTAGCCAGGTCAATTGCGCTAGATTATCTTCTGGATTAAATCTGATAGAAGCTCGCCGAAATCTTTGTGCTGACTTGCATCCCAATGGACACCATCCAAGTCAGTTCTCACTACGATCTTCGAGGCATCTAGAAAATGAATCCCCAGATTCTCGGCAACTGCCTGATAATGTTCGGCCAAGTCACGACTCTTCTCGATTGCGCCAATGAACAGACCCTGTTCTTCCTCAGTCATTAACTCAACGTGGGTCGGGGAGATTAGCAGGATCTGGGGTGGGTTGTCCACCAGGTATTCGCAATCGATGACGCTGCGGCACACCTGTCTGGCCCCATCTGCAATCTGTTCGGCCGAGAGATTGAAATCGTGCTTCAGGTCGTTCGTTCCCAGCATGATTGCAACCAGATCCAAAGGTCGATGGCTCTCTAGAATTACTGGGAGAACATCCAGACCGCTGCGGATTGGTCTTTCTGCCTCGTTCGTCACGTTGGTCCGTCCATTGAGTCCTTCCTCGATTACTCGGAAACCATCTCCAAGTGAATTCTGCAGGACACCGGTCCATCTGATGTGGGCTGGATATCTCCTGGCAACAAGGGGTTCGTACCCCCAAGTGTTCGAATCGCCAAAACAAAGTACTGTTCTCATCTTCTCATAATTACTGCAGCTACCATGATGCAGACGCCCAGGACTCCTGCCGCCATGATAATCGTCTCATTGGATATTCCGTCATCGTCATCGTCATCCGATGACTGAGGTTCGATAGCAGTCTCATTTTGCACGACCTCAGGAATCTCATCCTCAGCCTGAACACCGGTCAGTGAAAACGCTAGGAATAACAGTGCCAGCCAACGATGCATATGCAATGGATGATTTCGGCTCTATATAGGCCTAATCTGAAGAAGTTCGGCAGCAGCTCTAGTTGTGGCTCAGAAGATCTTGGCTGCAGTGAGGAATACCCTTGGGTCGGGGAAGTTTTCGCAGTACTGGTAGGCATACGAGACGCGGATTGTACCAGAGCGGTCCACAAGGAACTCTCCGGGGGACATCCACGGATTGTCAACGAGGGGGCGGTTCATTTCACGGCGGGCCTTCTGGAAGTCTAGTCCGACCTCCTTCGAGTGACTCAATGTCTCCTCGGGAGCGTCGTAGAGGACCTGTTCGACGCCGAAATGTGCGAGCCCGAAGGCGCTGTAGGCCGCGAACTCCGGATCACATAGGATAGGGCAGGTGATGTCGTACTTTTCCTTGTATGCTGCAGCTCGCTCCGGTTCGCCCTGACCGATGATGACGGGATTGATCCCGGCAGCCCGGTAGTCTGCGTATTCGTCTTTGAGCCTTGACGCTCGATCGAGACCACATCCGCAACCGAAGTGACGCCAAAACATCAACAGTGCGGGGCCATCTGACCAGAACGATGACAGTTGGCGCGAGGCGCCGGTGTGATCGAGTAACTTGAGGTCTGGGGCGCTGGTGTTGGTATCAAGCAGTTTTGACCGCTTGTCTCCAGGTCCAGCCACCCACGTCTCGAGCCACTCCTTCTCGGCGGCTTCGGTGAGTCTATCGGAGCTCATAAATTTGGATATATCTCTAAAGTATATTGTTTGTCCTTGTGTTCATGTCTAAGATGATGATTAAATGCCCGCGGGCTTAGTCGATTCATGAATCAATGGCAAATTTTCCTGATGGCTGGCCTTTTTCTGGCCGTCTGCAATAGCCTTGGGGACGCGGAAGCGGCCGCATCTCCTGTTACAATCTCGACAGATGTCTCCTCGGCAGATATATTGGTGAGTGAATCTATAGTGGCTACTTTGACGATCGAGAATAGTGATACGACATACCGAACAATGGACGTCTATCTTGCCGCTAACTGGCCTACTGGCGTAGCTTGGACAACCTACTTTTTGGATACTAACTACGATCCAATCGAAGATGATAAAATCAATATGTCAAAGGGAGGTTCTGCAACAGTCAAGTTCATCGTTTTTTGTGAAGAAATTTGCTCGGTTGGTGATACTAACACAGTACAAATTTACGCCAAAACAGATCCTAAGTTTTACAACTATGATGGAAACGTTACGGATACCTGTGGAAGTGATGATTGTGAAACAGACACCTCACCTGCCTCGGTATCATCGAACGTCACTAACACAATCTCCATAACACTTACAGCCCGAACAGCGTACCATTCTCAGGTGGCGTGTGATGTAGAATCTTCCGAGGGAGGCAATGTAGTTATCCGAGGCCAAACCACTCAATGGTACTATACGCTGACTAATACGGGCTGGAATACAGACACCTATCAGTTCATTTCAGTCGTAACCAGCGCAGACGGTCACAATGTTGGTTATTGGACCGCTAGTCCAGGAATGGCAGATGGCAAGGAACTGACTGGTCAAAGCGATAGTAGTTCGACAGCTGTTCACGATGCCGAAGGTTCGATTAGTATAATTCCTGCTACGGACGCTGCGTCAGGCGTTTACAATGTCGAACTTACTGTAGTCTCTACCAATGGTGCACCAGATTCTGGGTGTAATTTTGATGTGGTTATTCCTGCAGAGGAATCCGTCACAGTGAGCGTTGCGAAGGTCGACACGCCCCCACACCCTGAATGGGAATGGAATTACACTTGGACAGCTGAGGTCGACAACCTTGAAATGGATATGAATTATACCGCTATAATCCTCATCAAGCAGCATGGTGATGATGATTGGGGAGGTCTTGATTGGTGGTGGGACATCGATCAGGAAAGTAACAAGAATCCTTTTTCACTACAGAGAGGCTGCTATCACATCCATGTCAATCTCTATGAAAGCGGGGCTCTCCATTCAGACGAAGGTAGTGCTACAGTCATGGCATATGATGACTTGGATTTCACGGTTGGAGATGGCGCTTGTGTCGATAATGTGTACTATTTCGCTACCTCTGAGGAAGAGACTGAAGAGGAAGTAGTTGAAGAAGAGAAGCAGGATGAAGAAATATCTCAAGAAGTGCCTGCCATATCTCTGGTCCTGGCCTTGATATCAATCGGAATCATCGCGATCTTCCGCAGAAAGTAGGCGTAAAACTCTTTGCGTTCAGTATAATATAGAGGGCGCTTCGTCGCGACGTATGGGAATTTTTTCGGGACGTCACCTATTTTGAGTTTTTCGGAACTCGGCATAGTGCCACCTATCGTTAATGTCCTGAAAGAACAAGGCATTACAGAACCATTCGAGGTTCAAGCCGAAGCCATACCAGATATGCTGGAAGGAAAAGATATCTGTTGCAGGGCTCCGACCGGTTCAGGAAAGACCCTGGCATTCGGTCTGCCTCTTATCTTACGCTGTAAACCTGCCCATCCACACTATCCTACGGCCCTAATCGTTACACCCACCCGGGAATTGGCAGAACAGATTTGCCAAGTTCTGAAACCACTGGCCAGACAAGTCAAGCTAGGTGTAATGTCGATTTACGGAGGAGTGTCTTACGGTAAACAACGTTCTGGGCTGCAGAAAGGAGTTGACATTGTAGTAGCCACGCCAGGCAGATTAATCGACCTGATGGAGAATGAGACCATCAAGCTGGATGACGTCGGGGCCGTGGTCCTGGATGAGGCCGATCGTATGGCCGACATGGGATTCATTGATCCGGTATGTCATATTCTAGATAATTGTGCCAAGGACCGGCAAACCATCCTGTTCAGTGCGACTCTGGATGATGATGTTTCCAGATTGGTCAAGAAATATCAGAACAACCCAGTCAAAGTCAATGTCGGACCCAAAGAGATCTCCATGGAAAGCATGAAACATTTCTTCTGGTTAATGCCCAACGGACGAAAATCCGAATTGACCAGCAATATCATAAGGAAAGGAGGGCGCAGTTTGATCTTCTGTCGTACCCGCCGAGGAGTAGACCGGGTTGGAAAGGAATTGAGAAGGGCTGACCTGAAGATAGCCACGATTCATGGAGGACTGAGCCAGAATCAACGTGACAAGGCCATGCAGCGATTCATCTATGGTGAATGTGTGGCTCTGGTAGCGACGGATGTGGCGGCCCGTGGAATCGATATCGAAGGAATCCAGTGTGTAATTCATTATGATCCTCCGGAGAATGGGAAGACCTACAAGCATCGCAGTGGAAGGACGGCCAGAGCCGGCGCCCACGGGGCGGTAATCTCGCTGGTTCAGAAACCCCAGAAAGGAGAATTCCACAAGATTCAGAAACAGGTCGGAATAAATGTGAAGATGGGATCTCCGGAATTCGACAAGTTACCTGAGAAAGTGAGATACGAGGCACCTTCAAGACCAAGGAGAGCTGGAAGTCCATTGGCCAATAGTGGACGACAAAGAAACCGAGGGCGTTCAAGACGCAATAACAAAGCTGGTAAACCGGAAGAAAGAACCCCGCTGAATAAAGTCGAAGCGAATGTAGAACGTGCATCTTTCTTCAGAAAGAACAATAATCGAAACAAATTTGGTGGAAAGAACCGAAAATCAGGTAATCGTGGAAAGAAAAGTTTTCCCAGAGAGGGCGATCGTCCTCAAAGAAGAAAAAAACCTACCTACGGCGGCAAGGGTCTGACAACCAATCAGGATGGTTCGCCGAAGAAGTATGAGGGGAAATCTAAACCAGATAATGACCAAGGAAACTCTGGAAAAAGACCTTATCGAGGAGGGGGAAATAATTCTGGAAAAAGACCTTACCGAGGAGGGGGAAATAATTCTGGAAAAAGACCTTACCGAGGAGGAGGGAATAATTCTGGAAAGAGACCTTACCGAGGAGGAGGAAATAATAATGGAAAAAGGCCTTACCGAGGAGGAGGAAATAATAATGGAAAAAGGCCTTACCGAGGAGGAGGAAATAATAATGGAAAAAGACCTTACCAAGGAGGAGGAAATAATTCTGGAGGAAGGCCTTACCGAGGGGGAGGAAATAATTCTGGAAAAAAACCTTACCAAGGAGGAGGAAATAATTCTGGAGGAAGACCTTACCGAGGTGGAGGGAATAATAATGGAAAAAGACCTTACCAAGGAGGAGGAAATAATTCCGGAGGAAGACCTTACCGCGGAGGTGGAAACAATTCCGGAGGAAAGCCAGCCTACAAAGGAGGCGGTGGACGAGATAACCACGGCAATACTTCTAATAAATTTAAGAATAAGAGCACTCGGAACAGTAGTCGAAAACCATCTGGTCAAAGATAGTTCTGTCTAATTCTAGTTGTAGTTTAGCCGGTGAGAACACTATTTTTTCTATTAGAAACGTTTCTGTGGAATAAATGTACAAAAAATTGTTGGAGCGGGCGATACCGCAACCGCAGTAGGCCCGATCCTTTCCGGGACTACGCGTCCCGGTGGTAGCGAATCGCTACCTTCTTCTCGAACCCCGATAAGCGGGATTGTTAGGATTCATTTGGTTGGATCTGTTATCCAACTCTTCCTTACATTCCCTACTATTAGGGTTGAGAGAATTACTTCGTTGGTCATTAGATGACCGTTGAGGTTTTTCCCTCATATCTAAAGGCAGAACTCGAACTATTTACTTCTTTGGTCACTTGAAGAAAATTTAAATCAGGCACGCGTCTGACAGACTCTCCATACCAAGGACCTGCCTGAGGGAGGTGGGAAGCCGGCGATTGATCTTTATAGGCCCTTGACTTGGTCTCTATTCCTTGACCCAAACCACACTTACTGGAAAGACTATCTCAGATGCAAAACCATTCCTCAAATGGGCTGGAGGTAAGGGAAGATTGATTGGAAAACTGCAGAAATTTTTCCCAGATTCATACAATCGCTATTTCGAGCCATTTATTGGTGGCGGAGCGATTTTTTTCCATCTTAATCCTGAAAATGCGGTGATTAATGATCTTAATCAAGAATTGATAAATCTTTATGAAAAGATAAGGGACCAACCAGAAGAATTAATGATAGGACTGGACCAACTTCAACCTAAAGTTGACAGTAAAGACTTCTTCCTCGAAACTAGGGCAAAAGTTCCCAGAAATAAATTAGATTTGGCTGTAAGAACTATCTATCTTAATCGCACTTGCTACAATGGAATCTATCGAGTTAACTCCAGCGGAGAATTTAATGTTCCCTTTGGAGATATGGGTAATCCTCAATTATACGAGAAGAAAAACATACTTGCCTGTAGTAAAGTGCTCCAAAGAACGACCATCCTTTCTGGAGACTACAAGAAAATGATTAGACGTATAAGAAAAAATGATTTTGTATATCTTGATCCGCCTTACGTTCCTCTCAGTGATACTGCCCATTTTACATCATATACTAGTGAAAAGTTTGGAGGAGAACAGCAAGATGAATTATCCGAATTCTGTAAGAAATTAGACAAGAAAGGAGCTGTTTTTCTTCTTAGTAATTCCGAAACTGAATTCACTAAAAAATTATACGAAAACTTCAATTGTCAGACTATCAAAGCTGCACGCAATGTTGCTGCCAGAAGTTCGTCGCGAACTCCTGTAAATGAGTTGGTCGTTACAAATTATTGATTATCTACAGTTCCGACACCAGGATTGTGGAATCGTTTTGTTTCCAGTTTTTCTAAACCCAAATTTTTCTTCAATTTCTTTCAATCCCTTTGCCTGTACATTACATTTTGGACATGCTTTTTTCTGAACTTCAGAATCTGCCATTTTAACTCTAGAATGTAAGAAATCTTCACCTTGGTTACAAGGTACACACTTGCTTGTTCCTTGCCTATCAAGGGTAAGAAGCGAACTATCTCCATAATATCCACATTTATCGCAGCAGTAAGGATTGGAAATAGTCTTAGAAAAAAGACCTATTTTTTCTTTAATGTATCCTTCTGCAACTATGAATTGTGATTGATAAATTCCTTCCATACGCGGATTAAAATGCTCTTTTGAATCATAACCATAAATTTCAGTTTTGAGTTTTATCAAACAACTGAATAGAAAATTATTAGCTGACTTATCAAAAGAAAAACTCTTATCTGCTTGAGACGCATAATGCTCTGAAATAAAGTCCATAGAATATTTTGGAGGCCTTTCTGGCCTAAAAAACTGTAAATTATCAAAATGTTTTTTACCATAGTACTTATGATAATAAGCAAAAATTGCAGGGTATTCTTGTCTTAATAAATAAACTAATTCATTCCTTGGTAAATATCTATAGCCATATTTTCTAAGATAATCAAATGATATGAATTTAGCCATTTTTGCCAAATCAATACTACGTATGAAACGATTGTCAAAAACATAAGAAAATGGTTCTTCTGTTTCATATCTTGGCCCGTCATGTACTTCGTTAAATGAGGGTTCGTGGACTTCAGATACGAAATCAGTTAAACTAGTAGTAAAAACTGTGTTGCCCAATCTTACTTTTTCAATAATATCTCTTAATTTACTAGATTGCTTAGATATTGTATTGAGGCGCGAAATTACGCTCTTGTTTTCAACTCCAAAAAATCTAGAGGTCTCATCTATTCCTCCATCATTTTTGAATAAGCCGATCAATAATTCTTCTTGGTTTTCATTTAAAAGTTTTGTTTCTCTCAGATTTGATAATAATTCATATAGAAATGACATGTTTTTCCGTATACGATTTTCATCCCCGTCTGAAACAAATAAAATTAATTTCTTTTCCTTAGCAAATTCAATTCCAAGATCCTGTTTTATTCTACTAATTTCGAATTTGTCTAGATCTAATTTGTCAATTATTTCTGCCTCTGTGATTTGAGGATTGATTTTTATCTCATGAGAAACTTCAATTTGATTATCGCGACGTTTAGAAATTGGAAATTTATATTTCTTTGACAAGTCATATATTGTCTTTATTTTGATTTTTGTATTAATGGCGATCTCTTTAGCTGTAGATAAAGGATTTTTAATGATATATTCTTCGATTATCTCTTTATCAGTTTGAGGGAATCCGTTTTCTAATATTTTTTTGTAAGGATATCTATGAAAAAAAGATACCAATTTTTTATCTTTAACTATTTCAACCGGATGACCTTCTGATGCCATATTCGAATAATACCAATCAATTGAGAATTCCCTTGAAAAAAAAACCCTTTCAGTGGAGCATAAATATTCTAGATATTCAAGCATTTGTGCCAATGAAGTTTTAGGCTTTTCAATCTGAATTTCTTGCATAACTGCATTCCAATTTTTTCTAATTACCTTCTCCCTATTCTCTTGAAAAACATTTACTTTGTTGCGCTCTGCATGGTAAATACAATATTTGCCATCATCGTTAGCAACTTTAGAACAAGCTTCTCCACCTTTTGAAAGATATTTACAATACATTAACTATTGTAATCCTCCAAAATTTTAGTTAAAGTTTGTGAGTGTTTCTTTATTTCTAATGACCACTCAATCATTTCACCTGTTTGAGTCCAAGGTAATTCTTTTGAGCTTGAGCCTAAAGAGGATATTAATTCAGGAACGCAATATTTTTTATCAATATATTCATAAAAATCATAATCTTTTAATTTGATATCTTTATTTTGTTCGATCATTTGCAATAATTTTTTAGCTTTTTTTGTTTCTTCTTTGAACAATTCTGGAAAATATAGTTTCAAGCTCCCTTCGTACATCTCATTTTCAAATTCTTCTTTATTGTTCTCTATTTTGTTCTCAATAAAATTTTCTAATTCAGTACTTTCAACTATATCTCTAGGTGAAAATATACTGCCTTCAACTATTTTTATTTTTTTGTAAAGAAGCTCAAGTATTCTTTCATCAATACTTCCTTCTATCATAAAATTATATATTGATATTTTATCTTTCTTTTGACCTATTCTATCTATTCTGCCTATTCTTTGTTCAAGAATCATCGGATTCCAATGTAAATCATAATTGATGATCGTAGAGCAAAATTGCAAATCAAGCCCCTCGGAACCAACTGAAGTCATTATCAAAACTCCAGTTTCATCATCCCTAAATCTTCTAAATAAACTAACTCTCTCCGAAAGAATGACATCTCCAGTTATAACATAAACATTTCTTTGCCGAGCAAGCTCTTTTTCAATATACTTTACTGTGTTTATGAACTCGCAGAAAATCAGTAATCTCTCATCTATCTTTTGTTCAGAAATCTCAACTATCTTAGACAATTTTTTGTCTTTCCTCTCTTTAAAAATTTGATCGATATATATTTTATCGCCCTGGAAACTTGCTGAATTTACAAAAGAAAATGGAGAACTTGTAGCAATTCTAAACCATACTATCTCATCCATATAGAATTTTTCTGACTCGCTATCTCGGTGCCTCTCTCTTCTGATACTGTTTCTTACAGCCTCTATATATTCAGAAGGATAAGCTGCTCTATGAAGTACGATATCTCGTTTGGCAAAATGAATGCCTAAATTTTCTTTTTCAAAACGTGTAACCATAGGTGAAAGTACATCAAAATTTTTAGAAGACCACATTTCCTCAAGGAAGGCTTTTAGCGAATATCGATCAAAATGAGGTAACAAAAATTCAAAGATAGAAATTATGTCATCAAATGAATTGTGAAGTGGTGTGGCTGTAAGGCCTACTCTGATAATAGAATCTTCACATATTTTTCTTAAATTTTGAAAACCATGCGTCGTTTTATTTCTAAAATTATGTATTTCATCCACTACTAATAGACCTGGTTTTAGTTCAAGATTATCATATTCTCTTCTGAGAAAAGTGTTTGAAACAACATATATTTTGGGTGATTTTTTATAATCATGATAATTAGATTCCTCGACTGTTATTGCCAAATCTTGCATATTTCTAACTGCTGTTGACTGGAGGCCAAATTTGTTTTGTAGTTCTAACATCCATTTATCTACGAGATTCATTGGTGACAAAATGTAGGTAGGCCTGTCAAAAGTTTTGGAATAATATGATATAATATATCCTGCAGAAATGGTCTTGCCTACGCCTACGCCGTCTGTTATTAAAATGCCATTTAAGCCACTTAATTTCAATTTAGTAAGTGCCATTAATTGATAAGGTGTAGGAATCAGATTTCTAATCATTTAAGCTATCCCAGAATAACTCATCGATATCTTTCAATTCTATTTCAAGAAGATTTGTGCCTGTGGATGTTTTATGAATTGCATCAATTAATCTAGACATATCATATAATTCTATATTGTATTGGGCTTTTTTTGCCATGTCTGTAGCATTACGATTAAAACCTGAAGTAGAGACAAAAATACCTATTGTATTACTAGGTTGAAAAGCAGTTAGCGTTCCTAAAAAAGTTTGGATATCTGGCCCACCAATTTTAGTTTTTGTATATCTTTTTACTTGACCAAGCAAATTATGTTTTTCTGAGATTCCTTCAACCTTCCATTTCCCTTTGAAATCAATACCCCCGTCATTTGAAGGTGGCGTTACTAAAAGATCGGAAACTTGAGGGAAATTGCCAAATAGTTTGCCTACAAAAATTTCGCATTGTTCTGGACTTAAATCAAAAATTTTGTGAGATAAAATTTCGTCAATACGTGATTTACGTGTGTTAATTATTTGTTGAAGTTCTGAAGGATCTAGTACTCTCTGAAATATAAATTCTTCTCTAGTTACAAATTGATAAGTAACATCCCATTCAGGTAATGAAAATTTCCATACCCAAAGATTATCTCTATTGTCTGAAATGATGTTATTCTCAATCATTTCATCGAACTCAACCGCAACCTGTTCAATATTCAAATTAGCTAAACTTAAATTTACTATTTCTTTTATTAACTCATTTTTTTCAATATTATGTTTGTATGTGAAATTGGATAAACTATCAGTATAGTCAATTAGATTCTTCTCAAAATTGGTTCCTTTCACAGTATAAGTCGCCTTCAATCGAGCTTCTTTAATAATTGTTCACAGGCTCTAACTAATTTCTTTGTGTTAACCTTAATTTCTCTTTCATTTTTTATCTGTTCGATTTCCTCATCTGAAAGATTTAGGATACTGCGCGCAAGAGGATCGATTCTAGCCAAGAAAGGCATTGCCTTAACAGCGCTATTTTGCTTCATTATTTCTACAGCTTGCTCCATAGAAACTTTAGGATTATGCATAACTGCATCCAAAGCTTCTACATCGTCCAAGACTTTAGCAAAGTCTCTAAGTCCAAAAGCCGCCCCCCTTATCTTTTGATTCCCACTAGTTGGAGAGATCATTTCAAAATATTTGTGCTTATTAGTATCATTTTCATTATAAAATTTTTTAACTTTGGCAGGTGCTTCTTGAAAATATGAGAATTGACTTGGATTTGTATCTTTTTGATGTGAAGCATATTCTTTGAATAAATTCCAGTTATTGATGTGCTCATTTACCTTTTTCATTGAGAGTTGCATAGCTACAGCTATATCCTCAATTTCAATCAGCATATCATATCTTAATCCCCAAACATACTTTGCCATATCTGAAGTTTTCCAAGATTTTTTACCAGTTTGAACTCTACCTTTAAGAAGTTCCCATTTTTGATCACTATAGTCTTTAGGATATACGTGTGCCTTAACTTCATGATATGAAACATTTGGGTTCTTAGGAACGGCACCTTCTCTAATTAATTTTCTCAAACAAGTAGTTCTACGATTTCCCTCACCAACTAAATAGGTTCCATCACCTAAGTCTTTGACAAGGATGGGGTCTGTTACACCGACTCTCATAATATCTTTAATTAATTTAAACGTGTCTTTGTCTGCTTCAATTTCTGCTTGCATTTGAGAATCTGTAGGTTTACGATTATCTAACTCTAAATGACCAAAACGAGGGTTATTAAGATCCAAAAGAATCTTTGAAACCGGAATTATTTTATCAATGTATTCTGCTTTCATGGATTACGCACGTATCACAAGTATTTATTATTTTTTAACACTTTGCATTAGTATAAACAAACGCCTTGAAACCAATCTGCAATTTCATCAATCATAGAACTGGGTTCTGCGTCTTTAATGGTCAAACCATTGATGAAATCGAAAACCTCATCCTCATTAAATGGTGAAAATAATCTCTCGTTCCATTCTAAGAATGTGACTGCGGTCGCAAGTGCTGTTCGCTTGTTACCATCGATAAATGGATGATTCTTAAGTATGAAGAATAGATAGGCACCTGCTTGATGAAAAATTGTCCGATACTGTTTCTTACCGAATATCTTATTGATTCGAATGCCTTCAACAAAACCCAAGTTTTGACCTTGAAATATATTACTAGTGCCACTAAATTCTTCGCCTCCTGTCAACTCTATACAAAGTTTGTTGATTGCTACCACCATTTTTTTGTTCACATACCTCATTATTTGGCCAACCTTATGTACAAATTCATATTTGATCGGATATGATTCTCTGTTCTTTTTAGTGAAATCAATTCTCCATCATCAAGCCAGACACCTCGGCACTGGGCACAAGTATCAACTGGTAATCCTCCATAATCTTCTCTTGTCAGGATATTATCATCTGCTGGACAAAGATAAGGTTCTCTTTCAACTTCATCTAAAGTTTCTACATCTTTCTCATCCAAATCTACAGAACGATAGATTCTCATTAGATGAACAATGTCGCCTAATTCACCCTCATCTAGGAAAATACCGTTGCACTGTGCGCATCGCTCGATCTCTTGTCGATAAAGCCAATTTTGGCCCATTGGGAATTTACATTTAGGGCAGTTTCTCATTTTTCACCTTTACACTCTGGTTCATGGAGTATAGCTTGTCTTTCAGAAACAAACTCCTCTCCACACACATCGCAATACCATTCCATTTCACCATCAGGATCCATAAAGTACTCGTCTTGTTTGTTTTCTTCTTCTACATCTCTAAATGCAGATTCCCAATCAAAACTAGCGCTAAATATTCTCATCATCGGCCTAAAAAAACGCCAAAACGCTACTACAAGAAACATAAAGAAGATAAAAAATAACCAATAACCTGGAGAATAATAATCAAAAAATTCTAACTCTCCTGTTAAAGAACCATCAATATAATTTGCCGTAAATTCTATCATAAAATTTAATGGTACGGCGAACATAACTATAGCCATAGCCAAAATAAGTGCATTTCTGAGTTTTCTTTTTCTTTCGATATGCAACTCTTCTCTTATTTCTTTGAGAAGTGAAATCATTACTGCACTTGAGCTTCTTGGCCTCTTTTTGATTGATTTCTTCACAGTATCAGGAAAGGTGCCTGCAATATATCATTTACTAACTCGCACCTTTCACTTCTGATAGACTGCACCCAGGTCAAACACATCCAGTTTGCCATCAGCGTTCATGTCGGCCGAGTCCAGGCTGTCCTTGGAGGCATGAGCGTCGAACACCAGTTTCAGGTATTTGCCCAACACAATTCTTGGTATTTCGTACTTTCTGTCATTCCCGTACCACTCAAAGGGATCCTTGGCACCTTTGCTCAAATTACAACCAGGACAGGCTAACACCATATTGTCAATAGTATCCGGACCGCCTCGGCTCTTCGGTATAATATGTTCCCAATGGAAATTGTCATTGTCGACGCCACAGTAGGCGCAAACGTTGTCACCTTTGACCAACATTTGGTTCTCCTTCAAAATATCGGACGGATTCATCTGGCCGCTCTTCAATTTCTTGTAAGTATGAGTGATAAATCCATAATTCTTGCGACTTTTTACTGCAGCCTCTGAGATTAATTTGGCATATTCCCAGTAGATGAGCTCGCGAATCGTCTTGACATGGGAGGGAGGCATTGATAGGTTGGGAAAACTTGTGAAACAATAAGGGTTTGTGTAGAAATTGGCGGCTGTTTGCAAGCTGTACAACTTAAAAAGGGAAACCTATCTAAATCAATATGGATAAAGGTCTAACTCCCTATTTGCTAGTAATCGCGCCCGTTCTTATGTTCATTGCTTTTATGACGGGGCCAGACGAAGTACGTGGTCAAGAATACATAGATTATCTGAAAGATACTGACGCGAATACGATGATGATCGGAACGATTCTGGTGACTGTCGGTGCAATAATGATGTTTGGCGGTTGGTTTGTACTTACTCAAGATATGATGGCTAAAAGTAATAAAACACAACGAGATTTACTAATGTTATCAAGAATTGCATTTATTTTACCTATAACTCTTCTCCTACTTGCTACTGGAATGGATCTTGAAGCTCACTGGCTAGTTACAGAGGGAGAAGACGATTACTTTACTGTTGAAGAAGAAGAGGCTATAGCTTTGAATAATCATTATGTTTCTACATACTTTTGGGGAACTATGCCCCTTTCATGGGCTCTTGGGCTGATTCTAATTGGCGTTGCTGCGCTTATGGGTAATCAAAAGGATAAACATAGTGAACAGTGGGTTTTCGCAGGGCCTCTCGTTACAGGTTTAGGATTGATGTCAGCATACCTTATCGAAGGGGCTTGGGTATTCTTCATTGTAGCTATAGTCATAAGTCTTCCAATTGGCATTATGATGTTGATGGGAAAACTAGATTATCTATATTCAGACTCGGATTAGGCTGAGAAGACCTGATTAGGACTCTTCGGATGAGAGTTCAGTTTGTTCATCGCTTCCCTTCCCAAGGCCGGTGTATCTAGCCCAAAGGACCAGGATACTGGGCAAGACCCAGACAGATGACAGGAATGAATAGAATATCGTCAAGGCGGTCATCGTTCCGAATTGTTTCATAGGTGGAAGTATTGCAAAGAATAAGACTCCGAAGCCAAGGACCGTAGTCATCGCCGCTCCGAACAGTGCCGACCCCGTATTCTTGACCGTATTGTTCACTGCCTTCTCCAAGGAATGATGGTGTTCCATCTCTTCGATGAATCTGTGTGAGATGTGGATTGCATAGGTGACTCCCAGTCCCACTGTCAAAGCACCAATCAAAATTGTGAATACGTTCAAAGCATATCCAATGGCCACCATTGTCCCCAGAATCCAGACCAGAACCAGCAGGACGGGCATCATCGTAAGTGGGCCCAGCCAGGGTTGTTTGTCTGTATATCCAAAGATCGCTGTAAGAAGAATGAAAGACAGGATTATGGTATAGATAATGGACCCCATCATAGTCTCATTGATGGTGTTGACCACCACATTGATTATTGCAGGAGCGCCAGTGACTACTACTGTGTCGACCTTGCCCTCTGTCTCCAAGGTTTCCAGACCCTCCGAATCGTTTTCCAGTTCACTTACAACTTCTGAGAAATAGGCATTCTTTGATTTGGTGTTTACCAGAATATAGGCAACCGTATAGTCATCCAGTTCTTCATCATAATAGACGAAATTCGAGACCATATTGGGGATTTGGGTGCCATCACCTATCATTATCCAGTCCAGGAGCTCGCGAACTCCCTCATCGGAATCCGGTACCAGATCACCATCAGCATCATTCGAATTGAACAATTCTTCGAAAGTTGCGTTGTAGAAATCAAAGGGATTGATGGCTGAATTATTCGAAGCCAAATCTCTCATCCCATTCAGAGGAGAGAACATCATTGACTGGTCTGGATTTACCCATTCGTCACCTTCTGATAATTGGGCTTGCGTATTGTTTATCTGATTGAAAACATCGAAGGTGGCTACACTGCCGCTGATGTAGATGAATGAGAATTCATTGGAAGTGCTGAATTCGTCCTGCAGGTAATGGAAATGTTGTGTTATCGCTATTTCTTCAGGAAGAAAGTCATTGAAATCGAACTCCGTGGAGATTCCCATAGCGCCATATCCGGTGATCAGAGTAATGGCCAAGACAACGGCCAGAACCCGTTGTGGGTTCTCTAACGCAACGGTTGCTCCCATGGTCATAAAAGGATCCAAGAAGCCGGTCTGTTCGCCTTCTTCTTTTCGTCCTCTGGTTATCTTTTCATTAGTGTCAGATAGAAGTTTCTGACCTTTGGATTCATAACGTCTGTCAATCAGTATTCGACAGGCGGGAATAAATGTGACAAATATCAAGAAGGCGGAAAGGACACCGATTGCAACCTGAATACCGAATTCCTTTATGGGCGTTATATCTGAAGTTACATTTGAAAGGAAACCGACCATTGTGGTAGTGGTTGCCAACAATAGTGCAGATCCTACAAACACAATTGATGATGAACTGGCCTTGTTTATGTTCCAGTCCTCAACCAGCTCTTCCCTGTATCTCATTACCAGATGGATTCCATAATCCACACCCAATCCAACTAGCAGAATCGGGACTATCACTGCAAAGAAACTGGGTTCGAATTGAAGCAAGCTTGCAAATCCGTTTGACCATATAATCGCCATCATTAGGGCAAACATTGTCAATCCGACGTCCACAGGTGAACGGAATGTGGCCAATAACACTCCAATTACCAGAACGATGACCAGCATGAAAAGTTGGCCTGTATTCTCATTGGATGCTTCATTGATCTCATTATCCAGAACTGCCTGTCCCAATGCGTAGGCCTCAACACTTTCAAATTCCATTCCCTTGACAACATCATTCATTTCAAGTTCAACGCTGACCATTCGGTCAAAGGCTTCTCCTGTACCTTCACCCACTCTCTGACTGTTATCGAATTTGTACGTAATCTTGGTCGCTTTAGCGGAGTTATTTCCGTCATATTCGCCAAGAATGTTTATTACGGCTCCAGCCAGCAAAGGATTTTGTTTTGCAGTATCGAATGCGTCCTTTATTTCCTGGTCCGTCTTATCGGCATAGATATCTTTCAATTGCTGTAAGTCTGAAGCATCGCCTTCTACGAAAGGTGCCAGATAATTGGGAATCGCAGCTATGTCTGTACTTGGATTCGAGGGAGTCATGGAATTATTAGCGATTAACTCGTTTTCGATTAATGCAATTTCAATTTCCAGAATCTCAACAAAGCCATCTGAGGTAAGAATATCATCGTTTTTGCTGTAAACTAAGGTGTCAACTGGATATTCTGTAGAGAATTTGTCTCCTATGTCCTCTATAGCACTGATGACCTCACTGTCTGGAAGAAAACTGGACTGACTTACTGCTCCATCCTGTGGATTAAGGGCCAATTGGGCAACCATAAGGATGGTAATTACGATTACACTGACCACTACTGCCAAAGGCTTCTTGGTGACTGTCTCGCCAATTTTCTGTAAAAGCATATTTTCAGACCAAAAATGGGTTATAAATCATTTAAGCTAAAGTTTCAGAAGGCTTTCTATCTTCTTCCTTAATCGCTTCGAACCGGGCTTGGTCAGTGCGGCGTAGCCAGTCACTGCCTTCCCTTCCTTGTCAATCAGGATTTTGTGGAAATTCCAGCGGGGAACTCCGGAGACGAACCCCAGTTCCTCTCGCACCCATTGGTAGAAGGGATGGGCATCCTTGCCCTTAATCACTGACTTCTCGGCCAATGGGAAGGTGACCCTGAATTTGGTGTCACAGAAGGTCCTGATCTCCTCGTTGCCAGCCGGTTCCTGATTACCAAAATCATTGGATGGAACACCAATCACAACCAGGTCTTCATTCGAATTATGTAAGGTCTGAAGTCCCTTGTACTGGTATGTGAAACCACAATGACTGGCAGTATTTACAACGACCATTACCTTGTCCTTGAAATCGGAGAGATCGATCATCTCCTCTCCCTTTATGGACTTGAAGGAAAAGTCGTAGGCAGTCGATGACATTGTAGGCTCCTGATTATCCATCTACATTAAATTTGCTGTGTTCTCGTGTCACAAACACTTATTATATTCGATATTTGGGCATGCTGATGCGTTACCTCTCTTTCCTGCTGCTTACTGGCTTCGTGCTGGTGCTGATGGCCGGAGGGGCAGATGCCAAGGAGTCGAAGTGGAATTACGCTGCTGACGCCGGTATCAACTCGGTCGACATCTCGGCAGACGGCGAGTACATCGTTGCCGGCTCGGATGACAGCAACGTCTATTTCTTCAACAAGGACAATAACACTCCTCTCTGGAGCTACACGGCCGGGGATGGCGTATTTTCGGTCGCTATCTCGTCGAACGGTGAGACCATCGTCGCAGGGTCCCTGGACAACAATGTCTACCTTTTCAGCAAGGATGGTACGCTCCTCTGGAGCTACGGCACCGGGAACCGGGTGTGGTCGGTCGCCATCTCAGAGGATGGAGAGACCATTGCTGCTGGCTCCTGGGATAACAAGGTCTATCTCTTTGACAAGGATAGCAGTACTCCTCTCTGGAGCCACGCTACCAGTAATTTCGTGTTCTCGGTTGACATCTCGGCTGACGGTGAGATGATCGCCGCTGGTTCTGACAAGGTCTATCTCTTTGACAGGAACAGCAGTACCCCTCGCTGGAGCTACTCTACTGGGGATACTGTGAGGGCGGTCGCCCTTTCGGAGGACTTCTTTGGTCAGCAAAGATATCACCTCGCCGCTGGCTCCTGGAACGGCAAGGTCTATCTCTTTCACAATAACAATAGTGTTCCTCTCTGGAACCATACTACTGGAGATTCAATCTATTCAGTTGCTATCACTGATGACAGTGGATATGTTGCCGCCGGGTCCAAGGATTACAATGTCTATCTCTTCGACGGGAACGGTACGGGACTCTGGAGTTACGCTACTGGAAGTACTGTGTTGTCATTGGACTTCTCTGTCGATGGTGAGGACCTAGCTGTCGGTTCTGACAAGGTCTATCTGTTCGACAAGGACAATGACACCCCTCTCTGGAGCTATACTCCCGGAAATACTGTGAAATCGGTCGGGATCTCGGCGGACGGTGAGGATATTATTAGTGGCTCCGGGGACAAGAAAATCTATCTCTTCAGCAAGGATGTACCTCCAACTGCCCAGATTGATTCTATCGAACCAACTACTATCCGCTTTGATGAGGAGGTTACCTTCACTGGTTCCGGATCAGGAGTCGGTGTCTCTATCGTAGCCTATGAATGGGCCTCATCCCTAGACGGAGTTCTGGGTAACGAAGCGGAGCTCAGCGTCACGGGATTTAGTAGCGGAGAACACACAATCTCCTTCCGGGTACAGGATGAGAACGGAGAATGGTCCGACTGGGATACAGCCATGCTGACCGTGACTCCCAATATACTTCCAATCGCAACCATTGATTCGATTACTCCCTCATCAGCCAGATTCAAGAACGAGATCGTCACTTTCGACGGCTCCGGAACGGACGATGATGGCACCATAACGGGATGGGAATGGAACTCTTCTCTGGATGGAATTCTGTCTACTGAGGAAGACCCCAGCGAATCGGGTTTCACCCCCGGTACTCACACCATCTCCTTCCGGGTGCAGGATAATGACGGAGGGTGGTCTGACTGGGACACTGCAACTCTGGTCATTCATCCCAATACGCTTCCGGTCGCGATGATTGATTCCATCAGTCCCTCACCGGTCGAGGAGGGAATTACCGTCTCTTTCCGCGGCTCTGGAACGGATGATGACGGTACTATTATGGGATATGAATGGAACTCTTCTCTGGACGGAGTTCTGGCCAACGGGAAGGATTTCAATGGCACGGGTTTCAGTGCTGGAACCCACATCATCTCCTTCCGGGTACAGGACAATAATGGAGGATGGTCCGACTGGGACTCTTCGACGTTGGTCGTCATTCTCAACACTCCTCCAACCGGAGCCATTGGCTCCATTTCACCTTCACCGGTCGAAGAAGGGACAATCACCTCCTTCACCGGAAGCGGATCTGACAGTGAGGGGGCAATCGTAGCCTATCGCTGGAGTTCGTCACTTGATGGTAATCTGAGTAGCGACAAGGATTTCAGCAGCAACACCCTCTCTCTAGGGGCTCACACCATAAACTTCCAGGTACAGGATAACGCCGGAGCATGGAGCGAAGAGGATTCCAGAATCCTGGTGGTAGGCATTGCGCCGGTCGCCAAGGCAGGCGATGATATGGAGGTCGAACCGAAAACGGAGGTCCAGTTCATCGGCCTGGGTAATGATGATGGTACTATCGTTAATTACGAATGGGACTTTGATGGCGATGGGGATTATGACTGGTCATCGGAACGGCACGGGATCACCACCACTATCTACTACCAGATAGGGTCCTACACAGCGGTTCTTCGCCTGACGGATGATGATGGCTTCGTATCCACTGATTCCCGAATCATAACTGTCACCAGACCTGAAGTGGAAGAGGCTGAAAGTGGCCTTCCAGCACCTTCCATTATCATTTCAATGGCCACAATGGCCTTTATAGCGCTACGCAGACGGTATTGACAGGATGGGGTCACACGCTGACGTACTTGGAAGACGGGCTTTGGTCATAGCCTTCATTATAAATTTGATAATGATGTCCGTGGACCTGTGGTACGGTCTGATGATGAATTCGGCTGCATTGTTGAGTGATGCGGCTAACAATTCAGGAGATGTGTTCATCCTTGGATCGAGTATCCTGGTATTATCGTCGACCACTGAAGTCAAGAATAGACTGGCGTTACTCAAAGGAATGATAATGATGGTGTTTGGCCTATGGGCTTTCTATTATGCATATCTGGGTTTGATAGGTGAATCAGAATTGACCGGCGGTACTATCTCTATTATCGGGGTGATGTCGTTAGCTGGTAATTCAAGCGTTGCATTTATGATGTATAAACACCAACACAAGGACATAAATTTTCTGAGTGCCTTCATATGTTGCAGGAACGACGCTTTTGCCTCGGCCGGAATTATCTTGGCCGGTCTATTGGTAATGTTCACGGGATCCTTTTGGCCCGATGTTATAATCGGAGCCTCTATAGCAACCATTGTGTGTCATGGAGGTATCAAGATTATCAGATTGAGTCTGGATCCTACTACTCCTGTGAAAGATGACTGCTGTGCAGATGATGACTGCTGCTAGAAGTTGGTGACTTTTCCTGTGGAAGCAGGATTCAACAGTAGAAGACTTCTTTGGTACCCTTTTTCCCCTTTTTAGAGGCCACACAGATTTTCTTTGAACTTTGTTTTGCCAATTCCTCGTAAAACTTCTTTTTGAAACCCAATTTTTCGTCCAATTTGTCGGGCCAACCTTTTGGCCATGACTTAGGATAGGTGGATAGATCCAATCCCAGAATAGCACTGGCAACAACTCGGTGAAAATGTCCAATTTCAACTCTTTTACCGTTGGAAAGGGCCTGATTCGTGACAGCTTGAAGGATTTCCAAATTGGTTTGGCTTTTGGGCATATGTTCTCTAATTAATTGTTGCAATTCCTCTACCTCTTCACGCAATTGTTCAAACTTTGAAAATGAAACAAAGTCCGGTGTGGTTTCTTGGATTGACTTCTTTTTCATCAGACCCGGAAGAATAAATTTGTCCTTGATGAATTGGTGTCCCCTGAGTGTTCTATCCTCAATATCCTTCCAGTCCTTTTTCGGATATTTCTCCTGTTCTTCCTTGAATTTATCATGGGTCACAATTATGGCATTTTCCTTTAATGCAAAATCGATCCAGTAAATGTCTTCCTTCTTGACCGAGATTAGAACCACCTTTCTATCACGAATTAGGCGTTCTAGAATATCCAGATCGCCCATATATGGCGAATTTGAATCTGCAAGATCCTTGGCCCATAGATATGTTCCTGTTTTCAAAAAAGCAATAGTGGGCCAACCAAGTCCTTCACAGTGACTGATTGCAGCCTCCAGTCTTTCAGGTACTATCTGCGTAATCTGATTCCCCTCATTGTCCTTTTTTTCTATTCCCGTATCGTCATGAATGATATTGGCACCATCAAGGACGACTTGTCCATATTCTTTTGTCATTTTTTCGGCTCTCTTGAAATCGGGATGCCGCCCACTTTTTATGTGAGTTTGTTCCAAGGGGTAATTACCATGAATCATCTGGTCGAGCATCCTGAGGTCGGAGCAATCAGATACCAACGGAGCAAGGGCAAGCGTATAGGAATCTCGGTCAAACCGAAATTCGTGAGGGTAGCAGTTCCCAGACGCCAATCATTCAGGAGTGCACAGAGATTCGTGGAGTCGCAGCTAGGGTGGATTAAGAGGAGGATCTCGGAAATGAATGTCCGGTTCGAGAAATCCCGGGCTCTACCGGATATCAACCGGGAAGATGCCCGCAGGATTCTGAACCAGAGACTGGCGGAATTGGCGACCGAGTACGATTTCGAATACGGAAAGGTTTCGATCCGTAGGCAGAAGACCCGATGGGGGAGCTGTTCTTCCCAGAACAACATCAGCCTCAACCAGAATCTGTTGCATTTGACGGATGAATTGATCGATTATGTCCTCCTGCATGAACTGGCTCATACACGGGTCAAGAATCATAGTCCCAGCTTCTGGGATGAACTCGAAACCGTCTGCCCTGATGCCAAGGAAAAGCGAAGGCTGTTGAAGACCTACAGTTATTGCCTGGTCTGACCGATTTTATTTAAATACTAATCGTCAGAACGGAGTCCCATCGGCCCGAGTGCCTGGAGAAAATTCTATGCCCGGATTGACAACAGTGTGATTGGTCCAAGAACCTGTGAATTCGGGGTCTCGTGTTACAGACATGTCAATTCCAAGATCGTAAGTAATGTTATCTGAAGCGCAAGGAATGGATGCGCAAGTCCCCCATGAAACTTGCCTAACCGTATCTCCAAAATAATCGATTATCGTAATAACATCACCAGCATTGCTTAAGCTCAAACTTCCGCCAAATAAGGCCCATTGTATGATGGCGCCTCCAAAATCACCACTCGGTTCTCCGCCACCAAATACGATTACTGCTTCGCCTGGTGAAAGGCTAACTTCCGGAGTGAATACCGTCCGAATTCTGTCCGAATCAGAAAGGGCCCAGCCACTGAGGCAGAGTTCCTGATTACCATTGTTTACTAACTCTATGAATTCGTCATCCAAAGAATCTCTAACATTATCATTATTTGCGTCACCAACTGAGCTATTTGATGAAGAGGACGGGGGATCTGCCAAAATCTCATTAATTATCAAATCGTGCTTGATTGACTGGCCAGTCGGAGTGCAATCCTCTGTATCTCTGAATAAATACCAACCTGCCCAAGCTACCATTTTCTTGGAGGAATGGTTAGCATGTGGAACATAGGCCATGTTCCAGTTAAATTCGTAACTAGGCATGGATGCGGCCTGCCATTGGGCTTCGGCAAAATACAGATTGCCGCGATCCAATCGATTGTACCCTTGCGTATTAGCTTGTGCTGAATTGCGAGGACCATCATTGTCAACTTCATCAGTGGAATTCACTGTGTCCTCCAACCCTAATAATATGGTTAATCGCTTCTCAAACATCGGCCCAACATCAGGGTCACTCAATGGGGTACCTGTCAAGCCATATGGAAACCAATAATCTGAATTGTCTGGTCCTCCGGTACGAGGAAGGGTGTACCAGCCAGCATTCGCTGCAACCGCCCTCTCCACTCGCGCGTCAGGAAGGAACGTGAGTAGACGGTGTACAAACTGAGCACCGGCACTATGTCCCCAGATGTGGTACCGGCAGATTTCGGCTCCGAGCTTCTGCTTTACAGCTTCGAAAAGATGCTCCACCTCGGAATATAGATAGTCCTCAGGTTTACGCCATTCAGTTTCATCGTAAGATCCTTCATTGTTTGGAGTACCTGCAATACCTACGCCTAAAGTGTATGGTTCTGTTTCCTGTATTTCCTCTCCATAAAATCCAGTTCCATTTGGGAACTCGGGAGCAATGGCCAGTGCATTGTATCGCTCTGCAATAGGGGCTGTGATGTTGAGGTATGATTGAGCTGTACGGCCCATACCATGCATTACAAACAGAATTGGACTGGTCTTTGGATCATATCCAGTGGCCATATAGGTGTAGGCGTTCAACGTCTTATTGTCTCGCGTTACGAATCGAAAATCGTGATAGCCAATCGCAAGGTAGGCGTGAAACGTCTCATATTCTAGGCCTGAGTGCGGACCTGTGGATATCGTTGATGGATATGGGTCGACAATAGAACAATCAGGGTCAAAATCAACTGGGATGATGTCTAGATCTTCTTTCTTATCCTCGGATGCGGTTTCGTTTCCATCATGTTCCCCATCTTCAGTATGCGTTACGTCCTCTTGTAAATTTGGCTCATCTTCTACACAGCCAGAAAAAGATGAAATCAACAACAATGTCACTAGAAAAGAAGGTTTGAGCATGCCCAAACACTTTATTCTAACCTAATAACCTTTATGGTTCTTCTAAGTGAAGATATCCTGACACTAACATACAAGTCGCACATATCATAGGTAGCGCCCAATTAGCAGGACTATCTGTGTAGCCATACCCTAAATCACCAGCTGCAAGGACCGTTAGTATGAAAATGAAGATATTGCCCCCTCCAATCGTAATTGCAAGAATTGCCTGAGCTCTCCCTTCAATAAATTGGCCAGAAACAATTGTAATAATTGCGACGAGGAAGAAGGTAGCAGACCACGCTTTCTCGTAGAAAACGTCTCTCTCATCGTAATTATCAGCACCCCATCCCGTTTCCGCTGCGTTCGCGATCTCAGCGTAAGTCAACAACGTAAAGATTGTGAATAGGATACCAACACCTGTCAACACCCATTTTGGTTGCATGTATTGCTTGATTGCGTCCATTTTTCCTCCTTATAACCCCGTGAAAGATATCAGCTGCGTTGAGAGAAGTACAACTGCTATCGCAGTCATCATCATGGGATACATCTTGAACATGAATAAGTCCTTATCTTCAGGAGGTTCGCCCATAATGGTCATGCCGTCCTCTGCTCCTTCGTCCCTTAGACGATAATAACCGTAAACTACCGCAAACCAGACGAAAAGGGATATCACTGTGTTCTGTACGAATGCAGCTCTGGTCGCTTCAAGCGTCGCAGCAGCCCAGTCAGCATCATCGAAGAAGATTAAACCAAAGACGTTGTTGATTGCAAAGGTGCCCAAACCGAACATGCTGATGTGCATAATGGGCCATTTTCCACTAGCTCCAGTTCTAAGGATATTTACTGCGAAAAGAGTGTATGGGATAATCAAAGCTCCAAGAACTTTCACTGCGATTGGTGCAGGGGCAGTTGGTTCGTCTGCATAGTAGTTGCCCTCATAATTGCCAAAAGTAGGTAGTGGGCCATCGGTTCTACCGAGATAACTCTCGGCGAAAAATAAATTGTTGATTGCGAAAAAGACCCCGATCAATGCAGCAACAAGTAGTAAACCGGTTGCAACCGAGTCCTTGACCTGAATCCCATTAAATCCAAAGTCGAGCCCCTCATTCACACCTTCTTCTATCAGGAAATAATATGCTGCACCATAGAGTAGAGTCGCAATCCCGGCAGCAATCATTGGATTGTCACTTGATGGTTCATAATCTCCAGTGACAGCCAGAACAAGGGTCAATGTGATGAATCCGATAAGGCCAGGAATCATCAGGCTCCATTTTGCCCGTGCACCCTCGTTTAACATGAGGAGATTCCCCATGAAAAGACCCAGCATTAGGCATCCTGCGACGTTAAGGAAGCCTGCTCCGCGACCATAGGACGCATCCCCCGCTTCCGCTCCTGATGTCAATATTGAGGTACAGCCATCGCCATTAATGACGTGACAATCCGCGAAGAAAATGAAGTTCACGGTGTATACTAGCATTATGACCGACGATAGGCCCAGACAGACCTTTGCCGGCATACTCTTTATGCCATCGAACATAGTCTCGACTTAAATTATGGTACTTAATCGTTTTCCATGTAATTATTCTTTCTTGATACTTACATCTGGGGACGCCCGGGTTCCCTTTTCAGCCACGGAAACGGTTGAGACTCCAGGAGTTACTTCCGAACCGTGTTTGGCAACCTCTACATGACCAAGGCCTTTAATCTGTTCAATATCTGCTTTCGAAGCGCCCACTTCGTTTAACTCTTTAAATTCATTCTTATCAAACCAGAAACTATTGCAGTATCCACATGAATCAATTACTACTAACTTTAGATTCTTAGGTTTTTGTTTGGCCTTTTTAGTCGCTTTAGAAGCTAATTTCGATATGCCATATATGGCTAAAATAGGTAAAGTTATAATCATTCCTTCGGGCCCACCAAACCCACCAAGGCCCATCATTCCTTTGTCAAGGGCACTTGGGAGAAGATCTTTATCATAACTTAACTCAATTCTCTGCATTTTCCTTGAACATGTTGGGCAATTCAATTCTCCCGGTTTACCTGAATTCAGGAAATTTTCTAATTCATTTTTCTTAATTCCGCGGTTATTTATTTGGGCATTTATCTCATCAATGCTAAGATTGGTGCCGCCACATTTTTTACATCGGTAATGCTTTCTCAGATTAGTCAGTTTTCTTTGATTAGTCAGATTCCCGCAACTTCTTGGGCAAGGAAGTTCCTTTTCAGGCTCCTTGGAGGTTTCTTCTACTCTGATGACGCGGGCCATGTCTGCCTAGCAACTGTTTGTATTTAAGATGTCATAACCTGTTAAATACGGCGCATTGAAACGGATGCCGTGGCCCGGCGCGGAAAGAAGAATTTTTGCATTAATTGCGATACGGGCGATTCCGAAAAAATAGGAAAAGACAAAAGATGTAAAATATGTGATAGCCAATTAGTTGTAAATCCTTATTTTGGAACCTGGAAACCCTACACTAAATTGCGCCCATTTGGCCAGATAAGATTAGCAATACCTATATTTTTGCTAATATTTTCTTGGGGCGCCTTTCTTATAATTCAGAACGATGCATATGTTACAGGAGAACCGTGTGATACACAGCTAGAAGGTACTTCCTGTGGAACTTTATTTAGCCTGATTTTTCTTCTTGTTGTTTGGACTTTTATCACTGGTTTCCTAAGCTGGAATTTTGGGGGTGGCCTATTGATTATGGTTGTCTACAACCACCCAGGATTTACATACCTAGACTGTCCAAAATGTGGCCATGAGGGAACTTCAGGTGATGATTTCGGAGCATTTTTGTGGAATAGGGTGCTGCCTGTTAAATGTCCAAAATGTAAACTTAAATTCGAAATTGAAAATGTGTCACAATGGGGTTGGCCATACGATGATGAACCCCATGAAGGAAAAATATATGGAGACCCGACAAAAATTAGAGTTAAACCTGAAATTCCCTTCAGGTTCCTGAAATTTATTATCAAAAAGAATGAACGTTTCCAATCTGGCCATTATGAACTAATCAAAGTAATACCTATTACAGCTACCATCCTTGGAATAGCTTGGTTCTTTGGCATGTTGGATTTAGTCATTGTTCTGAGTCTGGTGCTTATAGCTTTTTACATATTTGTGTGGAAGAACATACTATTCGAACCTATTTGGGATTTTTATAGTGATATTTTGGATGAAGCCTTCGATATCAAAGAAGGCTATGTTGGTGTCATGCGCTGGCCGAACACACTCCTCAAGAAAGCTGCAATAGCTTTTACATTTTTATTAACTTGTATCTTGGCGTTAGTAATTCTACCAGGAGGCATTCTTCAAAATAGTGATAACCCATGGATTAGAGCTATTGGTGAACTAATTTGGGACATCATAATTTTTATACTGGAATTGATATTCTATTCGGAGAATTAAATGGAACCTACAATGATTGGAGCATACGCCGGAATGGTGATTGTTCTAGCTGCTTTTGCAGCTGAAACAAGAGGAATTGTCTCCAGTAGATCCTTCACTTACCTGATACTGATGGCCATCGGAGAAGCACTTTTGACTATCAGAGCCTATGTGACTGGAGAATGGCCTTTTGCCATTCTGGGTGGGATATGGGCTGCCTTCGCAATATACTCGATTCTCAAGCCTCCTGAGAAAGCCTGAGCCATGAATTCTAGCCTCCGAATAGGACTTTGCACCTTGTGTCTTGCTATTCCTGTTGTTTTGAATTACAAGCTGCTTTGGCGTCATGTTTATCTAGAATTTAACATAGTCTTAATCTTGTCCTTTCTGTTTTCTGGGTTTTTTATTCTCGGTTGCTGTACAGCAATGATAATGTATCATATTACTAGTGAAGACGGTCTGGTTGACCAAATATTACATTTACGAGGTCGGATTAAAACTAGAAAAAAGCTGTGACCAGAACAAGAGGATTAAGGCTTCAGTAATTCGATTATCGACTTCTTCTTGGGCTCGGCCTTTTCCTGATCCAGCCCCCGTTCCATGGCCATGACTGCCTCACCCTGCTCAGGTGTGGTGATGCCATATTTTCTGCCCCATTTCTTCTTCCAATATCTCAAATTCTTGGGAGCATCGTACTTGCTGACAAACTGGCCCCTGACATTCCTTGGATGCCCCAGGTCGAAGATTTCCTGCTTCAGTTCCTTCTTTTCATTCTTTATCTGTAATTTGGTTCTTATCATGTATTTACCTCACTAATTTGTTTCTCGTATCATTGAAAATATCTTCCAAGAATCGGTACACGATATCCAATACCATGGCTACATTAAAAAGTTGGGACTAGGAAACTTTCCACATAAGGTAAATTCCAGCAACCAGTACCCCAAGGCCAGTCAAACAGCCGGTGGCGGATGCGAGAAATAATGTGTTGAGAATTCCGCCTTCCCAAGACATGAGACCGATAAAACTGACCATCCCGATTATAGTTCCGGCTCCCATCGCCAAAGCTGGACCATTGGTAGGGTCTGACTCTTCCGGTAATTCTTCCTTACTTCCTCTGGCTTCAAGTACAGAAGACATCCCATCCCTATCCTTGGCTTTTTCAAAAACCCGATATGCCTCATCCAATAACCGTTCTCTTCCTGAACTTTTTTTCCTTAGATGTGAAGCTAAATCAAGACGGCACCAGGCGGCTTCTACTGGTACACTCTCCTTGTCAAAGATCTTTATTGCCTCTCGGAGATCCTTCGCTGGATCCTTGGACCAAGTTTTCACGACGGCACCATAACGGAGTAGATTACCGCAGGCCACCGGATCTCTCTTCCTGGTCTCCCTGACGGCAGCGTCCCACGCGACCTCGTCCCGATAGGCCTCTTCCATCAATTATTCCAGCTTGTGCATTGAAACTAATGCCGGCCCAATATCCTTCAACTCATCAGGTACTGTGTGGCCTGATATTGGTGCTGCCAATGATATGCCTGCATCCTTCTTAGCTTTCCATACCTGTGAATTGAATTCTATCAGAGATTCGGTCATACTAGTAAAATCAGAAGTATCCGATAGTGGCTTTTCAGGGAAAGTGTCTACATCTACTGCAGATTTTCCATACAATGTAGTCGACAAATGATGTGTAAAGAAAGGACATATCGGAGATAAAATCGACATCATATCTCTGAAAACACGATGAAGTGTCCATGTTGCTGAAGCGTCATCATTGTACAATCTAGTCTTTGCCATTTCTAACCAATGTGAAGCAAAAACACCAGTGCTGAATATCTTAATTCCTTGTGCTGCCGTATAGATATCCATCCCCGAATAACCTGTCTTTGCTTTATCTAACAATTCTGAGAATTCAGCTAGAATCCACTTATCCTCATTTTCTAAATTATCAGGTACTGAATCTACATCTCCATCAAAATCAAATTGGGATGCAAAACGACCCACATTGAAGATCTTGGTAAGTATCCCGAAGTAACGTGATTCTATCTGTTCCGGATTTATCTGGAAATCATCACCGACCTGTGCATCGGCGGCCTTCCAGAATCGGAAACATTCGGATCCGATCTTCTTGGCCTGTAGAGTCACCTGCTTGCCTTCCGGACCTTTGATCTTCCATGAACCTGTTCGTCCGCCGGCGCCACATTCCAAAACTGATTCGGCATCAATTCCGTTTCCTAGGGACTTGGACATCTTGCGGCCCCAGGGATCCATTCCCAGACCATCAATCCAGATATTCGCAAATCCAGGTTTGTCGAGCAGTAAGGCTGATTTGAGAAGGGTATAGTATAGCCAGGTCCGGACGATTTCCTTGCCCTGGGGTCTGACTCCTGTCGGGAATGCTTTCTCGAACAATTCCGGGTCAGACAAGTATCCTGAAACATACAGATTTGAGTTAGAAGAATCCATCCAGGTATCAAAGACTTTCTCCTCGCCCTCCAGATTACCCAGTTCTGATTTCAAATCTGAATATTGTCCTAATTCCTTGCGGGAATCGCGGTCCAGCACAACTGAATCATCAGGTGGTGAATCACGCCATGGCTGGACGTAAGCGCCATGTGGAGGTGTAACAACTTTTGTCCGATCTTCAGAATACCAGATCGGTATTTCGGTATGGTACCACCGACGGCGGCTGACCGGCCAATCAATCGTGATATTCTCCATCCAGTCCAGAAGGAATTGCTTGTTGCGAGGAGGTACGAAATTTATCTCATCCGAAAGTTCTCGCATTCGATCCTGAATATGGGTCTGTCTGACATACCACTCTTTCAGTAGAATTATCTCGATCGGGTTCTTTCCACGCTCGGAGATTGGAATCTCCTGATCTCGCTCAACTATATTTTCTATTCTATCTGCTTTCTCCAGAATCTCGATAGCCTTGGTACGGGCATCTATGACGGACATTCCATCCAATGGCCCTCCAATCTCAGTTATGTTGCCATCCAAATCTATCGCCTGGAAAGGTGCTAAACCCAATTCACGGAATACCGCAACATCATTCTGGTCACCGAAGGAACAGACCATCAATACTCCAGAACCGAACTCCATATTGACACTGGGGTGGGCTCGAACTTCTACTGTGGTTGGGCGTTCGGACGTTCCGATTGGTAATTCCAGATTCTTGCCTACCAGATGCTGATAACGATCATCATCCGGATGGACGATAACTATTCCACAGGCACATATCAATTCAGGCCTAGTAGTAGAGATGATTACGGGAGGATGATCTGGGTCTCCTTCCACGGACCAGCGGACATCCATCAACTGGGTCTTGCGAGGCAGACGCTCTACCTCTGCCTCAGCTATGGTTGTGCCTTCAACTGGATCATACAGGTTAGGGCGTAGTTCCTCAACTATGTCACCGCGCTTGAAAAGATCGATGAAGATCGACTGGGTGACGGCCCGATAATCGGGAGCATCCGTCAAATATTCCTTATCATAGGCACAAGAAAGTCCAACTCGCTTGGCGATGTTCCGCATCTCCTGAGTATACTTTTCAATCTCAGCTCGGCAAATGTCAAGGAACTCGGCCCGTTCATAGGTCTTCATCTTGCGGCCGGTCTTCCTCTCAACCGTGAATTCGATATTGATACCGTTACGGTCGACGCCCCATGGGAAATAGACCTCCTTGCCGATCAACCTCTGGCTGCGGGCGATGACATCAATCATCGAATACTGGGCCACCGCACCGATATGCCAGGTCCCCGAAGGATAAGGAGGAGGTGTGTCGACGACAAATATCTTCTTTCCCGACTTCGGATTAAAGGGATATCTTGGACCTCCGGAGAAATGTTCTTCCTGAATTTTCTTCTCAAGATCTATCGTCCAGCGTTTCTCCTTTATCTTCGGCTCGGCCATGGTTGTTGTTATTGGCAGGCCTAGTCTGGCTTTTCTTAAGGTTACTGCGAAACTATTTTACTAATCCGCTATGTTGCGATTTCTCCATGAAATATGCTAGGGATGTAGTGATTGTAGGTGGTGTTCGGACCGCGCACGGTAAATTCAAAGGTGCATTGTTCAACACGCCAGCTGTAGAACTTGGTGCTATGGCAATCAGTTCGACCTTGGAACAGACAGGAATCGATGGTAGTATGGTTGATGAGGTTATCATGGGCAACGTCCTGTCAGCAGGAATTGGTCAACATCCAGCCCGTCAATCCGCTCTCAAAAGCGGAATCCCGGCCGAGATTCCGGCCTTGACGATTAACAAAATGTGTGGGTCCAGCATGAAAGCTATCATGTTGGCAGCTAATTCAATCCGGGCCAAGGAATCTAAGATCCTTATGGTCGGAGGAATGGAATCCATGTCCCGTTCACCTTTCACTGTCTCCAGAGCCGAAGATGGAAAAGTCAGTATGGAGAAACCGATTGACAGTATGATGAATGATGGTCTGATAGACCCATTCAACGGCATGGTCATGGCTCAGACTGGAAATCGCATCGCAGAACAATTTGGAATCACTAGGGAAGAATCAGACCTATTCGCTATTGAATCGCACATTAGGGCTCACAATGCTCACAAAAGAGGCGACTTCAAAGAATACCATATTTCTGTTGAGCATGAAAATGGGGTCTTGAAGACTGATGAAGGAATAAGGCCTGATTCCAGTCTAGAAGCGCTAGCCAAACTGAATCCGGTATTCGATGAGAATGGGATCGTGACGGCTGGAAATGCCAGCCAAATCTCGGACGGAGCGGCAGCCTGTCTGGTAATGTCACGCGAGAAGGCCGAGGAATTGGAGTTGGAACCGTTGGCCACTATCACCGGCTATTGTGCAGTCGGGATTGAACACGCAGACGTAATGTCGGCTCCCATACCGACAGTCCAGAAACTATGGAAGATGCTCGGTCGTGATGGAGAAAAGGACTATGATCTCTATGAGCATAACGAGGCTTTCGCATCGGCCTGCCTAGGCGTGATGCAAGGGCTGGGACTGAAACACGAAAAACTGAATGTTCATGGTGGAGCCGTTGCCATGGGGCATCCTCTGGGTGCTTCAGGTTGCAGGATAATACTGGCATTGATTCATGCCCTCAGGAGAAAAGGGGGCAAACGAGGTTTTGCGACTGCCTGTCTTGGTGGTGGCATGGCCACTGCAATCGAAGTTGAAGTATGAACTTCAGATATCTGGCCCTAAGTAGTCTGATATTTTCCTTGGGAGGGGCTTGGCTTTTCTCAGTGGTCTATGATGTCAATTTCAGCTTGGTGGTGTTCATTGTATTGCAGTGTCTGCTCATAATCTTGGCCACGATGATCTGGCCTGCTCTAAACTCAAGATAATGTTAATTTAGGGAGACTATCGGAACCTGTGGAAGAATCCCCAAAAAAAGTAAGGCGACACGACATTGATTGGCTTAGGGTCATCTTGTTTGGATTGTTGATTCCTTTTCACGTTGCTATCGGAGTCTATTGGAATCTCTACGGGGACGAAGTGAACCCGAACGTGGCTGGCCTGGATAATGAAGAGAGGTGGGAAATCGCGGAGGAGGGTAACGACTACACTGCCGACTCCGTAGATTTCACGAGTATGACATTGCACTGGATGCACCAGTGGAGATTGGCAGCGCTGTTCATGATCTCGGGAATGGGAACTGCGTTCGCCTTCAAACGTCGGACCTGGAAGGTATTTCTCATGGAAAGGGTCAAACGACTGCTCGTCCCAATGTTCTTCGGAGCGTGGACAATGGGTTTTGTCGGATTGGTCCTTACAGGGGAGCATGATAACACAAGTCCCTTGGGCCTTCTATTTGGATTCCTCTTCGGCATCATATGGAGATCTCTCGTCTTCTGGGTTCCCATCATTGGCAAACTCATAGCCCTGGGCCATCTGTGGTTCCTGTGGAACCTGTTCCAGTACTCTCTCATACTCACTCCGATTTTCTATGTGGTTAGGAACTATCCGGACGGTAAACTGGCACGATTCCTACGTTCATCCTTCACCCTGCCTGGAGGAATAGGGGTGTTCCTACTGCTTCCACTTGTTCTAGTTTTGGTGGAGATCCTCTTCAAGCCCTGGTTCCCGGGATTCATTGGGGTTGGATACGAGTGGTTCTGGTTTTTGGTCTTCTTCGCCTTCGGCTACATTTGCATTACTGCCAAGGATGAGTACTATGAGTTCATTGAAGGGCGTAGAATGGTGATTACTGCCCTGACTTTGCTATGGACGGTTGGTTTTGTCTGGTTGCGGCTAGAACAACATAAGACTGGTGTACCTTACGTCGATGGGGGATGGCTGGAGAATGAGATAATCCACAACAAGATGACGCTACTTGCCTGCGTAATCCACAGTTTCCATGCCTGGTTCTGGTGTCTAGCCGTGTTCTCCTGGGGTGCGCATCTGCTAAACAAGCCCAGCAAGAATCTGGCCTACCTCAACCAAGGAGTATATCCCTTCTACATCGCCCACATGCCACTGACCTTTGCTGGTCTCATACTGGCTACCAATCTCGGGCTTAGGGACTACCCTGCAGTGATTCTTGGAACGGTTTTCGTGGTCCTGACCTGCTGGATCTTTTTCGAAGGGGTGCGACGCACTATAGTTACTCGCTTCCTGTTTGGCATAAAGGAAAGGAAGACTGTGGAATCAAATAACCCTAGAAAAACCTCCTGAAACCATATAGGTTTATCGACGAAAACTAACGCCAGTCCTTATATAGAGTCCGTTTCTGCGAGCGACCCTACATTCGCGCAACCAGACGTTTAGGGCAATTATCCCTATACCTTGCGAGGCACTTGTTCTCGACGAGAAACGGCGTCACGGTACGATGTGTAACATGTGGGAAACTACGCCTGATTTCGATTCCGTTAGCAACGGTTATAGATTTCTGGAGAGAAGACAAAATGCCAAAGCATAACAAACCGAACCGCGGATCCATGGCATACAGCCCTCGGAAGCGAGCACGCTCCGAGACGCCCCATATCTCTAGCTGGGCAGCTGCCGATGGTGATGAACCAAGCATCCTAGGATTCGCTGGATACAAGGTTGGTATGAGTCACATCATGGCTGTTGATTATCGAAAGAAATCGACCACTGCCGGGCAGGAAGTGAGAATGCCCGTGACCGTGGTGGAAGTCCCACCCATGAAAGTTGTTGCTGCACGTGGCTATGTCAAGGACACTTATGGTCTGAGAACCCTGACCGAAGCCTGGGACAAGAAATTGGATCCTGAGCTAGAACGTCGAATTCCCATACCTAAGAAACATGACGCCAAAGCAGCCTGGAAAAAGATGAAAGATGGTGATTTGGAAGATATCAGATTATTAATCCAGACTCAGCCCAAGATGGTGGCTGGGATACCAAAGAAGAAACCGGAAATCATGGAGATGGCTGTCGGGGGCGGTTCAATGGACGGCCAAATGGCCTTTGCCAAGAAAATGCTGGGCAAAGAAGTAACAATCAATGATTTCACCAGTGATGGAGAGATGCTGGATGCCGTGGCTGTGACCACAGGATATGGTTTCCAGGGTCACGTCAAACGCTGGGGAGTAAAGCTACTTACCCACAAGAACTCGAAACATCGCAGGATGATTGGTAACCTAGGTCCTTTCAGTCCTGGTTACGTCGTATCTACTGTGCCTCAGGCCGGGCAAACTGGATATCATCAGCGTACCGAATACAATAAGAGATTACTGAAGATTGGGGACAACCCGGACGAGATCAATCCGAAGGGCGGTTTTCTGAACTATGGCTTGGTTGGTGGAACCTATGCCCTTCTTCACGGTTCATTGCCTGGTCCTAGCAAGCGCCTTATACGTTTCAGAAAGGCTGTGAGATTCCATGGTAAAGGCACCGATACAGTCGTTGCACCTGAGATAACAATGGTCTCGCAAGAAAGTCAACAGGGAGTGTAGAATGAAAGTTCCAATTTATTCAATGAAAGGTAAAGCTTCGAAAAGCTCGGCCACACTTCCTCAAGCGTTTGAAGAACCTGTGAGACTGGACCTTATTCGAAGGGCTGTCAGAGCTGCACGGGCCAATCGCAGACAGGCCTATGGGGCTTCACCACGGGCAGGTTACCGCCATTCCGTATCATGGCCTGGTAAAGGCCGAGGTATGGCCCGTACACCACGTAAAAACGGAGGTGGTGGACGTGGTGCAGAGGCTCCGAATACTGTTGGAGGTAGACGAGCTCATCCACCCAAGGTCGAAAAAGAATGGGACCAGAAAATAAATGCCAAGGAAAGAAAGAAGGCTTTCCGTTCCGCTTTGGCCGCAACTTCACAAGAGTCCTATGTCAATGCCAGAGGGCATACTATCCCTGATAAGGTCACATTGCCTTATGTGGTCGACAACAAGATTGAAAGTATTGCTGGTGATCATGAAGGTGAATCTCTGACCAAACGTGCAATGTCACTATTCGACGGACTTGGAATTGGAGATGACGTTGATCGGGCCGCTTCCAGAAAAGGAATTCGAGCCGGGAAGGGGAAGCGACGTGGACGGAAATATCGCAAACCACGGTCGGTCCTGGTCGTACTATCTGAGAATAACGGCTCTGAAAGAGCTTTCCGTAACCTGTCTGGCGTGGATGTCACTACATCCAAGGACCTTAACACCGAACTTCTGGCGCCCGGCGGCGATCCTGGAAGATTAGTGGTGTTCAGTAAGGCTGCTGTATCTGCCTTGGGGGAACGGCTATGAGCGACCATAAAGTAATCCTCAGCCCCCGTTCCAAGGAAAGAGCGTTGTATATGCTCGAACAGAACAAATTAGAATTCTATGTTTCCCGAACTTCGTCTAAGCACGACATCAAGGGAGCAATCCGTTCTCTCTTCCAAGTGGAAGTGAGCAAGGTCAACACCCGAATTACCAAAGAGGGTAAATTGGCAATCGTCAAGCTCGCGGAAGGTCATTCTGCAGAAGACTTGAGCAATCGGTTAGGAATATTGTGATAAAATGGGAAAGCGAATCATACCTAGGAGACGCGGACGGGGGCATCGTTACAAGGCCTCGGATAACCGTTTCAAGGGAGAGGCCCGCCATCCCAGAGCAAAGTCTTCGACTGGAAAGGTTGTGGAATTAATGCATGACCCTGGCAGGACTGCTCCGGTCGCCATGGTAGATGATGGAGACAATCGCTATACCATGATTGCCCACGATGGGATGCATATTGGACAAGAGATTAGTGCCGGACATGGAGCTGAGATTAAGATTGGAAATACCTCATACTTGGGTTCGATTCCAGAAGGGACCAGAGTCTACAATGTAGAGCTGAAACCCGGTGACGGGGGTAAACTCGCCAGATCGGCTGGCCAAACTGCAGTCGTCATCTCACATGGGAAGCAGACCACAGTCAGGTTGCCGTCAAAGGCTCAGAAAACCTTGGACAACATGTGTCGTGCAACTGTAGGGGCGGTTGCTGGTTCCGGAAGAGGAGAAAAGCCAATTGCCAAAGCTGGTAAGAATTTCTATCGTAATCGCGCTCGACCAAAGGTCTGGCCAAAGGTCAGAGGTGTCGCCATGAACGCAGTGGACCACCCTCACGGAAGTGGACGAAAACAAACTGTTGGTGTTCAATCTACCGTTTCCAGAAACGCACCACCTGGTCGTAAGGTCGGACACGTGGCTGCCAAACGAACTGGAGGTAAGCGATAATGGCCCGTAGAACCAAGGGACTTGCAACGCCCAAGGCTGCAAGAAGGAGAGAGAGAAAGAGAAAGGCAGGTATTCAGGTACGTCGCAAGAAGGAGTTCACGTACCGTGGATTGACCATAGACAAACTTCAGGAATTGGACTTCGAACAATTCATGTCGATGCTCCCGGCTCGCCAAAGAAGGTCCTTCAAACGTGGCTTGAGCCAAGAACAGGCCAAATTAATTAATGATTCTAATCAAACACCCGAAAAGGTCATCCGGACACATCGTCGTGAGATGATCATCATTCCTCAATTCGTAGGAAGGAAGTTTGCTGTCCATAACGGGAGAGAGTTCGTTGACATCGAAATCTTACCTGAAATGATTGGACTGTACTTTGGGGAATTAGCCCCCACGAGAACATCCCCAACCCACACAGGTCCAGGGGTCGGCGCTACCAAGTCGTCGAAATTCATGCCGTTAAAGTGATATCATGAAAGGTTTCTCGTTCCCGTATGATCCCGAAATCCATGCTGCGGCTCGCGGTACTGAACTTAACATATCTCCCAAAGCGGCCAGAGAGGTCTGCAAGGCATTGAAGGGTATGGACTTGGAAAAGGCCAAAAACTATCTGGGAAGAGTTATCGAGATGGATCAGGCAGTACCGTTCAAACGCCACGATGGGAAGGTCGGTCACCGCCGAGGTAAAGGTATGTCGACCGGAAGATACCCGGTTAAAACGGCAGCGGCCATACTCAAGGTAATCGAATCTGCTGGTAACAACGGGGAGGCTATTCACATCGATATCGAAAACTGGAGAATCCTGCACATTGCAACTTCTCGAGGAACTAGGTTCGAGAGCAGATTCCCAAGAGCCAGAGGCAGGGCCACTCCCAAAATGCGCGAAAGTGCTAATGTTGAAGTAGTTCTAGAGGAAATTAAATGACCGTTGCCAAGGATTTAATGAAAGAACGTGTACGACGTGTCCAGGTTCACCAGCATGTTCAGAAAAAGACTGCCAGAGCTGGTTTTGGTGGGCTATCCATACAAAGAACTCCACTCGGAACACACATCCGGATATCTGCTGAAAGACCTGGTTTAGTCATCGGTAGGAAGGGGGGGGATATCCAGAACCTGACCGACGAGTTGGAAAGGAAATTTGGATATGAAAACCTGCAGGTCGAGGCTGGCGAAGTGAGTAACTTTGCCTTGAACCCCTTGATTATGGCTTCCAAAGTGGCCAACGCTTTGGAAAGAGGATGGAACTATCGCAGAGCTGGTAACTCAATGTTACAACGTATAATGGACTCTGGAGCACGGGGGTGCCAGATTACGATTGCTGGTAAATTAACGGGATTGAGACACAGGACCGAGAAATTCGTTTCGGGGCATATCAAATTCTGTGGTGAACCGGCCCTTCAATTGATGAGTGTAGGTATAGCACAGGCTAGATTGAAGCCTGGGACCATAGGTGTCAAAGTAGCGATTATGCGTCCGGATGCCAAACTGCCTGATGAGATTGAGGTTAAGAAACCGGAGATACCAGCTGAAACCGCAGAGGAAAAGGATGAAGAGGTAGAAATTGAGACCTCGGAGGAGAAAACAGCAGATACGAAAGAGGAAGCTGTTGAAAAGAAAGAGCCCAAAGAGGCCAAGACTGATGCTAAAAAGGATAGTGAGAAGAAATGAGTCTCAAGAAGCCTTCCGAGATTCGAGAAATGCAACCTGAGGAAAGAGATTCCCGGCTTAAGGAACTCCGATCGGAACTGATGAATGAGAGAGGGATATCGTCCATGGGAGGGCAACCCACCTCTCCTGGTAGAATGAGGGCCATCAAGAGGCAAATTGCGAGGATTATGACTGTTCAACACGAGATTGAATTGGATGGTGAGAATAATGGTTGAGATTGACCCTTTGACTGGCCTTCCAAAAGAACTACTTGCGATGGAAGAGATTGCAAGGGAGCAACAATCGATTAAAATTAGTATCGAAAAACGTCGCTACGGAAAAAAGGTCACGATTATAGAAGGTGTTGGAAAGGGAGTTGATATTAATGACCTTGCAAAACAGTTGAAGACCAAGTGTGCGACGGGTGGAACTGCCAAAGGAGGAGTAATCGAGCTCCAAGGAGTTCACACCAAGAAGATTAAGGAAGTCCTTTCTGACATGGGTTTCCCTATAGAGGTGGAATAATGGACGGTAGAGTAGAATTGATTGGGGAGCACGTCGAGGTCTCTTACCATACTGACCCAAGCCTGTGTGGAATTTCTGGAACCGTGGTTGATGAAACGCGTGAGATGTTGGTTATAAGGTCCAACGGATCCAAAAAAATTATCAGTAAACGCCCAGCCAGATTCATATTCGAGGGTGGGGAACTGATGGGTAAAAAGATTGCATATCGGCCGCAGGACCGAATCAAGAAGGTGAAAGCATGAGTAAGGACAAGCCCCGGGATATCGGCATAGATGTTGATGCTCCGGCAAATCCATGGGATGGTGATCCAAATGACCCCTTCTACGGTACGCTTCCTGTGCGAGGGCAGGTCCTGCGAGGAACTGTGCTGAAAGCTAAGGCCCAGAAGACCGTCGTGGTTCAGGTCAATAAAATGAAATATGATACCAAATACGAGCGATACTCGCGTAGTTCATCGAAGATTAATGCCCACAACCCTACCAGTGTAGGGGCTAACGAAGGTGATAGTGTCACGATGATGGAATGTCGGCCGCTGTCAAAGACCAAGTCTTTCGTTGTTATTGAAAGGAGAGAAGCATGAAAGGAATCGCAGGCCGGCAAATGAGGGGGCTGCCACAAGGTGCCAGGATTAATTGCGTAGACAATAGTGGAGCCAAGACCGTTGAGATTGTCACTGTCCTGAATTACAAAGGTGTACACCGTAGATCACCTGCTGCTGGTGTCGGAGATATGGTTGTTGCTTCCGTGAAGAAAGGGACGCCCGAGATGCGTCGCCAATTGGTTCGTGCAGTAATCGTGAGATGTCGCAGACCTTATCGTAGAGCTGATGGAATGATGGTCCAATTTGAGGACAATGCAGCCGTCTTGACCAACGAACAGGGTGAAACGAAAGGAACTGGAATCAAAGGTCCCGTTTCAAGGGAGGCTGCTGAGAGGTGGCCCCGTATCGCCGCTGCGGCGACAACTATTGTATGAGGATTATTATGAGTTCAAAACAACCCCGAAAACAGAGACTTGCCCGTTACACGGCCCCTTATCACCGCCGCCATCGTGAGATGTCCGCACCGATAGACCGTGGATTACGTGAGCGACAGCTGTCAAGAGGATTCATGTATCCTAGAGCCATTCCAGTAAGGAAGGGTGACCGGGTAATGATTGTCAGGGGCGAGGGGAAGACAGGTTCAGCTTCCAAGGTCGCTAAGATTGATCGTAAGGCTCGTAAAGTATACGTCGAAGGATTTACGTATTTCAAATCTGATGGTACTGAACTTCAAAGACCTATCGACGCTTCCAATCTGGTCATTATCAATCCAGACTGGTCAGACGTCCGAAGAAGGAAATTACTCAATCGGGTTAACGAATCGATTGAGTGGACGGATGAGGTCGTTTCTGAGTTCGAAGCTGCTGAAGACGAGTATGAGACAGAGACTTTGGGTCCAATTGAGGAAACTGAAGAGGATACGTCTGAGGGAGAGACCGAAGAAACTCCAGACAAAGAACCGGAAGGAGCCGACTATGGTGCTATGACCGTACCGCTGTTAAAAGAGGCTTTGAAGGAACAAGGATTGTCTGTTAATGGCAAGAAAGCGGAATTAATAGAACGGTTGAAAGGAGAGGCCAAAGAGACTCCTGATGAAGATTCAGAAGAGATCAACTATGATACCATGGCCGTACCGCTGTTAAAAGAGGCTTTGAAGAAACAAGGATTGCCTGTCAGTGGAAAGAAAGCGGAATTGATAGAACGATTGAAAGGAGGAAGTAAATGAGCAGTGGTCACCTAAAACGTCTGGTCGCACCCCGTTCATGGAGTATCGCAAGAAAGGAGAGAACCTGGACAACCAAACCAATGCCCGGTAAGCACTCTCTAGAAGGTGCGATTCCGATTTCAACCATATTGAGAGATTATCTGAATGTTTGTGACAATAACCGTGAAGCCAAGATTATCATCAATGACGGTGCAGTTATGATTGACCAGAGAATCGTCCGTAAACCAAAAACGGCGGTAGGGTTGATGGATGTTATTTCCATTCCTTTAATGAAAATGCATGTAAGGACCATGTTGGACGACCATGGTAGAATTCGATTTGTTCCAATCAAGGCTACTGAGGCCAAATGGAAATTGCTACGGATAGAAGATAAAACTACTGTCAAGGGAGGCAAAGCCCAACTGAACTTACACGATGGGACAAACATCCTATCTGAGGAAAAGGTCAAGACTGGGGATGTCATACAGGTCTCCTTACCAAGTTTCAAAATAAAGAAGATACTAGAATTCAAGAAAGGCGCAAAGACACTCATTACTGGTGGGGCGCATGTAGGAACCATATCTGAGATTAAGGGGCTAGAAGTAACACGAAGTACCAAACCGAACCTAGTTATCTACAAGGATTTCCAGACCATCAAACCCTATTCCTTCGTTGTTGGAGACAAGAAGGCCATGATTGCACTACCGGAGGTTAAGGTATGAATTCGATGCGTAAGTTGAGAATAGCCAAGATAGTCTTGAATATCGGTGTTGGTGAGGCTGGCGAAAGACTGGCTAAGGCTGAAACAGTACTCGAAAAACTCAGTGGTTGCAAACCCGTGCGAACACTATCCCGAACAACCAACCGGGATCTAGGTATCAGACTGGGGATGCCCATTGGCTGTAAGGTTACACTAAGAGGGCCTGCAGCTGAAAAACTATTGAAGGATTCGTTGTGGGTGCGCGAAAATCGATTACCTACTTACTGTTTCTCAAATACAGGTGGCCTGAGCTTTGGAATACCTGATTATACAGGTTACAAAGATGAAAGCTATGATCCAGACATTGGAATCTTTGGTCTGGATATCGCAGTTGCATTCGAAAGACCTGGATTCAGGGTCTCGCGAAGAAAAATTAAGAGTACTAAAGTCGGCAAGAACCACAGGATCTCTGCGGACGAATGCCGAGAATTCATGCAGAATAAATTCGCATTGGAGGTGTTCAAGGTATGAACATTGAAAAGGTGAAAATCAAGCAAAGAGAAGTGTATCAAGGCCGGATCAAGGGTTGTGTTCTGTGTGATAGAAAACGCGGACTTGTACGCCGTTACGGACTGAACATGTGCAGACAGTGTTTCAGGGACAGGGCCACTGAGCTCGGATTCAAAAAATACGATTGAGGTAAATAATATGAGACACGACCCATTATCAGATGCCCTCGTGACCATCAAGAATGCCGACCACGTCGGTAAGGATTCAGCGAATGTCCCAGCTTCGAGATTGATTGGCGATGTTCTGAAATTATTGACTGAAAAGGGATACCTCAATAACTATGAATTCAAAGAGAATGGACAAGGTGGAGAATTCACGATTTCGCTAAATGGAAGAATCAATGGTTGTGGCGCTATCAAACCCAGATTCTCTGTAAAAGTCAGAGATATGGAACGGCATGAGGCTCGTTATCTGCCGGCAAAAGACTTTGGTATTCTGATTCTTACGACACCCTATGGTGTAATGAACAACGACCAGGCCAGAGAGGCATCGACAGGAGGGAAGCTGCTAGCTTACGTTTACTAATGTTAATAGATAAATTAGTTCACTCTCTGCAATTACCTGAGGGGGTGAATGTCGACAGCAGTGGTCCTGAAGTCAAGGTCACTGGGCCACGGGGAGAATTGACTCGGCATTTCGAACACGCTGCAATCAACTTTGAACAAAAGGATGGGGAGCTCAAGATAATCGGTAAGAAATTGAGGAGAAAGGACAAGGCCATGATTGGGACTTGGAAAGCTCATCTGGCCAATATGATCAAGGGCGTGAATTCAGGATTCAAATATGAGATGAAGATTGTGTTTGCCCACTTTCCAATGAAAGTCACAGCCAAAGGAAATACCATCGCCATTGATAACTTTCTTGGTGAGAAGGCCACCCGTACCGCTGTGATAGCAAACGGGGTAGAGGTGAAGGTCAAGGGAGACATTGTCACAATTGAAGGCAATAATATTGAGCATGTCGGGCAAACGGCAGCTAATCTGGAAAAAGCTACGGTAGTCAAGGGACGAGATATTCGTGTTTTCCAAGATGGCGTGTACACCATATCAAAAGGAGTGGCCCAATGAGCGACGAAGAATACAAACCCAGGCAGAAACCAGTTATCGATGATGAAATCAAGGCTGATCTGGCGAAACGAAATCGTATGTCTCACAAGAGACCGGCATTCAAACGGCAGAATTGGTTCCGCTACAAGCGGCTTGGTGACAAGTGGAGGCGGCCCCGAGGTATTCACTCCAAAATGCGCCGACACTTCAAATATCGTATACCTGTTGTACAGTCTGGCTTCAGAGGACCTGCCAGCGTTAGAGGATTGCATCCTTCGGGATTCGAAGAAGTACTGGTCAACAACCTCAAAGAGGTCGATAATGTTGATCCCAAGACGCAGGCTGTTCGAATTGCAAGCACTGTCGGTGATAAGAAACGTGAGATGATAATTGCCAAGGCCGATGAATTGGGGATTCGGGTTTTTAACAGGAGGGAGCTATGAACCTGTCATACCAGAAGCGTGTCGCTTCGGGGATTCTGAAATGTGGGGTTCACCGGGTCTGGGTTGATGATCGACCTGAGGTCCAGGAGAGAATCGCGGAAGCGGTTACCCGGGATGATGTCCGATTGTTGGTAGTTCAGAGATTTATTCGTAAACACCAGAAAAAAGGCATTTCCAGAGGACGGGCTAAAGCAATGGCAAATCAGCGTAACAAGGGACGAAGGCGAGGTCATGGATCCAGAAAGGGACATGGTGGTGCCAGAACTCCGAAGAAAGAAGCTTGGATGACAAGAGTCCGGGCTTTGCGTAATGAACTGTTTTCTTTGAGAGCCAAAGGTACAATCAACGCGGCCCAGTATCGTCGTTATTATCGTCGTGTCAAAGGTGGTGTTTACAATTCACGTAATCACTTAAGATTTAATATGGAAATTGATGGAATTAAATTAGGAGGTGCGAAGTAATGCCTAGAAAGATGCACTTCTCAAGGAGAAGAAAAGGAATCACCGACTATCGCAAGAGGTTGGCTCTCCTCAAATCTGGCATCCCGAGAGCCGTAGTACGTTTTACCAACGCCAAAATCATGATTCAAATAACCGAATTTGACAATCAAGGCGATAAGGTCCTGGCCTCTGCCACGTCCAGTGATCTAACGGGCATGGGGTGGAAGAATTCGAAAAAGAATGTCCCTGCTGCGTATCTATCGGGAATGTTAGCTGCCAAACGCGCGCTAAAGGCGGGTGTTTCATCTGCAGTTCTTGATATTGGAAGGGTCACCCCCACCACTGGTGGCCGGGCGTTTGCAACTCTCAAAGGTTTAGTTGATGGAGGACTAGAAATACCTCATTCCGAAGGCTTGTATCCTGATGATTCCCGTATTGCGGGCAGCCATATCTCTGACAAATTGTCAAAGGACATTGAAAAGGTGACCAAGAAAATAGAGGGGGCTAAGAAATGAGCGAAGTTACTCCAGACAATAAAGATAAACCAGGAGGGAAACCTCCGTATAAACCAGGAGGGAAACCTCCGTATAAACCAGGAGGGAAACCTCCGTATAAAGGTGGAAAAACACAGCAACAGGGCGGTAGGCCACAGCGCGGTCCGCCATTATCTCCTGCTCAGCAACGGCGTCGAGCAGCAGAAGAGAGAATATCCAAATGGTCTCCAAAAACTGAGCTCGGAAAGAAGGTCGTTTCAGGAGAAGTTACTACTATAGATCAGGCTCTAGCGTCTGGTTTACCACTTCGTGAACCTCCAATCGTGGATCTTCTACTACCTGATTTGATGGAAGAAGTTATTGACATTCATATGGTACAAAGAATGTCAGATTCCGGGAGAAGAGTGCGCTTTGCCGTCACGACCATAGTTGGTAACGGTAATGGAGTTGTAGGGGTGGGGCGCGTTTCCGGTAAACTTGTCCGTCCGACCATCACCAAGGCTCTTGATCGTGCTAAAATGAATATTATAGAAATCCGTAGAGGAAGTGGTTCTTGGGAGTCTTCAACTGCAGTTCCTAATTCCCTGCCTTTCGAGGTTTCAGGAAGGACGGGTTCGACTCGAGTTACCATAAAACCGGCTCCACCAGGAGTTGGATTGGTAACAAATCAGGTTGGGCAAATTATGCTGAGATTGGCCGGAGTCGAGGATGCATGGTCTTTCACTAAGGGGCAGACTCAGACTATCTACAATTTCGCAAGTGCAATGTTCAAGGCCTTGGAAAAGACATCCACAACAAAGTTGTTACCAGGTCAAGGAGACTTCCACAATATGGTAAAGGGGGTCAAGCAAGAATGAGCTGGGCCGTGGTGCGAGTCAGAGGGCAAGTCAATGTCAAACCCAAGATTAAGGAGACGATGAGGCTTATGCGCTTGAACCGGGTCAATCACTGTGTAATTATACCTGAAAATGACACCTATCAGGGAATGTTGAACATTGTCAAGGACTATGTGACTTGGGGCGAGGTCGACCACGAGACCACTCAGATTGTACTTGAGAGCTCAGGTAAGAAAAGCGGTCGTGAGAATTTTACCAAGGACGATTTGAAGGATTCATCCTTCAAAACTATCAAGGCCTTGGCCAAAGGTCTTTCCGAAGGAAAAGCCACCGTAAGCGATATTCCTTCCCTAAAACCGGTTTTCAGACTTCATCCTCCTCGTAAGGGATATGAAGGAATCAAGCACAGTTTCAAGGAAGGTGGAGCTCTTGGATACCGGGGGAACAATATCAATCAGTTGATCAGGAGGATGCAATATGCCAAGGCGTAAGGCACTGAAGCCAAGTCGTACACGCGGTCGTGGGCACAAGAAAGGTCGTGGTGCGGGACTGAGGGGCGGTCGCGGGAATGCTGGCTGCCACAAGACCAAGCGGATCATGTATGAACGGGTTGGCCGAGTCTGGGGGTCTCATGGTTTCAAACGTCCCCAAACGGTAGTACATGCGAATAATGCGATTAATTTGAAGACCGTTGAGGAAAACACAGACACTTGGGTTAGTGAGGGAATGGCGACCAAGAAAGGGAAAGTTGTCTCAATCAACTTGAAGGAAATGGGATATGACAAACTGCTTGGTACGGGATCTGCCAGCCAAGCCTACAAACTGACGATAAGTGCTGCCTCTGCAAAGGCCGTGGAGAAGACTGAGGCGGCTGGTGGAGAGATCATCAATGGCTGAAGACAGCATACCCAGAAATCCAGCTCAGGCAATCGGCCCATGTGGATTCATGGTGTTGTTGTACGCTCTCTGGTACAACTGGAAAGAACCTGGGGAACAAGCTGCTGCCCTGATGGGGGTTGGTATGATAATCCTGATTGGACTGATTTACATGGGAGCTTCCTACTCTGGTGAGGGCTCTAAACTGCATGGTCTCAAACCTGTTATCGGTAGAATGCCGACCGTCAAGAAACCCGATGGTCACGTTCACTTCCGGACCAAAATGACATGGACCTTGTCTATTCTGATTGTCTATTTTGCGATGACTAATGTTGCCATATATGGATTGGGCGGAGAAACTATTGATCTGTTCAGTCAATATCGGGCCATTCTAGCTGGTGCAAGCGGGAGTCTGATGCACCTTGGTATCGGTCCTATCGTTACAGGAAGTATCATCATGCAGTTGTTCACCGGTGCAAAGATTATCAACTTGAATTTACAGGACGCGCGTGACAAGGAGATTTACCAAGGTACGCAGAAAGTTCTGGTGCTGGTAATGATTATTGTTGAATCCGTACCTCAGGTATTCGGTTTCCTGGAACCTAGCTCGGCCATTGTAGGAGAAGTTGGCCTCACGTGGGCTCGAATGACCATTATCACACAACTGGCCATTGGATCCTATCTCGTATTCCTGATGGATGAAAGTGTTTCCAAATGGGGCATTGGTTCTGGTATTTCACTTTTCATTGCAGCTGGAGTCTCACAAGCTATATTCACAGGTACATTGAACTGGGAGCCTGCTCCTGGAAGTGATTCTGAGGTCCCCACAGGAACCATTCCTATGGTCTTATGGTATCTCAAGAACTCATCTACTGCAGAGTTACACGGTAGTGGAAGCCAGGGGGGGGTGTACGAGGCTATGCTGCTAGCACCTCCAAATCCAATTGTCTCGGTCCTAGGGACACTAATTGTCTTCTTTATCGTGGTCTATGTGGAATCATCAAGGATCGAATTGCCTTTGGCCCATGGGAAGGTAAGAGGGGCTAGAGGACGTTACCCCATTCGCTTAATTTACGCAAGTAACATTCCTGTAATCCTGATGGCTGCATTGTTGGCGAATGTCAACATGTTCGCCCTTCTGTTCTGGTCACATCCAGGAATGTCGACCTGGCCTGTCGTGGGCCATAATTGGAGATTAGGTGCGTTTGATACCACTGATGGGAGCAATCCCGTGCCTACAATGGGATTGGCTTACTATGTTAATCGTCTAGCTGGTCTGCAAGACTGGTTCCTGCCACTTGTAAGTCCGGAAAAATATGGCCAGTTTCTAGGGGGTCATGAACCCTGGCAACTGGTTGCTCATATCATAATCTATATGGGGATTATGGTCTTGGGTTCAATAGTATTCGCAAAGTTCTGGATTGAAACCACCAATATGGGGGCTGATTCAGTAGCCAAGCAAATACAGGGTTCGGGAATGCAGATTCCTGGTTTTCGTAGGGACCCACGAATCGTTGAAAAGGTTCTGGAAAGATATATCCCTACCGTAACTGTGTTTAGTGGTGCCATGGTGGGATTCCTGGCTGCCGGAGCAGACATGATTGGGACGGTTGGGCAATCCTCGGGTACCGGGGTGCTACTTACTGTCGGAATTATGATTCGAATGTACGAACAGATAGGAAAAGAGCAGATGATGGAGATGCATCCTGTTCTCAGAAGTTTCTTTGGCGAGGATTAATGCCTGTATTCGGTGGATCCAAGGTCGGAGACTCCTGCTTTATTGACCCAGATGCATTGATAGGATACCCGCACAAAGACGAATTGGACAAAGACAGGGACGATATCGAGGGCTGTACTATAGGTGCGAATTCGACGATTCGGCCGGGGGCGATCTACTCCAGGGCCAAGATCGGCAAGAACACAAGAACCGGGCACAATTTTCTGATTCGTGAGAATACAGTCATAGGTGATGGATGTTTAATCGGAACAAACGTGGTTATCGACAATGATTGTATTGTTGGGGATAATTGTAGCTTCCAGACGGGGGCATACATCCCTACTGGTTCCAAAATTGGGGACCGTGTATTTCTGGGTCCCAATGCATCATTGACCAATGATAAAACACCTCTCAGAACTGAATACAAATTGGAAACGATTACTGTAGAAGATGATGTGACCGTAGGTTCAAACGCGACTATTATGCCTGGAATAACTGTCGGTGAAGGTGCATTCATTGCTGGTGGTGCCGTTGTCACCAAGGATGTGCCTGCATGGCATATAGCTAAAGGTTGTCCTGCAGTCTTTGAAGAATTACCGGAAAGCCTCAAAAAACCCAATAGACTAGGCTGATTCTGAATATGAGTGTTGTAATCGTCACCGGTGTTCCGGGAGTGGGTAAAAGCACCGTAATGGCTGCTGCTGAGGAATATGGATACAAGATAGTTAATTTTGGGACAATCATGTTCGAAGAGGCTCAGAAAGAAGGTGTTGCAGATCGGGATGATATGCGGAAACTCGCGGTCGAGGACCAGCAACGTCTACAAAAGCAGGCCGGTGAGAAAATCTCACAGATGGGGAATGTGGTGGTCGATACGCATGCTTCAATCCTCACGCCATCTGGATACATGCCGGGACTGCCCGAATGGACTGCCAGGGCTCTGAAGCCGGACGTCATAGTCCTAGTGGAAGCGACTCCTGATGAGATTGCTGGAAGACGGTTCAAGGATGCTAGTCGAGTAAGAGACAGTGATGATATCAATCTTCATCAGAAAGTGAATCGTGAATATGCGGCAACAGCCGCAGTCATGACGGGGGCAACTGTCTCCATAGTTGAGAACCATGATAATCAGGTTGATGTCGCAGTCGAACAATTTAGGAGAATATTGAACAAATGAGTGAAGAGCAAGGTTCTGAAGAACCGGTCCAGCCGCCTGCCATGGGTGGGATGTTGTTGACCATGCTTTTCATGATGTACATTATCATGAATGAGGATATGAGGGACGGAATGGGGGCCTTTGCCGGGTCTATACTAGAACCTCGGATTGTTTTTGATTATCAGTATCCTGCTGTGACTTTTCTGTTAGCTGGAGTGACGATGATATCTCTCACCACCATCATTCGCCACATATTGATTGACTGGGAAGCCATGGCTGAGACTCAAAACAAGATGAATGCCTACAATAAGGAAATGAGCGAAGCTCGTAAAAGCGGCAACGAAGCCAGAATGAGAAAATTAATGGCGATGCAGCCTCAGGTAATGGTTCTGCAAAGCGAGATGATGGGCAACCAGATGCGCCCGATGATATTCACGATGATGATTGCGATACCTATCATTATGTGGCTGAGAATATTTGTAGAAGCGATGGACCACCCAGTCCTTTCCCTACCATGGGAAGGTAACTATGATTTGAATGATAATCTATGGTTTTTGCCACATTGGATTCTCGTCTATTCTGCTCTTTCTCTTCCCTTCGGACAAATCCTGATGAGGGGGCTTAAACTCGTATCCCTTTCTGGGCCTCCAGCCTATATGCCTCCTGTCTAATAAATCAAAAGAATCGCTCGAGAGCCAGCCTTTCAAAAAAGAATTTTTCCTGATGGATGATTTTGCGTTTCCATCCAGTCTCCAGATTCTTCATCCGGCTTGAGGTAATCAAGTAAATCGAACCGTTTTCTTCAAGATGGGCTGGCGCATCAGAAAGAAAGTGTGAAATAAACTCCGTACCGGTCGGACCGCCTTCGACTGCAAGAGCCAAATCAGGATCCTCGTATCTCTCGTCGGATGGGGGCAGATACGGTGGGTTGCAAACTATTGTCCCAAATCTGCGACTTTTCAAGGGATCGAACATATCTCCTTCCAAAACTTCTACCTTGACGCGGTTATTCATAGAATTGAATTTGGTTGCCTCAACTGCCTTGGGATTCAGATCAACGGCAGTGACCTGGGCTCCTTTGGAGGCGAGATGAACGGAGATTATACCGGTGCCACAGCCTATCTCCAGAACTGCCCCTTTAATCTCTGGGAGATGATTTACCATCAGCCATGAATCTTCAGCAGGTTCGTACACTCCTTCAAAGTTGGTTATAGCTATTTTATCCACGCAATGCACCAAAGGAAAGGTTATATAACCTAATTCTTAAAGATATATAACTAATGGGTTGGAAAGACGGTAAACGGCCAGAACAGTACCTGTTCACAATAACAGATGATTTTGCCGATGATTGGAAAGCCCTGAAACTTAGTGCTAAACAGGATAGTCGGAATATAAGTGATGTTCTCAGGAATGCTGTCACTTACAAGATTAAACAGCCACGGACGAAAAGTGCCCTCGTACTAAGTCCCCACACTGATGACGCCGAACTGGGCTGTGGGGGGACAATCGCCAAACTGGTCGAGAAAGGTTGGGCAGTACATCTCATCTATTTCAGCGCAGTAAGTGATCGGTACCCGGATCTGGTTGATGAAGCTGCAAAATCCGGAGGTATCTTAGGTGTGACCCACGAGGTCCTGGACTTTCATACACGGAACTTCCCTCGTGACAGGCAGGATATCCTGCAGGCTTTGTATGATCATTCAAAGGCCAAGCAATATGATGTTGTTCTCACGCCGACCACGACGGACATCCATCAGGATCATTCTGTTGTAACGTCTGAAGCCAAACGGGCTTTCCGTGACTGCACCTTGCTAGGATACGAACTGCCTTGGAACAACCTATCTGTTTCCCTGAATTGCTTTATCCCTCTGGAAGAAAGGCATGTCAAAAAGAAGATTCAGGCCCTGGACTGTTATAACAGTCAGAAACACAACCCATATTTTAACGAGAAGTTCTTCCGTTCCGTGGTTAAGATGCGGGGAATTCAACTTTCATGTCCTTATGCAGAGGGTTTTGAGACCATAAAAGTGAGGTTAGACCAGCTGCTATGACCAAAGTTGCTATGATCTTGGGACACGATCTGCTGATACCAAACGAAGACACGCGGGTCTATCGCGAGGCACTGTCCCTTGTCAAGGCAGGATATAATGTGACGGTATTCTGCTGGTCTCGCAGGGCTGATAAACACGAAACCAAATGGGATGAGAAAAGGGACGGTATTCTAGTGGTCCGTGTTTTTCAAGAACTCAAGGGAGGTTTCTTTTCCAAAGTTAGTGGATTCCGTAAGGCTATGAAACAGCTACTGGAAAAGGTAGTTGAATACGAGCCCGATATAATTCATGCCCATGATCTGGAAACTCTGGACCCGGCCATCAAAGCCGCTGCAACAAACAATGCTAAGGTGATATTTGATTCGCATGAGGATTGGCCCATGATGGAAATTGTCCAGAATTGGTTTATTGGAAAATACTATGAGAGAAAACAGAAATCTCTGATAAAAAAAGTGGACGCAATCCTGACTGTCTCAGATGAACTGGCCGTTCGGCTGGGTAGGGCAACCGTACTCTACAATTCTGAACCTCTGGAATTGGTTGCGAAGCCCGTGCAAACGGACCGATTCGGGCTGGACGGGGTCGTTGCCGGATATATTGGTGGTTTGCGCAAACCTATTCTAGAAGAGATTCTGGAAGCAACATCCAAAGTGAGTGCTCTCAGTCTGCTCATAGTCGGTGGACCGCCAAAGGGACGGCCCGGGTACAGTGGAATGATAGAAGAACTGGAGGAAATGGCCACTGAAAAAGGAGCTAATGCCAAGTTCACGGGACCTTTGCCGTACAGCATGATGAATGAATGCTACAAGACCTGTGATATCCTGATAGTAGGACATTATGTTGATGAACGCCTCCGGGACTACGCCATACCAAAAAAATTGCTGGATGCGATGGCCTACAAAGTTCCTGTCATAGTTGGCCCTTACGAAGCTCGAAGGAAGATTGTTGAACGCTACCAATGTGGAATGGTCTCTGATAATTGGATTGAGACCTTGACTGAACTATCAAATGACAGGGAATTAAGACAGAAAATGGGCGAGAATGGATTCAAAGCCTTCGAGATGAATTACAGCTGGGAATTGCAGGAAAAAAAGCTGTTGGACGTATACGAAAACTTGTTAGAAGACAAGGCTAGTGGTGAAAAGTGAGAATTCTACTGACTGGAATTGGATGCCCTGGCGGCCACGCCCTGATTACCAACCTCAAGTTGCAGGAACCTGAGATGTTCATTCTTGGAACGAACGCCCATGAACAGGCGGTCGGAAGCCAAATGTGTGACGTCTTTGAAGAGACGCCATGGGCCTACGAAAAGAATTATGTCAGCACAATTATCGAACTTGTAAAAAAATACGAAATCGATATTGTATTTCCGCAGACGTCCTGGGAAATGTTCGAACTTTCCAAGGTTGGTGACGAGATAAGAAAACACTGCCGATTACTGGCCTCGGACCATGAGCTAGTAAATGTCTGTGAGAACAAATATCTGATGTATGAACATCTGAAAGGGAAAATGGATATTCCTGAGTATTATCTGGTCCACTCGATAGATGAGCTTGAAGAAGCTGCTGCAAAACTGGGATATCCGGAGAATGACGTCGTATTCAAACCACCAGTTGGAAAAGGAAATCGAGGAGTAAGGGTCATGACCGAGAAGGCAGATCGCTTTGACCTGCTATTCAATGGCCGACCATTTGCCAAATACATATCCATTGATGAATTGCGCAAGACGGTTGAGGGGAAAGAATTGCCTGAACTGATGGTCATGGAATATCTGGATGGGCGAGAATACAAGGTAAATCCAGTCTTGGTAAAGGGAAAGATGTTGATCTGTTCGGTCAAGGACAGGCTAAATTTCGCCTCAGGGCTGGCGATGGGATTCGAAGTAATATCACATGATGAATCGATAGAATATGGAAAAGAGGTGATGAAGCATATCCCGATGGATTATTGTGTCGATATCCAACTGCGGGGCGGAGTGCTGATGGAAATAAATCCAAGGGTGTCCACTTTCGTCTATGATGAAAACTACTGTCCACCCTACCTTGCACTAAAATTGGCAATGGGAAAAATGACCGAGGCAGAAGTCGAGGAATATCAGAAGAATGTACCTATCGGAAAGAAAATGTTCAGATATTATGGGCAAGTGGATTATTAGAAAATGGCTGTGAAAAATCTAGTGAAAACATTGGAAAGTTTGGGGAAGTTCACTCCGGAAAGTGTCCATGAAGCCATATCTGAATGCGATATTAGGGCTGAGGACCTTGGAAAGTGGATAGACTATGATTATCCAATCACTGATTCATATGGCCGGAAAATGGTCCACAACGGTGGTTTCTTCGAGGTTATGATAATGTCATGGAGGCCAGGTGATTATAGTAGCATACATGACCATGGAAAAGCCGAGTTCGGTGCAGTGAAAATATTTGGTGATGCGGAACATGCGACGTTCAAACTAGAAAATCAAAAGTTGACTACTATTTCCCGTAAAATAGTCAAATCCGGAACTACTCTGAAAGTGACGCCATCGTTAATTCATCAAATGGGCAACCCTGGAGAAGACGACTTCTTCACTTTGCATGTATATGGGAACGTGAATCTCAAAGACGGAGTAACTAGTGAAGCACGAATCTTTGATTATAGCCGAAATGAGCTATTGTTTGTTAATGGCGGGGTTTTCTATCTACTGCCGGAAGATAAAATCGTACGTCGAGAAGAACTCCCGGAAGCGGATTACGCGACTCGGTCACGTGATCTAATCGAGGCCTCAAAACGTGCAAAGGCCATGGGCAATGATTCCAAATACAGACAGCTTATGAATGAAATATCCTCAGGTTAGTAGAACAAACATTAATTCTTTTAGTAGTGGTGTATGATGAGTTGAAGTATGAAAATATTGGCTGTCGACGATGACCATGCTGTAAGAGTCTCATTGAATGTGATGTTCAGGAAGTGGAGTGATGTGATATTGGAAGTGGCCGAAGAGGCCCAAAGTGCCATGGAAATGCTATCCAAGGAGGAATACTTGATGATGTTTTGTGACGTGGATATGCCTGGTATGAATGGACTAGAACTGTTGGAGATTGTTCGCGAGAAGTATCCAGCTATGCCCGTCGTTATGTTGACGGGTAATCAGGATATTACAACGCCTATCAAGGCTTTCCGAAGCGGAGCTATGGACTATTTGCAAAAACCAATGCGAACCGCTGTTGTTAGAGAAACCATTGATAAAGCATTCGAAATCGTTGAGAAAGAAGAAAAGGAAAGAACAGGCATAAGCGATGTGGAAGGATTCAAAAAAATGGTCGCGAATTTTTCTCCGGAGAAAATGGGACTTGCCGAATCTGGAGCAAAGACGGCCGAATTCTCAAAACTTGTCAATATGCTGCAAGAGAAACTGATTCACCCCAGCAAACTTGGAAAAATCCACAACCTATTTTTATTGACAAAATCAGGCATTGTGATTTCAAATTTGGCCACAAAAGGTGTTGAGAGCAGTGATGTAGATATAATGGGAGGAATGTTTTCTGCAGTAAAAGATTTTATGGAAGATGCTGTGAGTTCGGAAAATGATTCCTCATTGAATGATATTCAGTTCGGTGACTTTCACATCAAATTCGGTGCAGGAGCCTATACTGATCTGGCAGTGGTCTATGTTGGCTCTCTTGGGCAAGATGCAGAAGACGCTGTGACTGATGCCCTAATCGCATTCGAATTGGAGAATATGAAGGTATTAGAGGATTGGAATGGTGATAAGAGTCTACTGAAGAATGCGAATCAGGGTCTAGAAGATTTATTTGCTAAAATAGACAAGAGTACGGATGTCTGAAAACGAAGTTATCAGAAAACTTGAAGAGGAGATTGAGAACATTTCTCGTTTCCCTGATGAAAACCCACATTCTGTCATAAGGGTGTCCTTTGGAGGTGAACTATTATTCGCGAACAGCTCAGCAAGGAATACCCTAATCAAGGATTTTGATTATAAGAGCAGTTTGCTCGAGGGCAAGAATAGCAACCGGTTTGGGGGAATCTTTGAATCTGTAAGAAGGGCCATAGATAGTGATGAAACCTATCGTTCGGAAACCCACGTTGTAGATGGGAGAATTTACGCATGTGCGTTTGTACCTATCAATGAACATGAATATGTGAACATCTATGGCACTGATATTACTGATAGTCAAAAAGAGATTGAGGGGCTAGCACGGTTCCCCGAAGAAAATCCGCATTCGGTAATTAGAATATCAGGGGATGGGGAGGTTATCTTTGCTAATGCTCCAGCCAAGAGACAGATTCTGAAAAAACTAGGTGTAGGAATTGGTCAGAAAGTACCTGACGAGATTTATTCAACGGTCAAAGAAACACTTGGAAGTGGAGACTATCTAGATGTCGATCATACTCTGGGAGGTCGGATTTATGCCTGTACGTTCGTTCCTGTGAACGAGCATTCGTATGTCAACATATATGGTGTAGACATAACTGAAAAAGTCAATGCTCAGGAAGAGGTCGAAGAGGCTAATCAGGAACTTATTCAAGCTGAGAAAATGTCAAGCCTGGGTGTCGTGATCTCTGGTATTGCACATGAGATAAGGAATCCTCTGCAGGTGATCATGGCTATGTCTGAATCAATCGTTGATGATGATGATCTGCCCCGTATACAGGATGATGCTCAGGAAATAATCGATGCTTCTCATCGTATCTCAGAGATCGTCAGTGACCTTTCCACCCATGCCAGGGATGCTCGAACTCTGGGTCGATCATCAATAAATTTGAATGACGTCGCGGATAAAGCAATGGAGATTTCCAAACACACCCGGAACCTGAAATCAGTGAAGGTTGTCAAGGACTACGCTAAAAGCCCAATTGTGCTAGGGAGTTCTTCGGAACTTACGCAGATTATAACCAATTTCGTAAACAACGGTGTTGACGCCATGGATGCTAAAGGTGAGCTCCGGTTGTCTACTTCCTCCACTAAAGAGACGCATACCATTTCTGTGACTGACAATGGAAGTGGAATGGACAAAGCCACGCAAAAAAAGATATTTGATCCGTTCTTTACGACCAAAGACCCGGGGAAAGGGACTGGTCTGGGATTGCATGTCGTAAGAAAAATCGTGGAGAAACATGATGCCGAACTGGATCTGAAATCCGAACTGGGAAAGGGAACGACGTTTACTGTTATATTTCCTCATGAAAAGGAAGCCTGAATTCTCTCATTCCGCAAACTAGTAGCCCGTTTGTGACGGCGATTGAGCTGCCAGACGTTCCACGTCTCCTTCACCACATCCCTGTATCTGGCCTTGGATGCACCCTGGAATCGGTTGTGGGCCCCTATACTGTACGCCTGAGACCACTGTTTACACAAGGTTGACCATGCATGAAGCAAACCCAGGCGTCTGTCCCAGATGTGGGTCATTTCTCCAAAAAGGGCATTGAGTTCGAGAATCTGGATTTCCTTTCCTGCCTTTAGATGCTCAATAGAAGGTGCTCGAACGTCGAATCGCCCAAAGTAGAAACCATCTTGCGACTGTGCGATGCTGGAGAATCGAGAATCCAATTCAGGTGTGTGAATCTCGCCACCGTCAAGAAAGAGGGCCCCCAATGAATGGGTTCCAATCTCGCCGATAAGGGCCTCCTCTCCATCCTTTGGGACATAATCAAGACGGTCTGAGAGGTAGGTCAAATGTTTCTTGCCCATACAGACCGACCGCGGGTGGGTTAGCACCAGTTCTTCCAATGTTCTCTTCCCGTCGCCAGTTACCTCGGGCAAGCGTTTCTCAGTGATAGAAACCACATGGCCCTTTTTCGCCCTAGGATGCCTAATCCAGAAGATTCCGTATTCTACTCCTGGGACATAGGCTTGAATTATTGTGTCATAATCAATCATTTCGATGTCGGATTTGAGTTGGTCGCTATCCTTGACTATCCATACGCCGGCGCCTCGGCCCCCCAAATTAGGCTTCAGAACTACGGGGAAGTTATGTTTCTTGACAAAATCCCTGGCTTTTCCAGTCCGCTTTCCTAAATCTTCCTTGGATTTCAATAATTCGAATGGGGCAACATATTCTGGAGAGAATCCCGAGAGCTTGTCGGATTTGGTATTCAATAGAAACTTGCCATGCGCTGATATGCCTGGATTTACCGAAGTTGCCTTGAGCGGTCCCAGATATCTAAGTGACAGTAAACTGACCCAGAGAATGATTGGCAGATAGAAGAACCACGGGGGCCAGAATTCCCAGATTAACCATCGTTTAAACCATCCAACTGTTAATCTCCATCTACGCCAGAGCATGGCGGATAGAGTATCACCTTCCCCAAAAGGGTTGGTCTTTCTTCTTGAAGCCCTGCATTTCAGTGATTATATCTTCCTCAATCGGACTGAGTTTTACTCCAGCATCCCGGACCTTCAGAATAGCGCGCTCATCCATCTCGATATAGAGTACGTCTCCTTCTGAAATTTGGCGGCCCACTGTGACATTATTGATTGCAATGGCGACCTCATCGCCCTGTAATGCCTCTTTCAAGACTTGATCTCCTGATCTCAGTGAACGTATGGTGCCTACTACTGAATTATCATTCCTCAGAACGCCCTGATTGATTGCGATGCGGCCACCCAGGACCCTTACTCCAACTACGGCTGGGTCTCTAGTTCGGAATGTGTGGCCCTCCAATATCTCAAACTTGCCGGGATGGGAAAAATCCTCCCTTAAATGTTGGGCCTGTTTATCTCGGATTTTTTCTTTCCATTCCTGATAATCTTCCAGAAGTCGATAAACGATATCAGATTCGAATAATTCAACACCGGTCTCATATAGTTCATTCTTGGCATCTGGATGGGTCTTGACATTGAAGGCCAAAATAGCTCTGTATTCTTCTTTCGAAGGGTCTGCGGTCACAACGTCTCTCTTGGAAACGTCCCCTACAGATGCCTTGACGATAGGGATATCGGCTGCGGACAGCTCATATGCTAAAGCCTCTAGGGACCCGATTGCATCTGCCCGAATCACAACGCCTTCATCTGTACAGTGAACGTTGGATTGCATCGAATCTACCAGTTTGTCCAATGCAGTATCTATTTCATCATCATTTGAGGCACTGAAGAACGGTGCGCCTGCTACGACGCCCTCTATCTCGGGGGCCACTACCTTCAAACCTGCAGCTGCGCCAACCACTTTCACACTATCAAATTGGTGCCGGGGATCTCTAATCTCATCCAATGGTTTGGGTCTCAAGAGTGTCCGGACCCTCGTGACCACGGGCTCTGGTTCCGCACCAATCACCAAAGTATCTGACGAATTGAGTATTCCATTGTAGATTATGACACCCATGGTCTTGCCTAATCCTTTCTCCTCCTTGATCTCAAGGACGGTCCCCTCAGATGAACCGTCGCCCAATAACAGTCGACCTCTAAGGTATTTCTGGGCCAAACCCATGAGAATCATGAATAATTCAGGTACCCCCTCTCCAGTCTCCTTAACTGAGGTCGGAATCAGGGCGATGGTCTTCTGGAAGTCCTCGATTTCGGAGAACAGGGCCGAGTCAAAGTCATGCGAGCCGAGTTCCCCTATAATCTCATAGAGGCGAGTCTGGAGATTTTGTTTAGCAATCGAACTCTGCTTGGAATGATTGAGCATGAATGAACCTGTACGGCTGCGCCAATTGGGCATCTTATCGAGCTTGTTGAGGGCAAGAATGAATGGGGTCTGGTGCTGCTTCAGAATATTTATTGATTCTAAGGTCTGGGGTTTGAAACCCTCAGTTATGTCCACAACTAGGACGGCCAGGTCGGCTAATGCCCCGCCGCGGGATCTCAAAGTAGTGAATGAATGGTGGCCTGGAGTGTCTATGAAAAGTAAGCCTGGTAGGGTCGTCGTTCCTTCTTTCAATAAAGGACCGCATATCTTGGAAACTGTATCGAAGGGGACCTCGGTGGCACCTATGTGCTGAGTTATGGCACCTGCTTCCCGCTTGACTACTGTCGTGCCCCTCACATAGTCCAGAAGGGAGGTCTTGCCGTGGTCTACATGTCCTAGAACTGCAACTATCGGTTGGCGTAAGGGGGCATTCGGGTCAATCTCTTCTTCCTCTTCAACCTCTTCAGGCGAATCCTCAATCTCCTCGTCTTCGGCAACCATGGGATTGTTGCGCAAAATCGCCTGTTTTAAAAATGTCCGGTCAGATTTCTTTTTTCAATACCTGAGCTAAATATTCATATTCCTCGATAGAATTGTAGAGGTGTGCTGCAATCCTCAGATAGCGGCTATCGTGATGTGACCACCCAAAGACTGGGACCTGAATCCTGTATTTTTCGAGAAGGAGGGCGTGTAATGGGTCTGGTTCCAACGCTGAGGCCGTGAGGGTCCCCTTTCCAGGCAGTGGAACTGCCGCCAAGCCAACTATCATAGAATCGGGAGACGGTGATGGGATGCCTAACGCCTTTAGAAGCAGTTCCCGACCGGATAGTGCCAATTGTCTATTGTGCTCCATTATAGCTGGCCAACCTCCTTCCAGCAAACCTCCAAGAAATTCTATGGCCTGCGGGATGCACAACCATGCAGTTGGATCCTGGGTGCCTGTCCAATCGAATTCGAAACGGAAGCTTTCTTCGACCGTGCCAGGTACTGATGCACCATGGCTAATGGAAAGAGGACGGATTCTTTCCCTTCGATCTTCACGAATATGGAGAAATGCCGAACCTTTTGGTGTGCAGAGCCATTTATGAGCATTGCCGGTTATGTATGCTGGTTGCAACTTCTCAATGTCAAGGGGAACTATGCCTGGGCCGTGAGCTGCATCAAGTAATACATCAATATCCCTAGATTGTAGCTCAGTCACGAGTTTCTCAAATGGCATTCGGAGGCCAGTGGGACTCGTTACTGTATCAATCAGAGCCAATCTTGTCTTTTCAGTAACATGATTTAGAATTGCCGCTATTACTTGTTCATCACTCTTAGTCGGGAACGGGATTGAAACCACTACGGTCTTGGCTCCAGTTCTATTAGTGACAAAATCAACTGCGTTCCAACATGCCTGATAAGAATGGTCGGAGATTATTATCTCATCGCCCGCCTGCAAATCCAATGATCTTAGAATCGTATTGATACCAGTGGTAGCATTCGTTACGAAGGTCATGCCTTCTGAATCGGCATTCATAAAGTCGGAAAGAGTACCCAATGCCTGAGTCCACAACTCTCTGGCATCGACCTCCATGAACCGAACGGGGTCTGTTTCCAACTGCCGTCGCAGCCTTTCCTGTTCATTCAGAATTACTTCGGGACACGCTCCAAACGAACCGTGATTCAGAAAAACGGTATGGGGATCAAGTATCCAATGTTTTGATAATTCGCTGCGTGATGGTCGAGGGACCATATCAGCGCATTTTGGTGAATCTTCGCATGACTCTTTTGATTGGGTCGCGTGAATCCTCACTGATGAATCCCTCTTCGATCCTTGAGTCTAAAAAGTCTGTTGCGCTTTCAATCGATTCACGAGAGCCCTTGGCAGTCAAAGATGCCAAGAAAGGTTCGGCTTCCTTCTCAGAAACTCCTGATTCAAGAACTATTTCGCGTAAGAAAAAAAGGAGTTCCGTACGGCGGCCCTCATTCAGCATTCTCTTCGGTTTATTTCTCTTCTGAGGTTTTTTGATTTTTCTTTGGGGAGGTTGAGCCTTCTTGGGACCCCGGCGCCTGTGTCTCCCCCGCCTTGCCAGAGTTAGCCTCCCATTTCCTTAATGGCTGCTTCGATATCTTCCTTGGACATTTCGTCGCGATTGAAATACTTTCTATTGCCTGTGTCGCGCTTTAATTTCATCAGGGTGCTCCAAGGACTAGGTGGACCTCGGCCTCGGCCTCCACCACCTCTTCCATCACGGCCCATTCTAGGCATCTCATATTCAATATCTGAAAGATTGACACTCTCATTGATCGTTTCAAGTGCTGATTTAGATTTCTTCATACTGCCATGTTTTCCTAAACTAATTCTCATATGGCCGCGCACCAAATTGGCACGGGCATCCTTCAAATCAATCGTCAGACCGTTCTCAACGGTCTCACACTCATCGTTCCAGAAGCTCATTATCACAGTTCCGGTTTCATCACCCACCAATCCTTCACAGATCACTGTTCCATTGTCCATGGAACGGGGTTCTTCCAAACTTAAAATCTTGACCGGCATGTTAACTCGGCCAGTTCTAGGGGTCAACTCATCTACTTTCAAATTATCTACCTTTCTTTCTGACGAGAGGGCGCATTATAACGCTTGCGAAGGTATCCAAACCCCCTTTACAGACGAATATCCAATTAGGGGGAAAAGGAGAAAAGCCCATAAGTATATATACCCTGAGTGGTAGTAATGGGTAGATTCGGGATAGAGTCCGAATCGAAAAAACAAGGAGATGCTCTAAATGCAAACGAACGAAACTGATTTTGAGACACATGTCGACGATATTGTAAAAGCTGTCGGCGATAAGCTAGAACGAAACGTCATCGTTTCTGAACTGAAACGATACGTGGATGAGTATGGAATAGACTTGGCCACGGCCAAGGAATCCATAGTTAGGAAACACTACGGCAATCCTGGTGCACTACAACTGGGAACTGAAAAACTGCTCGCCCAGATCGGAACCGGGGAGAACAGTGTAAATTTCAAGGCCAAACTGGTCTCCGTGTACCGCAAGGAAATAACTACCAAGGAAGGCACGCAGAAAGTGATTTTTGAAGGTGAGGTTGGTGACGCTAGCAGTCGCTTGAGGTACACCTACTGGAATGAGAGCTTTGATCTGCAACCTGGTGATGTCATAGAAGTCAGCAATGCCTACACCAAGAGCTGGAACGATGTCATTACTGTGAACATGGGAGATCGCTGTGTCGTAAAACCAATCCAGGATGAGGAATTGGCCAATCTGGATATCGGTGTGGTAAAGCGCACGATGAATCAGCCTGGTGAAGAACTGGAATTGGTAAGCCTTAAACCCGGAATGTCAAATGTTTCCGTGAAACTGAAAATTCTTGACGTGGAAACCCGTAAGATAACTGTAAAAGGCGAACCCAAGACAATCTTTGGAGGAAATGTAGGTGACCAAAGTGGAACTTGCAGATTCACCTCATGGGACGATCATAAGCTCGTCACAGGTAAAGCGTACAAAGTAGAAAACGCGTACGTGAAGGAATTCAATGGACCTGACCTGCAATTCGGGGAATATACCAAATTCACTGAGATAGATGGTGAAGAACTACCTTCACTGGAAGACTATGCAGATGGCGTCCAATACACCCTAGCGCAGCTGGATGAACGTAATGGGGCATCGGATGCCGTGGTTGAAGGGCACGTACTAACCGTGCGTGAGGGCAGTGGATTAATCTTCCGAGACAAGGATACCAACCGACCTCTCCGAAACGGTGATGACCGCAAGAATGCCGTTCCGGACCTTAGGATCAGGCTGATATTCGATGATGGTTCAGGATCCTGTACCGCATATCTCAACCGGGAAATTACTGAGAAAGTCCTAGAAAGGGATCTTGACTCATGCCTGGAATTTGTTAAGGAAAACTTCGGATCCGAAGCCTTGATGGAGGAAATTGAAGATGCGTTGGTTCTCAAACCCCTAAGATTGAGGGGGTTTGCAAGATCTGATGAATATGGATTATCTTTCTTCGCAAGGAATTGTGATCCGGCGGCTGAAATTGATGTGCCTAATGTGGCTCGCCAATTCCTCGCTGCCTTGGAGGGCTAAATGGCTCAAAGAAGAGAACCTGGTGTTCTGGTATTGGCCAAGGAACTATCTGCAGCCATAGAGAAACACGTAGAAGACCGCGAGTATTCGCCTACTTACTTGATTTCTGAAATCGGGGCCAAACTTTCTCGCGTCCTAATCGGCGGAGTATTGGACCAGATTGAAAATCGAGGAAGCGAAGATGATCCCTTCTACACTGCCCGAGTGATAGATCCCAATGGGGACTTCTACTATCTACAGGCAGGACAATACAATCCCGAAGGTGCAGTAGCGCTCTCGAAACTGGAAATCGGAGTTCCTGTACTCTGTGTCGGAAAGGCCCGGGCCAGGACTCCCGAAGACAGTGAAAGAACCTATGTCAGCGTTCAACCCGAGAATATTCGGGCAGTCTCTATGGATGAAGTAAATCATTGGGCAATCAAAGCTTGTGATCATCTGATGCGCCGCATAAACGCGAACAAGGCCTTTGAAAAAGATGAAGATGCTCTCAAGCGAGCCAACCTGACGGCTCGCGAAATGGATGGGCTGGAATTATCAAAAGGATTCTATCCGACTGTTGCGGTCGAAAACTACGCTGCCTTGTTGTATGACTGTCTGACCAAACTAGCCGGTGGCGACCTGCCCAAAACAAAGAATTTCACTGGAGAATTCGAACCTGCTGGTGCTACACCTGAAACTGAGATTCCTGAAGTCAAAGAAACTGTTGGAGAGGCTTCGGAAAAAGAAAGTTCTGGTGATCATGAAACAAAGGTCATGGGATTAATCAAGGAAATGGATGAAGGTGACGGGATATACTATGATGATCTAGGAAGTGCTGCATTAAAAGAAGGAATAGAGGGTCCAATACTCGACGAGATTCTTGATTCGTTGTCGGACCAGGGACTAATCTTCCAACCTAGATTCAATCACTACAAGGAGGCCTAAAATGAGTGAAGCAAAAATAAAAGTTGTGGAAGATCTTCCTGGTGTTGGTCCTGCAATCGCTGAGAAACTCAAAGATGCAGGTTACGATACTCTGGAAGCTGTAGGAACGCAAGCGCCTGGAACGCTTTCGGATGCGACCGGAATTGGGAAGGAATCGTGCGCTAAATTTGTAACGGAGGCTCGTAAAGCTGCGAACATTGGTTCGTTCCTTACCGGTACCGAATTGATGGAAAAAAGGGCCACTGTAGGTAAATTAACCACACTTGCCAGTACCTTTGATGAATTGCTGGGTGGAGGTGTTGAAACACAGTCCATAACTGAATTCTATGGGCAATATGGTTCTGGTAAGACGCAATTTATTCTTCAATTGGCCGTAAATGTTCAACTACCGGTCGAGGAGGGTGGACTAGGTGGTGAAGCTGCAATTATCGATACGGAAAACACATTCAGGCCAGAGAGGATCATATCAATGGCCAAAGCCCTTAATCTGGATCCAGATAAAGTCTTGAGCAAGATTCATGTTGGGCGAGCCTATAATTCGCATCAGCAAATGTTGATGGTTGAAAAAGTAAGCGAATTGGCAAAAGAAAGACCCATCAAGATGCTAGGTGTTGACTCCCTTACCAGTGCATTCCGTTCGGAATATATTGGTAGAGGAACTCTAGCTGACAGACAAGGCAAAATCAACACCCATATGACTGAACTGGCCCGTTTCGGTGATTTGTACAACTGTGTCGTAGCTGTTACTAACCAGGTATCGTCCAATCCGGCCGCTTTCTTTGGAGATCCTACCAAACCGATTGGTGGTAATATCGTAGGACACACTTCAAAGTTCCGAATCTATCTCAGAAGAGGAAAAGCAGGAAGGCGCGTCTGCAGGCTTGTGGATTCTCCTCATCTGCCCGAGAATGAGGCTTTGGTCTCGATCACAGAGGATGGTATCAGAGATGGGTGAGTTCCTAGATTTCGTCAAGAAATACGGGCCTGTAATGGAAGACGTCAACGAATTCGACTGGCTCCGTTCCGAAGGTGTTGTAAAAGATGAAGAAGTACGGACTAATCCCTTTGAACTTAATCGATTTCCTGGATTAAAGATGGTTATCGAAAGTAAATGAACTAATTTTCTTTCTTTGAAAAGAATGACATGATATAGCCTTTCAAGCCAAACCAATTATTAATCGCCAGAGAATAGACACTTGTATCTTCCCTTTCGGCCCATGCCTGCTCTTTGGCACTGTCCTCTTTCATGAACTCATCCATGGTAGCATAGCCGCCACTACCTCCCGTATCAACTGCATGCTGGACATCGTCCGGGGCGGCCTGAGTCATTGCATTTCCTACCTTGAACGGCCAGTGTTCGAAATCCTCTCCAGATGCATATCTGCCAACTGTTGAGGGGTCCAAGTCCTCGTCATCCACCTTTTCATTATGGGCTGCGCGAGGAGTTTCTTCTTCATCTTTATAAGAATAATATGTTTCATCCGCAGGTTTGTAACCCCGTACTTCCATTTCAGAATTCGTCATCTTCCTCCCATTCCAGATCTGTCTTAACCCGACTTCTCTTCAGAAAGATGGCCCCGAGTATAATTGATACTGCAGCTAATGCAACAAACATGGTTGCGGCTCCTCCATCCATCACACCGTCAATAAGGGATTGGATGAAATCCTCTTTCACAGGTTCGGATACCACTAAAACGAACTCTGCAACATTGTTAGTCTCGTCGGATTCCTGAATCAGATCTCCTCGGTCCAGAACCACCTTAATCAAATATTCTCCATTTTCATCGAATGTGTGTCGAAAGGAGGTTGTGGTCGTAGCCCCTGGGCTGGCAAAGACAACTGTGTCATGAAGTACTATCTCTGTAGAACCTGAAACCAAGATTATCGCCACTGGGATTGGATTGTAGGTAATTAACGGATCGCCCTGGGCTGACACTGTAATATCTATTGTGAATGAATTGCCTGCCTTTACAGTTGCCATACCAGTCTGGTTGTTAATCTGGATATCTCCAGCTGTGATTGAGTTGTCAACCTCAAATTCATGTATCACCAAATACAGATCTTCATCGGACGTAATCTGCCATGTATTTCCCTGAATATCAGTGGCCTCTAGATAGAAATGATAGGTGTCACTGATGGCGTTGTCTCGATTGTAATACCAGTAAAAGGTGACCTCATAGGAGCCGTTACTGCTTGATTTCGTGTTGAAATCTGCCAGCATTCCCTGATTGCCAGATGATTCTCCAAACACACCCAACGTCCAGACTGAAGAGTCGATGTCTGATTCTCCAAAAGCACTCTTGGTATTGGTCTCAACAAACACGCGGTTATCATTTTCCTCCACACTTATTTGATAAAAGTTGGTCTGGTAATGATTGACATTAAAATCCTCGATGCCAGATGGGTGCTCCATACTGGAATAAAGGACTACTATTTGGTCTGTGGAGTCTCCACCGATTATTGGCTCTTCACCATCTTCACCACCTGAATATTCCAAATCAATCTGGAGTGTAGACTGGGAAGATGTCGTCCTAAAAGAATTATTCGATATTTCAAATTCAATCTCAAATTCTGTAGCCTGATCATCCTCAGAATCGACGCCGTCCACGTTACTCTCGGCTTCGTTGACGACTTCGTCGCCATTCACATCTATGCTAATTCGAAATTGAACATCGTCAACATCTCCTTGTGTTGCATTTGCCCAGATTTTGAAGATGTATGTTCCCGGTGTGATGCTGCCATCTGTTTGTAATTGAACCTCCCAGGTGGCTACATCTCCCCATTGTCGGTCATCTCCAATCCAGGACTTTCGGTTGGAGTCCTGTGGACAATCTGTTTGCGTATCGTCATCGGAGGTTGGCATTGTGGTTGTAATATTGCCTCCTCCTCCAAGAAATAGGTCCACTTCATTAAAATCGTCAGAGTTTTCAGCGTTACTAGGCTGAGCGAGTAAAAACACTCCCAAAAACGCCAGTGCCAGTACGCTCCTCAAGAACATCTGCATCTACTTTTGAGACTTATAAGCGTTCTTTAAAGGTTCCGACCGAAAAGTTCAGGTCCCAAACATTATTCTCAATACATCTCTAGTCCCCGGAGCTAATCCCAAAGTCAATAAGAAAAGTAGGAGAAGATTGACCATCTGCTGCTCCTGTTCCTTGCTCTCCTCACTTTCAAGAGCAGCAATCACCCCAGTAACAACTAGGAATTTGAGAGGGAGCATTATAGCGGCAGTACCAAAATAATTGATGAATCCGGTTGGAAGGACGTGTTTCTCAATATATCCATACTCCTCGATACCTAGAAATGTTGCGGAACCATCAAAGAAATGACCGAAATAGAGTATCAGATAAAGTGGATTCAGCAGAAGTGCTGCTGGTGCCCAGGTCCTCAGGGGGAAGGCCAAGCTACATCCCAGAGAAAGACCTAACCCGAAGTAGGCCATCAGGACAACTGTCCCTGACAAAGCGAGATGTGAATTGTACCCCATTAGGATGGCTAGCAATAGAAACATTGGATTGGGTATACCTCGATTTGCAATGAACCAAGCAAAGTAGCCAATCGTGAACGTCAGGAACCCTGAGATCAATAGTGTATTCCACAATATCTCTGGATTATTAATCGGGGTTTGGGCAAGAGTAAGGAGCGTCAGGATGACCAGCAGAGACGTCGTAATCCCAAAGAACAGTTTTGGGTCTCTTAGTGGTTGCCCCCGATAGAATTCTGCCGTAAGGGCGCTAACTGCGAGTACGATAAGACTCCAGGAAGATGGGTGGAGCCATTCGCCAGGAACAAAATACCACCACAATCCATACCCTCCGATAGCAAAGGCCACCAATCCCTGGCCTTTGGTCAATGATGGTAAATCGCTCTTGGAGAGCCATACGGCTAGACTGATTGTAAGTATGGCGTACAATGTGATTATCCCATATATCAGGGGAGAGATGAACAGGTATTGTAGAGGGGGTTCGAACACGTCTGCATCCTCGAGAACCCGGGATGTGCCACCAAGAATGAGTAGGGGTACTGACGCTATGACGAATCTTTCATCCACCTCTATTTTCAAGTTTTCTAATAATTCTTGTACCACTAGAAATAAGAGGAAGAAGATGAGGCCATAGATTACCGTATTGTAGATATTGTATTTGGCTCCGGCTTCTCCTTTTGAATCTGCCATTATGGGATCTACAAAATATTGTGACCAAAAATCGCCTATTTGTGGAATAAATTGTATAGCTAAAAGAAGGACAATTGCAATTACAGCCCCAAAAATGTATTTGTTTTCACTAATCTTAGTAATCTGAAAGCCTTCATGGCGAGGGACTGCTGCTTCGGGTTTATCTTCCATTAATTTTCTGCTTCTCGTTCTCTTTTTATCCGGGCTGCTCTAAAGGACATTATACTGAAGAACATATATTCTCCACAAAGTAATAGCAGCACTATCCTTGCTATTGTAGCGCGGCCCCAATCTCCGGCTATTGCATCTGGTATTCCCATTGCACCGCCCAAAGTACCTATCAGAGCAAAAACTGCTGTAGCATGCATCGCGTGCATTTTCATATTTTCATTCGTATATGCTAAATATCCAGGTATAAGCAACCCAAGTCCAATGAAAGAAGGGATTAAGGCCGTTACAGACTGTTCATCTTCTGGAAATAAATAAAATAACGCGCCCATCGCCACTAGGATTATGCCTGTGTATATTGCGACAAAATGCATGTTTGCTAAAATCCAAGCAATTGCATCAATTTCATTTGATTCTTCTTTTTTTTCCTCCTTGGGAGAATCGCCTTCCTTCCATTTCCTATATTCTTCGGCTCTTTCCTCTTCTTCCGCCATGTTTTAGTATTTTAGAGGGGGCGTTAAAGCATATTTGCTGAGTTAGTCCTAAATAGAGACAATATGTCAGATAGGTATGGAATTGTTGAAGGACGATGAAATTGCTGGTAAGGTAAGAATGGTTGGCCCATGGGAATACGATTCTGAAGACAAAATGCTGATCCGGGAAACTACTTTCAAAGATTTCATGGAGGCTGTGGGCTTCCTTAACAAATTGGCTGAATTGGCTGAGAAATTGAATCACCATCCAGACATGACGGTTTGTGAATACAGCCGTGTAATCGTAGCAACAACTACCCATGATGCTGGTGGAGTAACTGATAATGATATTCGATTGGCGCAGGGTTTCGAAGAACTTCTAGAGGAATACGGCTAGTCACATACAGTATGGGTGAATCCAAGAAAATAGGGCCCATTTCATTCCTGTTCCGATTTGTTTTGGGTTTCACTTGGTTGACTTTCTGGTCAACGCTAGGTATGACGTTGATGATCTTGGCACTTCCCTTCCGTACACTGAGAATCAGAATTGGTAATTTTTGTGGCAAGATGATAGGCCCTTTTATCACCCGAATCGTGGGAACCAAACTTATCAATCCTGACGGCCAAAAATTAAGGGACTCAGGGCCTGCAATATATGTCACCAATCATACTTCTGCTCTGGATATTTTCATCTCTATAGCTATCTGTCCTTATGGTGGTTGCGGAGTCGGGAAAAAAGAAGTAGTGAGGATTCCTTTCTTTGGATGGTGCTACTGGTTGTCAGGACACTTGCTTATCGACCGTAAAAATCGTGAGAAAGCAGTGGCCTCAATGAATAAGTTGTCAAAGTTTGTCAACGACAAGAAATTGAGTATCTGGATCTGGCCAGAAGGTACACGAAGCAGGGATGGAAAATTGATTCCATTCAAGAAAGGGTTCGTGCATCTGGCTTTGGCCACGGGTTTGCCTATTATTCCCGTAATATTTCATGGTGCCCACAAAAGATGGCCGGCCAAGACAATGCAATTCTATCCTGGTGAAGTCAGAGTAGAAGTTCTGGAACCCATACCTACTGATTCTTGGAGTAAAGACACCATCGACGACCACGTCACCGAGGTTCGGAAAATTATGGGCTTGGCCCTAAGTTAGAATATTCATTTCCTTTAATTTTTCAGGAAGGTAGGTATTGGTAACAAAATCAAGACCGTATTTGGCCAGAGCCTGTTGTTCTGATTTTTTGTTTATTTCTAACTGTAATTCGATTTCGCCTCGCCAATGTTTGCTCTTGAATCTTGGATCTGTTTGAATTGATTTTAAAGCACTAATATCTCTGTCTGTTAAATCATCTGCAGGGAGATTGTAATTCACTATATCTGAGGGTGTGACGCCTAGGTATCTGGCGCTAGGGGTTGCAAGAATATGTGAGATGTGGGCGGTCTTGATAGCTCCGTAAGCTACAGAACTGTAAATCCTGTATGACCAGGGATCGGCGTCTGTGAAAAGTAATAATGGAAGTCCTGAAGTCTGATGCATTCTTTGTAAAAAGCGACGTGTGGAGCGAGCTGGTTGGCCTTTGATATGAACTAAAATAGCTTCATGGGATTCATCAAAACCATTTTCCACTAGACGGTCAAACATACCTCCAGTTTCAATCGCAATAATGCACTTTGATTTTCCAAAATCATTGAAGGTTATTTTTGTATCTTCTACATTATAAGGTATGTTATATCCTGTATCTCCAACATCATTACGGCAATTGATTCGCATCGGTTTTCCTTTACGATTTATTTCAGTTATAGTTACATCGCCTAGAACTTTGGCACCGTCATCTTCAGGTCTGATCTTGAAATCTTCTCTTTGAAACTTCGTAACTATCTCCAGATCCTCAATAAGTTTGTTGGATTCATCCTGGGCGTGAAATTTGCCCATTTCCCATGCCTCTGAAATGTAATACAGTTCTCTTAGTGTTGATGATTTGCTCTGGCTTGACATTTCTCTAATAAAATCTAAGAGATACGTTGTTCTGAGAAGCATGTAAGCTCCATCCAACTTTTTTGCAGTTCGGGTGGTTTCGGCTTTCCCATATTTCCAAACTTTAGATTTTTCGTCAAAAATAATGTTATTCTTGCTTCGGGTCGGGATTGTCATCTCCGGTACTTTGCCGGAATTCAGCTGATTGTAGATTCGCTCAGCTATCTGTTCTAATTCTTGTACGGCTGTCGCCATACTGGCCCAGTGAAATGGGGTTTTAGTTTGAATGGGTTATGGTAGATGTTCTGAGATCTTTGTCGGTTTTTCGTCGGGTATCCTAATCACCAATAGTGCGCCACTCCCAACAATAAGAGCCGCACCTATGGCATCTCCCCAGACTAATTCTTGATTGAATATCAGCCACCCATAAATCCCACCAACAATTACTGTGGCATAAGAAAAGGCTCCGATGTATGCGGCTCTTGCCGCATGGTAGGCGCGCGTCATTCCAGTTTGGCCAATTCCTGCACAAATTCCTACTCCAATCACGGCCAATCCGTCGTACAGTTCCAAGGTGAGCAATTCACCTGCTGCAAATGGCAGACTAACCAGAGTGCAAAACGCTGCAAACCAGAAAACAATCCCATCTGGAGAGGAACTAGTACGCAGACCCCGTACCGCAAGGTACGCAAATGCTGAGAACACTCCTGAGATCAATGCGATTGTAGCATCAATGTCTATGTATTCCAATGATGGTGAAACAATCAAGATTGTCCCAATAAGGGAAACTAGAATACAACCATAAATCAGAGGCGGGACCCTCTCCCGCAGAATGGCTCCGGAAAAAAGGGCGACGAACAAAGGAGAAGTATATTGGAGTGTGACGGCATTGGAAAGAGGAATCTTTTGAACTGAGTAAAAATAGCAGAACATGGCCGACAGGCCAATCGCGGATCTCCACAACATAAGGCGACGATCGCCGATGTGAAGAGAGGCCCCATAGACTCTAGACCAGACCAATAATATCACCATAATTACCAGGCTGCGTCCGAAAACCACGGTCCACACTCCAACATCTCCGGCAGTCGACTTGACCAGAGCACTCCCAGAACCAAATGCAGCGCTAGCAAGTAGCATCCAGGCGATCGCTGCTTGGGGTGAATCTGTCTTTTCTTCAGCCATTCAAATTATCTTGTATTATTTGTTCCCAATCGTCTGGTTTTGGTGGCCAGCCTTCGGTCATGTAAGTAAAGAATTCGTCTTTATCTTTAATTTGCATGGCCTCATTTGTTTTGATCTCCTTGCCAATCGAAGAAAAGGTTTCTTCCGATGATATTGCGTGGGCGGCACCAACATGATTCGGGCATACTTTGAGATCAGGGCTCATTTTTTCCAATTTCCTTAAACTATCAAACAGCAAATCCGACTTTTCTCTTGGATTGCCTCCTAGATCTATCCTCCCTACATCTCCGATGAATAAACAATCCCCCACCAAGAGATAATCCTGATCAATCAGGTAGCAATTGTGATCATAGGTATGACCAGGTGTGTAAAGGACTTTGATATCTGCGCCTCCGACGGTCAAAACATCTCCGTTTTTGGTCGCTCTTTTTTCACCCATGTACTTTGATTTTTCGCTTTTCACGACGCCGCCCGTACTATATTTGTCAACAAAGAAAGAAGACGAGGAGCGTCGGTCTGCATGTGTGTGTGTGTCCATTACATATTTGACATGAGGGTTGCCCAAAGCATTGAGTTCTTCTTCAACTCTCTCCTCGAAACCCTGGAAAGGATCTACTATTACCGCAACCTTGTTTTTCCTGCATAAAATAACATAAGATACGCAACCAGTATCTCCTAAAATCAACTGCGAAAGATGAACCATTCTATCTAGATTGCCTCCTAGGTACCGTACTATAAGAGACACACACCTCTGTTTCCTGTGGAACTTTTTAGATGTACGGCGCCTTGTTCTGGTTTCCTTTTTTTCTTTCTTGTAGAGTCTGGCATCTCCAGTGGAAGCGAAGGTGTCTGACAACCTTCTTTTATCCAACGTCTCTAACTGCCCGTGTCTCTGGACGAGTCTTTTCTGAAAACGTGTGAATTTGTTGAGAAAAACACATTAAAGATCAATCAGAGTACCCTTCTCAAATTATATTCATATTATAAACAGGCGACGAAAGGAGATGTAAAGGGAGAAAGGCCTGGGAGAATGGACTTCATGGGCCGAGCAAAATTCGATGGCTGGTTCTCATTGGCAGGCATGTCGGTTGAAGAAGCAAAAGAGAATTATGTAAGGATAGGCAGGGAACTTGATTTCGTTGATTCGTCGCAACCCAGCTTTGAGGAAAGGCACGGGGCCGCCAAAGAGATGTTGAATCGAAAACTCGATCCGGCAGAATACGAGCAAATCAAGTCCCTATGGAAGGCCCATTCAATCGCAGAGGATAATCGCGACATCGAGGGCCTTATGGCAACCTTGACCGAAGATTGCCGATATGAGATTCCACAGATTGGGAAGACCTATTATGATAAAACAGGAGCCACTCAATTCTACAATGATCTTTTGGGAGCATTTCCAGATATTGATTTCAGACTAACCCAGATTTACATTGGCCCCCAGGGCGTTGTCGAAGAAGCAAGAGTAAAAGCCACTCATGTGAAGGATTGGCTGGTTCTTCCCGCATCTGGTAAGGAAATCGAATTTGAAACGGCCATTTTCTTTCCTTGGGATCCAGAGGCACAGCGATTCAAGGGCGAACGCGTCTACTTCAATTTTGACAGGAAGTTCTATGAGGAGTACGGGATGTCTCCGCCATTTCCAGAATTGAAAGAATAAAACTCAAAATAATTTTTTGAAAACATTTTATATAGACAATCTGTAACACGGCACTATGAACAAAGTCGCATTAGCGGCGCTAGCAAGCATGTTTTTGCTTTTAGCTCCAGCGAGCACAGCTGTTGAGGAATCGGCAGCATTCACCGTAGGTGACAAGTGGGTTCTTGGACATGAATTCGACCTGATGGAAGAGTTCGATTCGTTTACCGAGGAAATTTTCCAAGAACTGGATGCAGAAATTGAGAATAATTCCACAGGAGCGTATGGAGATTTGATGGGTTACAGCCTTAATGAGAATGAAGGCGTAGTTGGAGTGTTTTACACCGGCGAGATTGTAGACGATCTGGATGGATTGATACACATCAAATCAGAAGAGTCATTCTACTTTCACACGGCCATAGACACTTCCATTACGGGAGTATTTTTCGAGGAGGGGATTTATGACGACGTCGAAGAGAAATGTGTCTACGATGAGGAAAATGATGACGAGACTTGTACATACACCTTAGCCGACGGTTCTGAGATACCAACGGCAGTTCAGACAATGGATATCGGTGGAGAGTTTCACTATGTAACTCAGATTACAACCGAAACGTGGTGGACCCAGGATGATTTTGATATGACGAAGATGGACCTAACCCTCAGTATGGGGATGTCAGGTGGCATGAAACTCATTAATGTTCCTAACGAGACCATGGAACCTAATTGGATTGAAGAAGATTATGACGGTGACGGATATCCTGATGGCGAGCGCGAGGACTGTGAGTATGAGAATGACGAGGAAACTTGCACTTATGAATACGTTAGCACAGTAATGGAGACGGCCGAACTCGGAGCTTCGGCAGAGGAAAGTCTGCATCTTCTCTTCGAATTTGATCCATGGAAACCGCTCAACGCCTTTGACCTTCCATTGGAAGAAAACAAGTACTGGGATGGTCAGACCGAAGTACGAATCAGCGGAGACGTGGGTGGAATGATAGAGATTGACAAACCAGTCTTGTCCATATGTCCTGAACTGGATTGTGATCAATTACCAGAAATGCAGGAGCTGTACGAAGTAATGACTGCAGGAATCGAGGAATTACATAACAATGAGACTTTCAGCATCACCGTAGACCGAGACAATGACGGTCAACCAGATGTAATCGAAAAATGGGATGACATCTTCCCAGTCTACATTCCAGAGACTTGGATGGACGATATCTTCCAGGCCATTTTGGAAGCTGTAAGTTGTGAAGACGACGAATCTGCACAAGAGGGCGAGGAATGTGACGAGACAGCAGAGGAAGAATTAGAGAAACTCGACTTGAGGATTGAGAATAACAGATTCGCATTTGGACCATATGATGTACCAATAGAGATACCTTACGCGTTCGAAACTGGCGAAGAGATGTCTGGATGGGGAGAGGATGGCACAGCTCACCAAGGATTCCAGGTATTCCCAACCGATGGATGTTCTGAAAACAACCCTAACAAGGAAGAGGACTGTGGTGACGATGAAGAGCACGAAGAGGAAGACGACGAAGATGACCCATTCAACGATGATGACAGCAGATCCTCACACGATGAGGATGACTGCGATCCAGAGTACGAGGATTGCGACGACTACGACTGCACGGAAGATGACACCCCAGACCCATTCTGCGAAGCCACTATGGAATACTTCCACGATGCTGAGACGGGACAAGTTTCTTTCATAGAAATGGACATGCCTCATGCAAAAGATGATGGTTACAAAATAACTATGAGTGCTGTTAAGGATGAACAAGCAGTAGAAGCGATGGAAGACAAGATTGACGCCAATGCAGATCCTACGGACCCAGCGAAGAATGAAGCCACATCCGCCCCCGAATCAATAGAAGAGGACGACTTCCCACTACCTGGTTTTGGTTTGATGGCAGCCGTTGGTTCATTGATGCTGGCCGGTCGAAGATTTAGAAAGTAATCGTGGACCCTGCAACACTTCTCCGCGTTGCAATAGGCCTAGTTCTATTGGTGTATGTGGGAAATTGCTGGATGAATCAGAGATTTTGGAGTCGGAAGCATTTCGGTTGGAAACCTAAAGAATATTGGCCAGAGGTATTCTGGCTCAATATCATCGGCGGGACTTTGATTGGAATTTGGCTACTTTCTTCATTGTTACGGTGAATTCCCCAGATCGAATACAAGGTTTACACGTCGTAACTGGCGCGTTCGGTTACACAGGACGTTGGATTGCCCATCAACTCCTAGAAAAGGGAGAGAAAGTGCGTACCTTGACCAACGCAATCGGTCGAGATGATCCTTTTGATGGAGAGGTAGAGGTCCATCCCCTGGATTTTGAGGATAAGGCCGCATTGGTAGAATCATTACGGGGTGCAGACGTACTGTACAATACGTACTGGGTACGTTACAACCACCACAGCAAGAACTTCGACCATGCTATCGCCACCAAGAATTGCAAGATCATGTTTGAAGCAGCTATCGAGGCCAAAGTCCGCCGAGTCGTTCATTTTAGTGTGGCTCACCCTGATCAAGCACCAGGATGGTCCTACTTCCGGGGCAAGGTTGAGAGTGAGAAGAGCCTGAGAGAATGTGGAATCTCTTATGCCATCATTCGACCCACCGTCCTATATGGTGGTGGACGCAACATTCTGGTCAACAACATCGCATGGATGATACGGTACATGCCCGCATTCGGTGTTTTTGGATGGGGGAATTATCCGATTCAACCCATTCACGTCAGAGATGTTGCCCGGGTTTCTATTGAACTAGGTGCCAGCAATGAAAATATCACGAGAGACGCGACCGGCCCTGAAACGTTCCGCTACAAGGACTTTGCCACACTGATTGCCCGTAGTATGGGAGTACGCAGACTGATTGTGCCCCTCCCTCCACTTTTTGGGTGGCTGGCTGGCTGGACAATGGGCAAGTTCCTGAAAGATACAGTGATTACTCGCGCCGAGATCCGTGGCCTGATGCGCGGGCTTGTGGCCTCAGAGGAGGAACCTCTGGGCACCATCAAATTCAGCGAATGGGTTGCTGAAAATGGCACAGAGATAGGTCTCCATTACCATAACGACCTGAAAGAACGTCGTTATTCCAGATAATTAAAGTGTAAAGTGATATTTGCACCCCATCTTCAGTAGATTAGAGATGTCACCCGGACAAGCTGAACCTCGCTATGATGGAAGAGCACAAAGCCGCCCCGAGCAGACGGAATCGGAAAGAGCCGAAGAATATAGGAAATGGAAGGAAGGCGATTCTCCCAAGGAGGAAAAAAAAGGAGTTTTTGGTACCTCAGACCTCCCCTACAGAGCACAGAGCCTCGGTTCCTCGACATTGCTTGAACAATGGAAAGTGAAGGCTGGAATTTCTGTTGGACTTACCACCATGCTTCTAATTCCTTATTTCAGTTATTGGATCTGGTTCGTACTTTTACCACCCCTCAGGGTGATTGTCCCTTCTTCGCCGTCAGTCCAGCTCGATGTATTCACGGATAATTTCCATGACCCCACTATTTGGGGAAGTTGGTTTGCAGGAGGTGGAGCTTTCCTCCCCTCACTCTTTGGATTTTTGTTATTTTTCACTTATTTCTATTTTTTGGCCAATATGTTCATCCCCGAATACAAAATGAAGCAACATGTGTTCATCACCATACTCTGGGTCTGGTTCTTCATTTCCTGGGCACTAGGAATACCACCCTCTCCGTTCGAGTGGTTCTTCACGGACATCTAGTGGATTACCGAAAAAGTTTTTAGTATAGATTTCTACAGTCCCGATTTCAATAATGTTCATTCGGGAGCATCCAAAGTCAACATCTAAGGCGATGGCTGAAGATGCCGCATATTTAGAAATGCCAAAAGGAGGCGGGAACGGGAAAACAGTCATTGTTGTTGGTGGAGGAATCAGTGGCCTATCTTCTGCAAAGTACCTCCTACAAGCAGGCTACAAAGTCAAGTTGATTGAGAAAAGGCAGATAGTTGGAGGAAACAACGATCCATATGTTGAAAATGGAAATCACCACGCAACGACCGTCATAGTTACTTTCCCAGTCCAACAACCCCATTATCTGAGCATGTGTAGGGAATACAATATAGAACAAACACCTCATCAGTTTGACAAATTGCCCGGAGCCATAGTTCTCAAGGACAAAACACTGAGAGTGGCAATGGGGGGCGGTTTCAGATCATTCATGAAATTCATCACCAGACAGACAACCTGGCGAGAATTATTTGATGGTATGAGAATACTCTTTCTATTTTACAAACATTTCAGATTGCATCCCGAATCAAAGAAAAGTGTGAAGGATGTTCTGGGCCCATATCTAGTGAATTCCTCTGTTTTCACACATTTCTTCATGCCTTGGATCGGCATCAATACTTGGTGCAGGTTTGATGATATAGATAGACAGCCAGCACATGTTTTCGGTTCATTTATTTTTGAATACGCTCTGACATCCACAATCAGAGATGAGACAGCAAACACCGTAGAGAGGAATTGGTGTGTTTTGGATGGAAGACTGATTCATAAGATTGAAGCGGACCTACAATCAAACCAAAATTACGAACAACACACTAATGAAAAAGTAGAAAAAATATCTAGGAATTCAGCCAATAGACTAAGAGTCACTACAGATCAAGGAAATGCCTTGACTTGCGACAAGATAGTAGTTGCAACTCAACCATTTCAAGCACTACCGTTGCTTGAGAAAGTAGGTCCTGAGCCACTAGTCGAAGAATTGGGAAAATGGGAAAAAATGGACTGCTATGTGATATTACACTCAGATTTTTCCTCCATAAAGAAAATGCCGTGGGTCCATCAAACATATACTAACAAAACAACAGGCAACTATTACATCACAAATACCATAAAACCCATAATGTCAGACATTGAGATTGATAAAGTGATTACTTTTGTGTACAATACTGAAAATTATGAAGATTTTGTTACAAATCACATAGATTCTTCAAAGATAATTAAGACATATGAACCAAAATTGCCAATATTCAGTCTGGAAAATTCAGTAAACAGGAACGATGTCTGGAGAGAAATAGATAACCAATGCACAGATATTTATTGGACACAAGCCTGCCGTTCAGGACTACAGTACCACAACAATGGTATTGTGAGCGCTAAACGTGTTGTGAGAAGCCTTCACGGCTTAGGTTGGTAAAAAAGAAATCATTATAATCACTCCACAGAAGGCAATTCGTGATAGACCTTCGTAGCGATACAGTCACGCAGCCCACGGAAGGCATGCTGGAAGCGATGTCCAAAGCAGTCCTCGGAGATGATGTTTTAGGCGACGATCCAACAGTAATTGAATTACAAGAGAAGGCAGCCAAGATTCTTGGAAAAGAAACGGCCCTCTACGTTCCATCAGGGACAATGGCAAACATTGTAGCAACTAGAACCCACACTTCACCAGGAGACGAAATAGTTACCGAAGCCCACAGCCACATCTATCAGTATGAAGGCGGTGCTTTTGCTGCCCTTTCAGGTTGTTCTGTAGCTTTAGTCCATGCTAAAAATGGCCTAATGACTCCCGAAGACGTATCAAATTCAATCCGAAAGGCTGAAGGAAGTTTATCTCATTATCCAAACGGAAGTCTGGTTTGTGTGGAAAATACAGCACAAGGAGGCGGTGGCACAGTGTATTCACAAGCTATGGTGGATGAGATTTGTAAAATTGCCAGAGAAAGCGATTGTAAATTACACATGGACGGCGCGCGACTTTTCAACGCAGCAGTAGCAAGTGGAACGGACCCGGCACGAATTGTCCGGGATTTTGACACGGTTTCGATATGCCTTTCCAAAGGTCTAGGAGCTCCAGTGGGTTCAGTTTTAGTCGGCAGTAAAGCAGATCTTGCAGAAGCTCATAGATGGCGCAAAATGTTTGGAGGAGGAATGAGGCAAGCTGGAGTGATAGCTTCAGCAGGAATCTACGCCCTTGAGAACAATATAGAGCGCTTGAGTGAAGATCACAAGAGAGCAAGAAGATTTGCTGAAGCTCTAACAATGCCTGCTTTTTCCGTTGATTTAGAAACGGTTCAGTCAAACATAGTTTTCATTGGCGTTGAGAAAGGAAGCGCCAAGAGCATGGTCAGCGAAATATCAAAACATGGCGTTGAGATTTTAGATACAGACGATTCAACGATAAGAGCAGTATTCCACCTTCACATTACTGACAATGATGTAGAGAAAGCGATCGAAGCTTTCGCCCAGATTTAATTTTACTTTCTCAAGCGTTGTAAATCACCTGAAAGGCCAAGTGCAGCAGCAATTAACAGAAGTTGAACCCCTGCCCTGATAAGATGTCCATTGGTGCTAAGTCTTGTACCATTGAACGGAACATCATTAATCCACATATAGAAATTTGCAGGATAGACCGCGATCAAGAACAGGGCCATCAAACGCCCTGCAATCTCACGAGTTTCAGGATAGATTATCCCTAGCCCACCTGCGATTTCCATAGCACCTGTAAGATAGACCAGAAACAGTGCAAAAGGAAAATAAGGTGGGACAATTTCCACGAATTTCTGAGGCCCTCTGAAATGTTCGATACCTGCTATAATGAAAGCAATACCATAGACAAATGCGAACAAATGGACTATCAAGGAATCCAAATTATCTCCTGACTTTACCTAATGCATCCTCTACAGAAACCCTTGACTGGTCCTTAGAATCCCTCTCACGAAGAGTAACTGTGCCGTCTTCCAAGGTTTGGTGATCAACAGTCATAGAGAAAAATATACCAATCTCATCCGCTCGTGCATATCTACGCCCGATTGAACCCGCCTCATCGTAATAGGCATCGATGCCCTGTTCTTGCGCCTTCGCGAATATCACTTTGGCTGAATCATCCAGCCCATCTTTTGTCATCAAGGGCGCTACAAGCAGATCATAGGGAGAGGTGTCTTGAGGGAGAGATATCCATTCCCGCTCATCTTCAACATTCCAGGAACTTTCCAAGAGGCAGTACAGGATACGATCAAGACCAAAAGAGGGCTCTACTACATTCGGATAGACCATTTCACCCTTCCTAACAGTTTTCTGGTTCATGTGGTTTTCACTCAAGGTTTTTCCATCCACAACAAAACCCGGCTGCAATTCCACATCTTTGATCCCCTCTAGGATATTTTTTGCATCTCCCTTGAATTCCTTACCTATACTTCCCGCATCAGGAACCCACACCTCAGTTTCCTTCTCCGTGCCTGGAACCATAACTCGAAATTCCTTAGGCGAGGTATTGCCATGCGCACTCAAGTCGTAATCGCCCCTGTGTGCGACCCCGACAACCTCGACCCAACCGAGGGATGTGTGAACTTCCCCGTCCCAGCAGTCACTGGAGTAATGAGCCATTTCGTTCGAACCATGCTGCCTGAATCTCAGTTTTTCACTTGGAATTCCAATTGCCGTCAGGAATGACTGAGCCCTAGCCAAATGTACGGCCACTAATGATGAGCCGAGCGTACCTGAGCTGAACGCCTTTCCAATGGTTGTAGTGGATTTCTTTCCTTTAGCAGGTACGAGTGAAATCTTTACTTTCTTCAAGGAATCAGACAACCCCGGCTCATCGCCCGGCAGAAAGAAATGTTCAACCTCCATTTGCGTAAATTCACGCATTCTCAAAGGTCCTTGTCTTGGAGATATCTCATTTCTGAAGGCCCTTCCAATCTGAGCTCCGGCAAAGGGCAATTTACCTCGATTCTGCCTCAGTAGCCATGGAAATGCTAGGAAGATGCTCTGAGCGGTTTCAGGTCTGAGGTATCCAAGTGCGCCTCTACCAGAACCGACACCAGTCGAGAACATCAGGTTGAAGGCTTTTAGTTCAGACAGTTCAGCACCACAATTTGGACAGGCCGTTTTTGAAACAGCTTTAGCCAAATCCTTTCTGGTTAAAGCATCGCCACCATCTACCAGATGATCAGCCCTGAATTGCTTCCCACAATCCGGACAGTCGACCAGCGCATCATCAAATTCACCCAAATGACCCGATGCTTGGAACAGTGTTTCCGGACCAATCAAAGCTCCATCCAGCTCTAGACATCCAGCATCAATAATGTAGTGTTTTCTCCAGACCTCAAGGATTCTTCTACGCATCCTGACGCCGACGGGTCCATAATCATAGAAACCAGCCAGACCCCCATATGCATCAAATGCAGGCTGGAATATTCCTCGACGGGTAGCAACAGCGGTTACTTTTTGAAAATCCACTTTAGTTTCTCCAGCGTACACCTAGAATCTCAGCATTGGGGCTGAAGACCGACTCGAAGTTGTCCTCCGCAGCTCTTGAGAGCAGGACCCAACCACTTTGGTCCAGATTGGAATAAGTTGAAGTTCCATCCTTATTAAACATATCATCGAGCCCAAAACAGGCAATCGACAGGATTTTCTGCAAATCAACCGAGTCAAATTCTTGCCTTATGAATCGAATCTCGTCCAGCATACTTGCCGTACACAACATTCCATTGTCAGTACCAAAACCGATATCGATTCCCAGTTCCAGCATTTTTGTTAGAGGAGGAAGATTTCCAAAGTAGGAATTACTTCTGGGGCAAATGACGATAGAGATTCCAGCTGATTTCACAGCCCTGAGATCATCATCTGTAGCATGACACATATGTACCAGAAAATCAGGTTTAAGATCGATTATGGCCTGTATCTCTTCGTGCTCATTCTCGGAATGATGGATTCCAACCAAACCATTCCTCTTTCGGGACTGCTGGACCATTTTAGCAGCCATATCCCCAACATCAGCTAGGCTGCTTATTCCTGCATTATCTCCAGGCAATTCTTCATCTTTTTCAGGCCGACCAAGAAGAATGAGAGTTCCAGGATACTCCATATCCTCGAAAGCATCCAAACCTGCTTTTCCACCTTCTCTAAAATCCATCACTAGACCTGTACCGGAGGCAATGGCCTCTCGCATTCCAGCACGAATTGAAGCTTCAGCATTGTTATCAGCCAGCCACTTATGTTTCCATCCCGAAGGACCTACTAGTTCAGCCAGAGTCAAACCCTCAGGAACATCAGCACGTGCCAGAGTATCACCTAAATGAGTATGACAATTACGGAACAGAGGGATGATGATTCCATCTTCGTCGCCATCAAGTGTATCAGCTATGCTGCAAGTTTTCAGGTCTATTCCTTTTCCAGTGAAGCCATCTTTAGTGAAGACCGGCCCTTTCCAAAACATTAGAGCGCGTCAGCTATAGCAGGAGCAACGGAGAATCTGGTGTAAACCCCTTCCAGAGTATCGGAACTCAGAATATCATCACAAACCCTCAGTCGGTTGGCCGCATCCTCGATGAATAGCCCATGAGTGCATGCTGCCAGAATTCTGTCTGCCCCACCATCTCTTAGAATGTTAGCAGCAGTTGCGATGGTCCCGCCGGTCGAAATAATATCATCCAGAATGACAGCCGTACATCCTTTGACATCCACTGGTCCCGAGGAAGTCTCTACGGTCCGGCCATCAATGCGCACTTTCTTCATGACGTGGACTGGGACTTTGAGCATATTTGCCGCCAGAATGCACCGGTCCTTGGACCCTTCATCAGGAGCCACGACCATATCGGGTTTGAAGCCTTTCAGATAGCGCACAACTTCTCTGGATCCATTGATATCCTTGGCTTCGCAACCAAAGAAGTCCAGAACTGCATGAGTGTGAACATTTATGGTAAAAATCCGATCACACATTGAACCGAGAACACCAGCGATGGCCTTTGCAGACCTCGCTTCTCCAGACTGAAAGATTCTCTCCTGCCTGGAATAGCCCATGTAAGGTATAACACAGGTAACAGTCTTTGCTCCAGCTTCCTTGACAGCCTGGAGAATAAGCAACAGTTCCACGATTTTCTTATCGGGGAATGTATTCTGGACAACCACAACATCCTGTCCATCGACATCCATTAGAATTCGGATATAACGTTCACCATCTGGGAAATGCCGATTGACAACACCACAGAATTCAGCGTCCATTTCCTCAGCCAAAGAGGCGCCCAGCCTCTGGTGAGTTGAACCGCTAATAACGTACATTATTTTCCGAGTAGAGGGGTGATAAAACCACTTGCGGGTTTCATCCCAGAGAAGCGATTGCTTCTATCTCCATATCGGCAGCCAATGGCAGCCCTGCGACCTGTACTGTAGATCTGGCGGGCGCAGTATTTTCGTCGAAGAATTCTGCATAGACTCCGTTCATCTCTGCGAAGTCATTCATATCCGCAAGAAAAACGGTTGTCTTTACCACATTATCTAGATTTAGATTTTTTTCAGCTAGCACGGCCTTCATATTGAGAATAGCTTGGCGTGTTTGGGCCGCCACACCACTCTCTAATTCAGTTGCGTCATGTTTACGACCAACTTGTCCACTTAGGAAGACAAATCCGCTTGATGCAACACCTTGTGAATAAGGACCGATTGGTTCCGGAGCCATCGAGCTCGTCACGATCTCTTTCATACGTGCCCAAAATACATAGGTTATTAGAACTATCCTGCACAACAACCCTTCTAACTTAAATATGAGAGAGAAACACCGCAAACATGTCCGAAGACGACGCTATGTACAAAATGCCGCCAACAGACACCAGTCCATTTTCACTGATGCTTTGGGCTCAGTTCGGTTTCTTCCTATTGATGTTCTACGAGACGACATCTAATTCGTCAGGAGATGGTAGCGAATTCGGCGTGGTCTTTGTGATAGTCGGACTCTTGCTGTTTCTGAGAGTGAAAAATGGGATTTTCGGAGCAATGGGTGCGCTGGCCGCAGCTCCAGTGGTGTTCGGACTAATAGACGGTGCCGAAATGAACCAAATTATAGGCGGAATATTCTGGCTGGTTCTCTTCATGGGTGGGATGGGAGTCATGTTACCTGCCTCTAGCTTCAGAGAGTACGGTCTGGAGATTTCTGATGGCACCCGTAAGTGGGTTGTCATATTTGTCGTGTGCCTGGTAGCTGGAATGTTCGGAGCAGGAGAGTCCTATGGTATCGCCAGTTCAGGAGAGTACACGTCGGGCAGTGATGATAAGATTCATGTGGCCGATGATTTGAATGTGAACCTAGCATGGGCTGGATTTGCCGTAGCAGTTATAGGTCTTCTAATCTTTCTGGCAACTGCTGCAGGAGGTCTTGCAATAGGTCCTCTTAGGCCGTTCCACGGAATCGCCATAGCTGTGCTTTCCGCGTGGTTGAGCGCTTACAATCTGAGTGACTTCGCAGGGCGCGATCTCCCTATGGAATTGGGCTGGGCCCTCGTAATCAGTGGACTGATGATCCTTCCAGTCTACAATTTCTTCGATAACGACACAGCCTAAGTTGAATAATTTAGCCAACAATTTCGCCATTAATAAATATTATATTTAGCGCGACATTCCACATTCATGTCTAAATTCATGTATTCAGGTAGCTATACCAAAAAGGGTGTGAAAGGACTGTTAAAAGAAGGTGGAACGGCCCGCCGCGATGAAACAGTTAGAATCGTCGAGTCATTAGGCGGAAAAGTGGAAGCCTATTACTGGTGTTATGGCAGTACTGATTTCCTTGCGATAATGGAGTTCCCAGATCATACAACCGTGACAGGGATGGCATTGAATATCGCCGCATCAGGTAGTTTCCAAGGGAACATAACCCCTTTGATTACAGTAGAAGAGATGGATGAGATGGTCAAGGTTTCCGTTGGCGATTGGCGAGCTCCTGGTGACTAATTACTCTATAGAATTCCAGTTCCGCTCTTTGTACTGATACAAATAATAACTGAAGGCCCAGGCAAAATTCCCTAGCATCCACACTCCAAAGTAGAAAATAGTTCTTCCCGTCACAGACAAATCATTAATGAAAAGGTAAGGGAAACCACAGCTAACACTTCCACATGGCTCGTCGTTGTTTGGTGCGACGAACGCCTCCATCCAGATAATGTAACTGATAAAAATCACCATATAACCCCCATATTCTTGTTTCAGATTTCCGAAAATCTTGTTGAAGAAAATAGCTTCTATGAACAAAATAATCGTCGTACCAAGATGGACGTAGAGATTCCGCAAATGGTCGAATACATCCCAACCATCTTCAGTACCATCTCCAAAAGCCCCCATTGCTCTTAGGACCCAGTATAGAATAACAACAATTATGTTGATCCCCATTGAAGCAGGTAAGAGCAAATTATGAGAATTGAATTTAGGCTTATATTCTTTGTACAAAGCACAGGAAGCCATGATGAAATTAATCAACAAATTCCAGTTTGATAAGAACATAAGGCTCCCGCCCCATCGTCCTTCATCAAGAAAATAAGCTCCCATCACAATTGTTCTGAATGCGAAATAACCAGCGAGAACAAAGGCTACTACCCGGAAAATTAATCTTTGATTCATGATAATCTAGCAGAAATAAATGCGAGAACCTCTTTAAGATTCTTTTTATTGTCAAAATCATCTACTTTCACACCATCACGAATCGCATCGGTCAACAATGGCAGACAACGAGTCAATTCATCAACGATTGTGATATGTGCGGTTTGAGCCGTTCTTGATAGTGGATTCAAATCGATAGTAATTACTTGCTTCCCCATATCGACCAGCGCTTGACAACGATCACCATCTTCTAATGGAACGAGAACAACATCAGCAGAGCATATACCATCGGAACAACATCTTGCCCTTTCAGAGGAAAGCCCAGGTATCTTATCATCAGGATTCATACCAAGAGCCTGAATTCCAACTTCATCCATCATTTTGGTTAAACCAGCAACTCTTTCTGGAGTTCTATGGAATAGGTTCACCTCTACTTTTGCTCCACTAGCTTCAGAGAGATGAGCTACTTCTTTGGCGGCTAGAGCCACAACATTTCCATTAACAGAAATGACCGGACTACTTGCAGCCCTAATCAAGGAAGCCGCAGCCTTGATCGAGCGCATTGCAGGAGGGCAAGTTTGTTCGCCTAACAGATAATCGAATGCTTCTCCCCTTCCGTGAGCAATCAGGCCTTGTTTGGCCACAAGATCCGTAGCTTCTACCAATTTCTCTCGAGCCATCAAGGATTTGTATCTTGGGTGGCTTTCAGGTGGTAATGTCACTCCAAACCATTAACAGGGGGTCAAAAAAATGAGCATGTGTATTTCATTCCCATTCAAATTCGTCATCGTCACTGGGCCTTCTTCTAAACTCTGCCCACTTTCTATGAACTAAAATAATTCCAACGGCCGCGATAATCACCGGTATTGAGTAGAACCACAGATTCAACCTCCCCTCTTCCTCTACAACAACTTTAGATTCTACAGAAATCGAGACGGTTTTGATTGTAGTACCGGTTGAGACAGTAATTGTATGTTGCCCGCTAACCGCTATCCAATCAAATTGAGATAATGCATCGCCTCCTTCATCCAATTCTATAAGAATAGTTGAGATCATCACACCATCCACATTCCAAACCAGTTCAGCCACCCCTTCGAGATCACCAACATTGCTGACAACCATATAGAAAGATACTTTCTCACCTTCGATGGGGTTCAAAGTAGCGACCTGGATTTCATCTAGTTCAACAGAGAATTCAGGGTGCGAGATCGTTACACTGATATTCTTCCAGGTTGTGGTCTTCCCATCATTGGCACTCATGACCAGATAATAATCTCCTTCATCCAGTTCACTTGTATCCCATAATAGGTTGCCAGAGGCAGCCAAACCAGAAGAGATGGTACTAAGTCCTGCGTACGAGGAAGGCCTTGAAAACAGGTTAATTTCAATCAGATCCTCATCCATATCCGTCACGGACCATTGTACATTCACACCAGCATCAATCGATTCAAAGGGAGTAGGGGAATTGATAACAATCTCAGGGGGATTGTTTGGTTTGGTGTGATTAACCTCGAGAGCATAATCGCTACAATCGTAACTTTCCAGCTCACCATCACTGGCAGTTCCACACACAAACCATGCTCCATCCTCAATCTGGGACGTATCCCATTCGTATTCTCCACTGTTTGAAAGCCCAGTTTCTATGGTGACACCATCATCTAGTTCTTCCGTGGCAGAATAGAAAAGTCCAATCTCCAGAGCATCATTTTCAGGATCCGAGGATTGCCATTGGATAACATAGTTTTCATCGGCAATCTCATCCAGTGAATCAGGAGTTCTAATCTCGATTAACGGAGCATCGTTATGTTCAATCCGCAGCGTCCCAGAAGTATAATCTGTATCATCCTGTGAATTGGAATCAGTTGCTACTCCTGCCAGATAATAATCCCCTTCCTCGATTTCCGAGGTATCCCATTCATACTCTCCAGAATTTGAGAGTCCCGAGACAATCAGTTGTTTTTCATCAGGTTGAGTATCGGTATCATAATACAGGTCAATTGTCACTTGATCCTCATCCGGGTCGGAGGCTAACCAAGAGATGATATAATTATCATCGAAAACACCATCCGGTTCATCTATTTCTATATCGGGAGGCCCATTTGACGGAGATACAATTACAAAACTGTTATCGCTAACATCTTCAACTGAATTTCCCATTTCATCGGTTAATGTTATTTTGATGAAACTGTCCTCCGAATTTTCGAAAGGCACTTCCCACTGAAACACTCCCGTGTCCGGTAATTCTTGAGCGATTGTAGTCCAGCTTCCATCTACTCCATCAATCGAATATTCCAAATTCACGCTCCTTGAACCAGTGGTTGAGGTGATTTCGGAGAGCCAATGAATGAATCTCACAGATCCTCCTCGAAACGTTTCCATTCCGTCCGGGTAGTCCATGTCAACACCTAATGCAGTTACTGTTGTTGTTTCTTGCCAGACCTTTACACTACCTGGGTACTCAGTCTGATCTGTCCCAAAACCGGCAACGATGTCACGATGGCCATTGTCATCGAAATCACCTACTTCCATACGGTATCCTTGTGCATTACCTTGCAACGTTGTCTGGGATTTTACCCATCCACCAGTTTCGGTCGCTAGGTAGGTCTCAACAACCCCATTCGGCGTCAGTCCGACAATATCATCATACTTGTCCTGATTCATATCAGCCAATTTTACTGTCCGGTAGGCTTGGTTCGGTAATCCCACAGAATTATCAGTCCAGCCCCCTTCTCCATCCCCTGAGAAAGCATAGAGGTGCGCATCATCAAAATCAACAGTACACAAAGCTAAATCCACAAATCCATCATTGTTGAAATCTCCCCAATCGATTGAAAAAGGACTATCATCAGACCCAGATTCAACAGGCAGTCCAGCACTGGAGTCAGTCCATCCTCCCTGCCCGTCACCGAGGTAGACCCAACTACCATCTCGAAGATTAGCTACCAAATCTAGGAAACCATCACGATTAACATCTACAAAATAGGCCTGTACATTACTAGCTCTGCCCTTGACAATCCCTTCTCCTTGTTGATTCCAACTATCACCAGTATTTGCGAAGGGTGTAAGGTCCATGTCCCAGAAACCTCCTACCAGCACATCCAGAAGTCCGTCGGCATTGTAATCACCAACATCGATGGACCAGGCGTCTTGGTTGTCACAATCTTCACAATCTTTCAGTATCTCATTTTCTTCCCAAGTTCCGCCTGATTCTTTGTGAAAGGCAGTGACAGGAGCATGACCATGGCTACCAGCCACCACATCCACGTCACCATCATTGTCAAGATCTCCAAAATCAAATCCACCATAGCTATGATGATCAATTGCCCCAGTTCCGAATGTAGATGAAACATTTGACCACGAGTTACCATTCCATTGCATAACATGTAAGGACCTATCACCAGCACCTTTTCGAGGCCCTAGAAAGAGAACCTCATCAGTCCCATCCTCATCCATATCATTGAATCTAACTTTGGAAACCCACAAACTCTGTACAGGCATCCCATTACTGGTATCATTGTACTGCGGTGTGCCTTGAGCTTCGACATTGTAGGGAATATGATAAACACCTGACGAAAAAATCAGAAGGAGGCCGAAACTGAAGGAGAACCACCTAGTTCTCATAAAATGCACGAATCTCTGAATTATTTAAGTCCTAGTCTTCAGATTTAGTAATGCGCCAATAGATGAATGGAGATATTACAATATACATCAGCACTCCATAAACTCCGGAAGGCAAACTCAGAGTAGAAAAACCTCCATCAGGGGCAGCTAGAATCAAGTCACCTACAGCTATTCCCACAACAGCGTTCTGTATCCCACTCTCAATCGAAACTGTAGTCGCTCGTTTGGAATTTAATTCTAAAAATTCGGCACTTTTGTACCCAATTCCAAGCATTATGACGCACAGAAGCATCACAGCGGGCCCTAGTTTTCCGATATTATCCATCAAAGTACCCCATTCGGTTGCGATAGCAGCAAGCACAATTATCACAAACAAACCGGCTGCAACCATGCTGACACCTTTTTCCATCTTATCTGCAGTTTCTGCAAAGTAATGTCGAATGGTCATACCAATCCCGACAGGCACCGTCGTCAGTAAGAATATCTCCATTCCAAGTCTTACGATATCAATATCTGGTGCAGCTTCCCCCATAAAATGATCCATAGAGAAACCAACAATGAGTGGCAAAGTAATCACAGTGGCTACACTAACTATTGCAGTATAAGATACAGAGAGAGCAGTATCTCCGTTTGCTAATTTAGTAAGAATATTGGAAGTAACTCCACCAGGACAGCAGGCCAATATCATCAGACCAACAGCCAATTCAGCAGATAGCCCCAAACCTGAAGCAATAGCAAAAGCGATAATCGGCAAAACAATCATTTGATTAGTAAGGCCTATTGCGAAAGCTTTCGGTTCCTTGACAATCACAGTGAAATCCTCAACGGTCAATCCAATACCCAGAGAGAACATGATGAATGCCAGCGCGACGGGTAAAATAACATCAATAATCACATTACTTTCATCCTCAGTAGCTTCATCTTCAGCGACTACAGATCCAGTAACTAGAAATAGTGCAAAAATAGCGAACATAATGGTTAGAGCGCCCTTTCTCATGGCCCTTAATTTGGGCTCTAGTACTAAAGTGTGTCTAATTCGTGCGGCAAAGCAATCCACACAGCAACAAGGAAAAGCAACAGGCCCAATCCTCGATTTAGCCAAATCCCCGCCTCTTCACCGCTGAATATTTTCCTGAGTAAGGTCCCGAATGCCGCCCAGCTTAACACAGCAAGAAATCCAAAAGAGAGATTCAGTAGGACGAGAGCCACCTTCCCTTCAACTCCAGTCCCAAATACAGTTCCGAAGGTGGTCATCAATACCACGAAATGGATCCAAGCCTTTCCATTCACGATTTGAAGCACAAATCCTGTTTTGGGCCCCAACACATCTTCAGTATTTCCTTTCTCTTCGATTGAGGAAGCCATAGCAATCTTGTAACCTAAATAAGCGATGTAAGTCGCACCTAGATAGGATAGGATTTGAATGATCGATTCATTTTCCTCAATGAAAACAGCACTGGCTCCAATTCCCAATCCAAGAACTGACCATCCGATAGCCATCCCTCCAATCAGAGGAATCGTCTTTCGCACTCCATGACGAGATCCATGTGCCGCACAAAGAACATTGTTTGGCCCAGGTGTAAAGCACATTGGCACAATGAACGCCAGTAAAGCGAGCAAGGCCGGTATATCCATTGAGAAGTTTCAGCGCAGCTCAGGCAACACGAGTAATCATCTCTGGAGTAATTCCATGCTCAGTTACAGCGTAGATCATTACTGCCGCCTTTTCGGGATGATTTCGTATTTTCTTGATAATTAATCGATTCTCAAACTCAGCTGCCATTCGGCCAACCTCAAGTTGGATGACCACATCAGAAATTGCTTCAATCTGGCTCTGGAGCCTTGCTTCATGCGCACCTTCCGAGACGGTGTACATCACAGTTCCTCCATTTGCTTGCGCATATTCCTTAATAGTCCTCATAGCAGAAAGAACCTCGATAGGATTGTAATATTGTAAGAAGAAATCCAAGGAGTCTATAACGACCCTGAACGGTGATCTCAGTTTTGAAATCTCGTAGGTCATATCAGCAACGAAATTAATCTGATCGGCCGTAGAACCATAAGATCCGATGTTCCTAAGTTCAGCGACTGAAAGTCCTTCCTGTTTGAATCTGGAAGCTTGTAATTCACGTGACAAGACCTTTTCGAAATACTGTGTCCCAACGTTAACGATTCGAAGATCAGTTGGCCAGCGGTATTGTTCAAAAGTCTCAATCAATTCGTCTGAGGTCTCATCAGTTGAAAAGTAAACCACATTCTCAGAACCAACTCCGGCCGAGGCGAATTGTTTCGATAACAATTCCTTTCCAGAACCAGAAGAACCTTCAATCAGAATCGAACTTCCCATGGTGATTCCTTTTCCATCGATTAGGGCCTCGTCAAGCCTTTCTATGCCAGTGGATACTATGTCTGCCATTTTCAGATACCTATCATGGTGTCAGATAATAACTCTAACGCTGCTGCAAGGTCACCGTCAGTTTGTTCTTCGACGGTCATCATCATAGTGTAAATGGACTTGATTCGCATGGAATTCCCAAGAACATTGATGAATTCTTTCAAAACCTTAGGTTCGGAGTAGATACTCAGGCCATTGATTGAGTCAAACATCACAAATCTTCTTTTTGATTTCAATCTCCTCTCCAAGAGGGAGATATTCAAGAGAATCGATTCTAGCATGGTTGGCGATTCAATGAACAACGTTCTTGCATCGTCTGTACTGCCACCAACGGTCATAGACACTAAATCGACAAAGTACAAATCCGATAAGTCTGCCTTCGCTTCCTCTAATTCAGCAGTAATATGAGAAGAAGGTCTGGAAGTGGTAATGTAAATTCCACCGAGTTTCTTTCCCAAGAGAACAGTAGCCAGTTGAACAGTCCCATCGCGAAAGCCGGTTGCCGGCAGCCCAATCGTTGCTAGCGTATCGCCATTATTGATGCTTTTTATGACCGATTTCGCGACATCAGCAACACTCATGTGAACGCCTGTCCTCCGTCCTGTCCCCATTTGAGAAGTGGCACGACGGCCAAACCAACAGGTGTCAATTCAATCAGATGCCTTGCACGGGAGTGTTTGGCTCCACGCATTTTGACAACTTGCAGGCTTCGGAGCAAGTCTCCCTGCCTTACTATATTACCCATAAGAACAACCCCATCCGCAACAGCTTCCTCGACACCGAAAATCGAGTAAGTCTGGACGTTTGAATCCACAACCGTCTCTGAAATCAACATTGTGGTGCAACCAAAAGTACTCAAGAACTGACTTAACCTAAAGATGAAGTTTCGGATACTTCCTCTATCAGGAAGTTGATAACAAACAGCAGTGATAGAATCGACAACCAATCTGGTGACACCCAATTCATCAACAATATCCTCGAAGGCACCTAGAAGTGCTTCCATATCTTTGGCCGTGTAGGTTCCATCCAGTCTTTCAACACCAAGACGGTCATTGATGACGGTTAGATCAAAAATATTGAGTTTTCCTTCCTTGACCAGACTGTCATCGAAGAAACCGTAAGTCTGCAAGTTAGACAACATCTTGGAAGACGGTTCAGTCACAGAGATGTAACAACAGGTTTCACCATTCTTGGCTCCATTTATGAGAAACTCCATTGCTAATGTGGTCTTACCTGAACCAACGGTTCCAGCTAGAAGAACGATGTTCCCGACAGGAACCCCTCCGTTTAAGATTCGATCAATTCCTTCTATATGCGTGACACACTTTTCCCTAGGTCTGCCACCGCGGGGGTCAAGGCTGACTGGCTTCGTCACATCTTTTTTGGCCATCTTTACTCACTCCTCGATTATAAACTGGTCCACAAGGTATTGCCGGACCCTCTTTTTCAATGTTCTCTCTGTCACACCTTCACTTTCCGCACCATCATGCATGACTTGTATTTCTCTCTGAATTTCTACAGGCAACTCGGCCCAGGCCACAGGAGGCTTCTTGGGTAAGAGCCCACGAAGGTCCTTAGGGTTTGCCTGTGCAAAAATATCTGCAAAGAGTTCTTTTACTCTAGCTTCGAAGAATTCGTCACTTTCCCTTTCAGCCTCGTTATAGGCCTTGATTAATTCATCTTCTATAATTTGTCCTAAATCTTCCAAGAAGACCCCATCTGGTAAAAAGCGATGGTACCACCCTCCATCCTCATGCAGAGCATCCATATGAGTCCGGTTGTAAACATCAATCAAAGGCGTCTCATATTCTTCCTTTGCCATTAAATAACTCCGATTGTTTCAAACTGGGGCCTTATAAGATACTTAGCCTCAATCTCATCCAGTTAGTAGAGGCAGAACATAGTAGATAGCCAATAAGGTACCTAACAACGCCTCACCGACGATGCAGCCAGTTGCAATCATGTAGGTATTCAACAATCTCATAGTTCTTTGTTTCTCGCTAAGGTTCTCCTTTTCAACGGCTACATCCAAGAAGCGTGATTCCCAGTAATCTCTCAGACCCCCTCCGATTACCATAGGTAAGGTAACAACCATAGGCAAGTACATCCCCAGCCCAAAAGCAGTACCCATCCCGGTAATCAATTCCATGAAGACCCCAATTACAATCCCAAGAAGCAACAGATTCCAAGGCGTCTGCCCTCCAAGCATTATCTGGGCAAAGGCAGCGAAAGCATTTGCCTGTGGGGCATAAAGGACCAGATCCCCGCGAGCCAGTGCCAATGACAAGATTCCAGCGAACAAAGCCGCCACGATAGTTCCCGGAACGATTCCGACCAGCTCGGTCTTCATTATGTGCATGGGCCGGTTACCAACATACAATCCTGGCTTGTAGTCTCCGATAACAGTTCCTGACATCGAGATAGCTCCACCGAAAACAGTAGTTCCAACTAGGGCCAGAACGGCCGTATCACTTTCGCTAAGCCCAATTCCCTTGAAGATTACGACGAGCATCAAAAGGACGATGAAACTGGTCCCAGATACAGGTTCGATACTGGTCTCTCCCATGACCTTGACCGCAATTGCACCTAGTGCAAAAGTGGTCAGGCATAATACCAAAGAGAAAATCAAGGAAGGAAAGAAACCAAATTGTGTCGAAAAGGTCAGAGTTATTCCAATCAGTGAAACAATCAACATTACAGGAATGTGGCTGATTGGCCATTCATACCATCCCTTGCCCTCAACATAGTCCTTTCTGGAAGCATTATTGCTCTCTCCCCTAAAGATATCAATCACATCCGAGGCCGTGGTCTTGAAAACCGGGGCCATCTTCAATAGGCCAGTAATTCCCCCTCCCAAAATGGCACCAATGGCCATTGGCCTTGCAACATAACCGTAAGAAACTAACGAGCCCATAGGAGAAAATTGGCTAACAGAATGATAATTACCATCTATGGGAAGATAGAAAGGATAATCATAATGAAAAGCTAGAGGCGTAACTACAAACCAAGTAAAGAAAGTACCGAGGCTGACCAGAAGTGCAACCCGGAATCTCATGAACCAGCCGATTGCAATCATCATAGGATAAAGCCCAAAGCCCAGCCAGGTGTAATTGGTAAGTGAATTCTCCATAGGCACTGTAAGGTCTCCTCCATCGTACCACGAGATATTTTCCGTCGCACGACTCAGAATAGAGGTTTTGACTTCTTTTCCAGCAGCATCACTGGTTCCAGTGCTAAGAAGTGGCCAATCTCTAAGGAATGTAAATGCCATAATTATTGCAGTCGAAATCCCAACCAATCGGATTGAATGCATAGCCCCTTCCATGCCTCCTTCCTTGGCAGTTTCACCTGCGATATCCATTAGTTTGATATTCGCTTCGAAACCAGGCAAGGGCAAAGGATCCTCAACAAGCCATACCCTTCTGAAAATAATGAAATAGAGACATCCTAGGAAACCTCCGAGGATTGAGGCGACCATGGCAACTCCAGCCAGAGCCCATGAATTAGGTAGAAGTAATGATGAATCTACCAGATAGGTCCCGTTCATTTCGTATTTGGCTGAATATGCTAACAGGTAAATTGCAGGATAAGTGAACACAAATCCAGTACAGACCATGGAGGCCCCCGTCGAGGCAGATGCAGATAAGTTAACTTCTCCTGGCGACCAGCGTAGGGCCATAGCTGCCAGATATGCAACATACCATGATCCTGAGACAATCATCCCGACCTTGAGCCCCACGTACTGATTGATTATTGCGAAGATGATTCCAATAATCAGTCCTAACATCATCTGGTTCCATTTCCATGTGGTCGAACCAAAACCATCTCTGCGGTTCTTTTCTTCCAAGTATTCTTCTAGAACCTCGGTGTTGAAATTGGCATACATCTCAGTATCAAAATAATCCAAAGTTCCCTTTTCTATAGCTTTCAACCCTTCAGGGGTCGGTGTCTGACGATATGGGGAAGTTCGAACTTTACTCATGCCAGTTGACTGTTCTAAGCCAGCAGGGCATTATACTGATTGTGCAGAGAACAAGAAATACTTAAATCCACTGGAATTGAGCGACCCATCATGGGTCGTAAGACAGTGGCATTGATAACGGCAGTTTGGAAGAGGCATGAACTGACGGCCCTCGCCCTGGATCGCTTCAAGAATATCAGGAATGAGATTTCGGCTACGATTGATTTGGAATTAATTGCAGTTGGTTCAGAGGGAGCCGCATCCCGTAAATTGTGTGAAAGCCGTGGTTTCAATTATATCGAACACGATAATATGCCGTTAAATCACAAATTCAATGCAGCAAGCCGATTGGCACGTAAGTTTGAGCCTGCTGCAGTCATTCTGATGGGCTCTGATGATTGGATTACATCTAATGTAGTCACAAATTCCCTTGAAATGTTAAAAAAAGGCCATGTGGCTGTAGGACTTCTGGACCTGTATTTTATGGATTTGGAAACACTTCGGTTAGGTCGGTGGCCAGGTTATGGTTTTTTCAACAACAAGAATAGAATATGGGCTTGGCGCAACCGGGGTAAGACTGTAGGGGTGGGCCGTTGTTTTAGCTATGGATTGATGGAAGAACTTGACTGGGAATTGTGGGACTCAAAAGTCGCACTTTCGAAATGGCTGGATACTAATTGTGACGAACGAATCAAATCTCTGGGTCACAGAATTAAGGGCCTAAAAATGGCAGATTTGGGGACCTTCGCCGTAGATATCAAAGGCAGTGATGAGAATGTCACACCCCAGACGCTCTCCAATCTTAGAATCAAATGGGTAAAAGACGCAAAATCCGAATTATATCAACATTTCCCTAAGGAAGAAGTAGATTCATTAATAGAATTGAGCCAGTCAATCAATTAGTCTGAACTATCTCCAGAAGTACACCGCCAGTATCTTTGGGGTGGAAGAAAGCGATTTTCGTATTGTCTGCACCCGGGCGCGGAGCTTCGCCAATCGGTTCCAAACCATTCTCTTTAGCCTTAGCTAGCGAATCTTCGATATTCTCTACTTCCAGTGCAAGATGGTGGATTCCCGGACCTTTCTTGTCTATGAATTTACCGACAGGAGTATCGTCTCCCATTGGTTCCAATAATTCAATCTCGTAGTCCCCGACCTTCAGATGGGCAGTAGTCACACCTTCCGAATCAACTTTCTCGGTATGAACCAGTTTCAGTCCAAATGATTCCCATACAGGTAATCTCTCCTCGATGGAGTCAACTGCGATACCAATATGCCGAATCTTCATAATTTCCTTCTAAAAGCTATAACCATACAACTCAAAATAGTTGCAAATATTCCAAATCCGGATGTCAATTTTTCAAATTTTTCAGATAAATTTTCAGCATCTTCAACCTCCTCCTGCGCCAGTTGGTTCTGCCTTTCAGCCTCCTCTATAGCACATTCTCGAAGCTCTTCCATCCCCTCCAGATCATTATGAGTTTCAACGTTGTTGTCCGGATCATCTATCTCCAATCTTAGACCCAACCAATTGTAGTATGCCGTGGCATTGTTGATCTTCTCGTTACTGGTAGGGTTTTGGCAGAAATAATCGAAATCATCAGGCTTACCATTGCCATCAGCATCTTCGGCAGAGAAACAGAAGGATTCGTTCATAATTTCCATAGTTAGTTTGCAGTCCGCAGTTTCTTTTTCCATATCATCGATGCACCCGTCCGCGTTAGTATCACGGTCGCTTGCATTTTCTTCAGGACAGAGATCATCATCATCAGGAATACCGTCACCGTCACCATCTGGTGCTTCTTCAGTTTCACTGGCAGTGGTATTTCCGTTACCCTCTCCCCCATTTTCTTCTTCTTCATTATCTGTGGTTTCATGAGCACAACCATCAAAATATACTAGTTTTCCAGCTTCCGTATCGCCACAATCATCCAGAGGATTAGGAATACCATCACCATCATCATCAGGTGGAGCAGGAGGGTTGTCTCCTGCATACGCAATTTTAGCAGTATCCTGCTCTTCACTGCTCAAAGTAGATAACTGTTCTTCCGTACACCCTCTTGGATAGATCGGATACCCATCTGGATAGGTGGTATCGCCTGTGTCTGCACACATATCCCAACCGTCACCAACGCCATCACTGTCTGTATCAGGAGGACCGGGCATATCGTCACCATCAAAGTTTGAACTTTCAACAACCCCTGCATAACAGTTGATGAAATAGGGGAAGGCGTTGTTCGCTGAAGGATTATCACCTTCTACGGGCATCGTAGAATGATAATGATAGATTCCATCCGGGAATTCAGGAGTTTCACTAAAAACGCCATTACAGGCATCCAGATGACCTCCATTATCTGCACTATAGACATAATCATCAATTCCATTATAACCAGTTTCTCCATCTTTCAGAACATAATTACTTCGCATCAAAGTTACTTCATCATTCACAGTCCCATATGCACCATAAATGGGATATCCATCAAAAGCGAATCCAATTATTGCGGATGCAGACGAACTATCTACTTTTGAGAAATCATAATCGGTCCACACAATTTCAGGATCAACAACAGTCACAGTTCCAGTCATTGAACCATGATAGTTACAATGGTAATCATAGCTACCAGCCTCCGTAAAGGTATAGGACCACGTCACACCTTCATTCATATTCCCAGAATTGAATTGGTCATCGTCTGCAGTTACGGTGTGAGGACTATCATCATTATTGGTCCACGTTACAGTATCTCCGACGTTAATTGTCAAGTCCTCTGGTGAGAAATCCTTGTCGTCCGTGATAGACACATCATAGTTGTCATCAGAGGCATCACCATGCCAGTGCATGCAATTACCATCATAGTGGTAGTGATAGGCGCCACCAGGTCCAGAATGGGCCCCACAGACACCTAGCTCAATTTCTTGTCTATCTCCCTCGTAAACACCTATGTGATTAGCAACGGCATCTCCTCCTGGTCCGTCTTCGGGGCCATAGAAAGGAACGCCATTGATGGCAGTAGCTACAGGCCCTCTATCTGGAGCCATTTCACAACCTTCTGTTGAAACACTAGGGTCACAATCACCGTCATCAACAGGCACTAGTGGCAATTTCCACGAATAATCTTGGCTGTTAATCTCCCCACCAGGCCCCCCTTCCATGTCGTGATTTGCGATTCCTGGAGTAGTTATGGTCATGTATGTCGCGTCATAACTTAGAGTAATACTGCATTCTTCATCATCATTACCAGTTAGATCCTGAACTATCACACCTCCGTCAATACACAACCATACATCATCAAGGTAAGAAGGATATGAACATCCATTATCTGCCACAGACCATCCATCCTGATCCTCAGTGTCTGCACATTCGTCATCTGCATCATCTACACCATCACCATCCGAATCTGCTGCAGATACCAGAGGCATCATATTTAGGGTGAATGCGAACAGCATCAAAATTACAATAACAAAAGATTTTGATTCTCGACCATAAATCATACCCAAATCATACTTTCGATTAAGTAATACGGTTCCAAAAAGAAAGCAAAGAGCTAGATTGACAAGTATGACAGTTTCTAACATATCTTGTACTTCGAGTCTTCATATTTAAAAGGTAAGGGATGGTGCTCCCGCCGGGATTTGAACCCGGGTATTCGGCTCGAGAGGCCGAGATGATGGGCCGGACTACACCACGGGAGCTACGCTGGCCTTCAACAGTCCAACTTAATAATTTTCGTCAAGCCATTTCGCAGTATCACGAATGGCCTTTCTGCTCGTGAACTGAGGATCCCATCCATGCGATTTCATCTGTTTGATATCTAATCGCATGATCTTCACATCGCCTTTCCAGCCTCTTCCTCCATCGACCCCTCCAGTGAATTTGTATTCTACTCCATTCAATTTCATAGATTTACAGACCTCATTTGCTAGAGTTACAACATCAATGGAATCCTTGGAACCAACGTTTAAGGCCACGAATTCTCCAGCATCGCACAATTCACGTGGTGCCTTCGCCAGCATCGCAGATATACAATCATCAACATGGAAATAGGATTTATTCTGTTTCCCATCTCCAAGGATCTCAAGTTCTTTTGGATTATCCTTGAGTTTGTGAACAAAATCATATGTTACTCCATGGTTACTTCTGGGCCCGACACAGTTCGCAAATCGATACGAGACACCACGGAAATCATGCTCTTTACAATATTTTTCAATCAGTTTTTCGGCATCCAGTTTGCTGCTTCCGTAGGCCGATATAGGTTTTAGATCCGCTTCTTCGGGCGTAGGTATCTTTGCATCACCATAGACGGTTGAGGTCGAGGTGAACACTATTCTGCTGCAACCAGTCCTCTTCATCGCCTCGAGAACTCGTTCGGTGACATCTACGTTCTGTTCCTGCATCACCTCAGGTTTTGTAATCCCAAGTTGAACCTCGGGGTTGGCAGCCAGGTGATAGACGATCTTGGCTCCTTTCAGATATTCATCAAAGTCATCTTTCAGAAGATCCACATCCACAACAGTTATGTTCTCGATTGATTCAAACAGGAATTCAAGCTCACCTGATGAGAAGTTATCGAGTACAACCACATGTTCATCACGTTTTACCAACCGGTCGACCAGATGGGAGCCAATGAACCCCGCCCCCCCAGTGACCACCATGCCACGGCGGGCACCTTCAGGTAGTGAGACCAGTACGCCAGTATCCAGTTCTGTCGGCGCGGTCTTATCAGACAGTGCCCCTGTCATGTAATCATATCTATCATCAGTAAATGTGTCGACGAAAGAACCGACTAAGTCTGTGGTAGTCTTGGTTATTTTTCTGCCCGTGTCTCCGGCTGCCCTTATCACGGTCTTTCCTGTCCCTTCAGCTACTTTTATCACAGTGCCACCAGCAGTACCTACCATCTCTCCAGCAGCCGTCAGAGGAGCCCCAATCACACCCTCACGGTGCAGGCCTAATGTATGGGTAAATTCGTCCATACTTAGTTCATCCCAATGACGATAAACGAAATAGAGTGTTCCACAGACCATTATGAAAATTATGAAACCTGCAAGTTGGAGAGGCGCCAGATAACTGAGGAACCCCAGTCCGTAAACCACAGATAACGCGATTAGGGCAGAGCCAACCAGAGCCCCCACCCCAACTGCACCAAGGACCGCAGGTACAGACAATCCAACTGCCCTACCAAGAATGGTCCCCGCAAAGGCCCCTGAACCTTGGAACGGAATCATCACGAATATCACGATTCCAAAGAAGGTCAACCTTTCGACCCAAGGCATGCTTTCTAGTATAGATGCACCTTTGAGCTGAACTCTTTTGATACCGCTACCAATGAAAGGTAATTTCTTCGCGAGATCGAAGTTCCATATCAGGAACAGGCACACAACAATATCCACGAATGCAATGCTAAAGGCCAAGATGCCCCACGGTATGCCTTGAGCAATCCCTATTGGAATCACAGATTCCTTACCCATGGGCGGGACAAAATAGAGAAACATCAATCCTGAAAGTTCTAGGAATATTCTTTCGCTCATGAATGCCTTTAATAGAATGAAGTAGCCAACCGTCATGAGGAAAGGAGAGAAGAATTTCAAAAGCGCGAAAATTGTACTAAGCGTACCTATAGCATAAACAATTATGACCAATCCAGCGAAAGTAACCAAATTGAAGAATATAGTGTATTCGAGGGTAGTGTCTACCCCACCGTCATTCATTCTCAGAAGATTGGTAATCAGGTAACCATAAGCCCCTTCTGGGTTCTGGGCTACCATATACTCGTAGCTGAGATTCTCCTTGATTTCGGACCCCTCTCTACTAAATCCTTCACCAGAGATGTCTCCAACCCATTTACCATCCTCTCCTTCTATACCAGCCCCGACACCATCTTCGCCAACCATTGCAGAGACGAGCATGTTCTGACCCAGAGGATAATCGCCTTCGATGTCTTCATCGACCCTTATCTCGGTCTTTCCGACCGTCATGTAAGTAAAATCAAAAGTAGCGCTGTTCGGAACATCCAGGACGTTCTTGATGTGCGCATCATTCAGTGCAAAGTTATTGACTGTAAGAGTGCGAAAGATGACAACATTCAGATCTCCTCTTTGATATTTACCATTTTCCAGAGAGGTGTAGGACCATTTTGACCCGTAGATGTCCGTCTTGTCAAAGATAGTATTGTCAAATTCGGAATCCTTGACCCATAAATGAATGAAATCATTATTATCGAATTTACTATTCTCAACACTGATATTGTTGAAAAAGACAGTATTGAACGAGCTGTTCGAAAATACCGTCCTGTTAAAATCAACGTTGTAAAAAGTGACTCTGTCAAACGTACAATCCACAAAGAACGTATCATTCAAGGTAAGATTCGAGAATATGACATCCCTGAATACCACATCATTAAACAGAGCAGAATTAAGCACGTCCTCTGAAAATTCCTTTTTATTCGTGTCCTCCGGCCTTATGTTCTCCCCGTTTGCGTAATTGATTACCGTATCGTTCGAATCAGTACCAAATGGCGAAAAGAGAGGTCCGAATTCGCCTTTTTCAATCACCAGTCCCTTATCACCCGGAGCTACAGCAGGCTCCAGGTCAGCGCCTAACTCAGGAAACAACCTAGCTTCGATATCACCATAATATCGGATTTCATTAAGCTCACCTTCAATCCAGACCGAATGACCAGGTTTGAAATTCGAATAATCTCCATCAGTATCTTTGGCCAGTTCGTAATCATTCTTAGTAACCAGCACCCATACTCCTGTCTTCCCTTCAATCTCTAGATCGAAAGCATCTTGAGGCCAGCCAGCAAAGCTCGCCCCCATAATAGTCAGGAAGATTCCCACGAATAATAAAATCTTGGGAGCTCTTTTGGTCGCGTCCACGAAAGCCCAGAAAGCATCCACCACTGCATCTATCTCATCACGTTCTCTCTGAGATACAACGATCCGACCTTTAGCCTCGTCCTCAGAATCAGTTTTGGCTACCTCCTTTTCTTCGTCAATCTTCTCTTTTTTCTTTGGGGATTTTTCCTTTTTACCCCCCTTAGTAGATTTCTTCTTGGCCATTCTGACTCAGACTATTCTCCTTGGGTGCGATACTCCTCAGTAATAAATAATATGGTTAGCCCTCAACCACCCGATGCGACGAGGATAATCCGGAGCGGTTTATCAGGAAGTTTAGATACTAGAGGTACCGGTTTCATAGTTTCTTCATCGGTCACAACCAATAATCCATCTGGATGCAAGTCCAGATGCCTGACTAGATCATTGGAAGTGCTACCCTTGGGCAATTCGACATCCTTGACCTCGTCATCAATTGTCACTTGCCACTTCATTTTTGTTCATGAGAGGCGAGGGGAAAATAGTTACCGTGAATATTAAGACCCAACATTTCTGGACTTATCGGTAGCCAGGGTCGCATAGCCCGGTATTGCGGTGGCCTCGAAAGCCTCTGGGAGAAATCCCGCGGGGGTTCAAATCCCTCCCCTGGCGCCAAGCTATGTTTAAGAATCCTTAAATCGAAGTGGTATCATGTTCTACAAGATGTTTTTTTCCTTAAATTACACCGTCGAGGCTTTTCTGTGGATTATTATAGGTGCGATTTTTCTAGTTTCATTAACTATCTTTATGGCCCGGCCTAAGCCCCCTTCTGAAGAACCTAAAGATTTCGTTAAACATGATCTCAAAGGAAGTCTGACTAGTGGCAGTGGTACAAGAGATAAGGAAATTATAGACGAAGAAGAGGAGGTGACTGAAGAAGCGGAGCCTTCTGAATATACAGATATAAAAAATCCAGTAGATAATCGTTATACTGCTGCAATAGCCGTCCTCCTCTTAATTATAGGTTCATTGTTTGTGCAATCGACTTTTGATACGTTGTTTAGGGACGATCCTTCAGAAGACTCAGATAATGATGGCCTTACCAATGTTGAAGAAAAGAAAATCGGTACTGACCCTTTCGATTCCGATACGGATAATGATGGCCTCGATGATGGGGAGGAAGTCAACACAGAACCCTATACCAATCCACTGGATGACGACACAGATGACGATGGTCTTACTGACATTGAAGAAAGTGAAATCGGTACAGACCCTAATTCGAAAGACACAGATGACGATGGTCTTACTGACATTGACGAAATTGAAAACAACACAGATCCCCTAGATTCCGATTCAGATGATGATGGTTTGAGTGATTATGATGAGATTGAAAATGGAACAGACCCGATTGATGACCAAGTAGGCAATAGTTTGTATTTCAATGGGGCAGAGGATCATGTTTACATTGGAGATCCCGATGATGGCAGTCTCGATTTTGGGACAGGTGCATTTTCATATTCAGTGTGGATCAAGACAACAGATGGAGGGAGTTCGAAGTCAGATGGGGGTCAGATCCTATGTAAAAGAGGAGGTGGAGGCAATTATGAAATGCGCATGCACGAAGGGGGCCACGTAGGTGCTAACTACGTCTCTACGGCTTCAAGTCTTGATGACGGCGAATGGCATAACATAGTGTTCACACATGAATTGAGAACGGCAAGAATATATGTTGACGGGCAGTGGGAAGCCAGCGGCATAATGCCAGATGAAGGCGGCGGAACATATTTCAGCGGTGATGGTCCGCTTCGCATTGGGGCAGACTCATACCAAGGTGAAAATTTCAGAGGGTATATTGATGAAGTTGCCTTCTGGAACACCAGACTATCATCATCAGATATATTCGCCCTTTATCATTACGGACGTGGTCTAGATGCCTCCGTCAACTCTGGAGATTACAACTCCTCTTCTAATCTATCCGGTTACTGGAAATTTGTAGAGAACCATGGCACGGAAGTTGCAGATGCCAGCCCAAACAATAATGTTGGAACTATCTATGGTGCAGACTGGAGTACGGATTCGCCAAAAATATGTGCACTTGTCCCTTATGGCCATTGTTCTGGCATAGACCTTGTTGGAGGATACTTGTCTGCAATGAGTCTAACAGGAATTCACCTGAATCACGCCAGACTATCTGGCGCAGACCTCTCCGATGCAGATCTAAGACATGCCAACCTAGGTAGTGCAAACCTCAGTTATGCCAATCTATCTGGTGCTAACCTAGGACGTGTTGGTATGTTCATGATTACAGACCTGACTAATGCAAACCTCTACGGTGCAGACCTAACAGGTGCAGACCTCAGCTATGCAGACCTTACTGGCACAGACCTTACTGGCGCAGACCTTACTGGTGCAAACCTGACTGGCGTAGACCTTACAGATGCAAATCTCCAATATTCTTACTTGGCTAACGCATACCTGCAATATGCAGACTTAGCAGGCACAAACTTCTATTATGCAGATCTAAACAATGCTAATTTGAACAATGCTAACCTGACTAATGCTGTCCTTTCTAATACTGATTTAACTAATACCAACCTAGCTGGTGCAGACCTAAATGGTGCTAACTTATCCGATGCATTTATCTGGAATGCATACCTCAGATATGCTAACCTAACTAATGCTGACCTAACTAATGCACGCCTCGATTATGCTGATCTCAGGAGTGCAGACCTAAGTTATGCATACCTGACTGGTGCAGACCTAACTGGTGCAGACCTAACAGGTGCAACCTTGACGCATGTTCATGCAATCAATCTAGAAGACTGTCCTGCTCAATTACCAGATGAATGGCAGTGTGTGGGTGACAGTTTTCCTTCAATGCCCAAAAATCTTATTGGGCCATCTGCAAACCTCGAAAATGCTGACCTAATTGGTGCAAACCTAACAGGTGCAGACCTGACTGATGCATACCTGACTGGTGCAAACCTCAACGGTGCTGACCTAACAGATGCATATCTCGGAGGTGCAACCTTGAAGCATATTTACGCGACCTATCTAGACGGCTGTCCTGCTCAATTACCAGATGAATGGCAATGTGTGGGGGACGAGAATTTTACGCAGATCAAAGATGCTCTGGATCTTGTCGGACCATATGCAAACCTCTACAGTACGAGCTTCCACAGTGAAAACCTCTCATATGCTAACCTAACTTATGCAGACCTCTCATTTGCTGACCTATCTGACGCAAACCTTAGCTATGCAGACTTGACTGCTGCAGACCTGACTAATGCTGACCTGACTGGCGCTATTGTAACGGATGCCGATTTTACCGATACTGTTTGGTATCAGACTATCTGGACCGATGGTGAGGTATACAACGAAAATCAGGCTTAAAACTAGATTATTAGGGAATAACTTAGGGTTTCTTCATGAACGCAACAAATTCTTCTTCGGTCCGTGGTTCCAGTACATAGTTGTTTTGACGTTCAAAGCCCATTGTTGACATCGAGCTGCTTCCGTAATCATGTCCTGGGAAAATATCAACATCATCAGCTATGGGTGCCAGAACCTCGAAGAGTGTCTTGTACATCTCACGTGGGTCACTACCTGGCAGGTCAGTCCTCCCACATTCGCCGACAAAGAGGACGTCTCCCGTGAACAGAAGTTGCTTGTCAACAAGGAAACAGACCTCATCAGAGCAGTGCCCGGGCGTGTACAGAACCTCCACAGGTATGTTACCAATCTTAATCTCGTCACCGTGTTCCAGTTTACGGTCAACATGGAAAGTGGCACTACTGTGCCCTGCGACCCTGGCCCCGGTCATTTCCACCACAGTCTCATTGCCATTGACATGGTCGAAATGCCCATGGGTACTCAGGATCCATTCTATCTTCAATCCGACTTCCTTAGCCATCTCGACAAATTTCTCAGGTTCAAAGGAAGGGTCTATGAGAGCTCCGATTCTAGTCTCTTCACAGCCTAATACATAGCCAAAATTAGCCATAGGGCCAACAGGTATTTGCTTCACTATCATTTTAAGTTGTTGTACAAGCTAAAGTCCAGTAGAAGAGTCTTCTGGATGCGTCTTGGTATTTTGGAGTATAATGACGAAGGGATTGGAATCAGAACTGACGTTTCACTCTTATATTTGAGATATTCTGAATCATTGCCATATTTTTTGTCGGCCGATGCTTCCAAAAGAGGCACCCCGCTCACAAAAAGAAGTAGGAAAATTACCCACAATGGCCCCACAATAGTCCACAAGGGAACACCACCACTATAACAGAATAGAAAAATCCCGAACCATAGCAAGATGTTTCCAAAATAATTGGGATGACGACTCATTCTCCAGGGTCCTTTAGTACACCATTTTTCCCCATTTCGCTTCTGATCGAATTTTGTGTAATCTGCCCAAATCTCAATTTCAAAGCCGACAAAAAAGGCTATAAGGCCGGCATATGCCAGCCCACCCAACTCGAAATTATCATTCAAGCTATTGAAATAGGTCACCGGCAACGTTAACAGAAAGACCCACAAGATCTGTAATATCCAGAATCCCAAGAAGTTCCAAAACCGGGACCTTATTTCATCAAATCGTTTATCCTCTCCCCAGACTAGTATCCTGTAAAATAGATACAATCCGAGCCTGATGGCCCATAATGCAACCATAAAGGATGCAAGCATTTTGGGAAAAGATAAATCTCCTCCAAGCCATAGGGTCAGAAGCGCCAGAACGGCGAAATTGGTAGTCCCTGCAAGATCCGTAACCTTGTCAAATTTCAGCGTGTACGCTATAGCAAAAAAGCTCATTTGCATACACACTGTCAGTAACAGTGCTATCAGAATAAAATGGTCGTCGTTTCTTAATAAATCAATCATCTCGAGGTTTGGCCTCGTTCACCTTTAATTCACGCCCGTCAGCCTCGTACCCATTCAGGGCCTCGATTGCTGTTCCAGCTTCGTCTCCGCTTGCCATTTCGACAAATCCAAATCCACGGCTTCTGCCGCTCATGCGATCTACAATTACTTTTGCAGATGTAACTTCTCCATGCTCTTCAAAGAGTTCTTTCAAACTTTCGTCTTTGAATGACCATGGCAAGTTCCCAACATAGATGTTATTGCTCATTTCTATCAAACCTGCCCCGTCTCCAAGGCGAACTTCCAGAAAGCCCCCGACTTAAGGCTTACCGCTAGAATTCGTTGCCTAATTCCCTACGAGTTTGCCCAGGATCTATATAGGGTAGGACAAACGCAATCATTAGTTGACACGTTCCCCCAATCATGATTGTGGTCGTGAACGTAAAATTCTCCTCGAAGTATCCCGCCATCTTAAGGCCGAATAACGCCCCAAAATTCAGAAGGGCCATATACAATGTGAATTGTGTGGCTCCGACCTTTGGCCATGTCACGTTCATGAATAATGAAATCAGGGAAATTCCCATCGCAGCACCAAAGAAAGGATAAATGATGACCAACCAGGTCATGACAGTTCTGTTATCCCATAATGGTTCGGCCAGTGCTATGGTAAAGATGGACAGGCCCGTTAGAATTGCAAATAAACTGGCAATACGACGCGCACCGTATCGATCGGCAATAATTCCTCCCATGAGAGTTCCAAGAATTCCAGCAACAACTGCGGAACCACCCGTAACAAGTACATATTCCGTATCAGTCCATCCCAGTTGTTGAATGAAAAGAACGTTCAACACAGGTATCAGGAATTCCCAGAAGTAGGTTAGCATTGCCAACAGAACACCAATCATTGGTGCCTTGAGGGAAAGGGCCTTGACAATGTCGCTTTGCACCGGTGCCAAGTCGTAAAATTGCATTCCAAATGAGTTCCATTCCTCTTCTGGTTTCAAATAAAATGCGAAATACCAAAGACCTGCGCATAGGATAGCTACAACAACACTTCCAAGCAGACCAACAACATCTCCAATAGTTAACAGTAAGAAGAAAAACAGAAAAGCCAGAAGTGCAAGATCAACACAGATTGCCTTCCAAAGGTTAGAGTCCCAATCAATATCTTTTTGAATTGAATCAGTTGGCGTTTTACCTTTCTTTATTTTCTTCGTTTGATTTGAGTTAGGCGCTTTGATAACTGCCTTTCCTTCACTCCAAGGATTTAGTTTTTCACCAGGCCTTTCTCTGATAAATGCAGGAAGACACATAATCAACAATAGCAGTGGCACGGTCAAAAACAGCCCACCAGCAATTCCAAGAGAAGAGTATTTCCCCATCAAATATCCGATACCAGCACCACCAACCATAGTACCAAAACGCTTCGCTCCAAACATAAATCCATTAATTTTTCCAAATTCATCAGGACTCAAAATGTCAACAGCCAATCCATCCACAGCGACGTCCTGTAGAGACGCAAAACAGTTGTGGAAAAATAACAACGCAGTCAACAACGTGACTTTACTCTCAATACCAGGCACTAACGCAATAATCACAACGGTAATCACCATACCAGACTGTGCACTAAGAATCCAAGGTCTACGTCTCCCCATAGGCAAGTAGTGATAATTATCGACAAAAGGACCCCAGAGGAACTTGAAGACCCAAGGTAAATAGACCCAGAACAGCATATTTCCAATTGCGGCAGCACTGTATCCTTGTTCAGCAAGATATGCGATCAATGTATACGAGATGAAACCTGAGGGTATCCCTTGGGCAGTGTACAGTGCACAGAGACTCAGCGCTCTGGTATTCCAATCAGTAGTCAGACTCAGTTGGTCTGCCGAAGTATCGTCCCAAACAATTTCATCGGCCCCAGATGCCTCCACCTCGACATTACTTTCAGATCTTCTAGGCTGTCTAAAGACATAGGCAGTCATCAACATCGCGACTATAATGAATGGAGCGAATACCAATCCGCTAAGACTAATCCCACCTTGTGGGACCAAGAGTGACGAACCAAAATCATCCAAAAGAACAACTGAGAAACTGTTCACAGCAGACATATCTCCAGATGCCAACACAAGTCTGGCAGAGAGTGTCTGATTCCCTTTCACAACTTCTTCAGGAACGGGGATTTGCCAATTAGCCCAATTTCTTTGTGTTGAAGTGTCTGTAGCAGTATACCATTCACTTGCACCAAATCTCACTTGGACACCAATCGCCGGTTTGTTTGCAGTCTGGGCAGTCCCTTTCAAAATCGAGCCATTGTAAATCTCTGGTTTCAGGAGGATAGCTGTTCCGTTAAACTCACCTTCGACATAACTCAAACTCCAATTCACAGAAACCTCGGGATCTATCATTCCCCCGATCTGAACGAAGGTCAGCGGGTCAGCTTGCCCATATCCATATTCATTATCAGGTCTTGTCTCCAAAAGTGAACAATTATTAGAAGCAGCATCAATAGCATCATCTTCAATTTCTCTCTCGATAGCATACCCCCCAACTAGAGTATCTTTCACCTCTGCAGGCGTCAAGTCCGGGTTTGATTCTAAGATCAGCGCTACTATTCCGGCCATCAATGGCGTTGCCATACTGGTTCCGCTTTTGGAAGTGTAACCAGTTCCAGTCCCTTGGTTTGGCGCCATTATATTGCTACCAATTGCAGCAACATCTGGTTTGACCCTACCATCTGAGGTATAGCCTCTTGAGCTATAGGGTGCCAGACTCAAATCCTTGTCAAGTGAAGCAACAGTTATGGGTAATCTTGAATCACCAGGTGAGTCAATTGTATTACAACCGGCAGCCGTAAGCGAGCCAAATTCGTTTCCAGCACTTAAAGTAACTACAAGACCCGATTCCACAGCCGCATCAACAGCTTGACTCCAGGCAGAACTACCATCATTATCAATATGAAATTCAACCTGCTGTTCACCTAAGCTCGAGGTCATCACACGAATGTGCGGTTGGACGAATTTTTGAAATTCAATAGTCCATTCAACTCCTCTGATGATGTCTTCAATATCTCCGTCACAGCACGATAGAACATTTACCAAATGAGCTTTTGGAGCCACACCGATATACGGAGTTCCGTCAGGAGCAGTTTCACCGTCCCCAGTACCTGCAGCTATTCCAGCCACATGGGTTCCGTGGGTTCCACTATCAAGAGATTGGCCAGGGTAGCAAGGCATTGTACCATCAAGTCCATTTTCGGAGCAAATAATTGCGTCTTGTCCAGCATCATAATAAGCAGCAACTTTCAGATCGTTTGTAAACTGATTATCGTCCATGTCGTCCAAGCCAACATGAGCATTATCAACACCCGTATCTACTATGGCGATCGATACACCTTCTCCGTAAATACCATGTTGACTCCAAACGTTATCTACGCCCATTGCAGGCACAGCCTCATGCATATGTGGCTCCGCTTTTCCGATGTCATCTAGCATGACAACTCCGTCCCAGCTAGCAATATCTCTAATCATTTCACGTGGCATGGTTGTTGCGATTAGGTCGATGAACTGAGCACGGAATGTAACATCGATTCCACTCTCTTCGAGTCTTTGAACATCATCATCTGTTGGATGATGGTCATATCGGACGAATACACGCGCCTCTCCAGCATTAAAGAAACGTTCTCCCTGTTGCAATTTCCATATCAAAAGATCAGATATCCCATCATGATTTTTATCTCTCGAATATACATCCCACCAATTTAGTCCTGAAATCTGGTTTTCTTCTTCTGCAGCTTGGCTAGTAAAACTAGTGCTAAGACATAGCAACATCACAACACTGATTGTGAACACCTTGCGCTGCATGTTCCGAGAGATAGGACTTTGATTAAAGAAACTTGCGATATTCACTGGTCAGGTATGCCACCTCTGACTCTGACAGCCATTCCCTGCTGCCCCAATCTGAGTTCCTCTGGAGAGATAATTAGTTTACCAAATGCCACTAATTCATCTTCAGGAGTTACAACAATGCATTCATCCATGCATCTCAGATTCTGATCAATGTCTTTCACAAACTTGCAAAACACGCTCTTACCGCCCCTGTTGAAAGCAGCTGTTTCAGGATCGATGACCACACGGAGTCTTGGAAAGTTCGTATTTCTTTGAATTATTTCAGCACCATATTCTTGAAGGATGAACAATCCTCTTCTGTGGGAAAGGGAAGCCAGATGTTTTCCATCAAGCATAAGGTTTCGGAGCCGTTTCGTTTTCCTGCTGGTGACAAGTTCAACATCACCATTTGTGAGGGCCTCTCCCATACCTTTTCCAAATTGATAATCCAGTATCGTTCTGACCCTTTCAACATCCCATCCCTGCATTTTCCACCCTTCAATATCATCCTGTAATAGCCCCGGGTGAAACGGATAGGTTTCAGATAGGTGTAGAGAGATATTCCCAAAATAAGGGTGTAGCATATCACCTTTTCCAGAGGAGACAAATTCTGCAAAGATTGGTCGATTATCTGATTCTTTTCCAGTTTTTACAGGAGTCTTGTAGCGGTAAGCTGGTTCAAATTGAGACAACCATTCCCTTTCTTCTTTTAGGACATCAAAGACCTTCATTAAAGCAGGAGAACAACGAAGCCTATTCTCGACTAATTCCCATAAGGTCCCCTCATGAATCGCCTGTTTAACTCTACGAATTTCTGCGAAAGAAACAATTAGATTATGCTTAGCAATAATCCGTTGCCTTTCGCTTGATTTCATTGCTTTTAGTTGATTTATAGTAATGCCCGGAGCCGCTGAGAATTCGCTGGGTAAAACTTCCAGATCATCCAGTTTTCGGGAACCCCATGTGAACATCAAACTATCACGAGAGGCAAATTTGGCATAACTGGAACTGTCGAAAACATCACATCCCATAAACACAGCCAAGGCAAACAACATGGGGTGCCCACACCCAAAGAGGTGAACTGGCCTTGAAATATCAAGCCCTTTTTTGGATGAGAAAACAACTTCCGCCAGTCGCTGGAATTTATTTTGTTCCATTAGAGGAACAACGCCCCCGATAGGAAACAAATCAGCATTCGTTTCAGAAGCAGCAGTAGCAGCCTTGAGTCTGAGATCCAAATGCCTTCCTCCCTGAATCGGCGCAGCCAATAACATATCGCCCTTGTTTCGATCAGCCTCTTTGATTCTTTTTTGAGTTTCTTCCAGTTCCTTCGATGCCTCTCTGAATCTGGTTCCTGGTTCAGTGAAAACATCTAGCACCGTTCCGATATCGACTCCCATTTTCTTTTGAAAGTCAAGGATTACATCCGGCTCCATATCAATCTCACCATAAACATGAGATTGGAACGTCCCGCTGTCAGTCATGATTGGACCCTTCCAGCCAAGCATGGCATGGATTCCTTCAGCTATAGCTTTCTTCTTCAGTCCAGAATTTCTGTATATGATGTAACTGTTGGTGATAATTCCTTGGGCTCCACATTCAGCCAATTCTTGCATCGATAACGTCAGAATCTTTGGATTGACCACGGGAAGTAAAGTTGGTGTTTCCAGAGCTCCATGAGACGTTTTGATTTTGCCAAGTCTAGCCAATCCATCGCGCTTGTTGATTTCGAACAATACTAAGACACAAACAAACCTTTATTTCAATCCATGTTCACTAATTTACGTGGGTGATACGGTTTCCAAACAGCATATTCTGGGTGTAGGTGGTATGACGTGCAATGGTTGTGCTAACAACGTCAAGAATGCATTGTCGGCAGTGACAGGAGTTTCTAACGTAAATATAGATCTTGAAGGAGCCAAAGCAACCATAAATTCCGATTCAGAGCTAGATAAGCAAATACTGGAAGCCGCAGTAACAGGAGCAGGCTACACCGTCCATGAACCTGGGGCAGCACAGGACCTTTTTCAGCTTCCAAGCAAACCAGTTCAGACCGAGTTCAATTGGAGAGACACCCCAGTCTGGAAGCAAAGTGCACACAATACCAAATGGTGTTTGATAGGATGTTCTATTGGCGAATTTGGCACACTAGCCGCATATTCGGCCTATGGTATTGGAGCAGCAGTTGCAATTGGAACGAATTGGTATTACCTTCTTTTGATTTTACCTTTAATCAATGGATTAATAACTAGTGTGATGCTGGAGACAGGAATTTTAATGCGAGGTCAGATGGATTTCAGAAATGCATTATCTACCGCACTTGGCATGTCTTTCATATCTATGTTAATGATGGAAATAGCTATGGAAATTACAGACTTGTTGTTTACACAAGGAGAATTAGGCCTAATGCCCCTAGCCATCCCTTTCATGCTCGTGGTCGGTTTCCTGACACCGTGGCCCTACAATTACTGGCGCTTGAAGAAGTACGGTCAAGCTTGTCACTGAAGACCATATTCGAGATTATCAGGCCAGCCCACGAGGTCCCTAAGACAATCTGGAGTTCAGATACACCTCTGACATTGAGACCTAAACCCATAACTTTTCTTTTTCTGGTCGTAGGCCTTTGGATATTTGGTACGGGAGAGGCAATCATCATTGCATCGGGAATTGGAGTAAGCCCATGGACCGTCCTAGCTCAAGGAATTGGTGAACAGACTGGTTATACAGTGGGTGAATCAACTTTCATTGTCAGTGTTCTGGTCCTCCTTATGTGGATTCCACTGCATGAAACACCAGGGATTGGGACGATCTTGAATGCCATATTGATTGCTATGGCCATAGATGTGATGGCTCCTTTTCTTCCGAATCCCACCGAGACAGGACCAGCCCTAATCCAGACAATTATAGGAATCATAGTGGTGGGAATAGGCAGCGGTTTCTATCTCACTGCGAATTTGGGTCCAGGTCCAAGAGACGGGTGGATGACGGGGATTCAACAAAGATCAGGTTGGCCAATTGGTCGCGTTAGAATAGGAATCGAGATTCTGGTTCTGAGTTTGGGAATAGTTCTAGGCGGGACCTTTGGAATCGGAACAATTATATTTGCGATTGGAATTGGTCCGGCAGTGGCAATGAGTCTGGGTGTTGCAGGTCGCTGGAGTGTTTGAATTTGGCCTACAAGAGAACAACAGCAAGGGAAAAATTGAGCAAATCTCACAATCTGCCAGAAGTGAAACTTGCACCAGAGATATGGGGAGGCGGTACAATGGTAATCCCTCACCCTATGCAAGTAAGGGAGTTAATGGACTCCATCCCTGAAGGTCAGGTGGCCACTCTTGACGAGGTACGTAGCACTCTGGCTGGAAAGAATGGCGCAGATATCGCCTGCCCAATGACTTCAGGCATTTTCATGTCAATGGTAGCTCAGGCATCTCACGAAGATAAGGAAGAACATGGTTCGTTTTCAGTGGCCTATTGGAGGAGCCTGAAACGAAATGGAGAATTAAATCCAAAGTTTCCAGAAGGAATTGAAGGACAAGCCAAACGCCTCGAAGCTGAAGGCCATTCGATAACATATCGGGGCAAGAAAGCTTTCGTGGAAGATTTTGAGAAATATTTGTTCAAATCACTTTGAAACATCTCCCAACTAAGCTATAATCCTATTAACAGGCCACTAAAATGACATTTTAGCGGGCCGGTAGATCAGTCTGGAAGATCGCCTCCTTGGCATGGAGGAGGGCGCGAGTTCAAATCTCGCCCGGTCCACCACCTGGTGTTGTATGGAAATCACTCCGGAAATACAGTCTACCATTGCGAAGGGTTTTGCCCTTACCGCAGTGATGCTTTTGTCAGGAGTATTGGTACGTTATTTTAGCATTAAAGTAAATTACACCCGAAAGATTAATCATTTTGCACTTTTCTTCTTGCCAGTTTTCATCGATAAACAATTCAATGCCGAAACCTTCACGGATTTCATATATCTTGCAATAAGTGCTGTGGTCTCTACTCTAGCTTTATCAGTATATTATGAACCTATTAGGAAATCCATCCCACCATTTCAACTCATGTTCGAAGGCATTGATAGGCCTGAAGATAGGCCACATACTTTCGTCTGGATATGGACTCAATTCGCCGCAGGTTTTGCAGTACTGCTTCCTATGATTTGGCTATTTGGGCAATGGGGCCTTGAGTCATTGGTTCTTATCCCTATACTGATTAATATAATCGGAGACGGCCTAGCCGAACCAGTGGGCGTTAGATTTGGGAAGCATGAATACAAAACCAAAGCCCTTTTCACGAATAAAGAATATGTAAGAACACTGGAAGGTAGCGCGTGTGTATTGATTACAGGATTCATAGCGGTGGCAATTCATGCAGAATTTTTCACTGACATACAATTTATTCTCGCAATGCTTTTTGTTCCTATTATTATGACATTGACCGAAGCATACTCTCCGCATACGTGGGATACACCTTTCTTAATGTTTACAGGCTACACGTCACTTCTATTGATAATGCAGTTCTAGTTTATTTTTCTAACACACTATTCATTCAAGTGCAGCTTTGACTTCCTTTTCCAAGTCAGACTGTGACATAGAACCACTATTTGAGAAGGTAATCATCCCACTCTTATCAATTATGACAACCGTCGGACTTCTATCAGCTCCGAACGCATCAGTAATTTTCTCCTTACCCTTGATGAAGTCCCACCCCATCTCCTCCGTTCTTTCAGCTAATTCATCATCGTCTGCGTTCTTGGTCTGTGTTATGGAAATCACTTTCACATCCTCTGGCATGGTGTCGTCGCAATAGCTCTTTAGAGAGTTTTCCTCGAAATTCTTACAAGTGCCGCATCTCATGTTCATAAATTCCAAGACAATAACCTTTTCACCCTCAAAGTCAGATAAACTGAATTCATTTCCGTCAGGATCCACCAGTGTGAAATCCGGTGCTTCTGCCCCAACTTCTATTGTAGCATTGAACAGTGAATTGTTCAGCGCAAAGCCTCCAAGTATTCCTGCTATTAGTACTGCCATAAACAGTGTCTTAGTATCCACGTTCACATGTTGCCAATGCTGTCTTTAAAACTTTGGAGACTCTTGTTCTAAAGGAAAGGCGCCACCGCCTTCTCAGAGATCTCCCAAAGCCTACGATTATGTTCCTCGTTTTTGGCCTTGGCGGAGCCTTTTTTCACTTTGCAATTGGCGAAGAATCTTCCAGTAATATCCTTGACATCATCAGAACAAGCCAAATGAATGCTGTTTTTGGCCCCCTTCCTTACATTTATCGCCGTCAGAGCTTTTGCAAAACCAAGTATCCCTCTCCAGAGCAGATTATTGTTATTGCCAAATTTAGAAGCTACAAATCCAGGATGTAGGCAGTTGGCCGTGATACCGCGATCCTTCACTCTCTTGGCCAGTTCGTAGGTGAACATGACGTTCGCCAGCTTGGATTTCTGGTAGGTTCTGAAACCTCGATATTTCTTTTCTCCATTGAGATTGTCGAATTCAAAGCTGATTCCATAATGGGCACTCGAAGAGACACTCACAATGCGGGCATAATCACTTGCTTCAACCAGATCCAGCAGTTTCTTTGTCATCAGGAAATATCCCAGGTGGTTCAGGGCAAAGGTTCGTTCGAATCCTTCTTCCGTAACATCTCTGAAGGCAAAATAGGCTCCAACATTGTTGATTAGAACATCGATTCGGTCATATTTCTGACAAACCTCATCTGCAACTCTTGAAACTTCCTTCATCAACATCAAGTCCGCTGTGAAAAAATCAATATCGATGCTATCTGCTATTTTTCTTATCTCATCCGAGACTTTCTTTCCTTTTTCTTCGTTTCTTCCGATAAGGATCAGATTATAGCCGTTCTTGGCCATTCCAATAGCAGTTTCCTTACCTATTCCGTCTGTGGCTCCAGTGATTAGGCAAGTACGACCATTCATATCTCAACGATTAGTTTACAGTATAAGAAATAGATAGATTATTCAGGTTTGACCATCAGATATCTGTGATAATGCAAATTGCCGGCCTTGAACGCCTCGTAAACCGGAGTTCCCTGAACGCCAGCAAAGGTCTCGAAACTTTTTCTCATTGATCTTGGAACACTTTCTCTTATTCCCTGAACTTTACTTTCATTTATCTCATCTAAAGCCACAAGAACCTCTGAAGTAATTTCCCTCTTTGACACAATTTGGAATCCCGAATCCAGAAATATGTCATGTAATTTTTCCATAGTTGGTTTATCTCTAAAATCAGTCCAACAGAAATTACCTCCAGTTCTAAGTACACGATAAATTTCTTTCACAAAAGCTTCAACATTTCCATAGCAATGTGACGATTCCACATTGTAAATTATATCTTGAGAATTATCTTCTAATGGAAGCGATTCAGCGTTGCCTTCTTTGAAGGAGAGATTTGTTTGTGATGAATACCATTCATTCGCTAGATTGACCGCATCTTTGGAAAAATCAAAACCAATTAATTTTTTCGGGCCATATGTTTTGGCAATCCAGGAAGCTCCACCTCCACGACCGGAACCAACTTCAACAACTTCTTTTCCCTTCAGATTCACATCGCGAATATTCATATTGTACAGCTGGATGAAGAGTCGGTTTGGTTCCTCTTCTTTAGATAATGTCAGTTCCTCATCATCTTTGTAACCATAATTCATGAATCGGAAATCAGCTCTCTGATGTGCTTTCGCCAATCTTTGGTACCACCATCTCCACATCCAATTACGGACGCGGCCGGGAGAAATCCTCAGTATGACTGCAAAAACCCGAGCAGGAAAACCCATTGCCATACCAATCCTAGATGTTTGTTCTATAAGAAAGTAGACAATTTTTCTTTGACGGCATCGGCGCCAAGGCCTTGATGTAGAATCTGTTCTTCTTGTCCACAATTACCAGGTCTGGTGGTTCCCATGTAGTCATATCTTGGAGAAAAACCACGTTCCAATAGCCAGGTACCAAAACGAACACCCAATCCAGTTCTAGAATTCAGACTCTCGATTACCATCACGAAGGGGGAAGCTCCGATGCGTTCCATTATTCCCTCATCCACAGCATTCAAGGTTGACTTATTGATCAATCCAACTTTGATTCCTTTTTCTCTGAACTCTTCAACAACGTGCAAACAGCGATGTAACATATCACCGTATGAAACAATCCACCCGGCATCACCTTCTCTGATAATTTCATCTACACCGGGCGTAAATTCGTATCCACTACCATAGTAATCCTGTCCTTGTTCATTGAAAATAGCAGGAGTCTTGGAACGATTCGAGAAAACAAATCTTAACCCATGGTCATGGAATATTCGCTTGATAACAGCATCCATCTGGTTGATATCAGCTGGAAAGTAAAGACCTGTACTGCTCCCCTCTTCTACATAATTGTCCGCGAAAAAATTATTAAGGCCAAAATGACACGTATTGTCTGACATATTATCCACGCCGGCATGTGAAAAGTGGGCTAGGACATTGGCCTCATTCAGTCTCGACATCGTGATTTCCGAGATGACCATTTCCATAAACGCTGAAAATGTTGCAAAGATCCCTAGATTTCCATCTTTGGAACCAAAACCTGCTGCAGCTAGATAATTTCCTCTTTCTTGAACCCCTGCACTGGTAAAACAATCAGGGAATTCTTCTCTAATGGCAGTCAATCCGACAGATCCTTCCAAATCCGAGTCAAAGGCGTGAACACATCTCCTTTCCTTTTCCGACATCCCTCTCAGGACGTTTGCCACAGATGTTCCAAACTGCTTTCGACAAGCTCCCTTCTCTCCAGATCCCTTGAATTCCATAGCAGGCATTGCATTTTGTTCTGCGGCGATTCCTTCAAGCATCTTGACCGCTTCAGAATGCCCTCGTTCCGTCAAATATTTCACACCAGTATCGAAAGGAATCACATCGTGTAAGTTACAGGTCCCTTCCAGATCAGGTATTCCTGGCCCCATCACCCTTTTACAAATCACAGCGGCAGGACCATTGACCTTCAAAGATGCAACAATGGAATCGTGAACCTTAGCGTAGTCCTCTCCATCACATGTAAAAGTCTTGAATCCATGACCCTCCAGGGTCTTACCAACATCAAAACCAGACATGTAATTCCCAGGATGTCCCGCAATAGTCACATTGTTATCATCAATAATCCACTTAACATTGAGATTATTGGCCACGGCTAGCCTTGCTGCCTCGGCATCATTTCCTTCCATCTGGGAACCATCCGACCCAAACATGACTACAGCCTCCCCAGGATTCGCCATGGCCACTCCATTGACATGTCCTGCCGCATGACCCAGCCTACCAGTTGAGAAGTCAATACAATCCAATAATTCAGGTTCAGGGTGACCAGCCAATCCAGATCCATATTCACGATAATGCATCAGTTTTTCGGGATCGAGTTTTCCCCTTATTGCCCCTCTAACATATTGCAAGGCTGAGCGATGGCCAGCCTCATCGAAAAACTCGTCATGTATCGGAACTCCTCCATCTCTTAGAGCATCAACAACAATCACCTCAGGAGCGATATCGTAGGGCCCTCCTGTGTGCCCACCTATTCCTTTAGCTCTTGCGAACGCAGTCGTCGCGACAATCGCGTCTCTCATAAGTTCTATATTCTTTGTTAAATCCTCATAATACTTGTTTGATAGCCCTTTATCAAGCGATAAATCCAATTTTATGAATCTATTGATATCTATTGGAAAAGTCATTACAGCTGCAGCATAGAAAGAGGCCTTAAACTTTCGGTATAATTTAATCAGCTTTTAAGCTGAGAACATCTGACTTTCCACCATCAAGGATAGCCACTACAGATATTGGGAAGGGCTTACCACAGGCAGCACCTAGAACTGAATTGTTCCCACTGAAACTGTGTACCGGGGTTTTTCCACCTTTGACGAAGTTAGCGGTCTCTTCTGGGCAGTTTGACGCTAGGATTATCAGTTTAGCACTCTCCGAGTTCACAGCTCTTGAGGATTGCTTGGAACCAAGGTGTACATTTCCTGTGTCAATAGCGAGCCTCAACGCCTTGTTCAGGTCCATCTACTTACCTCCGGCCTTCTTCTTCTTCCGAGGTTTGTATATCGCACTAACTGCACCAGTGCCCAGATGGACTGGCTGTCCAACAATGATATTCTCAGCGACACCTACCAACACGTCTGTTTCACCAGTGAGTCCAGCCTGTAGTAAGTGAGTGGATGTGATTTCGAAGGCCGCACGGGCCAGGACAGAGACCTTTGAACCAGATATTCCATGCCTTCCGATTGCTTGTATAGAACCTGTGTTGGTCATCACGTCCGATACCAGCATATTATGACGGTGATCTACTGACAGACCTTGTTCGGACAATGTTTTGTGAAGTTCAATGGCAATCGCAATTCTTCCGGCTTCAATACCCAGAACCTCAGCAATTTCATGTATGGAATTGGTGGTTGTTCGGGTAGGATCAACACCAGGCACTTGCAGAATGGCTTTCAAATCTGATCCTTCTGTAAATATGACGAATTCATTATTTTCCTTTCTTACAATGGCTCTCTTGATATTACCAATACCATCTACCATAAGATGGCTGACCTTATCTTCAAGCAGGTAGAGCTTCTTGAAAGATACATCTTCTTCCTCAAGTATGATGACACCAGCTTCCACGGTCATTTTGTGTTTAAGCCGTCCCTTTTTCTTGATCCGGGCAGCTAATTCCGTAATGGGTATTCCTCTGGCTTTGAGGACCTTGGTATCAGGTTCAACCAGTACTCTCAAATTAGTGATATCGGTGCTTATTTTAGCTAATTGAGAAACCGATTTCGCCTCGATTATCGAAGCAATTTCAAGGGCCTTATTTTTCTGGGATGAGATGTCTGGTTCGAGATAGACTTCCATTATTGGAGTCTTTGGCACTCTTCTCGCATCCACGACTTCTATGAGCCGTGGAAGCCCTAGAGTAACATTCATTTCAGCAACCCCGGCGTAGTGGAAAGTACGCATAGTCATCTGCGTCCCAGGTTCACCAATAGACTGTGCAGCAATTACACCCACAGCTTCGGTCGCATCGATTCGATTACTATTGTACTGTTCTATTGCCCCATGCACAATCTTTTCGATTTGCTTTGCCTTCATCCCATGAGCTATGCATTTTTCTGCAATATTCCGTACTATTCCCTGAGGCAGATTGCTGCCTTTCTTTGCAATTATCTGCTTTACTTTGGTTTCATTATCATCAAGATTTTTGAATTCTTTAACCAAATCCTCAATCGCTTTTCTGCTAATTTTTTCAGTCTCGGCTCGATGTGCTATTTCCTCAATATATCTCTCAGGTAGATTTTCTCCCAATTTGGTTGCCTGCCTACGATACTTATTGACTTTCTTGACCACTGCATCCGTTCCAGATTCTTTGTCATCTGCAACAATCCCTTTCGAAGCGACAGGTTTCTGTAATTCAACCTCTGTAGCCACTGCAGCCTTTTCTCTGAATTTAGCAATTTTCGTTGCAGGAACGCCTGCCATGCGTAGTTCATTATCAGTTGCAATAACGACCTGGGAAGCTAAGAAAATGCCGTGTCCGTAAAGACCCAAAGAGACTTTTTCACTCAACCCCATTTCAGTGTACAGTTTGACTGCGACTAGCCTTTCCTGCTCGAACCTAAGACGCTCCCTTTCAAGATCCAGAGCATCTTCAATCTGCGTATAATTCCGGGCCGAACGAACTTGTGTACCATCCATCTTCTGGAATTCCTCCAGTCGGATGGTACGTGGTAATTCAATTAATCTTTCAATCCTAAGGAATGTAACATAAGGTTCCTCTATATGTGCTGGAAGAACCAAGTTCTCCTCTTCAGGAATATCAGGTCTATCAAAAGAAAGGACTTCCGTGATTACAGATTGGTAGCAAATTCCCCTAGTTTTTAGATACACATAACCATTGAATGGGTAGCGGAACTGTTTGGAATTTATTGGGAAAGCAACACCCAGCAGGACTTGCCCCTTCTTGGAAATGTGGCTTTGCAGGCCATCAATAGTGTAGCCCTCTGGCAAGGACCAGATAACACCCAGTTTTTTTTCCACTCTTTTAAGAGCTTGATCGGCAGTGATTGCCGCATCTTGGTGGTCTCCCTGTTCTAGAGCCCTAGCAACCATTTCATCACGATCGATATTTTTATTCTTGGAGACGTCAATCAACTGTAGGATTTCCTTGTAGTTGAAGTGCTTCTTCAGTTCTCTCAATCCACTCTTTTTTAGAGTGCCCAGTTGATATCCCAAATCTACTGTTTTCTTAGCTAACTCAGGGGCCAATCCGCGCCTTTCGAGTGCCCGAATGGTATCTAAACGAGCCATTTATTTCCCTCCTTTTACATCTTCTATCAATCGATCTATATCAATCGCACTTCCGAATTTACTCTTTGTCGGGTCAATAGAATCTTCCCCATATGTGAACTGGACAACAGTATTAGCTGTATTTCTGACAGTTCCGTCATACTTGACCCTAAGATCCTCCAGAGCATTTACCAGACGGCGTTGCATATATCCCGATCTGGAAGTTCGGACTGCAGTGTCGACCAACCCCTCTCTCCCTCCCATGGAGTGGAAGAAATATTCAGTAGGCGTCAAGCCCTTCTTGTAAGATGACCTTACAAATCCCTTAGCATCCGCACCTAGGTCTCCCTTATTGAAATGGGACAACGTCCTTCTTTCATAACCACGCGAGATTCTTTCACCACGAACAGCTTGCTGTCCGATAGATCCAGCCATCTGAGACAAGTTCAACATACTACCTCGAGCACCGGATCTTGCCATTATCACGGCGAAGTTATCCATACCCAGATGCCATCCTGCGATTTCTCCAGATTTGTCTCGGACTCTACCTAGAACTCCCATGACCTCTACTTCCAGAGTCTCTTCTACACTTCTTCCTGGTCTGGGTTGAAGTTTGCCTTTGTTATAGGCGTTTACTAACTTATCAACCTCTTTTACAGCGTCAGTCTGGGCAACGGCGATTTGCGTTAATGCGTCTTCAGGAACATCTGCATCATCGATTCCAGTTGTGCAACCAGTTTCCATCAAGGCTCCAACTGCCAGTCTAGTGACCTTATCGATAAAGTCCCTTGCGGCATTAGACCCCTTCAATCTTGATATTTCTTCGAGAATCCTACCTTTGAAGGCTGATATGGAGTTACCATCCACAGGCCCCCTAATCATCTGCCCGTTCACAATTTCAACAATCATGTCTAATTTGGTGTTCTCTTCCAATGAGCGTTCTGCGAAATAAACGGAAGCATTGTATTTCAGGTTCATGTCATCAGGCAAAAGAACTGAGAAAATCTGCCTTCCAGACCATCGCGGCCCGCCCTTGGCTTTTGGATATTCAGGTTTTGGAAGGTCTTTCTTGTTTTCTACACGAGATAGAATCCGGACAGTCTGATCGATGTCGTAACTGGCTTCTCCGTGAGTGAGCAAGAACATTCCAGTGATGTGGTCGTGAATAGCTCCAATCACCGCACCTCCGAACCTAGGGGAACGTATGTGCTCCTGAACTCGCATCAGTATTCTTGCCTCTGCACGAGCTTCTTCTGACTGCACGACATGGAGGTTCATTTCATCACCATCGAAATCAGCATTGTAAGGCGGACAAACACACAGGTTTATTCTGAAAGTCTTACCTTTCATGATACGAACTTCGTGCGCCATCATTGACATCCGGTGCAGACTAGGCTGTCGGTTGAACAGTACAATATCACCATCCATGAGGTGCCTTTCAACTATGAAACCTGGTTCCAGCCTTTCATGATTAAATTCCCAGTTCTCATCAGTTAGTTTTACTCTCCGACCGTCAGGCCTGATCATGTAATTTATTCCCGGAATGTACTGTTCAGGGTCAGAAGGATCGAAGTTTTCCTTAATCAGGTTTCTCATGAAAGCCAGATTGTGAATGTTAATTCTAACTGGGACCGTCAATTCCCGAGCAGCAAGCTCAGGAACACCTACTTGGTTTATGCTCAGGTAAGGATCAGGTGTAATCACGGTTCGAGCTGAGAAGTTAACACGTTTACCTGACAGGTTTGAACGGAATCGTCCTTCTTTGCCCTTGAGGCGTTGGACAATAGTTTTCAATGGCCTTCCCGAACGATGTCTGGCGGTAGGGATACCTGCAGTCTGGTTATCAAAATAAGTCGTAATATGGTATTGTAGTAATTCCCATAAATCCTCAACAATGAGCTGTGGGGCCCCCGCATCACGGTTTTCCCTGAGGCGCTGATTGATTCTCAGAACATCTACTAGTTTGTGTGTTAGGTCATCCTCAGACCTCTCACCAGATTCAAGGGTAATCGACGGTCTCATTGGAACAGGAGGAACCGAAAGGACAGTTAGAATCATATTCTCCGGCCTGGTAATCTTAGGGTTGAACCCTAAACACAACAAATCCGAGTCTGGGACCTTCTCCATACGAGATCGAATCTCCTTAGGAGTTAGTTTACGCCCTTCTTCACGGAACGTAGTTGGTTTGTCCAATGTGACTTTGATTTTTTCTTCCCCACAGTGTGGGCAAGTCTTTGCTTTTACAGCTTCCCGAATCGCTCTTCTTGAGATTCCACCTATTGTAACGGTGGTGCCAGCTTCTGAATCTATCAAATTCTGAATTTGCTCATTGTAATGATCAATTCGGTCCTGAGTTAGCATAATTCGCCCTGAGCTTGGGTGAGTTGCGTTTAGGATATCCTTCATCGTTTTTGAATATCCTGCATGTATGACTGGCATCGCCAGATCAATATGTCCAAAGTGACCTGGATCCTCATCCATTTTACGGCCGCTAGTCTTACACCTCAGGCCAGGTTCAATAACACCCATATGGAGGTCCATAAGGCCCATTGGAATCGGAAATCCATCGTCATCATACGTATCAGCAGTTATGACCTTTGTAGCAGATAGTTTACGGACTTCTTTAGGTCCCATCAGTGCAAAGTCGATCTTCGCGATTTTCTTGGGTATCATTTCCCTCATGATAAGTCCTCCAGTCTTAATCTAGCTGCGATACCAAGTGATTTCAATTCTTCCAGCAGTAACTTGAAGGCGTATGACATGGTGACAGGATAAATCGATGTATTATCACCCATTGGGGATGACAGAACGCCTCTTCGGTCAAGATAACCGATATGCCCCGATTGGCTATCAACAAATTGGACCGTTTTGTCACTTTCATCCAATAATCGATCCTTGATTACCATTGCTGCACCATGCGCAATCAGACAATCCCGCTCCATTTCTCCAAATCTCAAACCACCCATGCGAGCTCTACCTTCTGTAGGCTGTCTCGTCAGGAGTTGGACAGGGCCTCGAGACCTAGCATGCATTTTACCAGAAACCATATGATGTAATTTCTGGTAGTAAATAACACCAATGAAGATTTCTGCATCTATACGGCGACCTGTTTGCCCATCATACAGGACTTCTCTTCCACTATGCCGGAATCCGAATTCAGCTAAACTGGTTCTGAGGTCATTTTCTTTCTCACCTGAGAAGGCACTACCATCTACGGCACGCCCTTCCATACTTCCAACTTTACCTCCGATCATTTCCAATACGTGAGCTACAGTCATACGAGATGGAATTGCATGTGGATTGATAATCAAATCTGGCGTAATACCTTGTTCCGTGAATGGCATTCCCTCAGCTGGGACCAGATGTCCGATGACACCTTTCTGCCCGTGTCGGCTTGCGAATTTGTCACCCATTTCAGGGACTCTCTGGTCCCGTACTCTTATTCTTGCAATCCGAGACCCATTTTCGGTTTCAGATAGCATCACAGAATCCACAGTCCCTTTTTCACCGTGTCTTACAGTCAATGAGGACTCCCTTACTTTTTGGGGACTTAGGAAATCAGTTGGCTCAGATAAGAATCGTGGAGGGCTGGTCTTTCCAATCAGCACTTCTTTGCCGTTCAAATCAATTTCAGGATAGATTAAGCCGTCCTCTTCCAGATAGAAATAGGCTTCTTCCGAACGAGCACCTCTAACATCAGGTCCTGGAATAACAAAGCGATCCTCCTGTCCACCAGGGTATCTTCTTTCTTCAGACATGTAAGTTCTAACAAAGGTGGATCTTCCGATTCCACGATCGATAGAACCTTTGTTGAAAATAAGCGCATCTTCCATGTTATAACCGTGGTATGACATAACCGCAACTACCATGTTCTGCCCAGCAGGGCGAGTTCTCAGAGTATTGTATCTCATCGCTTCCGTTTGAAGCATAGGCCTCTGCGCATAATGTAAAAGATGTCCACGGGTGTCAGGACGGATTCGATAATTCGCCTGTCCCAGGCCCAATGACTGTTTGGACATACCAGCTCCCATAGTACATCGAGGTGAAGAATTGTGTTCAGGGAATGGTACATTAGAGGTAGCTACACCTAGGATTGTCAGAGGGTCAACCTCCATGTGAGAGTATTTGTGGGTCTTCTTGTTTCGCTTTAAATCGTTTTCATTAAGTGCAATCAGACAATTTTCTTCTTCTTCAGCATCGATATATTCAACAACTCCCTTTTTCAAGAGATCATCCCATTCGGACTTACCTTGCTGGATACTGTCGATATCACGTTCTTTGATACTCAACCTATTGTTTCGTCCTACGACCAATAATGGCCTTCGAATTCGGCCCGGGTCGCTATTGATAATCACATCATTCAGAGAATCATCATACCTTACGTTGACTACATTGCTAATCATGTTCTTTCGTCTACGTTGCCTGATCTCCGTCACTAAATCGACAGGAGCTTCATGGGTTCCAATCAGGTCCCCGTTGAAGTATACTTTACCTAATTGCGCTTCCCCTTCTTCGATTGGATGAATGTCCAATCCATCAAGAATTTCACGTATCTGGGCATCGGGAAGATTCTCCGAAACATCAACCATCAGGGCTAGATTTTTGACAAGACCACAATTCTGACCTTCAGGGGTTTCGTTAGGACACAACCTCCCAAATTGAGTAGGGTGTAAGTCACGTGCCTCGAAGTGAGGTTGTGATCGGGTTAATGGTGAAATAACTCTCCTAAGATGTGAGAGAGTAGCCATGTTACAAGTTCGGTCCAACAATTGGGAAACGCCAGCTCTTCCACCCGTCCAGTTCCCAGTTGCCATGGCATGCATGATTTTGTTTGACAGAACATCTCTGCGAACAGCATGATGGATGCGATTCTCCTTTCTCTTGGAATATGAACGTTCCATTTGGTATTTCATGTCATTAAGTAAAGCCTGGAGTCCTGAACGGAATAATTCTTCCATCAGGTTTCCAGCAAGTTTGAGTCTCTTGTTAGCGTAATGATCCTTATCGTCAGGCTTTCTCTGACCACGATTCAACTCAAGAACTTCCCGCGCCATCCGACCCAGGAAAACGGCCTTTTTCAGTCGCGCTTCATAAGTGGTGCTTAGATGAGGTAGGAGAGTGTTATCTAGGATATAATTGATTCTCTTCTTCCTATATTCTTTCGATTGGCCTGCCGCAAATCTTCGTTCCATATACTCCAGCGCTTCCTGTGTGGTATAGATTCCCTCCGTACTGTGGATTTCCTCGATATTTGCCAGAATCAGGTTTTGCATATTCGGGTCATTAGTTATGGCTTGCATTATGTCATCAGCCGATTCCATTCCCAAAGCCATCATTAGAACGGCCAAAGGAACCTGTCCAGAAGCCACAGGTATGGAAACCTGTAGAATACCATCCTTTTTCTTTTCAACGACAGTCAATGCCCGGAAACCTTCTCTTTGGGAGAAGACCTTTGCTAATTCAGTTTGCCTTTGGTAGCGCTGTTCGCTCTCTACCATGACTCTATTAGGTGCTAAATCCTCCAAGCATACCAAAACCCTTTCAGTTCCATTTATAATGAAATATCCACCAGGGTCTTGCGGGTCCTCACCCTTTATCCTCAATGCGTTTTTGTATTCATCATCGCTTGAACCTTCTCCTGTAAGGTAGTGGCGGTGCAGGTTGCAAAGCATGGACTTTACCATGACCGGCATATTCCCGATTTCTTCTTCGACCACTTCAATCTCCATCCCCTCCTCGATAATAGTAAATTCAAGATATATTGGAGCTGAATAGGTCATATTACGTAACCTGGCCATCATAGGGATGGATTCTGTCTGAGAACCATTAGCCTCATAAACAATAGGCCGCCCAATCCGTATCTTTCCAAGTTCTATGATAACATCCAGATCGCCTAACTCAAGCCGTATAGCACCTCTTCGTGCTTCATCAGCACCAACAGAGATGTTGTCAACCACTCTCTGCATCCAGGGTGCAGGGTTTTTGTCATGAGGCAAGAAGTCATTGAAAGATCCTAACTGGTGGTTGACCAGAGCTGCACTTGGCCCAGCCGTACTTCTGCTCTTGAAGAACGCTTTGATTAATTCTCGGTTGTTCATTCTTCTACCACCTGTCTGTAAGCCAAACTCGTGCCTGCATGTTCATCGAATCTGTGAATTTCAACAACATCTCCAGGTTTTGCCTCTTTGTCCAGAGCTTTCAGGGCCGGATCCTTCAGAAGTATCTTGGGTAGTTGTTTTTTTTCTATTTGTAAAGGGTTAAGTCGCTTTTCAATTTCGGAATCATCAAGCAATACATGCTTTGGTACAAGCTTGTTCAACCACAATATATTATTATCCATTTCATTCTCCTTTTAAGTGGGGCAAGAACCCGCGTTTGTTTCGCTTTTACCCGATTTCATGCAGTTTCCTTTCCAGCAAGACGTCTGGCGGGCCTGAAGGGATTCGAACCCTTGGCCGTCCGGTTAAAAGCCGGACGCTCTACCTAGCTGAGCTACAGGCCCTTCCACACTCTAACCGTTAGACTAATGAATACTGGAGCTTTTGGCCAGTCAGGTGGTTTATTTAAATTCTACTCTGAAAACACCAAAAATAGTAGTTTAAGCACGGCAATCACCTCTACTTCTCAACCATTCAAGCACACACTTGACTATTTCCGTTGTGTTTCATAGGGATTAGTATATAAAGCCCTTTAATGAAAAATTTGGCCGTAATTTTTAACATGCCGACTCTTTCGCACATCATGCCAAGAGTGGCCATATTGACCAGTGGAGGGATTGCACCCTGCCTTTCAGCAGCTATAGGGGGATTGATTGAGAAATACAATGAGATGTCCCCAAATGCAGAGATTATTGGCTATATGCATGGCTATCGCGGACTCCTACTAGGTGAAACGGTAGAATTCTCCAAGAAAGTAAAGGAAGCCCATAAAGTGTTGTATAATTTTGGGGGCACTCCAATCGGAAATAGCCGTGTAAAATTGACCAATGTTGATGATTGTGTAAAAAAAGGCTATGTTTCAGAGGGGCAGGATCCTCTGGACGTTGCGGCACAGCAGCTTTCCAAGGATGGAATTGACATCCTACATACTATCGGGGGAGATGACACAAACTCCATGGCTGCAGCCCTGGCCAGACATTTGGGATCATCTGGCACAAAACTCACAGTTGTTGGTTTGCCAAAAACAGTCGATAACGATGTCGTTCCAGTCAAACAAACTTTAGGAGCATGGACAGCAGCTGAACAGGGGGCCATCTTCTTCGAGAATATTTCTAATGAGAATACTACTAGCCGCCGTCAGTTGATAGTCCATGAGGTGATGGGCCGTCATTGCGGATGGCTTACTGCAGCAACTGCTTACGAATATCGTAAATTATTGGGAAATAGGAATTTTCTTCCAGAACTGTTTATATCAAAAGAGAGATGGGACGTACACGCAGTTTATGTCCCTGAAATGAACATTGATTTTCAGAAAGAATCAGCACGTCTACGTAAATGCATGGACGAGAATGATTGCGTTAACATATTTTTGAGTGAAGGAGCAGGAAGGGAGACTATAGTTCGTGAAATAGAATCCCAAGGCAAAGAAGTCCCACGTGATGCGTTTGGCCATGTCCGTCTAGATGAGATTAATCCTGGACAATGGTTTGCAGATCAGTTTGAGGAAGCTTTGACTGCTGACAAGACCCTAATTCAGAAAAGTGGATATTTTGCACGATCGGCAAAACCTGGTAAGAGAGACTTAGATCTGATTAAGAGATCGGCATTTATGGCTGTAGAGTTTGCATTGAAAGAAAAGAGCGGTTTGGTAGGTTTAGATGATAATAATGATGGTAAATTAGGATTGATTGATTTGCAATTAATCGAAGGTGGCAAGGAATTTGACACAAGCCAATCATGGTTCCAGAATATGTTAATGGAAATTGGCCAAAAGTAACCCCTAATTGTTTTATTCAGGCCGTTTTGCAAGGTTATGAACAAGGAGAAATTAGCAGCTACAGCGAGCGCTATAGTATCGTCAGGAAAGGGAATCCTGGCGGCTGACGAAAGCACTCCGACAATGGGCAAGAGATTGGCCCTAATCGGTCAAGAGAACACAGAAGCAAATCGGAGAGACTTTCGGCAAGCATTGTTTGAAACAGACGGCATGGAGATGTTCATATCAGGTGTCATTCTTTTTGAAGAAACATTGGAGCAGAAAACGGAAGAAGGAACAAGATTATCAGAAATTCTTGAATCCAAAGGAGTAATTCCAGGAATCAAAGTTGATAAAGGAGCGCATCCTATGGAAAATTCACCATCGGAGAAACTGACCAAGGGTCTTGATGGGTTGTATGATCGTTGTGTAAATTATCATTCACTTGGAGCAAGGTTTGCTAAGTGGCGTGCAGTTATCACGATTGGCGATGACATTCCAACTGATAGTTGTATTCGAGATAATGCCTTTGCGCTTGCAAAGTATGCCAAGGCCTGTCAAGATGCTGAGTTAGTTCCTATTGTAGAACCTGAAGTTTTAATGGATGGAGATCACACAATTGAAACCTGCTCCGAAGTCTCAGAAAAAACTTTCAAAACGGTATTTGAAGAATTAGAGAAGGAGGGTGTATACCTACCTGGAATCCTGTTGAAGCCCAATATGGTTATTTCAGGCAAGGATTGTCCAGTTCAGGGAGATATGAACGCCGTTGCAGAGATGACTGTCAAATGTTTGACAGCATCAGTGCCTGAAGAGGTTCCAGGTATAGTTTTTCTCTCAGGGGGACAGTCTGAAACCGAAGCCACAGAGCATCTGAATGCAATGAATGCTATGGGTGATTTCCCTTGGGCCTTGAGTTTTTCATATGGTAGAGCCCTTCAGCAATCGGCATTACATGTTTGGGGGGGAGACAATACAAATCTGGAGATAACCTATGCAACCTTCTATCACCGAGCAGAGATGAATTCGAAGGCATGTCATGGAGAATATTCTCCAGAATTAGAAATATAAATGAAAAAAACTACCCTGCTTTTAGCTATAGTTCTCTTAATAGCAGGGGCAAGCGGCACCTATGTTTATTTTTTCATTGAGAATGTGGATGAAACAGAGTCAGTTGAACTCGAAGTAAAAGAAGATGAATCAGATACAAATCAAACAGTTGAAGAGAACCCAGAGGATATCCCTGTAGAAAATAACGGCACTTTTTTTCGTGGATTGAGAGAAGAATGCCTGAATCATAAAGGGTTTGAAAGGTGCTGGTTGACCTATGTTCCAGATAGTACAGATGAGACAATCTCAGTACCTCTTCTACTAGATATTCATGGGTTCGGAGTAGATAGCCATAATCAAATGAATCATACAGGGATGGACAAAATAGCTGAGGAGAACAATGCAATTGTCCTATTTCCTCAAGGATATGGCGACTCATGGAATTTTGGCGTATGTTGTGGAGATTCTAAAGACAATGATATTAATGATGTAAATTTCATTCGTTTTTTGATTAGTCATTCTCAGGAAGAGTTTCCAATCGATTCCAATAGAGTTTATCTTACGGGCTGGTCCAATGGTTGCGCTATGTCTCAAGCTCTTGCCAATGAAGCATCAGATGTAATCACAGCAGTTGCATGCGTTGCAATGTATTTCATAGGAGATCAATCACCTAGTTATTCTCCCATTCCAGTAATGGAGGTTCACGGTTTTCTTGATGAAATTGCACATTATTCTAATTTAATGGCAACAGGCGTTGTGTTTGATTATGTTCTAGGCGTTTCCGATGGAGGAACTAGTTGGAACACAGGCGCAATTCAAAATCTGAATCTTTGGAAACAAATGAATGAATGTTCGGGCTTGATTCCAGATAGAAACGAAGAATCTTTATATTACAATATTCAAGGATATACAGATTGTACCAATGGAGCTGAAGTAGCCTTAGTTACGATTCATGCAGGAACTCACGACGCCTATTCAGGAGGATTAGGTAATGGAGGTACTGTGGATACGGCTCAAATTATCTGGGATTTTCTGAGTAAGCATTCAAAATAATAAATATTATATTCAGTCGTATGGTGCGAACTTCCCGTGACCGCTTCGAACAAGGTTAAATTATCAGAAGGTGAAGCCCTGAAGAATCTGGATTCCAAAGGTTCAGACAATGATATTCAAGTTTGGATTCCTAAGTCTACCATCGAGTATGAGAGGGATAAGCTCAAGCTACAGATTGAACTTTTGAAGCTACAGACCCACGTCAAGAAGACAGGCCAGAGAATAGTCATGCTGTTTGAGGGCCGTGACGCAGCTGGAAAAGGCGGTACGATAAAGCGAATTCGCGAACATTTAAACCCACGAGGTGCCAGAGTAGTTGCTTTGGAGAAGCCTAGCGATCGTGAAAGAACACAATGGTATTTCCAGCGTTACACTGACCATTTACCTTCTGCCGGAGAAATTGTAATTTTTGATAGAAGTTGGTACAATAGGTCGATGGTTGAACCAGTAATGGGATTTTGTACTGATGAGCAACATAAGCGTTTCTTGAAATATGCACCCGTCTTCGAGAGAATTTTAACTAAAGAAGGTATAATTCTGTTCAAGTTATATTTCTCTGTTTCAAAGAAAATGCAATTAAAACGATTTGAAAAGAGAGCCAAGGACCCCTTGAAAAATTACAAACTGTCACCTGTAGATATGCAAGCTCAGGATTTGTGGGGAGAATACACCATGCGCAAGTTCCAGATGCTCCTTGAGACCAACACGACTCTGTCCCCTTGGACCATCATAAGATCGGACAACAAGAAAAAGGCGCGAATAAACTGTATGAAACACATTCTTAATAGGCTGGATTACGAAGGTAAAATCAAAGATTCGGAGCTGGAAGAGAATCCGAAAATAGTGATAAGTGGTATCGACGAAATCAAGCTTATGGAAGGCAATCTGTCCAAACCACATAAGTTGCCAGGTTAACGTGGCCAATATTAACAAAGGCCAGGTATTTGTTGTGTTTACAGTAGCCCTCCTCTTTTCAATGACGATTTACCATAATGGTCACTTCCGCGATCTTTTCTCTTATTATGAGCACGCTGGAGAGAAAATATATGATATTGATAATGATGGTTGGACAGTAAATTCAGATTCCGAGTTTGAGATGGCAGATGAATTTGATCTGATGCTAAAGAATATAGATGATTATGAATATCCGGCAAATAGTGTAGTTGTTGTAAATCAGGGAACAATAGTTAGGGAAAAATATTACAATGATTTTACTTACAAGACGGAATTCAATACATACTCAGTAACCAAGAGTTTCACTTCAACATTAATTGGAATAGCAATAGACCAAGGAATTATCGGCAGTGTTAATGATTCAATAGTCAGTTATTTTCCGAACACAACATTTGATAACGATTCTCCAGAAAAGCAAAGAGTTACGATAAAGCATGTCTTGACCATGACATCGGGGTTTGATTATGGTGTGGACCCAACACTTGCACCTCCTGTCGAGGGCTCAGTAGCTCTGCATGTTCTCAATAGCCCAGTAAGTCGCGAACCGGGGACTTCTTGGGTTTATGATTCACAGGCTCCGTCAATTCTTAACAGGATAATTGAGATTCAATCGAAGATGTCATTAATGGAATTTGCCAATGAAACTCTATTCCATCCTTTGGGAATCCAGGATCCTAGATGGGGGACAGACGATTCTGGATTGACATATGGAGGATTTGGACTATATTTAACGTCCAGAGAAATGGCAAAGCTTGGCCAATTGTTCTTGCAAGATGGTGTTTGGGAAGGTGAACAAGTGGTATCAAAAGACTGGGTTCAAGAATCAATATCAGAGCATATGCCAGAGAATGCGGATTTTGTGTATTCAGTTCGTCCACCAAGTGATTATGGATATCTGTGGTGGGTGCATGATGGTTTTTACATCGCATCAGGTTTACATGGCCAGCGAATAATTGTCAATCCAGAGAATGATTACGTATTAGTGTTCACATCTCTTGATGTCACTCAGCAGGGAGCAAACGATCTCCATGATTCGGTATTGGATGGTAATTTTGTGGGCTGGGAAAAACCTATGAATCAATTTTACAAGCGTTCCGTACCGTATTTTGTTTTACTTTCGATATCTTTTACTGGAGCAAATTCAGCATTTCTAAAGTATGGGTCCCGTGAAAAATGGATAAAATCAAAAAATAGAGGCCAAGAAATAGTCTTGACCTCTTTTGGTTCTTCGTTCTATTCAGTGTCGATGGGGTTCTTGACAACACTTTCAGTCATATTTGTTGCATTAGATCTATTCTTCTCGTCATCTCGCGGCATACTGTTTCCGAAATTTCAATTATTAACTATAATATTGTTAATTTCATCCACCACATCTATCATTTTATTAGAGAGAGAAATCGTTAGATATAGGCATGGTGCAGATTACACAGGAATGTTAAAATTCGAAATTCCTAAAGCTATTTTATTTTTGACCTTAACAATCTTCTTGTTTTTCAGAGTTTATTTGAAGATGGTTGAAGAATTTTCGGGTCAGTAGACTTATTTTTCTTAAGCGAATTCCTAAAAAGAAGGCATTATTACCATATTATGCGACCGTTTCATCTCGCCTTTCCTGTTGATAATCTGGATAAAACTCGTGAGTTTTATACTACCATACTAGGATGCAAAGAAGGCCGCAGTTCAGATCGCTGGATCGATTTTGATATGTATGGTCATCAGGTAGTAGCACACTTGGTTGATGAGCTTGAGACTGTCCAAACTAATCCGGTTGACGGAGATAACGTCCCAGCCAGCCATTTTGGTGTAATTCTCGAGATAAATGATTGGAATGAGTTAGCCAAACGTCTGACCGAGTCTGGGATAAAATTCATCATAGAGCCCCATATTCGTTTCAAAGGTGAACCTGGTGAACAAGCCACCATGTTTTTCTTGGATCCGTGCGGAAATGCTCTTGAATTCAAATCTTTTAATAGGGATGATATGATATTTGCCAAGTAATCTATGGAATCCCAAACATTAATCTTCGTGTTTGCAGCAATAATGTTCGTTGCAGTCGCTATGTTTGGTTATATTCCTATGAGTTTAGACCTGTCGTCCGTTCGTTTAAAACAATTGACTGCAATAGGAGCGGGCGTTTTGATTGGTTCAGCTTTTCTTGTAATAATTCCAGAAGCTTTAGAAATTTTTGAAGGCCATGAAGAGGAAGAAGAAAAAGAGGGCGAAGAACATGAAGAGGGAGAAGAGAGCCATGTTGAACCATCGACAATGGGTTTAGCAATATTGGGTGGTTTTGTATTGATGCTTCTACTGGAAATATTCGGACTTCCTCATGCCGTTCATCATGATGAAGATAAACATCTATTGGGTCTTTCGGCAACAATTGGATTGATAATCCATGCTGCCGTAGATGGCCTTGCAGTTGGAGCTTCGGTTTCAAGCAGCACCGAAACGGGTTTGATTGTATTCGTTGCAATAATGCTTCACAAAGGACCAGCAGCTTTTGGTCTTTCCTCCTTTTTACAACACATCAAGATTGATAAGATGAAATCACAAATGTATCTGCTTCTATTTGCTTTATCTTCACCGATAGTAGCAATTCTATCTTTTTTTACATTACAGGATTCCACCTTTGCTACCGACGATAACATAGGCCTAGCTTTGATGTTTTCAGCAGGCACTTTTATCTATGTTGCAACGGTCGATGTCCTTCCTGAAGTCCATAGTCATGATCATGAAAATGAGGCACCAACTTGGTTTGTGATTTTTGGCATGATTTTGGTATTTTTGACAACCCTAATCTCTCACGGTCACTAAAATCACCTTGCCGGTTGCTTTATATCGACGATTCTGTGCTTGTAGAATATGGAAGGATATTGCGTAAAGTGCAAACACAAGAGAGAAATAGAGAACGGAAACGAGGTTACAATGAAAAACGGTCGCAAAGCAATGAAGGGATCATGCGGCACCTGTAGCACCGGAATGTACCGTATTCTTGGTAAAGCATAATTTCAAGTAGCGAATCATTTTTTTAGCTACTGGATAGTGGCTACGCTCTCAAATTACGGTGCTTTTCTATACTAATAGCACGATTGCAAGTAAAATTACACCTGTTAGAATTTTAATCAAGACTCCAATCAAGAGATATCCGAATATTGTATTTTTTTCCTCAGACATTACTGAATCTTCAATAAGTTTCACGTTCCTCTGGTTTGATTTCCATGCGGCATCAAATAAATCACCTATAATCGGTATGCACCCAATAACAAATTCCAGAGCCACATTGCCGAACATTCGAATAATGGTGGCTTTTGGCATTCCCATCTTAATCCCAGCATGCATAATGTAGATAGAAAGCACTCCTCCGATTAGATCACCTCCGCCAGGAATAAGGCCGATTATGGGATCAATGCCTATTTTGCGTTCAGTACCTGGGATAGTGATAGCCTCATCCAAATTGTGACTGAGTCTCTTCAAACGCAGCAATTTTTCTTCATTGAGTTCCTTTTGTTCGTCATTCATATTGGTCTTTCCTCTGTTCATTCAAAAAATTCTGGATTCTGTTTCTTAGTGTGCCCTCAATCGCATTTTCCTTTTTTATACTTATCGTTGATTCAAGCCATTCTTTCATTTCAGAGTTAATTATGCTATAAAATATGTTTCTTCCAATCCGTTTCTGAGTTATTATCCCGGCATTTGATAGTGTGGCAAGATGTCTTGATACAGTAGTCTGATCCTTCCCCGAGATTCCGGTCAAATCAGTTACATTGTGCTCCTTAATCATTAAGGTTTGAACTATTTTCAATCTGGTTTCGTTTCCCAGAGCTTTGAAAATACGAATATTCATTAATTATATGTATATATGCACATATATTAATATAAGCCTACAAAAAAGAGGTCAACTTAGTCCAGCTGCCGCAATGAAAGCGAGCATTGCAATACCCATTCCCTGTTTGATATTCTTCTGCCCTTCAAAGTAGTCTTCTTGATTTGCATTGTAAATTCCAAAAAGCATGGTCCCATTGGCCAAGGTTATTCCTCCCAGATAAGCATTGGAGGCCATACCATCGAATTGATTTATTGCAGTATAGCTCAGCCCAATAGCAATTAACAGGAATAGAATGGCGATTCTCATGGAATTTTCAATTCCGATACTGGCTGGAAGGGTACGCCGGTCCCTATCTCCTTCCAGATCCTGAATGTCCTTGACAATCTCGCGGGTTACCGTAGCAAGTACTGCCAGACCAAACATCCATAGAGTAGGCCCCGGATCGTTGACTGCCATTCCTGCAAACAGGAATACTGCACCCGACATCAGGCCGACAGTAATATTGCCCGAGATTCCAGCCGCCTTCAATCCGTTTTCGTATGCTATCAGTAGTAGTATTCCAATTAACGCGATAACAAAGGGCATCTTATTCTCAAGAACAAAAAGGAGTATCAGGAGTCCCGAGCCCAGGAGTGCCTGCGCATATACCGAGGCCATATCGGCAGAGATTGACCCTGAAGGTATTGGCCGTTCGGGGTGGTTTTCCTTGTCTGTTCCCCGATCATTGTAGTCATTTAGTGCATTACCTCCACCGACTAGCATCATTGAGCACACGCAACAGATGGTGACTTCAATCTGGAAGTCCATGATTTCAGGTCCAGCTGCAATGAACGACCCTGCGATTACTGCTATTGCAGTCAGAATCATATTCCCAGGTCTGGTTAGAGCAAGATATGGATTCATGCAACACGACTTCCTAGTTCACAATCCGGGTCAGGTTTCAAAAGACGAACGGTACCATCCTTTTCCACACCTCCAAGGACTAGAATCTCCGACATTAGTGGACCTATTTGCTTAGGGGGAAAGTTGAAGACCGCAACCACATCCCTACTCAGTAATTCTTCCTTCGTGTAGTTCGTAATCTGTGCAGATGTCTTACGGGCACCTAGAGGACCAAAATCCACAGTCAGGATGTAAGCTGGTTTTCTGGCCTCTGGGAAATCTTTGACATCGACTATCCTACCGACCCTCATGTCGACTTTGGTAAAATCATTCCAGCCAATAGTCTCGCTCACGGGGGCGTATCAAGCCACCAATACAAAGTCTTTTATCCAAAAAACAGGATAATAGCCTATGACCAATCATCCTTTTGAACCTTATAGTAGTTATAGACAATATTCTATAGAGGAAATACAAAAGCGGTCAAAGCAATTTTTGAAGGGGATTTTAAGGCGGCGAACTGTCAGGGATTTTTCTGAAGAGCAGGTTCCCAGAGACATAATTGAGAACTGTATCAAGGCCGCAGGAAGTTCACCAAGCGGAGCCAATCATCAGCCCTGGCACTTTGTGGTGGTTACAGATTCTGAAATAAAAACAGAAATTCGTAAAGCCGCAGAGGAGGAGGAACGTTTGCTCTATAATAAAAGAGCCTCTAAGGAGTGGCTGGAAGCTTTAGCTCCGTTGGAAACTGACGAGAATAAGCCATTTCTCGAGATCGCGCCTTATTTGATAGTCGTTTTTGCCGAGTCCTACAGTTTGGACATAGATGATAACAAAATCAAGAATTACTATGTTTCAGAATCCGTGGGTATAGCTACAGGAATACTGATCACGGCGCTTCACAATGCAGGCCTAGTGACTCTGACCCATACTCCCAGCCCAATGAATTTTCTTCGCCGTATTCTGCGAAGGGGCAAAAATGAACGAGCATTCATTATTCTGGTCACAGGTTTCCCGGCCGAAGATGCGAAAGTCCCCGTCCTAGAAAAGAAGAATTTTGAAGACTACACTTCGTTTATCTAATCCAAGTAAACGTTCAGAATTGGTCTTTCATCCATATGGAAAAAACTGTAGGTGGCCCACCAGGTTATCATATCCAGAGAATTAACTAAATTATTAGTTCCAGTCGCGTTGTTTCCATATGCTTTGGCTTGAGTGTCCATCCAATCCTCCATCTCCTCTAAAGTGTCACAGGTCTGATGATAACACCAGTAACCGTCGACTAATCCACCATAACCAAGAGTAATGGTGCCTAGGTTATCTTGAAAGGACGCATGATCACTTCTGGCTGTAGTGTCCTCATAGATTATTATTTCAGGTCGATTCTTTTCCAACCACACATCGTATTTCCATGTACTATCGCTATTGTTGTCAGATCCAACCAGAATATCCTGCTGCATTGAAACATTGATCGCATCAGCTCCAATCCACTGACTGAGATATACCATATCGGGCTGGTCGATTTTATTATAGTTCAGTGAAGGGCCAATGTAAATTCTCATAGGCCACACCTCACTATCTTTGGGATAGCCATCATTATCTGGTTGCGGATCAGGATCACAACTTCCATCACCTCCATGTTCATCACCACAGGGAGCGCCACCACCACCTGGCCAGTTGACTCCTGCCATGTCAAGATTGATGTAATTCGTTACAGTTACTCCAGGGTGATTATCATCTAACGTCTCAGTCCAATAGTCACTGCCTCGCTTTCCTCCTTCTTCACCGGACCACAGACAGAAGACCATCGTCCTTCGAGTATCATAGGGCATGTTAGCCATGGCCTCCGCAGTGGCCAGCACCATAGATGTTCCAGCTGTGTTGTCATAAGCTCCATATCTTGTCCCGTACGTCCTTGAACCAGTGTCATGCGGATCGACTAGTCCAGCGTTTGTAGGAGGAGCTATATCAAAATGGGCTCCAAATACCAACCATTCATCAGCATATAGAGTTCCATCTCTAAACCCACAAATATTGTATGCTTCAGGATTCTGATTTCCCAAAACATCCGTCAAATCAAATCTCTGCGTTTCTACGCGAAGACCATAAGCAGTCATTTCTGCAATTAAAAATTGGGCAGCGTCTTCATAGGCTAAATTTCCCTGTCCAGCCCATCTGTCTAAATATCCCGTAGCAAAATCTGGAGGTGCCCCTAAAGAATCATCAGTTATTCTAGCGATGTTGTTGTATACCGTTCGACCATCCACAAAACCGGTAGAGAACAAGCCCCCTTCATCTATAGAATATGCAGCAGAGGTCGGCCTTTCCACGGAGATTCTGACGGGAACGACAGCCGCACCTTTATTTGTGGTCAGATTCAAACTATCAAGTGATGTTCCTTCAGATGGGACTACTCTGGTAACTGCCATACCATCTTCCTTCATCCCATTCCTATTGACCCATTGATCCCAACTCTCATTTGAATTTCTAATTGGCCAGTTAACTGTGCCATATCCAGATAAAAAGACAAAAGTGGAATCAATTCTTGGTGGAGCCAATGAAATCAGCTGCTGGGTTTCACCAATCCTCATATCCAGTACAGTACCGTTCTGAACATAGTTAGACACAGGATCAATAACTAAGTTAGGAATAAAAACCGAGAGGTCCTTTTTTGCAGTAATTACGAGCGGCTGGAATTCACCTGCAATCATAGTCCCGGGATTTACAGTAATATCATTCACTGAGATTCCGTCCGTGCCTTCATTTTCAAGACAACCTGCCAAAGCCGGCATCAAAAACAGAAATGCAATAGCCACTGAATCAAAACGTTTCATTATTTCTCCAGAAGAGCTGCGATATAATAGATATCACTCTTCTAAGCAGTCTTCGTGCATACAGACAGGGGGTTCGAAGAATACCTTGTTGCCGACGTTTATCTCGTGCAATCTGAGTACACTATCCTCTCCCAGTTCAATGTCTACTGCAGCTTCAGTACTGGAAGGAAGGTAATCCTCTCCAATATCTCTCAAAGAGAGACGAATGGAGTGCCCTTCTGGAATCAATACATCCATAGCAAAGAATTCCATTTTGGCAGTAATCTCGACTCCGGGAATAATGGTCTGGTACTCAGTTCCACCTTCGTGATATCTAAGATCCATGATTGCATGCCCCACATGAATGCATTCGTTATTAGCCGAACAATCCTCCATATAGGCGTAGAGAGACCCACCAGAACCCTGAGGTGTTACCTGCAAATGCAGCTGCGGCAATCCTCCGAATCTAAAATCATAATCAAAGGTTCCTGTTTCAAACACTATCCAGTCATCTACGGCTTCCATACCTGGGTAGACTGTTGTTCCAAACCCCCCTTCTTCAATAAGTGCTAAATTTCCCCCAAGGTCAAATTCAACAGCCTTAGAATCAGTTGCAGGATACCGTTCTTCTACCCTCCATTCTCCGCGATTGTTCTGTATCTCAAGATAGAGACTTGGTTCGGGACCTTTTTCTTGGAGATAATAGGTGAACCATTCCAGCAAATCCTGCATCCAGTCAAATCTTACCATCTCAGGGTAAGCCTCAGAGCCCCTTCCGGGGTCTGAACGGTCCTTCTGGTAATCTGGTCTATCTGGGTAATCGTGATCCCACTGCCCCATCAGAACTTTTGCCTCTATTCCATGATCTAGCAATGTATTGATGGTCGGAACTGCCATATGAGGGTCAACATTCCAATCATGGAATCCTTGAACTATGTATACGGATCCTCTATAATTATTCAGAACACGATCCAAGAAATACCTTTCAGACCAATAGCTTTCGACAAATTCATTTCCAGCAAAAACGTAAGCGTTTGCCGAATGCAGTGTAGACAAAAGATAGTCTTGGCATGCATTCTGTAGATTCTCATCTCCTTTCTCGGAGCTGAATCCATAGGAACCATAAACAACATTGTGCATGAATGGAGCTCTAGCTTCTGATGATCCATTCTTCCACATCAGTTCCCTGACTCCAATCAGTCCCGAGATAGGAACGATAGTCTTCAGGTATTCATTACCATACATTGCAGCTTGCCAGGGAGTTGATCCATCATACGATTTTCCGATTAGGCCCACATTCCCATTGGACCAATCCTGCGTACCTAACCATTCCACTGCTGCATTGATTCCCTCTTGTTCAGAAAATCCCATCAGGTCCATGCAGTGATTTGACAGTCCAGTCCCACTTACTGAGACCTGGGCAAAGGCAAACCCATGCGGCAACAGATTTTGTAATATACCTACCCCAAGCCAACTACCTGGAGTTGTGATATCTGGAGTTCCTGCAGATTCCTCACCAAAGTAAGGCCCTATCTCAGCAATTACGGGGACCTTCATTCCGCTAGGTACTTCCGGTCTCCAATAGGCTAAACTGATATGTGGGCATTTATCCGGATCAAAATTCAGAACGCATTGAGGGTCTACAGCCGCCCCTCCTTCCGTTTCAGGCAGGTTGTAAGGAATCATAACATGTTCCAGAGCCTCCCATGAGTCAGCTGACCCCATTCGTTCGTAAGGCCCTTGTTGAAGCACGAAACTGTATGATTGTGTAGTATCGAAAGGTTGTTGATTTCTGGCCCAGACAGGGACCCTCATATCATAATCCATTTCTTCAACATCCTGCATATAGAGCAGGTATGAACTGCTAATCATGACAGCCACAGTGACCAGTGAGAAAACTTGGGTAGCTAGACTATCAGTTCTGCTGATTTGGTTTACCATTATTCTTCAGGATTCTTAGCAGCAACTACTATCTGACCCACAACCACATTCTCCCTTCTTTCCCTCTGGGGCAGGATTTGGATTGTTGACTCGGAAACCTTCTCCCATCTCTGATACAACATAATCTATCTCAGTACCCTTGATTTTGTCGACATCATCGTTGTTCACAATAAGTTTCAAACCCTGTGATTCGAAAGTGCTATCTTCCTCACCCTGAGCATCAAAACCCAGAGCATACTGGTAACCACCACCACAGCCACCAGGAAAGACACCGACTCTGAGGTGTTTATCTTCCATTTCCTGTTCGCTAACGGCCTTGTTTATCTTCTCGGCTGCTGATTCTGTGAGGCTAATCATAATGTTTGGAGCAGATGTTTGATTTTATAGTTTTCGGATGTAATAAAACATCCGAAAATAACAAAATAATACTTAAAGAAGAACGGACAAACCTTAACCTTTGCTTTTCCCCATTACATCAATACACTTGGCCGCGAAAAACCACAATCCCTCAATAGCCAGAAAGATTGCCAGACAAATTAAGCGTGGAGAATCTCCAGAAGGTCTCCTACCTCTGGCACAAAGTATCAATGATCCGTATTACCATTCCTTGAGTCTTGTTTCTATATCTTCCTCAATAAATGGTAAAAAATCTCAAAAGATATTTGAATTGGCCATTAAGGAATCTAATAAGGTAACACAGGCTTGGCGCAAGCTTGAATTGCTTGGTGAAATTTCAAAAAATCTAAAGACTGTATCTGACGCGAATCAAAGAAGAAGAAGGTTTGAAGAAGTTCTCCTTTTATCTTTGAAGGAAAAAGAGGAACAGACAAAGGATTTCTTTGTAAAATATTCTAAAAATTATCCCGACGAATTGCTTGTAACATTGCTTTCCCATACACTTGAGTTGAAGCAATATCCGTTCGAGTCTTCCAAGGCCATTATTAGGATCTGGATAAAGCGGAAACCAATAGATCAGCTGATTTCTAGATTGTCTGATATCAAAGGAGATTTGAGGGCTAGGTTGCTAGGCTATCTCCATTTTCAATTAGATAAAGCTAGAATCCAAATCAATCCCACACCCCTGAGTCTAGCTCTTCAGACCCAGAATTCAGAAGATATACTTAGATATCTGGTAAGAATTTGCTCTACCTCATCAGACCTAGTTGAAATCGCGTCAGTTTCTGGCACATCCCCTTCAATAATGTTGGCGCTTACAGCACGTGCAGACCGCAAAGGTTTCTCAAATGAGGCAAACAAATTTGCATCAAATGCCAAACAGTTGATAGATTCTTCACAACCCTCAGACAAAAAGGAAAAATTACTGTACAAACTTAAGGTAACTACTGACAGGTTACAGGGCGCAGATTCTTCAAAACTGTCTAAAACTATTCCGGAATTATCAGAGGTTGCGAAAAGTGGTAAACATACGCTTGGTCTTTTAAATACCTATGGTGGGAAATGGAACCACCCACATTTCAAAGCGATTTACAAGGCCGCTAACCTGTGTTCCGCCTTCGATCTGGACTTAGCATTGATAGGCTTTCCCAAGGTTGAATCTGAGAAGTTAATGAATGAAGTCAAAAAGGAAATGAGGTTGCCCAATGAAGGCTATCTGTCATCTTTGTTCTCTAACCAACGCGTGCGCTTCTTCGATAAGGATGTAGATGAATCATGGGCAGGTTCAAAGGTCGCCACTACTGCAAACCCGGATGCAAATAAGTTGGAACTTCCAGATGGAAGACTGTGCATGATCATAGGATTGGGCCCCAAAGGCCTTCCCAAGTCTTTCCTGAAAGCTTCGAATTACCATTTTGAATTGACTGGCTCCAACATAGCTTTCGAGACCGGAACGGCAATGGGTTCGATTGCCGGTCATTTGCACCTGATGTAGAGTCTATAAACACGCCGGGATTCCCCTATTATGGGCGATTGTCTTTTTTGCAAGATAAGAGATGGCAAGATTCCAGGAGACATAGTGTATGAGAACGAGCACGTTCTGGCATTCAACGATATCAATCCAGCAGCCCCTACTCATATTTTGATAATTCCCAGAGAGCACATTTCCACCTTGAATGATCTAGAGGATAATCACAAGCAAACCATGGGTGAGATCTTCCTAGCCGCCAAGGCAATAGCTGCTGAGAAAGGTTTTGCGGAATCAGGATATCGCACGGTTTTCAATTGTAATGGACATGGGCAGCAAACGGTATTCCATATCCATCTTCATTTAATCGGTGAAAGACAGATGACTTGGCCACCAGGCTAGAATCCAATCTCTTCAAAAATGGAGTACATACGCAAACCCTTTTACGGTTGAAGCCGACGGTAAAGTAGCAGTTGTGACTATTAGTAACCGACGGGCTGAACACCTCGAAGTGTCACCTTTCACCTCTACCGAAGTAGTGGTTTCCAGTAACACTGATGCTCTCGGTGCTTACACCCCGGTCCTATCTATCTTATCTTCTATAAGTGTCATAATACCTCGTTTTGAGGCGGGTTTCGAGCTTAGATGCTTTCAGCTCTTATCCCTTACAGCGTGGCTGCCCAGCAGTGCCTTGTCAGACAACTGGTAAACTAGTGGCTGCGAACCCTCGTTCCTCTCGTACTAGAGGATCCTTCCCCTCAGGTATTGGACAGTCCCAGCACATAGCAACAAACCTGTCTCACGACGGTCTAAACCCATCTCACGATCCCTTTTAATGGGCGAACAACCCCACCCTTGGGTGCTTCTGCACACCCAGGATAGGAAGAGAC